>OHCI01000261.1_pt1 | contig 28629 bp, 29 predicted proteins | sample 1566751 | NCBI WGS metagenome assembly OHCI01 (sample SAMEA3879609, study PRJEB24766) | human gut metagenome | biome: human-associated habitat; feature: feces | place: USA | collected 1985/1987
GTAAGCTCCCGGGCCGAAGATATTGCGCCGTTCCGCAGGACCTTGAAGACGAGTATCCTCTGTTTCGGATCCGAGGCCCCCTTCTCCACGGCGCAGTCGATGACGAGGTCGGTCTTGTCGTTTATCTCCTTGACAAGCGGCTTCAGAATCCTCCTTGTGAAGTCTGCAATCAGAGGGTACTTGTCAGTTATGCAGAACATCTCCTTGAAGTGTCCTGTCTCCATGCGGTAGACCGTACCGGCGTCCTGATTGCAGAGGATCTCATAGACACGCTTGGCATAGATCGACGTCAGGGCCATGCAGTCGGCCTCGATGAACTTGTGGAATCCATACGAGGCGTCGAATATCGTCTCAAGCATCGAACGCGTCATCGAGAAGGTGACGATGGAGTTGCGGCCGTCGGCGCCCTCCAATGGCGAGAGCGTCTCCGGATCGTTGATTACACCGGTATTGGTGGTGTGGCGCATCCCGTCGCTGGAGTCCACGAACGTGAACCTGCACTCCGCGAGGGCGTGGAGCGCCGCCTCTATCTCACGATAGAACCTGCCGTCCGTCCTGCGCCCCTTGATGAAGAACTGCATAGGTATCGTGAAGATGTATTTGCTCTGGAGAAGACGGTTCACCGGATGGCTTATTTTAGAGACAGACACGTCGCCGTAGTCCGTGTGTATGACCGCACGGTCGTCTATGGCATCGACGCTGACCGGCCCGCTGAGCTTCTGCCCCTCGGTCACGAACTGGAAGAGCGCCACGATGGCGTTCTTGATGTCCTCTCCCAATGGCGGAAGCCTGTAGTGGGCGCGTATGAAACTGCCTCCGGCAACCATCATCTTTCCGTTCTGGCCGTTCTGGTCTGTCCGCTTTTTCTTGGCCGTCCCTTTATCTTCTTCCTTCTTCATGATAACGAAATGTATTCAGTTAATTTACCACAACAATACAAATAAAGCATAAATATAATACATTGCGAAATTTATTTGTACATTTGCTTCCGGAGGAGAGTGAGAGACTGACACTAAGCGAATGTGCAAGGAGTGTCGATGTGTACCTCTCGTGTGTACACAAACGACCCGGTCCTCGGGGGCTCGGACCTCCTTGTCGCCACGGATGGCGGGAATGCAGGAGCGTCTCCGAAGTCGCGCTCCGAATGAACGGAAAATGAAAATAACGATTGTGATATGGGAACAGTGAAAGACGAGAGCCGCCGCAAGAGCTGCGACCTCCATGTGCGGCTTACCGATGCAGACATGCAGACCGTAAGGAGCAACTGCCGCATAGCCGGATACCGCTCGATGAGCCGTTTCGTGAGGATGCGGCTTACCTCTTCATGTATGCCGAGGAGGACCGCCGTACAGGAAAACGCTGCTGGCAACGTGCCCGACTGGATGCAGGAACAGATTGAGAAGGTGGCGCAGCAGATCCGTGGCGTGGCGAAGAACTACAACCAGTCGGTTACCGTGATGAACACCCTAGTCAGGCACGTCGCCGACAGGGACTCCCAGAGGATGATCATCCGCAGGGCCGCGAGGCTGGATGCCCTGACGCACGAACTTGTCGGCATCCTCCAGGACATACGCGGCACCGTGGGCGAACTGAAGGAGAGCCTCAGTCAGCAGGAAGGACTCAAAGAACTTGATGAACTTAATCAAGTAAATTAACTCATACACCATAATTATCTTATGCAGGTCATATCAGTCATCGGTCATGTCGCAGGGAAACTGGAGGAGGTCGAATCCGCCGGCCGCCGCTTCCTGAGGTTCAGGGTCAAGGCGGACGGCAACGCGGACGGTTCGGAGTTCGTCTACACGGTAGTCACTTCCAGGATCGCCCTTCAGGAGAAACTCTATCCGAAGGCGGACGTCTATGTCTCCGGCCACCTTACCATCTCCTCCGGACAGTTCAATGCGGCCACGATCCAGGCGCTGGTGATACAGGTGATGGAGCCTGCAAGGAAGACGGCGGAGGAATTGAACATGGAGCATTTCGTCAACAGGATACAGCTGCAGGACATATGATAGTCGAGATACACAAGTCATCGTCCTCGATGTCGGGGACCCTTCAGTACAATGAGAACAAGGTGAGGGCCGGCGTGGCGTCAATCCTCTGCTGTCATGGCGTAGGCTCGATGGAGATCCCCGTCATCAACCGCCTGTTCGAGGACAGGGAGAGGCTGTCACTGCGCGAGGCTCAGCACCTGTCGTTCCAGATGTCGGTCAATCCAGGACCCGAAGACGGCATAAGTGAGGAGAGGATACCGGAGTTCGTCAAGGACCTGATGGAAGGGCTGGGCTACGGGGAGCAGCCGTGGGTGATATTCCGCCACGAGGACACGGGGCGCGTCCACTACCACGTCGTGTCTACCAGGATCGACTCCGAAGGCAGGAAGATACGCGACTACTACGAGAAGAGGGCCTGCGACAGGCTGGTGAAGGGACTTCAGGACAAGTACGGCTACGTCAAGGGCGGAGGGACCAAAAAGACCGAAGGCGCGAATGTGACGATTCCCGTATTCCGCTACGGAGAGGGTGATGTGGTCAGGATGATGGAGGACTGCCTGCGCCATTCCCTGACCTACAGGTTCACCACCGGAAGGCAGTTCGCCGAAGTCCTGCGCTGCCACGGAGTCCTCGTCCGCGAGGGGCTCGGAAAGGATGACCTCAAGGTGCACCTTTCGTTTCAGGGGCTCGGCGATGACGGCAGGCCGTGCACGGCATCCGTGAGCGACGTGAAGATGAGCTTTGACGTGATGAAGGAGGTGGACGAGAGGATTGAAGAGTGTGACGGTCTGGATGTCAGGCGGGAGAAGGCCGGCCTTCTGAAGAAGGTGTCCTCCGCGCTTGAGAAGTGCGGCGACATTCCGTCACTTGTCAGGACATTGAAACCTCAGGGCGTGGATCTGGTCATATACCGCGACAAGGACGGCATCCCGCGGGGCTCCACCCTGATCGACCACACATCGGCCTGCGTCTTCAAGGGTTCCGAGCTGTCGAGGTCCGTCGGAACCGCCATCCTGGAACTTCCGGAGAGCGGCCCGACACATGATGGAGAAACTAATGACAGGACTAAATCGTCAGGGGCCGCTGAGGCGGAATCCTTCAACAGCGGCGTGAGCGAGGCGCTCTCGGTGCTGTTTGACGCTGTCCTCAGCGGAGAATGCGGCAGCATGGGAAGAGAGCCTGATAAGTCTGACAACAAAAGGAAGAGAAGAAACAAAAGGAGAATGATATGAAGATTGACATGGAAAAGACCAAAGCCCTCATGGAGCAGGTCGAACTCTGGCTGAAGAGCAGCGAGAATGAAATTCGGATGGACCTGACCTTGTGCAAGACCGGAACGCCGGACACCTTCAAGGTCAGGTATGACGCGGACAGGATCGGTCTGCTCGTCCTCATGCTTGAGACGGATGCCGACCTCTGCGACGTCGCATACTCGGCCATGCTGAAGTATTTCGCCGACATGAGCGATCAGGAAAGGGAGGAATCGCTCCGGGAGTTCGCCATGCTCTGCCGGGAGATCCACAGGCACATGGAGGCGGAACTGTCCAAGGGCGGGAGAAGTGAAATCGACAGGACCAAACTCTACAATTGAACCATGGCCATAAGACCCGAATACGAGAAGGCGTATTCCACATTCATCGTGATGGGCATTTTCGTCCTTGCGGTGAACATATACTACTATGCGTATCCGCTATGGGACTCAATGGGCATGACGCATCCCATAGCCGTGAAGATGTTCCTGAAGATGCGCAGGGCAGGATACTTTGCCTCGCCGCTGTACACGAAGGGACTGGCGCTGGTGCTAAGCCTGCTTACCGTGATGACGCGTCACGGCAGGAGAAACAGCCTTCCGTGGTGGCGGATCTCGATTGTCGCCGTTTCGGGAGTCTTCCTGTATTTCTTTCCGTTCGGCAATCCGGCCGTCTATACGGCGGCCTCGGCAGTCGGGTACTTGACGGTCATTCTCGGCGCATCCCTCTCCCTGTACAAGCTGACCGGGTTCATCAAGAAGCGCAACGACTTCAAGGAGACGTTCCTGCAGTGCGAAAAGAAGATCGACACGGAATTCTCCGTCAATCTCCAGACGCGCTACCAGTACAAGGGCAAGCAGCATACGGGATGGATCAATGTCGTCAATCCATTCCGCGGCACAATGGTCCTCGGAACTCCAGGCTCGGGAAAGTCCTTCTCGGTGTATCTGCCTTTCATGGAGCAGATGATACGCAAGGGATACACCATGTTCGTGTATGACTACAAGTACCCTTCGCTCACGTTTGACGTATACAACATGCTTCTGCAGAACATCGGCTGCTATGACAGGATGAACCTGAAGCGCCCGATGTTCTGCGCGGTCAATTTCAAGGACCCCAGGTACTCGCTGCGCTGCAATCCTCTGAATCCCCAGTACATAACGAGCCTCACGGACTGCACGGAGATTGCAGACGTGATAATGAAGAACCTTGTGGAGACCGACAAGAAGGACTTCTTCACGCAATCCGCTCAGCTCTACATCGACTGCTGCACATCGTTCCTCTGGGTATACGAGAAAGGCAGGTACTGCTCCTTCCCGCATCTTGTCGAGCTGATGTGCCATCCGGCGGAGCATGTCATCGGACTCATATCGCAGTATCCCGAGCTTCAGACGAAAGTGGCGTCCTTCAAGGAGGCACTTCAGAAGAAGGCCAACGAGCAGCTCGCCGGACAGACCAGTTCCGCCACGGTCCCCGTCGCGGGAATGTCCACGCCTTCCCTCTACTGGGTCCTCTCCGGGGACGACTTCAAGCTGGACATCAACAACCCGGACGAGCCCAAGATAGTGTGCGTCGGCAACGATCCCGACAATCAGGCTACCTACGGGGCGGCCCTGGCACTCTTCTTCTCAAGGCTGTTCAAGCTGGTCAACCATCCGGGCAAGCTGAAGAGCGCCATCCTTCTGGACGAGGCCCCGACGGTGCTCATCAAAGGCATCGAAGGCGTCATAACGACCGCGCGAAGCAATCTGGTGGCCGTGGTCCTCGGAGGACAGGACAAGACCCAGTTCGTGAGGGACTACGGGGAGAAATACGCCAACGTCATCTTCAATGCAGTCGGCAACATCATCTCGGGCCAGGTCAACGGTAGCACGGCCAACGAGATGTCCAAGATGTTCGGGCGTGAATTCCGCGAGCGCCAGAGCCAGACCCTGTCGGATGACAACGAGAGCATCCAGCTCTCCTTCTCGGAGGAGGAACTGATGCCGGTGAACAAGATCGAGACGCTGTCCCAGGGGACGTTCTTCGGGAAGGTGGCGGATGACTTCACGGCGAAGATTGAGCTGAAGCTCTTCTGTGGGGAAATCGTGGTGGACATGGAGGCCATGAAGTCGAGAAAGGAGGCCAGCAGGCCGCTGCCCCGCATGACCTCATTCGGAGAAGAGGAACTCACACGTGCCATCATGGAAGGAGACATGAGAGATGCGGCTCTCAGACAGCTTGCCATTGGCAGGTTAAAGAGCAGAGGAATCAATGACGCCATCGATGAAAGTGACATAAAACAGGAACTTGAAAGTGTATCGGACGAAGACAAGACGACATTCCTATTCCAATATGCAGAGACATATATCCGTATGCATATTGATTCCGTTATCGAGGACAACTACCACAGGATAAAGGACGACATATCAATGATACTCCAGTCACATGGAATCGGACTGGAGAGTGTGGCGGCAGAAGTCTCGACGGATGCCGGTCAACCGAAGGTTCATGACGAAGATGAGGAACAATGCACTGGGCCTGCTGACGGGATCGTAGAGGAAGCCGCACCGGAGACTATTCTGCCGATGGATGACGAGTATGAGTCGTGATTCCACATTGTCATATGACAAATAGCTCTTCTTATTAGCCGCAAGCTGTCGATTTAAGTCGGCCTGAGCTATTAGAAGGTTTATAATTCCAATGAATTGTCCTGTAAGCATCCGATGAAATGCATATTGTAGCCTAACGAGAGTCGGGCTACCTTTGAAAAAAATCGAAGCATACATGATGACACGAGAAGAGATAGCCGGAATCGATCGGGAATGCGAGGAGCGGCACATCAGCCACCAGGACTATCTGGAAAGCCACGGGATAGCCAAGCATCAGTACTACAGGTGGAAACGCAGGTACCGTGAAGAGGATGAACAGTCTTTGGCTCCGTCCGGGTTCGTTCCGATGATGCCAGGGCCGGCTCCGACCGCTCCAGCACAAAGGTCCAGAGGCAGGCATCAGAAGTCGCAACAGGACCAGGAGAGCTTTCTGACGGTGGAGATCCGCACGTCCTGCGGTTCCGCCATGCGCATCCAAGGAAACATGACCGCGGCGCACCTGCGGGAGATAATATCAGCGAGCAATGTTTAGTCTGGACGGCACGGTGAAGTACTGGCTGTACAACAAGCCGGTGGACATGCGCAAGAGCTTCAACGGTCTGAGCGGCATCGTGACCAACGGGATGTGCTCGAACTTTAGGAACGGTGACGTGTACATCTTTATGAATGCGAGCCGGAACATGATGAAGATGCTGCGCCGGGAGGAAGGCGGTCTCGTCCTGTATGCCATCAGGCTGGACATGGGCCGGATGAAGCCGGCCGCCATGGCCTCCGATGGCGAGGTGACATCCTCCGGAATCTCCTACGAAGACATGCTCAGAATGGTGCGGTCGGCCCTGGACAGTCCGTATGTCCGAAGAATGAGAATGCTCTCGAAAAGTTTCTAAAAACAATCAACATTCTCTGAGGAAAAAGTGTCATGGACTTGCGTGTGTGGCACTTTTTTCGTACCTTTATATTATGGAAATCAAGGATATACAGTCCCTTATTGAGGAGAATAAAAAGCTCGCCGCACAGGTTGAAAAGCTCATCGCCGAGAAAGTCGAGCTTGAGAATACCGTCTCATCCTTGAAATCAATGATGGACTGGTTCCGCAAGAAGCTGTTCGGCAAGATGAGTGAGAAGAACCTGCCTCTCGACCCCTCAGTTCTTGAACCCACACTCTTCGATATGTCACTGTCCGAAGAAGACCGGGCGGCTCTTGAAGCCGAGGTGAAGAAGATGGAGGAGCGGAATGCAAAAGTCATCGAGGTGAAGTCCCACAAGCGTGAGGTACGCAAGCCTGTCATGCGGAAAGACCTCCCTGTTGAAGAGACACACATCTACCCTGATGGAATTAACCTTGACGAGTATGCCGAGATAGGCGTGGAGACTACAGACAGGATCGCAATCCGTCCGGCAGTGATGTACATCGACAGAACAGTCCGTCACAAGTTCGTGCTCAAGTCAAGCCTTCAGGTAGAAGATCCAGACAAGGAGACTTTCATCATCGCTCCGCTTCCGGAAATGATAATCCCTAAGGGAATGGCCTCTGAAAGTCTTCTTGCCGATATCCTTATTGATAAATATGTCTATCATCTCCCGTTCTACAGGGTGATCCAGAAATACAAGGAACTGGGAGTCCTTCTGAGCGACTCCACCATCGGAGACTGGTTCAGCGCTGTCTGCTCACGACTGCGGCCATTATATGATAAACTCCGCGAAAGAGTCATGTCTTCAGACTACATACAGGTTGATGAGAGCACGTTGCCGGTAATTGACAACGAGAAGCATCGCGCCGTCAAGGGATATATCTGGGCGGTAAGGGACGCCGTATGCGGTGACGTGTACTTCCACTACGACATGGGCTCTCGCAGCGGTGACACAGCGAGAAAACTGATAGGTGGCTATCGCGGAACTATCCAGACAGACGGATACGAGGTCTATGAAGCCTACGAAGGCACCCCCGGCAAGCGAATGATAGGCTGCTGGGCGCACGTAAGGCGCAAGTTTGTAGAAGCACTTGACGAGGACCGCAAGTGTGCCAGTGAGGCCATAGTTTATATCAGCAAACTCTACAAGCTGGAAACCGATATGAAAGAGGCCGGACTCGAGCCGGATGCGATCAGAGAACGAAGAGAGAATGAGGCTTATCCCATCATCCGGGACTTTGAGGAATGGATGGACTCCGTTGCCGGCCGCTTCACTCCCAGGTCCAGAATGGGAAGGGCCTTAGTTTACACATACACCCTTCTTCCGAGACTGAGCCGCTATGTCCTTGACGGCAGATACAATATCGACAACAACGGCGTGGAGAATGCCATCAGGCCTCTGGCCCTGGGCAGGAAGAACTACCTCTTCTGCGGCAACCACGATGCCGCAGTGCGCGCGGCCATTGTGTACTCCCTCTTTGCCTGCTGCAAGGCGCACGATGTCGAGATCAGGCCATGGCTGGAAGACACGCTCAGGCGTCTTCCTGTGGAGAAAGACATCACAGCGCTACTCCCTGGAAACTGGCAGCCGGTGACGGCACAATAACAGTGGGTGACGTTCAGTGACATGTCACTTGACGAAAATGGCAGCAACTTTTGCGGAGTTGCTGCCATTTCGCTGCTATTGCGTGTCACACGTGGTTCATCGGATGCTTACATTGTCCTTCAGCAGAAAATCATAAATGCTTATGGTTGTGATGCCGGATTCATCCCTTATAACCGGACTTTCTTCTCCGATAACGATGATCTTCTTGAATGAATCGAATTTTATGTCATTTAATGACGGAGTTTTCGATTATAAAAGTAACTGTTCTTTACGCATCCAAAAACTAATCGAATAAAGTGTCATTTAATGACAAGGTTATCTATTATCTTAATTATTCATTGACCTGAGCAATTGGAAGAATCTCATGCCTGAATATCAAGTCGAATTGAGATGGTAGACTCTTCCGATCTTGTGATTCGCGGAGGTTGTCTCAGCTGTTGCACATGGAGCTGTTTGATGTAACTACATCATCTTCTTTTTATACTAAAGCGTTTCTTCTGCTTGGTTGAAAGTGTTTCTGTTGTTTCGAGAATATCAAAGAGGTTTATCTTGTCATCATCTGTAAGTTTGCCATAGTACTCACCGTTGAGTAACTTCTCTATAGGTATTGCGAAAAGCACACCACAATCGGCATAACTATCATAACGCAGGAACTCAGGATAGTTTTCTTGTGGCAGCATGTATTGAGCAGTAAGGTATTCTTCAGAATAGTTTGCGCGAGGATTCATGTCTGTATTAACAAGAACCGAACCATAGCAAACTTCGTTGTCTTTGTCAACACCAATAATGATCAAACGCTTTGGCTTCTCTGTGCGACCATCCTTGAAAACGAGTCCATCCTCACCAGAGAGAACTGTTAGGATAAGAGCACCAACTTCAAGACGTTCTACCGTGACTTTGCGTTGTTCAGCCTTAAAGGCTTCTTGCATTTCCCTTAAATCCATTGCAATTCACGGCTGTTGATTTGACGTTCGCGAATTACTCCGAGCATTGCATCATTTGCTCCACCTGCCTTTGCCATGTCGTAAAGGGTAATCTTGGTGTCCTCACCAGTCAACTCTGTCTTTGACTTCGCTGTTTGCCAGGCATCATCATGGGACAAGTCACTTAGATCAAATGATTCAATATCCTTGCACTTGTCAATCCATTTGTCGAGCACCTTCATGTTTGACACAGACAATTCATCAACATCACAGGTCGCACCATTGGCAATAGTTACAATCTGATGACCGTCAACTATCTTCACCTTAACTGACTGCATGAAGTTGCGAAGACACTCATCCGTTACATCAACCTTGCCTTCAACACCTCTTAGCACCTTGTATATCAAGGCAGCTACTGGTCCATGCTTGCGAGCCATGAACGAATCGTCCATGATAGGCATACCATAGCGAACAAGATGTTCCTGCTGTGCGAAGTAGAGCGTCTTGAAAAGATGTATGTAATCAACGCCTTCTGGCATTTTCTCCAAAATGTAGAGGACGGTTGATTTTATTTTGAGTATCTGATCTATTGTCTTCATTGTTATTGTGTCCGATTCTTCGCTTTACCAGAGGTTGTAGGCGACCTTCTGGTCGCAAAGGTAATACTTTTTTCTCTATTTCAATCAATTATCATACCAGAAAATGCAATTTATCTCACAATCTTGTTTGATGTGTGATTCGCTCCACCCTTTTCGCGTGCATGCCAATCACCTGACGACAAAACCAAGACAGACAGTTACGGATTGATGGTTCCGTATACATTTTTCTCATTTCCCCGTCAGGTCTAGTGCCTGCCGGGGATTTCTGTATCCCAGCCGTTCCTTTGCCGGTTTCGCATTGGCGAATTTATGGCGTTCCCCTCACTTGAAAGACCTTGCCGGGGGCAAGCCCTATTCGGGTGCGGCCTCGTCAACTCCTCCGTCGTTCCCGAACCGTTCTTTCCGTCTGGAACGCCCGAATGCCTTGCCAAGCGAATCCGGAAGTTCCGGAGGGCACAACAATCTCAAAAGTATTTCAAGATGGAAAGAAAAATCTATGACTTCCGAGGCATTAAGGTAAGCCTCAGAAAGGAGTTCTACAGAACAAACGGAACACTTGCAGTCATTATGGACGAAGTCGGATCCGGCGATGAGTACGCCGTAATAACAGTCAACCTCTGCTCTCCATTGCAAGATAGCAGTCATCTAGCTTTTGTGGACACTAACAATGTAGAAGGCATTGACAAGTGGCTTGTCGAACAAGGCCTAGCAACGACCATAGGAGAACACGCCGCAAGCGGCTTCTGTACATATCCCCTTATGTCATTCAACACAAAAACCTTCTGATGCCATGAAGAAAGAAAGCCTCAAAGTCCTTGGAATTGAAGTTTCCAGGGACTTCTCCGTCATGGAACTGCTCAAACTGTCGAGCGAGGAACTTATGGAACCTCAAGTATCTTACAAGGTATCCGCCTTGAAAGAGTTTTGCCAAGAGTATTGTGAATCCACACTTGATAATCCCACCACGATAATGTCATCGAAAGATGCGGTAAAGGTACTTACGCCCTATCTGAAGTTCCTCGACCACGAAGAGTGTTGGGTGTTGCTGCTCAATAGCGCAAACAATGTTCTTTCCAGAGTTCTCATTTCCACTGGAACCGTCAAGACCTGCCCGATAGATGCGGCAAGGATCTCGAAGGCAGCGATTATCGCCGGAGCAACCGGAGTGATACTGGCACATAATCATCCGAGCGGAAGTCCAAGCCCGAGTACGGCTGACATTAAGGAAACCACCAAGCTGAAGTCTGCACTAGACACGTTCAACATCAGTCTGGTCGACCATATCATTTTCGCAGAAGGCAAGTATTACTCATTCGCGGATGAGAAGGAGTCGGCTCTTGAGTGAGGTAACTTAAACTGATTATTGCACATAGTTAAGTTAATTAAGATAATTATTATAATACGTTAGGATAATTATTTATATATTTGCGATTGTAAAGGGATTTGAACGATGAATAACAAAACTAACTTGATTCCGGCAAGTAGTGGAAGTAGTCTGATTATCTCCGAAAGCAGTTCCTTGTCATATCTGGAGGACGATGCTCTGGAAGCTGTTATCACACTGTTCCTGCAGGAACAGCAGGTGATGCCGTCGAGCAGAAGGACATACGGATGGACCCTGCGCCGTTTCTTCAAATGGTGCAGGGAATCCAACCTGAGGACGTCGCAGCTTCAGCGCTCTCACGTGGTGGCCTACGTTGACGCCCTGTCCAGAAAGGGTTTCTCTGCAAAGAGCATCGCTTCCTACACGGTGGCCGTAAGACGGTTCTTCGGATGGCTCGACTCCAAGGGACAGTATCCTAACATCGCCTCGGGCGTCAAGGGACCGAGAAAGATGAAGGAAGGTTTCGTGAAGATGCACCTTGACATCGATGAGAGGCGCAGGCTCCTGGACGCGGCGAAAGAGCGTGGGGAAAGGGACTACGCGATAGTCAACCTGATGCTGCGCAACGGGCTCAGAACGATAGAAGTCTCGAGAATCGACGTTTGTGACATCACCACACGCAAGGGAGTCCGCGTCCTGAATGTCTGGAGAAAAGGCTCTCTTGGAAAGGACTCTTACGTGGTTCTGACGGAGGAGTCATACGGACCGATAGCGGACTACCTGGACACCCGTGAGGCAGTGCTCTCCGGTTCGCCGCTATTCGTCACCGACGGAGACGGACACCGCGACGGAAGGATGACGCCCAGGCGTATCCAGCAGATAGTCAAGGAATGCCTCAGGCGGATCGGACTCACCACGAGGGAGTATTCTCCGCACAGCCTACGACACACGACAGCTGTGGCCATACTTGAGGCGGGAGGAAGCATCTTCGACGTGCAGACTGTTCTGGGACACTCCTCTCCTGAGACCTCACAGATATATACAAGGAGCGCGGAAGAGGACAGACGGCTTCGGAATCCTCCGGAGGACATAATAAAGGATGCCTTCGGGCAATGACTGAAAATGAAATACTGACAACAACTATATGGACAAGACAAGAATAATAGCCGTGGCCAACCACAAGGGAGGGGTCGGAAAGACCACCACCGTGGCCACTCTGGGAAGCATCTTCGCGAAGGTCGGAGTGAGGGTGCTGATGGTTGACCTGGACGCCCAGTGCAACCTTACCGACACGTTCCTGAGCGAAGTCGAAGGACCGACCGTCTATGAAGTATTCAAGGACCGCAGGGACTACCTGCCGACACGGATCAAGGATGGACTGGACATCCTTCCGGCAAGCCTTGACATGTCGGCTCTTGATCTCATCATCGGCGGACAGTTCGAGAAGGAACGTATCCTCTCTGATGTCCTGGAGAAGATGAACATATCAGAAAGGTACGATCTCGTCCTTCTGGACTGCCCTCCGTCGCTAGGGCTCGTGACCGTGAACGCGCTTGTAGCTGCGGACGAGGTATATGTGCCCATCGCCCCGGAGGTCTATCCTCTGAAGGGACTCGTGAAACTTGAGGAAATCTGTTCCATGGTGTCGGCCCGGCTCAACCCGGGAATCGGCATAACCGGAGTCATCGTGACGATGTTCAATCCGACGAAGAACCTTTTCGTCACCGTCGATGAGAAACTCCGTGGAATATACGGCGACAAGGTCTTCAGGACCAGAATAAGAGAGAATGTCAAGCTGGCGGAGTGTCCGATGCACCGCACGGAGATTACCTCGTACGCTCCGGAAAGCAACGGGGCTACCGATTATGTGAACCTGGCGAAGGAGATTCTTGCACGTCTTGATGGACAGCAGTAACATAATCAACTCGATTAAGAGATACGAGGTACTTGAGTTAGTGTAGTTCTTCAGTCAAGTAACAAGACGACTTATGATATCATCCAATATATAAAGAACTCAATCATCTTGCATCTGGCAATTAAGATACTATAGACAATTAGAACAAATCAGTTAATCAAGTTATTCAAGATGGGACAACCGAAAGACAACATCAGCGCAGGCTTGGATGCCTTGCTTGGAGGGAGCAGACCTTCCGAGTCTCAGACCGCACCAGAACCCAGACGGAGGGGCTTCAACCTCGGCCACGGCGGACAGTCCGCCATTAAGGACAGGATGGCGACATCACTTGTCGTTAACCGCGGCAAGTATGCGAAAGTACGGCAGATTGCCATAGACAACTCGCTGAATATCAATGAAGTGATAGATGTGGCTCTCGATATGGTGATTGAAGCATACGAGAAGAAATATGGTCCGATATCCGCCTCAGAATCGCGTATTTCCGCATCGGACATCATCAGGTCGAGGAAAAAGTGATTCTCGACGGGCAAAAAAGCCCCAGGAAAAAGGCAAGTAAAAGAATGTATCGCTCCCGGGGCATAAGCAAGATCCTGCAGAACGCAGGACGAATGCAAAAATAATAAAAAGTTCAGAACGGCGGAAAGTTAGATACACTTCCGCCGTTCCGTTTATTCAAGGCATTTCGCTAAATGGGCATTTGACGAAATGGAGGACACAATCGGATCAAAATAACTTCATCAAGTCCATCGACATGAATTCTTCGGCCTTGATGCCGCCGTCGCCGACAATAAATGACGATGTCGGCTTGAAAAGCTCGCGGAACTTGTCCAAACCTTCAGTACGTTTCTCCGCATTGCCCTTGACCTCAATTGCCACCAATGAATTCTTCTTGCGAAGTATGAAATCCACCTCGTCATTGCGCTCGCGCCAATAGAACACGTCGAATCGGTGGACAAATGCCTGACTGACAAGATAGGCTCCAACCCCAGACTCAAATATGCGTCCCCACGACTTTCTGTCAAGGACAGCCTGATTAAATGGCATCGGGCTGTACACCATCTTCAATGCATTGTTATACACCTGGAGTTTCGGGATGCTGGCTCTCCGTCTCGCCATATCGATGCTGTATTTCTGAAGACCGCACAGAAGACCGCTTTCAGCCAGAAGATTCAGATATCCGGAAAGAGTCGATGTGTTTCCGGCATCCTGAAGTGAGCCGAGCATCTTGTTCAATGACAGAAGTTCTCCGGAATAGGCCGCCCCAAGTTCAAATGTCTGACGAAGAAGAGCAGGTTTCCCGATAGGCGTGTCCATCAGTATGTCCTTGTTTATAGTTGCGTCTATTATGGACGATTGAATATACTGCTGAAAACGGTCTTCATCACCAACCAGAGGTGCTGCACCAGGATACCCTCCATAAAATATGTACTGGTCAAGAGACCATCCGAAACAGTCCCTCATCTCGACATAGCTCCAATGGCCCATCCTTATCTCCTCAAAGCGTCCTGCCAATGATTCGGAAAGACCTTTCTCAAGCCGCACACGGCTGCTTCCAAGAAGCAACACCTTAATGTTCCTGTCATTGAAAGTGTCGTCGTCCCATTCCTTCTTTACGACCTCGCTCCAGTTCGAAACTTTCTGAATCTCGTCGATTACAAGGATTGCACTTTCCCAGTTGTTGCTCCTTTTAAGGCTTCGGACAGCTTCCCAGCAGTCTGAAACCCAAGCAGTGTTTGATGCCGGAACATTGTCTGCCGAATAAAACAAATATGGCAAGTCCAGATCTTTCAGGACCTGCTTCACGACGGTTGATTTCCCTATCTGACGGGCGCCCATCACGACTTGAATGAATTTTCTTGGTTCTTCAAGACGATTCTTAATTATCTGGTATTCAGCTCTTTTATACATTGTTTTACATTTTACGCAGTGTGTTGCGAATATTTACGCGATGCAAATATAAATATTTTATCGGTCTATGGCAATCGCTTATTAAAGAAGTATAAGTCTTATCTGTCCAGCCACCTTTGTAGTTCCGTTGATTTTTCCTTGCTCAGTGTCAATGGCTGGTCACATCCCCTAAGGCGAATCAGGAGACGGGAGTTGAAGAACATGCTTATTCTTGCTATTGAACAGATGTTCGCAATGTATTGCCTGTTGAGCCGGAAAAACATATTCGGATCGAGTTCGCTCTCTAACTCGTGCATCGTGAATTGGACGGAATGGATGTCACCGTCCGTCGACTTGGCATACACGTGCCGCTGGTCGAAATAAAAATACAGGATGTCATTCACATTGACAGGGATCAGATCTTCGCCTTTCCAGATCAATATGCGCTCCCTGTAGGACCGGAGTTCGCCGATGACAGCATCAATACTGCTCTTGCTTGAAACATTCTTTCCTGCAATGCTCTCCGCTTTCTTAATCGCAGCAGAAAGGCTTTCAGTATCAATAGGTTTGAGAAGGTAATCAACACCATTGCTCTTGAACGCCTTGAGCGCATATTCGTCATAGGCAGTAGTGAATATGACCATGCATTCAGGCATCACTGTTTGAAAGGCGCTGAACACCTCTTGGCCTCGCAGTCTTATGTCTGAGAATATCAGGTCATATCCTGAATGTTCCGAAAGTCTCGATATGACTTCCGAAGTGGTCGTCAAAGGCCCGTCTATCTCCATTTCGGGCCGGAGTTTATGAATCATACGTCTTAACCTTCGGAAGCTTATTTCCTCGTCTTCAATTATCAGTGCTTTCATAATGATTTGATTATAGGAAGGCCAACCTCGAAAAAACGCTTGTCGCCCTCTCCGGTTATGCTTATCACTGGCTCCTTGCCGCATTCCATTGAATATCTCTGTCGCAGGTTCTTAAGCCCTATACCATCGCATGACGTGCTGGGCACTGGGCCTTGGCTGTTATTGAACAGGCTATTGCTTACCACAAGTCTGTCTCCACGCTTGAAGACCAAAATCCGCAGCGGGTGCTCCGGTGACGGGCTGTTATGCTTGACAGCATTCTCTATCAGCAGCTGCATGCTCATCGTCAGAATCTTCTCATCGCTGCGGCATTCAAGAACACTGTCACAGAAGTCTATGCTTGACGGGTAGCGGGTCTGCATGATTGACACGTATTCTTTAGCGAAGGTCATCGCCTCCGAAATCGGGACGATGTCTTTATCAAGGCTGTTGATGATATATCTGTATATCCTTGACAGAGAAATGATGAACCGTTCCGCCCTTTCAGAATCTTCTTCTATCAACCCTGAAAGGATATTAAGGCAGTTAAAGACAAAGTGAGGATCCATTTGTGATTTGAGAAGTCTTTTGGTCAAAAGAAGATTCTCCTCTTTTTGCTTGATGACGATATCTGTGTATTCTCGTAACACATGGAATTCGGCTACAAAACTGGCAACGATGCAAAAAATATATAAACTTCCCCAAAAGTCATCTGTTTCAGGTTTATATATAAATTCAGCGATAAACGTCTCATATAAAACAGCAATTAGAAGATTTAGGCAGATTGTTAAAAAACCGTTGATAATTAGTCTATTTGGCGTTATTCGTTGTGGCTCTTTCTTGTTTTGCAAAAAATATTCAAGAAGTAGACTGGTAAGAGTGAACGTGGCGCAATACCCGAAGTCTACGAAAAATCCGTTTATACTTATAGACCAAACGTTGTGACCGACATAAATGGCGCTCCATAGCAACGCATAAATGACGTATGCCGCTACGGAGAGGTACAACCATTTTTTTAAGAATGTTAATCTCATTTAGAAGATGTTTTGAAATGAATCAATCCTTTTGTTACATGCTTATAAATAATTGATTATTACTATTTAATTGGATACATTTTTTGTGGCTTTAAATTATAAGACAATTAAGTTATAAAGATGTATTCAACCAACATCACTGATAATCAGTGGCAAGTTATAGAAAAAAACATAAACGTGCAAGAAAGGAAGAAGAGACATAATCTTCGAGGGTGTGGTCGAGGATATAATAGAGACCCTGCACGCCATTTCCTGTAAGGCCGCGGGCCGTGAGGATGGCTACAGCCTGTGGATAATCGATTCCCGCAGCGTCAGGACCTCGCATCACGCCGACCCGTCCTGCAAAGGGACAGGTGGGAACAAGAAAATCAAAGGGTGCGCCGAAGGCTATCCAAAAGCAGGGACACAAGTTCCCGCGCCTGAAGAAGAATCTTGCCGACGGCGGATACCGAAGCTCGCTTGGTGACTGGGTGATGGAAAAATGCGGATGGGTCGTGGAGTTCGTGCTCTGGCCAGACGAATGCCTGACCAAATTTCAGACGATTCAGAAACAATGGATTGTCGTGCGCTCTTTCTCCTGGCTCGAGAACTTCCGCAGACTCACCATCGACTACGAATATCTGGCCAATACCGCCGAGACGATGGTGCAACTCGAAATAGTATTTTATTCTCATATTCCGGATAAACCATGTATTCAGTCATCAAATCTTCCTGTTCGATACACGAATCTTCCTGCTCATACATTTCTGTAACAATAATATCTTGTAGCAGAATAAATTTGCTATATGATAACTTTTAAAATCGTTTGCATGAAAACAAAAATCTTATTTCTAACGGCTTTGTGCTCTATGATTGTAGCATGCGCCAAGGAGAATTCAAGCGGCATCTCAAAACAATCTGTAGAAGAATGCCAGAATGTGATTGCTTTTGACACCCCATCAGATCTTAATGCGTATGCGGAGTCTGTTAATGGACAGCAATCTGTTGTAATAACAAAAGCAATGCCATCAGTTCCCTCAGACTTTGTCTCTCTATGGGATAGGCAAGTTAAAGATTTCTATGCTTCATTATCTGACAGTGAGATTGCTGATGCAGAAAGAGATGGATTAGTATATGAACCAGAAGATGATATAATCCCAGATCCGGTCTTTGCGAAAATAGTCAATGAAAAGAGAGAAGTTTCTGTAGGTGGAGAGATATATCGTTATACAAAAAACGGAGTCATTATATATTCTCCAAAGGTAGATGATAAAGAGATTGATGCTTTTAATGATGATGAGTTTAGATCTCTTTCTGACAAACAGGAGGTTGTGATTAACCCAGACGTTAGGTTTGTCAGAATAGTGTATAATGAACCAGACATTTACGATATGGTCGACACAAAAGCTCCTATTATCGAACCTGGCGTAAATGGCGATGAACTTATACTTAAGAATGGAATCATGATCAGTGGGGACAAACTTAGATATGTCAAATATGAAAAGGGCGGTGGAGATGCTTCTGGATTCCAGAAAACAATCTCGGGCATCTTTGGAACGAGTGTTGTAGCCACCAATTATTTCAATTCTAAGCACCGAATGAAACTCAGGACATTCTCGCAGGATTTTGTTGTATATACTTCAGTTGGAATGACAGTGCGTATGCAGCATAAGAGAGCAGGTATATGGTGGCGTAGAAAAGCTGAGGAATTCAGGTATGGATGGACGGGTGTTGAATGCCATTATACTTATGCTGGTCCGGCGTTTCCTTCTGGTATAACCTTGAAAAATATCAATGTGATCAACCAGCCAACAAGCTACTATGAGAAACCGTTACTTTTATTCACCGTTCCACTGGCTCAATATAAAGTTACCGATCAGACTGTAGGGAAGTTATTGAAGAACCTTCTTGAAAAGAATAAAACAAGAATAAACAATTGGTTAAATAACAATCCTAGCTATTCAGGCAATCCGAAAAGTGTTTTCGCCGCGGATAATTCATTCAATTATAGTATGATTTATCCTCAGTATGAAGATATATCAAAAGATGATGGTCGAGAGAAAGTCACATGGGATTTCAGGGTTCATTTCCAAGTGGGAGCTAATATCGGATCATCAATTCAACCAACATTCTCTCCTGTTAAAGATCCTGAGAAAATTGAAATAAGGAGAGGCGAGATATATGCGGCTGTAAAATATGGTGAATGGAGGGCATGCGTGATATCTGTTGACTAAGTAACTATCGTTGCGATGAAAAAGATTATTTTATTCATATCATTCCTTGTCTCTTTTGTGGTAGGGTTATCGGCTCAAAGTTCATATCCAAAAGACGATATCTCAAACTTCAGGAGTCGAGGCTATAAGGGTAATGCCTTGTACACGAATCATTATATAGTGTGGCAAGGTGTGGAGACATCCCATGGATACATGTTTAACAGCCATCATTATTTAGGTGCTGGTGTAGGGGCGTTTTTTCTGCCGCTTGACAAGGTCCCTGCTTTCGGAAGAGTCTTTGTCGAATACAATGCTTATTTCCGGGAAAAGGCCAGCACGCCGACCGCTGGAGTGAAAGCAGGCTTTTGCCATGCCATGAATTATAACAATGACTGCAAGTTCCGTAACGCTGCGGAATTAGAGCCGTCTGTAGGCTGGAGCTGGACGTTGCAATCCGGTAAAGGCCTGTTATTGGGCTTGTCCTACCCATTTTATGTGACGTCCAAGCCTAATACGACTGTGTCAATCTATGGGATGCCGAAGATTTCATTCGGAATTGAGTTTTAGTCGGACCACTTGCTTCTGAACTGAGCTGTATGCCTTTCTTGATTCATAACTATCAAGAAAGGCTTTTTTCAACAAATGCATTATGCTTGTTGTTTTTTTTCAGCGACGGCCTTTATGCAACCTGAAACGGAATTATATTGTCATATTCCGGATAAACTATGTATTCAGTCATCAAATCTTCCTATTTGATACACGAATCTTCCTATTCATACATTTCTCCAACACTTATAATATGACGAAATATATATTTGCGGTATGAAAATATTACTAAAATATGCCTGATTATGATTAGTTTTTTGAAAACAATTAATTGATAGATGTTATGAAACGATTTTTAGTGTCCTGCGTTATCTATGCATTATTTGCATGTAACATTCTTGCTCAAACTCAGATAAATAGAAGTTATCTCTACAACAGGGGATATAAAGCAAATATTCAGGCATCTGTGTTGTTTGCAAACAATAGCGAACTTAGTTCAATATCCTCGTCACATGGATATTCCTTTGGAAACGGATTGTATCTCGGTGGTGGTACCGGCATAGTCTATAGCCCTCTACGCAAACTCAATGTGAGGAATCAGATAATCATTCCTTTCTTTGGTGAGATCAAGTATTCGTTCCTCAAGAATGCAATTGTCAGCCCTTTCGTAGATGTGGTTGCAGGCGGGGCCTATAACTATTCTTCGTATGGTACAGGGTATCTGCTGAAACCTTCAGTAGGATTGGATGTATGGAGATTTTCCGCATCTGTTGGCTTTGGTCGTTATGCCATTAATTATGCGACGGTAGATGGCAGGCAAAATGGTGAACCGGCAATTATCGGAGATAAGCAAACGAGCACAGGACTTTTTATCTCTATTGCTTACAATTTCAGATAATAATTTGCGGAATATCTAAGATTTCCTTTGTATTGAGTTTTAGTATAACCAAATGCAATGGGGATTAGTATATACGTCATGAATAGTTAATACATACCATCAATGAACAATTAGTCAAATTGTGAGAATTATCAATGTCTTTTTTTCAATTTGACTAATTTTTTGTTAGCACATGTCATCTCGAACTATGTATTAGTAGTTGACATCCTTTTCCTCCGTAGGTATCCGCGAAGTAAGGCTAAAAGACAAACGGCAAGGCAAATTCGCAGCCCATTCCGGGTGCGTTTTGTCTTGCCTTTGTTGTCTTATGTCCTCGCCTAAGCAATGCGTCACCTTCCGGAGGAAAGGAAGGCCGCCCGTTTACCGGGAGGTAAGTGAATGTTCAACATAAAGCAAATCAATCATGCTACATCCAATCAGCGAGACAGGAAAATCCAAGAAGATCTTTCTGCGCATCTCAAAAGGTGCAATCATTTCAAAGAGAAACGACGAGGTGACTTCGTTCGAAGCAATCTCCGGTTCCCTCAAAGGCATCGAACTCAAAGAACACGAATTCGAGAACAAGAAGTTCCGCAACTGGCACATCCTGCTGTCGGACACCGAAAGCGGAGAGGACTACGACATCTCAGTCAGCCGTGATTCAGGTGTGTTCAAGTCCATCGTGAGAAGCCTTGTGACAGAACAGGGGCTTGAGAATCTCAATGACGTCAAGATTGAGGTCTATACATCCAAGACCGGCTTCACCAATGCCGTCGTAAGCGCCGGAGGACAGAAACTCCATTGGACTGACGAGCCGATGCCGGCTGTCCGATATGTCACTGTCGGCGAGAACGAAGTTGCGGACAATGCCGCCCAGATGAACTGGATTCAGACCCTCGTGGACCGCATCAATGCGAAACTGACCGAACCGGTATCTGTTACTGAAGCCTCAGATGAGGACGACCTTCCGGAAGAGTTCTATAACTGATTAACGCGGGAGTCCTCTTCGGAGGGCTTCCGATAATTTATGAAGACGTATGAAAAGAATGCAAACTGATGACAACTCCGAGCAGTTGGATCTTCTGATGAGTTCCCTGAATGCGATAAAGAAAGAACTTAGGGCCATCAAGACGAACATGACCTTCGAGAGCAAACTAGCCTACACAAACCAGGATCTCATGGCAATGTTCGACGTCGGAACCAAGACCATCAAGAAATGGAGGGACTGCGGCGAATTGGGGTTCACCATTAAGGGAAGCATCTATCTGTATTCCAAAAAGGATATAACAGATTTCCTTGAGATTCATCACTATAAGCTCTATGATGATCCGAAGGTGTTTTCTAAAATGTTGACAGAAATGATGTAAGTGACGATGAATATGAGAAGGGACACAAATACCGACATCGGTAAAACAGAGATGGAAGAAACTGGACTCATTGACGTCGTAAAATGTCTGATGAATCTCCGTAAGGAGGTGAAGGCGATTAAACACTCAATCGTGTCAGAGGTTAAGCCCGCATATACAAATCAGGAAGTGATGGATATATTCCAGATTGCATCCGCCACGTTGAAGAAATGGAGAGACACTGGAATTATCGGATATACGCTCGTAGGAAACGTATATCTTTACTCAAAAGAGGATATAAACAAATTCTTAAGCGATCATCATTTCAGCGCGTTTTCCTCAAAGTCCGGATTAATTAAGTCAGTCAAGAATCTTTAGGTAAAGGCAGTTATGACATAAACTCATGGCAGACTTTTATAATTCTGTCATCGCCCTCTGTGCCTTTGCTTTATATCCTGCTGAGTCTCTTTTCGGATCACCTGCGCCGCCGCCTTTGCGTTGGAAGAAATAATGCCGCCATATTGCTTCAGGACAGTCCTGTATGCTTCCGGATCCCGTGATTTGGACTCTTCCCATTTCCGGAGAGGACGTGTGGACAGTCCGTATATGTTTCCGAGGTAGCAGTTGTCCTGGTTCAGTTCCCGGATGCTGTCCGAACGGAACATCCCGTACTCGTCCGGACCGAGATGAGCCCTCTGGAGCGGACAATCGACTGTCTCAAGAATGCCGAATACCGCCTTGTGTATAGGAATCAGATCCGGCAGGCTCGCAGCGCTTTCCACTTTTGCCGCAAGGCTCAGGAGCATGTCATCCGCACCTTTCCTGTTGTTCACTACTATCTTGGCCACCTTCCCGGAGTTGATTCCCATGTAGTCCGACCTCGATGCCTTTTTCCCTGGCTTTCTCGAAAGCCTCCTTCGCGCAGGACCTTGCCAGGTCACGAAGGTAATTGTCCATGTCGTTCTGCATTGTGATTATCTTCTTCTTGATCTTGAAATGTTCTGCTCCTGCCTGTCTGCATTATCATTGCCCCGGACTTGCACAGGCCTGTCATACCGGCGTTTGGGGTTGTCCCTTTCATACTGCTTTCTGGCAGCTTCAGCTGCAATCCGACTTGTACCATTGTTGTTCCGTGTGTGTTCGGTGTTGTCATGCCTGACAATCCTGTCGCTTATCCAGACCCTTCCGATGCCGACCACGGGGAGCAACAGCCCCCAGAGGAATCCCCGGAATGCGCCGATCTCACGGCGGCTTCCCATGACGGCCCCGGTAATGGCAGAGCCGACAGTTGTTCCGCCCATCACCGACAATGCGGCTACCGCTATCTCCAATATTCCCATATCATCTCCTCCTGCCCTGATTTTGATGACTCGTGGACAGCCTTATCGCCTTGTCCTCTGGTCTCGGATGCTGGATGCGTTCTCCTATCCTCTTCATCACCGCCGGCAGCTCGGACTCCGTGTATTCCACGCGGAAGTCCCTGCAGAACTTGCGTTCAAGCGCCTCCTGGGATATGGTGGAGCCGTCGCGTTTGATATGCTGCACGTCGACCGGATTGAACCGTCTCCCGACAAGCGACGGATGATACAGGGCGTACCCGACGCACGCGAACCTGTGGCAGTCTGACGGAGAGGTCTCCGCGCACATGACGGCCTGCCTTTCTCCCTTCCGCGAGTCCGCCACCATCTCGTCATACACCTTCCTGAACCCTTCAGTCCGCGCCGTCTCCTCATAGGACAGGTCTCTCGGCGGCATTGTGACGAACCGCTCCTTGAAGGCGTATTCGCTGAACACGTCCTTCCCGTCCTCCGTACGCATCAGCCATCCCTTCGGGGCATGCACCTCGGCAGGGATGCCGAGTGCCTTGGCCGCCATGATGCCGGCCTCGTCAGCGCCGCTCTGTCCTCCGCTCCGGATGCAACGTATGTCAATGCCGCCCGTTTCCGCCAGTTCCCTTATCACCGACACGATGACCGACGTCACCTGTTCCCTTGAGAATCCTCTTGCCGCGAACGTGTCCATGCCGTTCCCGGCGATGTTGATTTCAAGCGGGGCGGAGCGTTCCTTCTCCGTCATGCAGGACAGAATGTCGGACGCCATGGCCTTCGGATCACATGCAGCCTTCTCCATGGGTATCTGTATGATCTTCCCTTTGGCGGCCTTCTCCGTCAGCCTCTCTCCAGCCGTGGAAAAGTCGGCAGCGAATGCGACCGTAAGGTCCGCCTTCTCGGCATTCTCACGCGTCCGCTGCGCGTATCCGCCCTCGGACATTGTGAAGCGCACTCCTTCTCCCTCGTCCGGAAGTGCGGTCCGTCTGATATGCCCTCCCATCACGTCGCCGTTGAAGACATACCTTATCCCCGCTTTCTCCAGGGAATCCTTCAAAGCCTCCCTGCAAAACTGCGGAAAGGCCTTTGACTGCGGCCAGCTGCGGATGTCCCTGACGACGGTGATTCCGTTGCGCTTAAGATTTGCGATGAATTCATCTATCGGAAGGTTGGAATGGCCTATGGTGAAGACCGCGCCCTTGTGCATCGAACCGTACAGGGCCTCGTCGAAGGTCCTTACCTCTGAAGAGGCCGCATAGTCACGCCTCACTTTGGTTGCTGCCGTCCTCACTGACATCTCCTCATCCGACACGGGCCTAGCACTGGGAATCTCGCCGTCAATCCTGGAGAGGTCTTCTATCATTGTCTCGTAGTTGGACTTTAACGACCGTTCCTCATCCGGGACGAATCCGTCGTCAAGACATTTCTCGCCAATCTTTGCCAGGATCTCCGCCGGTCCGTCGTTCTTATAGAAGACTCTCTGGTTGTCCATAGCCGCCTGAAGATACTCTCCACCGAAACGGCCACCGACCACGTTCTGGTTTACTCTCATACGTCCCTTGTCGTCCAGCCCGAACTCACCGTAGGCCATGTCGCCCTTGAAGAGCCGCACCCTGTCGCGCTCAATGTCAAGATACCACGCGGATTCGAACCGGAGATGCCCTGCAGCCGGGTCGTGGCCGACCTTGCGCTCCTGTTCGTCGCGGACGGCAGACGCCGACTCCACGAAACGGGCAAACTCGGTCCTCGTCTTCATCCTGGTGTCGAGCGGAGGGAATCCCTTGCCTTCCGGCAGGGTTGACGGCGAGTAGAGCTTCCCGTCCTTGAGGCGGAAATACATCAGTCTCAACTCCGGCCGGGGAGAGTCGACGAACGTGCCTTCGAGATTCTTTCCGTCAGCGTCCTGCCTCGTGCAGACTCTCCCAATAATCTTATTTAGCCCGTCTTGACTCACGAATACACTGTCAGGATTCACCTTCCTGATGGATTTCTCGATGTCCGGCCGTCCTTCAGGTATGGCGTACACCTTCGTGCGCCCCGGAAGCGAGAACACGGATATGCGGGTTTCGGATTCCGTCACCTTCGGGGCGTCCGCTCCAGCATTGACCCTCGACTCGCTGACGTTGTTCTCTCCGCGCTGAAGGAGCGCCAGCTGCTCGCGGCTCAGGTACTCCTTCGCCCGGAGCTCCATATCCTCCGGCATTCCGAAGGCTATCTCGGCGAGTCCTCCGGCGAGGGCAGCGACAAGGGGGCTGTTGCCTCCCAGCGCGGTAGCCCTCCTGACTGCCTCCTCCCAGGACCGGGACTGTCCAACGGCACATATCGCCCCCTGGAGGGCAATGCCGTCGTCCGCCTTGCCGTCGCCCTTGGTGTATGTCCCGTCATGGTCCGGCACGAGCTGCCCCTTGAGCATCGCGGACACAACCTCAGGTCTGGGAGGGTTCATCTGTCCCATCTGCCCGAAGAGGGTGTCGCCCAGTTTCCTCTCAAGCCGGTAAGCCGCGTCCGCGGCATCGGCAATGTCATTGTGCATCGACTCGGGAAAGAATCGTAGAAATGATGCCACGGACTCTTCATGCTTCTCAAACGGCATTTTGAATCTCGCATCAGTCCTCCCTATAACTATTGCCTGGCACATCGCTTCGCCCTTGTCCTGCTTAGAGACGGTAAAAGACTCGACATTATCGCTAAGCTTCAGTACGGCATCAGTTATCCTGCCAGGAGCCGCCTTATAGTTACGCTCTCGGTATGTCTTTGGATCAATCACCCTATTGTCCTCAAAGAGAGGAAAGAATATCCTGTTTATGTCTGGGATGTTCTCCTTCCTGTATGGAGAGCCGATTATCTCTCCGGCAATTATTCCTATCATATCCTTCTTCCTCCATTGCTTCGACGACTTATCTTTACGGTGCCGTCCGAAAGGGACCTGGCGGTTCTTGACTCCTGTCTCCGTCTGGACTTCTCGGCCTTCTCCGCATCTTGACGAGCCATGATTTGAGTGATGTCAACACCCTTGACCATGTCAAGTCCTAGGACTTTTCCGAGACAGTCTGTCGCCCTTGCGGACTCTCTGACTGCGTCATAAATAATTTGAGGAGAAGAGTTGATGGATTCTACCCACGACTTTAAGAAACGCTCCGAGCCCGCGTCCATCGTCACTCCCAATCCGAGCAGGGCGCCCAACGAGGCCGCGGACAACTCGCTGACCAATGCTTCCATCGCAATGTCGCCCTTTAAATTCGACCAGATTCCTCTGTCAAGACGCATCTCGCTTCCTGTCGAGCGTGCCATCTCCCTGAGCAGCGAACTGTAAAACGCCCTGTCATCGTTGAACCTGAACTTTGGAGGCATGGTTATGACGTCATTGTCGCGGTCGTAGGATGCGGCAGTGTAGGTGTTGTCAATACGGATCGGACACAGCCAGCCGTCTTCGGAAACCATCCTGTCGAGAGGCTCGGAGCTGATGCTCCGTCCGTCGTCCGCACCGAAAAGCCGCTCTATCTCGGCCATCGTCTCCGGATAGTTCTCCCGGAACGTAGTCTGGCTGATGTTGAAGACCTTGTACCATTTAGTACGGAAGATCTTCTGTAGGTTCTTCTCTTTCCTCTCTTCTGCACTCATTTTATCATACTGCTCCACGGTGACACGGCTTTTTGTTCCGTCTGTCCTGTCCCTTATGTAGATGTCCGTGAAGGACACGGGCACTCCTGACGTCCCCTTCTTCGGCCAGACGGACATGTCGTGCATCTGTGCCACTGTCATCCACAGCGGCAGCCGGTATCCGCGGAAGGTGGAGATGACAGGCAGGAAGCTGCGGTTGCAGCCCCTGTACGCGTTGCCGGATATGTTCTGGTGAGGGTGGCGGCACGGATCCACTAGAGGTTCCGTCCAGTGTCCCTCGATTGATGCGAACCTGTCGATGAACTGGTCGGCATACATCCTCGCGAGTGTCTCTATTGCTGTCATGGTCTGAATATTACAAGGGAGCGCCTGTCTGACGCTCCCGGTGAATGAATCCCTATACTCTCCGTGCCCGTTTCGGAGCCGTCTCCTGCGCTTCCTCCTTCCTTGCGGGAGCCTTCTTCTGCTCGGTCTCCTGTCTCTTCTCCGGAGCTGCGGTCCTCGAAGCCTCGTTGCGTTTGCGCACGGTCTCCCTCCAGAACGGGGTGTCCACCTTGACGACCTGCCTCAGCACTGCGTTGTACTGCACGACCGCGTCGAAGGTCTTCCCGTCCTTCGTCCTGAAGTCCTCGATGTAGAGGTCCTTCCCCTCGGAAAGAGCCTCGCGCTGTTCCGGCGTAAACTCGTGGCCGTACATCGTCGGGGCTACCTTCTCGAGATAGGTCTGCACCTCGGCGCACGGCGTGAGGAAAAGCTTCTGCGTACCGCGGATGATCTCTCCGTCCCTGTTCCGCACGAACCCGTCGAACGACACGAGGCATCTGGTCTTCGATTCGCTTCCGTCGGGGTTCTGACGCGTGATGGTGATCGGGCTGCCGCCGTTGGCGAACGAGTGTCTGGTCTCCTTGCGGACAGCCTTCCCCTCGTCGTCCTTGACGGTGTACTCGTACGTGTCCATGAGCCTCTCCGCGACCTTGTCGCTGCGGAGGGCGTCGCCGTAGACGCTGAGGTCGGGGTTCGGGTTGACCGTGAAGTGCTTCACTTCGACCCTGTCGTTCCTGAAGTTGGCCTGCAGCGCCATCGGACCGATGACCGTGAGGTTGCCGACCTTGGCGTAGCATCTGACGTAGTCCGTCACCTGGCCGGATGCCAGCTGCCTGGCCACCTGCTCGTTGCCGAGGATGTAGTCCTTCCTGATGCCGTAGGACGCCTCAAGCTCTTCCCACGGAATGCGGTCGAGCCTCTCCTGAATGAACTTCGGGTAGGAAATCTCTTTCTTTCCCGCTGTCTTGTTCTCTTGTGTCTGTTCCATATCTGTAAAAATTAAAGATGAAGTTCATTCCATGGGTTCCTTCATGTGGAACTCGTTGAGATCGCCGTAACCGGCATACTCTCCGCTGTGGTCCATGACGGAGATGCCAGGCGCGGCCTTGATGATCGCCTCGGAGGTGTCCCTTCCTGCCTTGTCGTTGTCCAGGAACAGGTCGATCCTCCTGTGTCCCAGGATGAAGTCCAGGGACCTCTTCAGGTTGGCCACGCTGTTCATGACGCAGACGTCGCAGCCGGGCATGGTTCCGTGCGCGGGGCGCCTCCTCTCGATGAAGGAGAGGAAGTCGAAAAACCCTTCGAACACGGCGACGGCACAATCGGCCGGGCCGGCCGTGATCATGCCGTCGGGAGCAAGATAAGTCGGCGCGGAATTGGTGCACCGCTTTCCTCCGGGTCCGGATACCGCACTTCTAAGTACATGTCCGTCCCCGTTGTTAGGAAATCCTATGTAAGACCGCACTGAGCCTGAACGGCCAGTCCGCACCGCTACCTCGCGGCAATACATGCGCAG
>OHCI01000278.1_pt1 | contig 27357 bp, 24 predicted proteins | sample 1566751 | NCBI WGS metagenome assembly OHCI01 (sample SAMEA3879609, study PRJEB24766) | human gut metagenome | biome: human-associated habitat; feature: feces | place: USA | collected 1985/1987
CACCTCCGAGCGGTCATCGCTGTTGCCGTTGACCTCGGCGGCACGGAGCCCTGCATCGTTCAACATGGCGCAGAACTTCTGTGATGTTGCGATGAGCGGAAGGAATACAACGGTCTTTCTGCCCCGGCAGTAGTTCGCCATTTCAGATGCGATCTGATGAAGGTAGGGCTCCAATGCGTGTCCGATCTCGCCTGCGGAGAAGTCGCCGCTTGAAATACCGACATCCGCGATATCCAGTTCGAGCGGAATCATCTGCGCCTTGATCGGGCAGAGATACCCTTCACGGATAGCCTCGGTCATGCTGTATTCGTAAGCCTTGGAATCGAAGAACTCTCCGAGGTTCTTCATGTCGCCTCTGTCGGGCGTCGCCGTGACGCCGAGGATATTGGCGTTGGGGAAATGGTCGAGGACACGCTTGTAACTGTCGGAGAGGCAGTGATGCGCCTCGTCCACGATGATGTCTTGGAAGTAATTGTTCGGGAACCGGGCAAGTCTCTTTTCCTGCGCAAGCGACTGCACAGAGCCGACCGTCACCGGAAGAAAGCTGCCGAGGCTCGTGGATTGTCCGCTGCCTGGTCGAGCAGCTCCCCGCGATGCGCCATGATAAGCACACGGTGTCCTTTGTTTACCTGGTTTTCTGTGACTGAAGAAAACACGACGGTCTTGCCGCACCCTGTCGGGAGGACGAGGAGTGTCTTGCGGTACCCCTCGTCCCAAGCGGCAAGGATCGCCTGTTTCGCTTCAGCCTGATAAGGTCGAAGCTCAAACATACGGCACCTCCTTAATTGAACGGCAGGTCATCGGCATCTCCGGTGATCTCCATCCAGTCGTCCTCTGCAGGGAAATTCTTCTCGTCATAGTCATAGAAGCGGTCGACATCGTTTGCCTGACGCTCGTTGCCGTCGCGATCGGTATAGGTGCGAGGCTTGAAGTGTGCGCGTCCGCGGCTGCCTACGACCTTGTTCCAGTCCATGACGAGCCTCTCGCCGTGCTTCTTCTGACCGATGCAGCGGAAGAAAGCGGAGATACGGAACTCCACGACACGGTTCAAAATGAGGTCGGTGCGGATGCTGGCAATGCCGTCCTCGGTCTTGACCATGACGCGGCCAGCCACCGTCAGCGGGCGGTCCAGCCAGGTGGACATGATCATGCCGCCGTAGCCTTCGGTGTTGAGCTTTTTGTAGTGACCCTCTACGGTGATCTCCGCGCCGCTCTTTACGCGGAACGTCGGGGAATCGCTGTGCGCAGAGACAATCTGCATGCCGTTATAGTTTTCCGGCACGGAGAACGCCAAAACAGAAGAGCCGTTGCGCGTCGTAAAGTAGCGCTTGCCCTTTTCGAGCGCCCAGGTTTCGTTTTCAAGCAGGCGAATGCAGCCCGCATCTTCCAACATTACACATATATTTTTCACCGCATGAAAACACGACGGAGAAGCGTCGATAAACTTCAGCAGCTTTTCGGTGGTTTCAGAAGTCTTTAACATTTCGGTCATTCCTTTCCTTGTTTCTATTCATCATAGCACAAAACGACAAATATGGGTAGAGCTAATTTTAGAAAAAAGACCGCCGCACCGAAACAGTACGACAGTCTTTAAAAAAATCAATTCATTTGCACGCATTTTCGATGGCTTCGTTCACGCGCTCGCGCAGATCAGGCAGATAGGACGATGTGCGCGGATAGTTTGCAAACGTCATGCTTTCGCCGTCTCCGAGCAGCTTTAAGACGCTTTCGCGCCCGAGCTTTTCTTCGGCGAGCGACAACGCGCGCATATCATAAAGCGCCATGGCGAAAACCTTTTGCCGCAGCGACGGCAGCGGGCCGTTTTCGCCGGGATAGACGGAAAATCCGTCGCCGCCCGGGAACGCGCCGCCTGCGTCCGTCACCTTGAACGGATCGATAACCGCTTTGGAGAGCTGCGAGTTCCAGAAGTTATAGCCCCAGTGCAGGAAGCCCGTGATTTGATACTTCCACATCTGCACGCCCAAAATGCGATTGCGGTTTGAGGGCATCGCGAGGAAACGGTTGCCCACGTCCACGCACTGGCTGCAGCAGGTGTACGCCCACAGATCCGGCACATCGTTTTCGATAAACGGCGTGATATGATTCGTCGCGACGACGGGGTGCTTGACGAGCCCCTCCGTGTAGTAATCATACGACGAGAGCGCGTCTCGCAGAATGCAGCCGGGCAAATACGGTTCCACAACAGCTTTCGCCTTTAAGTAGTCCGCCTTGTGCTCCTCGCTCGGCTCGTCCGAAATGTGGAACATAAGGTCACTTTTTTCAACGCCTACTTTTTCAAAGAATGTAAGCAGCTGCGGCAGCAGCGCATGCAATAATGCCGCGTATTCCGGGTCGGTTGCCGCAGTATGCCAACCGAATTTCAGCTTGCGTTCGCCGTTTTCGGTGACGTAGATATTCGGCGCACATTTTGCACCCCACTGTGTGAAGAAGTGGGAAATCTCAAACTTAGAAATGCCGCAGTCCTTTGCGGTTTTCACCCAGCGGGCAAGCCTTGCGAAATCAAAATGATAACCCGCGTCGTCCTTTGTGATCTCCACAAGCTGCGTGCACGGGCGTTCTTTGCCGATCTCGGTATCGAGCGCGGGAGTGAACACCGGCGTCAGGATCATGTTCATGCCGTGTTCCGCCGCCATACGCATATACTTGTCTAACAATGCCCAGTGCTCTTTTGAGTAAATCTCCACGCCGTAGCGCGCTGCGATGCAGTCGCCATGGAACCACTGCGTGAACGTGAGCTTCTGCTCCGGCAAAGTGACCGGCACGACCGTCAAACGGAAAATTTCGCTTTTGCCGTTTGCGCTGATCTCCACGGGGTAATCGCCGCCCGCGGCATCGTCGTTCACTTTGAGGCTCACCCACAGCACCTCGCGGCCGTTGACGTTCACCGCGCCGTCCGTGACGGGATACAGCACATCCGGGAACGTGCTCGGCTCTGTTGTGATGTAGTCATCATCGAACCTGTCCGGGTACGCGGAAAGCGTGCACGGCACATAGCCCTCGCGGTACACCGCCACTTTAACGGGTGCATCGGTGCGCACCTCAATGTAGTGCTCGCCCTCGCCCGTGACGATGGCCTGAAACGCGGTCTCTTCTCCGCGCAGAGCGCTCGCCTTCGGGTACGGCGCAAAGGTCTTTCCTTCCTGCGCCATGACTTTTTCCATCGGTGAAAGAAGCTGGATCGTTGTCTGCATGGATTTTTCCTCCCCTAAGTTGACCGTGTCAAACTGTGTAAAATCCGGTATATAACGTTCGCCGGCGGCGCTGCGCTTTTGGCAGAAGCCGGGCAAACCCAGTTCCAACATATAATTTTGTACCTTGCGGCTCTCCCGCAGGGTGATGCGGCGGTTGATGTCCGCAAATTCCGGCTCGTGCAAAACACGTCCCATCGGCGTATACTGGCTCATCAGGCTCACGGGCACGCCCGGGAAATGCTGTTTGATGAGCTCCAGCGCCTGCATGGAATTGCGCGTGTGGCCGGGCAAAATGAGCTGCCGAATGATGATGCCCTTTTGCAGCATGCCGTTTTCGTCGTACACATTTTCGCCCGTCTGTCGCACCATCTCATGAATGGCAGCAAGCGCCGTTTCACAGTAGTGCGGCGCATTGGAAAGCCGCACGGCGAGATCGTCGTCCGCATATTTGAAATCCGGCAGGTAAATGTCGACGAGTCCATCTAACATGCGCAGTGTCTCGACCGATTCATACCCGCCGCAGTTGTAGACAACGGGCACGCGCGGCTTATAGATGCGCAGCGCTTCGGCAATTTGCGATGCAAAGTGCGTCGGCGTAACAAGGTTGATGTTGTGCGCACCCATAGCTTCGAGTTTTCTTATCGTCTCGATAAATTCTTCAACCGTAAAATCCTTGCCGTGTAGGCTTTCACCGGAGATCTCGCTGTTCTGGCAAAACGCGCAGCGCAGCGAGCAACCGGTAAAAAAGATCGTGCCACTGCCGCGCGTACCGCTGATGGGCGGCTCCTCCCAGTAGTGGAGCTTCGCGCGCGCAATGTGCATTTTGTCGCCGCTTTGGCAGTAGCCGCGCATGATTTCACGGTCAACACCGCATTTTCGCGGGCACAGTGTGCAAACGCTCATGCGTTTTGTTCCCTGAGCATCAGGAACCCGGCGTTAGAGCCGCGCTTGCCGCGCGTCACGCGGTGTGAAAACAGCAGGTCGCTGTTGCACATGGTGCACACGCCGCCCGTTGTGATGTGCTCGGGCAGCACGCCTGCACCTAATAAGAACGCACGGTTGCACGCCCAAAGATCAACGTGGAATTTGCCGTTGCCGTCGTCCGTGACGAATTTGTCGCTGTCGGGCAGCGCGAGGAATTCTTCCGCACACGGGGCGTCCACCTCAAAGCACTCCTTTGCAATGGACGGACCGATGGCCGCGAGCAGATCCTCAGGGCGGGTATCGAATTCCTCCTGCATTTTCTCTACGGTAGCTTTTGCCATGCCGTTCACCGTGCCGCGCCAACCGGCGTGCGAAAGCCCAATGGCGTGATGAACGGGGTCGTAGAAGTAAAGCGGCACACAGTCCGCCGCGTAAATGAGCAGCGGCAGATTCGGCTCATCCGTCACAAGGCCGTCCACGCTTTCCATGTCCTTCGGCTTCCAAATACCTGTGCCGGCGTTCTTCATCGTGACACGGCGCACGTTCGTGTGGTGATCCTGCGCGCCCGCCGTTATATTCTCTACAGGGATATTCGCCGCTTGAGCGATGAGGCGGAAATTTTCTTTTACATTTTCGTCGCTGTCGCCGCGGTTGAAGCCGAGGTTCATAGCAGCAAACTCTTCTTCACTCACGCCGCCGATGCGCGTGGAGAAGCAGTGCGTAAGGTACGGAATATTCTCCCACGCCTTAAACGTCAGCAGTCCCACACCGTTTTCCTTGATTGTCAGACGCATATCGGCGATGTCTGCGTTTTCGGCGCGGCGCGGCTTTTCGATTTTCGGCAGCGGAATGGATTTGCGGCTCACGATAATACCCTCATACTTCTGCTTCACGCGCAGCTGACCGCAGAATTCGTAGCCGCACTTTTCGCACTTGAATGTACTGCGCAGACTCTTGTTTTTCACAGTCCATTTGCCGCGGCGCTTTGCTTCGCCGCCGCATTTTTCGCACGTGAAATGCAGATGCTCCTTTTCGATCAACGGGCTGTTCACGTCACAGATATACGTCGTTTTAAACGTGATGCGTCTGTAAAACTCCGGGTCCTTGCAGTCCTGAATGAACGGGCGGAACGTATCCTTTGTGTAAATGCGCTCCAGCACCATGGCAGACAGCACGCTGTCGTCGAGCGCGCGGTGGTGGTCGAGCGCACCGTCATCAATGGAAAGCAACTCTGCCGCTTTGGAAAGCCCAAGCTGCTCCTTGCCGTCCTCGCCAAGGCGCTTTTCCACGTATTGCTGTAAATCGACATAGCGCTGCAAAAACGGAACGGTCTCCCCGCCGCCGAAATAGCGGCAGTTTTCAATCAGCGCCAGAATGTCCGACGTGCCCCACGTGGCAATCACGCAGTCGCCCGCCCATTTTTTGAAGCGGCTCATCACCTGCATGTACGGGCGTGCGTCCAAAAGATTCGCATCCGTAATGTTGGTGAGGTCCGAGATAATCGCGCTGATCTTTTTTGTCACCTGCGGTTTGACAAAGCAGGAAAACCGGTCTGTGATATTCAGTTGTGCATCGAGCTTGACAGCGCCGAACTCGATAATCTCATTGATAAAGCCGTGGAGACGGCGGCTGTACGCACCGTTCCACTCCAGATCCAAAATAACGATATTCATTGGCTCTCCGTGTGTCTTTTCCGTTGGTCAGGTTTATAAATTACTTCTTTTTCGCAGCCTGCTTCATGCGCAGCTCTTTGCTCAGCACCATTTTGCGCATGCGGATGCTCTTCGGCGTGATCTCCACAAGCTCGTCGTCCGCGATAAACTCGAGGGACTGCTCCAGAGAGAGCACGGTGTGCGGGGTCAGCTTCAGTGCGTCGTCGGAGCCGGAAGCACGGGTGTTTGTCGCGTGCTTCTTCTTGCAGACGTTGATGACGATGTCGTCGCCCTTCGGGTTGCTGCCGACAATCATGCCCTCGTAAACCGGTACGCCCGGCCCGATAAACAGGCGGCCTCTGTCCTGTGCGTAGAACAGGCCGTAAGCCGTGGATTCGCCGGTCTCGTGTACAACGAGAGAACCGGTGCTGCGCTGCTGAATATCTCCCTTATACGGCTCGTAGCAATCGAACACATGGTTCATGATGCCGTTGCCGTTCGTGTCCGTAAGGAACTCGGAGCGGTAGCCCATGATGCCGCGGGACGGGATCTTGAATTCAAGGTGTGTGGTGCCGCTGTCGCGGGTACCCATGTTGAGCAGCTCTGCCTTTCTGGTGCCGAGCTTTTCCATGACCGCGCCGACGTAGTTATCCGGAACTTCAATCATCAAAAGTTCCATCGGCTCCAGCTTCTTGCCGTTTTCTTCCTTGAAAATAACGCTCGGGCGGGAGACCTGGAATTCGTAGTTCTGGCGGCGCATCTGCTCGATAAGAATGGAGAGGTGCAGCTCGCCGCGGCCGGATACCTTAAACGTATCGGCGGAATCAGTCTCTTCCACGCGCATAGCAACGTTCGTTTCGACCTCCTTAAACAGGCGGTCGCGCAGGTTGCGGGAGGTGACATATTTGCCCTCGCGGCCCGCAAACGGGGAATTGTTGACCATGAACATCATAGAAACGGTCGGCTCGTCGATCTTGACGAACGGCAGCGGCTCCACGTGCTCCGGGTCGCAGGCGGTCTCACCGATGTTGAGGTCTGCCATGCCGGAAACGGCCACGATGTCGCCGAGCTCTGCGCTCTCTGCGTCCACGCGCTTGAGGCCCTCAAACTGGTAAAGCTTCGTAATGCGCGCGTTGCGTTTTTCGTCGCTTGTGCTGCTGCAGATGGTAACGGTCTGGCCGACCTTTACGGAGCCGCGCTCCACACGGCCGATACCGATACGGCCGACGTACTCATCATAGTCAATGTTGGAGAACAGCACCTGCGTCGGGCCGTCAAGGTCACCCTCCGGCGCCGGAACATCGTTTATAATGGCTTCAAACAGCGGCTTCATGTCCGTGCCCTTTTCGTCCGGCTGGTTCATGGCGTAGCCGTCACGTGCGGAAGCGTAGACCACCGGGAAATCGAGCTGGTCTTCGTCTGCACCGAGCTCAATGAAGAGGTCAAGCACTTCGTCCACGACTTCAAGCGGGCGTGCGCCCGGACGGTCGACCTTATTGACGACAACGACCGGCTTTTTGCCAAGACCAAGCGCCTTCTTTAAAACGAAGCGCGTCTGCGGCATACATCCCTCAAACGCATCGACAAGCAGCAAAACACCGTCTACCATCATCAGAATGCGTTCCACCTCACCGCCGAAATCGGCATGGCCCGGGGTATCGACAATATTGATTTTGATGTCATTGTACATGACAGCTGTGTTTTTGGAGAGGATCGTAATGCCGCGCTCACGCTCCAAATCACCGGAGTCCATGACGCGCTCGGTTACGGCTTCGTTGCTGCGGAAAACGCCGCTCTGTCGCAGAAGCTGGTCCACAAGGGTGGTCTTGCCGTGGTCAACGTGTGCAATAATGGCTACGTTGCGCAAATTCTCTCTTTTTCCCATCTTTATCAATCCCTTTCTTTATCGTTCTTAACTTCAAACTGCTTCAAAAAATTCAAAACCGGCCGCGCCGTTTTGCATGCGCGGGATACGGCAAAAAACGGATTAAAACCTCGGTTTGCTCGTTAACCGAAATATTATACCACTTTTCGCGCGTTTTGTGAATATGTTCCGCCTTGGCGAAACCGCTGAAATATTGGGTTTTTGCGTTTTTTCTTTTGTCCTGCTTTCCTTGACGGCGGGCTTTGTTCGTGCTATTCTTGTATTGATTTTGAAACAGAGGAGTGCAAAACCTTGAAGAGGATCTTGAATTTCGGCTCACTCAATACAGACTATGTTTATAAGGTCGACCACATTTTGCAGGGCGGTGAGACCATTCAAAGCGAAAGCCGCACCGTGTTCCCGGGCGGCAAGGGGTTAAACCAGTCCATTGCGCTTGTGCGGGCGGGGCTTTCCGTCTGCCATGCGGGGCTCATCGGCACGGACGGCGAGCACCTGCGCGATTTATTGAACCAAAACGGCGTAGATACCTCCCTCATCGAAACGCGCGATATGCCGGGCGGGCACACCGTCATTCAGGTCAGCCGAGAGGCACAGAACGCCATTCTGCTTTTCGGCGGCTCCAACGGGGCTGTGGATGAAGCATACGCCGACCGCGTGCTTGCGCAATTCGGCGCAGGCGACATTCTCCTGCTGCAAAACGAGATCAGCGCGCTGCCGTATATTCTTGAAAAAGCCCATGCGCGCGGCATGGAGATCTGGCTCAATCCGTCCCCGATGAACGAAAACGTTTTAAAGTGCAATCTGTCGCTCGTTTCCGTGTTCGTTTTGAACGAAGTGGAGGGCGAACAGCTGACCGGCACAAAGATTCCCACCGCTATTTTGGATAAGCTCCTTCAAAAATACCCGCACGCCGCCGCAGTCTTAACGCTCGGCAGTAAAGGCGCGTGGTACGCCAAAGAAGATAAGCGCGCGTTTGCCCCGGCGGAGCTTGTCCGTGCGGTCGATACCACCGCGGCCGGCGATACGTTCACGGGCTATTTCATGCGCGGTATGCTGGATGGGCTTTCGCCGAAAAAATCGCTGACCCTCGCGGCAAAAGCCGCTGCCATTGCGGTCTCGCGCCCCGGTGCCGCACCGTCTATTCCCCTATATGCAGAAGTTACAAGCGAAAGGAACTGAAAATATGAGTGATTTCAGAGTTGCAGTACGCAGAACGAACGAGTGGGACGGCCCGTCCATGCTCAAAATTTACACACCCTACGTCGAAAAGACACACTACACGCCTGACACCGAAGTGCCGACGCTCGCCGAGTACGTGCAGCGCATCGACACCTATACATACGGCCGTATGTGGATTCTGACGGAGATCAACAACCAGACGGCGGGATTCTGCTTTTTGACCGACCGCGATATTCCGAAGGATGACCTGTTCTCCGCCGATGCACAGCTGTACGTCTCCGAAAAATGTCTGCACAGCGGCGTGGGCACGTCTTTATACAGCCTGATGCTGGACATCATGCACCATGCAAATTACCGCCGCGTTACAGCGCACATCAATCTGCCGAACGATGCTGCCGTGGCATTCCACAAAAAGATGGGTTTTCACGAGGTCTCCGAAACGGACGGTGTTCTTTTAATGGAGCGCGCCATTGAGCCGGAAGACCCGAACGCAAAGCGCTTCACGAAAGCCTACCTCATCTTAGCGCAGGATTACGAGGCCGCGCGTGAGCACGCCGCCACATTTGTTAAAGAAGGTACGGTGGTATAATGGGCCCCTACGAATACGAAGTGGCGAGCATCGACGGCGACTACGCCGTTTTGCGCCGAACGGACGATGACACGCACGATGAAATTCTGGTCGCTCGCGCGCTTTTGCCGGAGGAGATCGACATCGGCACCGCGCTGCACTACGAAATGTTCACCTATTCCATCGTTTAACATTTAATTATTGGCAAAAATAGCCAAATATTTTTCCCGTTGATTTGGGTAAACCGTTCATTGAACTCGCGTTGCTTTCTTGGTACAATGATACTTGTAAACTAACACGCAGCGAAGAGGTTCTACAAACGCGGTTTACCCTTATTTTCTACGGAACGGTTTACCTTAATCTTACTTTTTTAGGAGTTGTTGTATCATGTCCAAACCGTCCGGTGCCATCGACATGACGCAGGGCAAACCGATCAACCTGATGCTTCGTTTTGCGCTGCCCATGATGATCGGCAGTATTTTCCAGTCGCTTTATTCCATGGTGGACTCCGCCGTGCTCGGCCGCTTCGTCGGCTCGCACGCGCTGGCCGCCATCGGTGCCACCACGTCCACAACGGGCCTCATCCTGCTGCTTGCAACCGGCGTGACGAGTGCCATTTCCATCGTGCTTTCGCAATACGTCGGCGCAAACGACACCGACCGCGTGCGCAAGGGCATCGTCGCCTCCGGGTGGATCACCCTTTTGCTCGGCGTTGTTCTGGGTCTCATCAGCGTTTTCGCCGCGCGGCCGCTCATGCAGCTTTTAAAAACGCCGGAAGACGTTATCAACATGTCCGTTTTATACATTCAGATTGTCTGCGGCTGCGGCATCGCACAGTTTGCGTATAACGCCGCGGCATCTATCCTGCGCGCACTCGGCGACAGCAAAACACCGCTGTATTTCCTCATTCTGTGCTCCATTTTGAATGTTATCCTCGACCTCATCAGCGTCATCGGGCTCAACATGGGCGTTGCGGGTGTCGCTGTTGCAACGGTCGGCTCGCAGGCCATCTCCGCCGCCATCTGCATCCTCGTCATGTTCCGCAAATACCCCGATCTGATGCCGAAGCGCCACACCCTGCGCCTGGATATGCCCGTCAGCCTTAAAATATTCGGCATGGGTGCGCAAATGGCTCTGCAAAGCCTGTTTCTTTCCGTCGGCATGATGGTCATTACGCGCGTCATCAACGGCTACGGCTCCAACGTCGTCGCGGCGTTCACCGTCGGCAGCAACGTGCAGAACCTCGCCGTGATGCTGTTCAGCAATTTCTCGTTTGGCTTTTCCGTCTATGTCGGGCAGAACTTCGGCGCGAAAAACGCAGAGCGCATCAAGCTTGGCGTGCGGCAAATCTTCCTTCTTGTCGGCGGTCTGAGCATTTTTGCAGGCGTGCTGACACTCATTTTTTCTGAGCTGCTCGTCTCGCTGTACGTCAAGCCGAACGAGACCGAAGTCATCGCGTATTCACTTGAATTCATCCGCATTCAGGCGTGGTTCTTCCCGTTCCTCGGATGGATCTGGCTTTATAACAGCACCGTCAAGGGCATGGGCAAAATCAACATTTCCATGGTCTCCTCCGTTGTGGAGCTGTGCAGCAAGATCGGTCTCTCGTTGCTTCTGCCCATCTGGATCGGCACCACAGGTATTTGGTTTGCCGCGCCGATCGGCTACATTCTGGGCATCATCCCGCTGCTCATCTACTATTACAGCGGCCGCTGGAAAAAGCTGCTCACCGTCCCCGCCGCAGAACCCGCAAAGGCGTAAAATACAACAAAACGGCAAAAGTCCGAAGCACCTAAACCGTGTTTCGGACTTTTTATTCTATCTTAAAATTTCACCCCAGCATCACGTCCAAAAGCATCATAAGCGCAAAGCCCGTCACAATGCCCATTGTCGCCGCATACGGCTGCGCTTTCTGGTTGCGCTGACACTCGGGGATGAGCTCGTGCACCGCGACTAAGATCATCGCGCCCGCCGCAAAGGACAGCGCAAACGGCAAAACGGCTTCAATGTACACGGCAAGCAAAGCGCCCAAAACACCCGCAATTGGCTCCACAAAGCCGGAAGCCTGCCCGATAAAAAAGCTCTTCCTTCTGGAGCACCCCTCACGGCGCAAAGGCAGCGAGACCGCCGCGCCTTCGGGGAAATTCTGCAAACCGATGCCCACGGCCACCGTCACGGCACCCATCAGCGCTTCCGGCGTATAGCCGCCGTTTTTCAGCGCACCGAACGCCACGCCCACAGCGAGCCCCTCCGGGATATTGTGCAGCGTGATAGAAAGTACCAACAAAATGATGCGGTTCAGCCGTGCGTTTTTCTCGCCCTGCGCCAAAACGGAGCGCCGCTGCGCGTAGGTCACGCATTTATCGGAGCCCCACATGAACAACGCACCGCAGAGAAACCCGAGTGTCGCCACCAAAAACGCAGGCATGCTTCCCGCCGCCTCCGCGCGCTCGATGGCCGGCTGCAAAAGTGACCAAAAGCTCGCCGCAACCATCACCCCGGCGGCGAAACCGAGCATCAAATTGAGAATTTTGGGGTTCGGCGATTTAAACAGCACCACCGTAGCAGCACCAAGCGCCGTGACGAGCCATGTCCCCAGCGTCGCCAACAACGCATAAAATACAATATCATTCATTTTCAGCCCTCCTGATTTTATTATATGGAGAGGGAAAAAATGGGTGAAAAAAGCACGCGGTTTTTAAAACCGCGTGCTTGCCGTATTAAATTGATCGGATAATCTTCCACGCTTCCGTCAGCCGCTCCAAGCTCCACGCGGCATTCGCGGGGCTGGTGCTCGGCAGAACCGTTTCCGGCAAATCGATCTCTTTCGCCAGATATTTTTGATACAGCTTGTGCGCCATTTGACCGTTTGTACACACATGCGTGATGTTCGCTGTCGATAAAATCACGGAAAGATCATTCGGCACGACGTTTTTGATGCTCGCGTCAGCCGAGCCCGTTACGTCGCACGAGGCAATGACGTCCCACAAGGCAACTTTATGCTTTAGCAAAAGTGCCTTCTTTTCGGGGACATCCCCCGGCACCGGTTCACCGAAAACCGCGCTCAAGACGCGCCAAAAGCGGTTTTGCGGGTGCCCGTAGAAAAACGCCGCTTTTCTCGACTGCACAGACGGAAACGAGCCCAAAACGAGCACGCGGCTGTTTTCGTCGAACACCGGCGGAATTTCGTGCTGCACCATCAGTGTACCTTCTCGGCAAAATCCTTCTTGCGCTGCTCGTAGGCCGCCATGTTCTCCGCTTCAAACGCAAGCTTCACATCGCCCGCGCCCATCAGGTTCAAAATGTACTTTGTAAACGGCGGATTCAAAACCAAGATCGGCCCCACAAGGTATGTGCCGAAGAAGTTGTTTACGCGGATACCCTCGTATTTCGCCTTTATATTGAGCCCCACACCTTTGTTTTTCACGAACAAGCCGTGCGATTCATCCGGCGTGTAGGCCATCGTGAACTGCGTCTTAAAGCCCATGATGACATTGCCGTCAAATTCGCCCTCAAAGTCGCTGTTGTGGCGGTGCATCATATCGCGCTTTGCGTACAAACGATAAAGCCCAAGGCACTCTACGCGGCTGCCGTCCTCGTTTTCAATGTAATCGCCGAAGATTTCGAGCGCATTGCCCGTGAAAAGGAACACCGTGCCGTCGTCAATGGCTTTTTGGATTTTCTCCTTCAGCGGCATCAACTTGCGGATGACCTGCTCCTGCATACGCTCCGTCATGGGACCCATATACACAAGGTTCATTTTTTCTTCGGTAAAGCGCACATCGTCGCTGAATTTCGTGCGGATAAACTCCGCTTCCGGCAGCGTTTTTTCAAGGTAGACCATGTTGTACGCGTCGCCGAACAGGTTGCAGAATTCCGGGAAAAGGACTTCTATTTTCATTTCGTCTCGCCCTCCTTCTCACGTTCGATCATCTTATCGCGAATGTCATTTGCCAAACGAATGGTGTATACGTCGTACAGAATAAAGACTGTATCCGCTTCTTTCGAGACCGCCGCAGGCGTATCGCTTTCATCGCGCATGTGCACGATCTTCTCCGCCGGCACACCGGCCAGAAGCGTGCGCACATACGTATCGTGGTGGCGCGCACCGGCAATGACGACCTGCACGATGCTCGGGTCATTTAAAAACTCAAAATCGGTGTCGTAGAACCACGCAGTGTTCTCCACGGTGTGGCGCGCATCGAAGTAGTCGTCGAGAAACATCACAACGGACTTTTTGCCCGGCGCGTTACGGATATTTTCAAACGCACGGGAGCACGCAATGGGGTTCTGCCCCTTTGCAAGGTGCAGAATGTACTTTCTGCCGTTCACTTCTTTTTCAGAGTAACGCGTCTCGCTGATGCCCATTTTCTCCATGGAATTGCGGATTTTTTCTTCGGAAAGGCCGAATTCACGCAGCGTCGCAATGGCAGCAAGGGCGTTATAAATATTGATGTTCGTACTGTTCAAAAGCGGGTATTCCGATTTTTTGCCGCCCACCACCACGTTCATTTTCATGTCTTTCGTATCGATGTCTGTTGCAAGGTAGTCGATGTCCGGCGAGCGGTAGCCGCAGGCTTCGCAGTGCACACGGCCGATATGATGGTAACGCACAATGTCATGCACAAGCGTGCCGTGGCATTTGGGGCAGGCAGGCACATCATTTACGATATTGTCGCATTCCTTTTTGTCCGTGTCAAGGTGGTCGATGCCGAAATATACGCGGTCGTTTTCGGGCTTAATGGAACTGCAAAGCGGGTCGTCGCCGTTCAAAACGAGCTTTGTGCCCTTTGGAATTTCCTTATTCAGGATGTCGAGGATAAACTCCGCGTGCGCGTTGCGCTTATAAGAATCACGGAAAATGTTCGTGCACAGCACAATGTCCGGCTGCATGTAGGGGTAAATGTTCGGCGCAGAGCGCTCATCGAGCTCAAACACCGCAAGGTCACACTTCGGCTTGCCGAAAAAGTGACTGTTCGCAATGAGCGTAGATGCCACGCCGGTCGCGACATTCGTGCCGGAGCGGTTGCACATGAACTCGATACCGTTATCCTCCAAAACATCCTCAATCATGTTCGAGACAGTCGTTTTGCCGTTCGTGCCCGTAATGCCGATGATTTTCTTCGGTTTCGGCATGCGCCCGATAAAATCCGGGCACAGAATAATAGCCCAAGAACCCGGCATGGACGTCCCCTTTCGCCCGATGAGCTTTAAAACCAGCGCCGTACCGCGGGCGAACATCAGCGCAAAATAAAAGCGTAAATTTCGTTTCATTTTCTTCATTCCTTCCAATCAGTCTTAAAAAATCGTGTGCGCAGCAGCTCTAATGTATCCAGAATATATTCCTTGTCCTCGGCAGAAAGCTCTGCGGAGCAATGCTCAAATTCCTGCATAAAGCGTGCGTATTCATTTTGAAAAGCAGCGTTCGATTCCGTTTGCAGCAGAGAATCCACCGAGATCTGCATGGCATTCGCGATCTGTACCAGCGCCTTTCTGCCCGGTGTGCGTTTTCCGTTTTCTATGCGGCTGATATAAAACTCATCCAAATCGCACCGGTCTGCAAACTGGCGCTGTGTCAGCCCGTTTTCCACGCGATACTGTCTGATTTTTTCACCCAAAAAATTTTTCATTCGTTTCCTCTTTTTTCGCACTTCCTTTTTTTAATCCATTATACCCAATCCATATCGCATTCTTAATGGTAAAAAGTGCAAGTATTGACTATTTGTACATGTAGTGTTATACTATTTTTGTTTTTGACAATATCGCATATAGCGTTTTCGGTGCAGCTTTTGAAAACGCATACAAAACGGGAGGAACCCTTTTGAAAAAATCACTTCGCTTCTATTTTGCTCTCTTTTTTGCCAAGTGCACGGCGCGTATTTTAAAACTCATCGGGCGAAAGGGCACATCCATGCCGGGCTCTTGGGCCATTATTCTGTGCCCGGATTTTCTGGGGCGCATACCGCGCCCGAAAACCGTCGTCATGGTGGCCGGAACAAACGGCAAAACAACCGTCTGCAATTTAACAGAAGACATTTTAACGGATAACCATGTGGAATACGTCTGCAATCGCTTTGGCGCAAACGTCAACACGGGTATTGCTTCGGCGCTCATTGCCGATTCCACTTTTTTCGGCAACCCGAAGCATGATCTTGCCGTTTTTGAATTTGACGAGCGCTCGGCAGAAAAGATTCTCTCCTATATACAGCCGGATTATTTCGTCTGCACCAATCTCTGCCGCGATGCGCTCGACCGCAACGCAAATGTGGAATTCATCGCCGATCTCTTAAACAAAAATCTGAACGACAGCGCCACGCTCATTTTAAACGGCGATGACCTCATCACAAGCCACTTAAAGCCGCAGAACCCACGCGTGTACTTCGGCATTGATAAGCTCCCGCGCGACGATGCCGCACGCCCGAATCTTGTGCGGGACATCACCGCCTGCCCGCAATGCGGCGCGCCGCTTTCCTACCGCTTTCTGCGATATAATCACATTGGCCGCGCGCATTGCCCAAATTGCGATTACGGCTCGCCGAACATCGATTACGAAGCAAAAACGGTCGATCAAACTGCCATGCGCTTCACGCTTTTAGCACCGCAGGGCGAAGAGACCTACCGCCTGCTCGGCAAAAACATCACAGACCTTTATAACGAGCTCACCGCCGTCACGCTTTTAAAAACGCTCGGACTTTCGCAAAAGCAGATCGCATCCTCGCTCGAAAAAACGGAGCTCACCCGCACGCGCTATGATATTCAGTCAGCCAGTGACAAAGAAATTGTACTCTGCCTTGCCAAAGGCCAAAGCCCCATCGCAAGCTCGCGTGTGTTTGAGTTCATCGCGGAGCAGAACATCCCCTGCGCCGTCGTGCTCATGAACTACGACCGGCACGACGCGGCACATTCTTCGGAAAATACCGCATGGCTTTACGAAGCGGACTACGAATTTTTGAATACCGATTGTGTGCGTGAGCTCATAACCGTCGGCAGCCGTTGTTACGATTACCAAGTGCGCGCCCTGCTCGCCGGTATTCCGCAGGAAAATATCCGTTGTGCCGAAAAACCGGAGAACACCGCCGCATTGGTCAATTTTAAAAACGTCAAGCGCGTGTATATTCTGCACGCCGTGTTCACCCGCGCCGCCGCAGAGCAGCTCCGCGACTGCCTGATTGAACGTGCCAAAAAGGAGACTGCAAATGAAAATTGAGATTTTATTTCCGGAGTGCTGCAATCTTTTCGGCGATTACGGCAATGTGCTGCTTTTAAAAGCCTGCCTGCCAAACGCGGAATTCATCGAGACCGCGCTCTATGAAACACCGCAGTTCGTAAAAGATCCCGTCGATCTCGTCTACCTCGGCTCCATGTCCGAGCACACACAGGAAAAGGTCATCGAAAAGCTGCTGCCGCATAAAGCGCAGCTTGCAGCGCAAATTGAAAAAGGACGCTGCTTCCTTTTCACCGGCAATGCCGTGGAGGTTTTGTTCCGCGAAATTCGCGATGGCAGCCGTCGCATACCGGGGCTTGCTCTTTTTGATCTTTACGCTGTGCGGGATTACAACCACCGCTATAACGGCAATTTTCTCGGCATGTTCCAAAATATGCGCCTGCTCGGCTGCAAAACGCAGTTTACCATGACTTACGGCGACAACAGCGCTTACTATTTTGCCAAAGCGGAGCGTGGCATGGGACTAAACAAAAGCTCCGACTTAGAGGGCGTGCATATGCACAACTTTTTCGGCACGTATCTCGTGGGCCCGCTTCTCACCATGAACCCCGCATTCACGCGCTATTTACTGCACCTGATCGGTGTCGAAGCGAAAACGCTCCCCTTTGAAAATGCGCTTGAAGAAGCCTATGCGGCACGCCTGAAGGAATTTGCCGATCCCGCCACCGAAATGGAAAAAGAGGGCGATAATAACCAATTAAAACTCGGATTTTTACGAAAATTCCATTGATTTTTTGCAAATACTCTTGTATAATTGAATCAGATTTCAAAACCACAGGAGGAGTTCACCATGAAAACTTTACCCGTAGCGGTACAGGTTTATTCTGTCCGCGATGACGCTGAGCGCGATTTTAAGGGCACCATGCAGAAAATCAAGGACATGGGCTATGACGGCGTTGAGCTTGCAGGCCTTTATGGCATGAAGCCGGCGGAAGTCAAGGCGATTTTGGAAGAAGTGGGCCTCGTTCCGCTTTCCGCACACGTTCCGTTCCAGGAGCTCGAAGCCGACATCGAAGGCACGGTCGCACAGTATAAGGAGATCGGCATGCAGTACATTGCCATCCCGTATCTGATGGAAGAAGATCGTCCGGGCACCGAGAAGTTTCTCAAGAACATTGAGACCTTCAAGAAGATCGGCGAAGCCTGCAAGAAAGTCGGCATCACGCTGCTTTACCACAACCACGATTTCGAGTTTGTAAAGATGCCAAACGGCCAGTATGCACTCGATTATATCTATACCGAGATTCCCGCTGACCTGCTCCAGACCGAGCTTGATATCTGCTGGGTCAAGGTCGCCGGAGAAGAGCCGGTCGATTACATCAAGAAGTACGCCGGCCGCGCACCGGTCGTCCACCTCAAGGACTTCTACAAGGAAGGTAAGCCGGCCAACATGTACGAGCTCATCGGCATTGAGACCGAGAAGAAGAAAGAAACCGGCAAGTTCGAGTTCCGTCCGGTCGGTCACGGCATGCAGGACATTCCGCCGGTGCTCGATGCAGCACTGGAAGCCGGCTCCAAGTGGGTCGTTGTCGAGCAGGATCAGTCTTATGACACCCCCGCTCTCGAAGCCGTGAAGATGAGCCGCGATTACCTCAAGGGCCTCGGCTGGTAATTTTGCTTTAAGTAAGACATAAGAATACATATTTTCAAGGCGTACTTTCTCTCCGAAAGTGCGCCTTCATTATATTCGCCTGTCGGCGAATGCTATAGTCCTTCGGGCAATAAAAAGAAAAACGGCTTCCGGCGCATGAAAGCACCGTGGAGCCGCGTATGTATAAGCGAGATATTATGCGCCCTTCTTTTCCTCTTCGTCTTCCGGCGGAAGCACGGATGCGCAGTGCGGGCATTTCGTCGCGCCGATCTTCACGTCATCCATCAGGCCGTATGGGCAGGTTTTCGTGGTAGGAGCCGTTTGTTTTCCCCTCAAAATTTCCGATATTGCTGCGGTTTTCGACAGTTTTTTCTTGCAGAAGTATTGTTGAAAACCGTGAAATATGCTATACTGTTTTATACTTTTCCGAGATATACATAGGACGCTCGATGGTTTAAGGAGATGCACGCATGGCATATAAGATCTGGCTTTTTCTGTGGTACTTTGTGCTTGCTTCCTTCTGCGGCTGGGTCGCAGAGGTGGGGTACATCGGCATGGTATACCGAAAATTCAAAAACCCCGGCATGCTGAACGGCCCGTACTGCCCGCAGTACGGCCTGATGATTGCGCTGCCGTGGGCGGCATTGACGGCGCTGCATTGGCAGACGTCGTTTGTTGCCACGCTGTTTTTCTGCCTGATTTCAAGCTTTCTTGTGGAATTCACGTTCGCGTGGCTGCTGCGCAAAACAACGCACATCCGCCTGCGTGATTACTCCAAATTCAAGTGGAATATCAAGGGCTACGTTTCCGTGCCCGTCGCCACCGTGCGCGGCGTGTGCTTCTCGTTCATTGTGGTGTTCATCGTGCCGGTACTCACGTCACTTCTGCACTACGTCAACCGCACCGTCGGCTGGGTCATCCTCTATGCCGTCCTCGGCATCATGCTGCTCGACATCATCATCACGTCCATCACCGTGCAGTGCTTGAATCACCAGTTTAAACGCTTATCCGAACTCGGAGACCGCGTGCGCGAGGCGAGAAACACCCTCGGCAATGCCGTCACCGGCGGCGCCATCGGCGCAGCGGAGGCCATTGATGACCTCGACCTGCAAAAGAAGCTTCAGGAAGCACAGAAGACCGCCGACGAAAACTACACGGCACTCCTCAACAAATCAAACTTCTTAAAGCGCCGCTTCATGAGCGCCTCGCCGGATATGACGAACGAGCAGTACGAAAAGGAATTAAAAGCGTACCGCATCACGACGGAAGAGCGCAAAAAGCGCTCCGCCGAACGCTGGAAGCGCAATCGCTATGAATATGAAGCTACATTCGAAAACCCGGAAGACCGCCCGTTTGCGTTCGGCATGAACTTCACAAAACTCTTCTGGATCTTCTTCATCGGCTGCCTTGCCGGTTTTGTGCTTGAAGAATGCTGGGCGTTCTTCATCGCGCACCAGATTGAGCTGCGCGTCGGCCTTGTGTACGGCCCATTCCAGCCCATTTACGGCGGCGGCGCAGCCATCATCACGCTGTGCCTGTATAAGCTCTACAAGCAGGACGACATCGTCATTTTTGTTGCCAGCGGCATCATCGGTGCGGCGTTCGAGTACCTGTGCAGTTGGGGACAGGAGATGCTGTTCGGCACCGTTTCGTGGGATTACAGCGGCACACCGTTCAACATTGACGGCCGCACAAACTTGATGTTCGCGCTCATCTGGGGCACGCTCGGCCTTATCTGGATCAAAGAAATTTACCCCGCCATGTCGCGCATGATCGAAAAAATCCCGAAGCGCCCGGGCGCTATCCTCACCATTTTGCTCGTTGCGTTCATGCTGTTTGACGGGTTCATCTCCTGCGCCGCACTGACCCGCGCCAACGAGCGCGCCGAGGGCATCCCCGCCACAAGCTCGTTCCAAATGTTCCTCGATAAGCACTTGGATGACAACTACCTCGCACTCGTCTACCCGAACATGCAGAAGGTCAACGAAGACGGCACGAAAAGCGAACCGCTGAAAGACACGGTAAAGAACACGTAAACGCAATCCGCCCATACTGCGGCAAAGAAATTTGAAGCTGTTTCATCACGAATTAAAAGGAACCCACCGTATCGCTTTCACACATACGGTGGATTCCTTATTTTATCGTATTATTTTTGATTCAGCGTACGCTTTCTACAAACGTTCTGAACGCTTTTCTGCCCTCTGCCGTGCATTTGTAGACGCCTGCGTTCTCCAGCACCTTTACAAACACCTTTCCCACTTCCTGCTGCAAGATGTGCTCGGCATTCGCTTCGTTCATTTCCGGGTGGTCGCGCTTCACCTGCGCTGCCCACTCCGCGTGCTTTGCGATGCTCTCCACGCTTGAAACATCGCCGTTTTTCAGCATCACATCTTTCAGGGTCTTCAGCTCGTCTTTCAGTCTGGACGGCAAAACCGCGAGACCCATAACTTCAATGAGGCCGATGTTCTCTTTCTTGATGTGATGATATTCGTCGTGCGGGTGGTATACGCCGAGCGGATACTTTTCCGTCGTAATATTGTTGCGCAGCGCAAGGTCGAGCTCGTATACGCCGTCCACACAGCGCGCAATCGGCGTGATGGTGTTGTGCGGCTCGCCGTCCGTCTCCGCAAAAATGAACGCGTCCTCGTCCGTGTAGCTTCTCCACGCTTTCAATACATGGTCGGCCGCGTCAATCAGGCGCTCCGGGTTTTTATGGCGCAAACGCAAAACGGAGACCGGCCAGTTCAAAATGCCCGCTTCCACATCTTCAAAGCCGCGCAGCGTGCAGTGCTCCTCCATGTTCGCGCGCGCCATCGCAAACGTATAGTGGCCGCCCTGGTAGTGGTCGTGTGTCAAAATGGAACCGCCAACGATGGGCAAATCGGCATTAGAGCCGAGGAAATAGTGCGGAAACTGCTCCACAAAATCAAACAGCTTGCGGAACGTGCTCTTGTCAATCTGCATCGGCACATGCTCGCCGCAGAACACAATGCAGTGCTCATTGTAGTACACATACGGAGAATACTGCAAAAACCAATCCGCATGGTTCACCGTGATCGGGATCGCGCGGTGGTTCTGTCTTGCCGGGTGGTTCATGCGGCCCGCATAACCGATATTCTCCTTGCACAGCATACAGGCAGGATAACCGGAAGCCTTCATTTTCTTTGCCGCAGCAATGGCCTTCGGATCTTTTTCCGGCTTTGAAAGGTTGATGGTAATATCAATCGCACCGAAACGCGGGTCGTTATACAACCACTTTAAATCGCGCGCCACACGGTCGCGGCGGATATAATTGCAGTCGCCGCAAAGCTTATAGAACCAGTCCGTCGCCTTTTCCGGGGATTCCTTGTAAAGTGCGCGAAATGTGCGGTTCACATCGGACGGGCGCGGTGTCAAAAGGCCCATCAGTTTCGTGTCAAATAAATCGCGGGACGTCGCACCGTCCTCGATGATGCCGCGCTTTACGGCTTCGTCGCAAAGGCCGTCCAGCAAAAGTGCCAGGTTTTCGCTCTGCTCCGCTTCCTCATCCGCGTAATCCTCTTCACAAAGCGCCTCCAATAAACGGTTGCGCGTGTAAATCATGTCTTCTGCTTCGATGAGACCCGTGCGCACGCCGTATTCGACAAGCGCCTTGATTTTTCCGAAAAGCATACTTTTTACCCCCGTATAGCTAAAAATTCAGAAGGAGAGCGTAAAAATCAGCGCATCCTCTCTTGGTTCTGTGTAAAAATTGCGGCGCACGCCCGCTTCCGTAAAGCCGAGCGAACGGTACATCGCAATGGCCGGCAGGTTCGACGCCCGCACCTCCAGCGTGATGAAAACGCCGCCGTTTTCCCGCGCTTTTTCGATCAGCGCCGCCATGAGCGTTCTGCCCACACCATGACCGCGAAACTCCGGGAACACCGCAATGTTGTCCACATAGCTTTCGCCGAGCACCGTGTGCATGCCGCCGTAGCCGAGCACCTCATCTTGCTGCATCGCCACCAAAAAGCACGCGGCAGGATTATCAATCTCCTCCGTCAGGCTTTTTTCGCTCCACGGTTCCGAAAAGCAAAGCTTTTCAAGCTCCGCAAGGCGCGAAACGTGCTCCGCCGTCATCGAAACAATCTGCATAAACGCTCCTTAAAAACCGAGATGCTGCTCAAACGTCTGCAATTCCTCGCAGATCTTGTCGCGGCACTTGCGGTAGGTATTTAGGTCCCCGCCGTAGGGATCGTCAATGTAATGCGGCACGTAAATTTTCTCCGCCGGCACACCCGCCTGCATCAAAATGTACGCGTGGGTTTTCGACATCGTGAAATAAACGTCCCACACATCGATTTCTTCCGGCGTAAAGCGGCGCGCAATGTGACCGCTGATGTCCACACCGATCTCCTTGCAGGCCAGCACCGCATTTTCGCTGGGGTGCTGCCCATCGAGCGCGGAAAGACCGGCGCTTTGGCACATGATGTTCTCAAAGCCGCGCTTCTCCATTTCGTGGCGGAAAATGCCCTCCGCCATTGGGCTTCTGCATGTGTTGCCGGTGCAGACAAACAAAATTTTCATCTCTGATTATAAACCTCGAATACTTCTATAATCGGTCGTATTTCGTCTTCCAAAATGAAAACGCTCCCGAACGACCGCTACCTATCATAGCACAGTTCGGGAGAGAATTCTACTAAGTATTCTTTAATTTTCAATGAATGACAACAAAACAACAATAATAAACAACATTGTGCCGCACAAAGCTGCCGAAAGGCGCACCCGCCTACTTCTTCCTGTAAACCAGAAAGTCAAATTTAATCTCGGTCCTGAGCACATCGAGCGCGCGCAGACGCTCTCCGCCCTCTACGTCCGTCTTCCAGTAGTACGGCGTCATGGAGAACAGCGCTTCAATATTCTCCTGCCCGTTCACCGTGATAAACTTTTGCACACACGCACGGCCGAGGTATTCAAACCCGTCGTAGGCCGTGTCATGCTCTTCGTTCTCATACGGCTCTTTGTATAAAACCTCTTTCATGCCGTACAGATGCCGCGCACCCGGCACCGCAAGGATCATTACGCCGCCCGGCTTTAGCACCCTAAAAAACTCCTCCGGCACAATAGGCGCAAAAACGTCCGTCAGCACATCTACGCTGTTTTCCGCACACGGCAGGTGAAATAAACTCGCCACCGCGAAATCGATGCCCTTATATTTGCCCGCAGCCGCTTTCACCGCGAATTTCGAGATGTCCACGCCGGAAACCGAACCGTTTTTCGCTTTGGCTTTTTCATATAAAGCCGAAGTGTAAAAGCCCTCGCCGCAGCCTGCGTCCAAAATAACGCCGTTCTCGGGCAGATATTTGTCCGTCAGCTCCGCCAGTTTGTCACGGAACGCATCGTAGTAGCCGCCGCTCAAAAACACGCGGCGCGCGTCCACCATCTGCTTTGTGTCGCCGGGAATTTTCGCGTGCATCTGCTTTACGGGCAGAAGATGCACATACCCCTGGCGCGCAATATCGTAAGAATGTCCGTTTGCGCAGCGCAGCGCGCGGTCTTCTCTTTCCAACGCGCTGCCGCATGCGGGACAGCAAAATATCATCATAAACCCTTAGCCCTTCGCCTGATACCAGCTCTTACCGCTTCCGGCCTCTGCCAGCATCGGCACGCTCAGCTGCACCGCGTTTGCCATTTCTTCTTCCAGAATTTTCTTCACCGTGTCGCTTTCCGCTTCCGGGCACTCCACAATGAGTTCGTCATGCACCTGCAAAATCAGCTTTGCATCGAGCTTTTCGGCTTTCAAACGGTTGCGCACATGCACCATCGCAATCTTGATGATGTCCGCCGCCGTGCCCTGAATCGGCATGTTGCGCGCCACACGTTCACCGAACGCACGCATGTTGAAATTGGAGCTTGCAAGCTCCGGCAGATAGCGTCTGCGGCCGAACAGCGTCTCCACATAGCCGTTTTTCTTCGCTTCCTCCACCACGCGCTCCATATAGTCTGCAACGCCCTTATAATTGCGCAGGTAATCGTGAATGTAGTCCTCGGCCTCGCGGCGGGAAACACCGATGTCCTTCGAAAGCGAGAACGCACCGATGCCGTACACAATGCCGAAATTGACCGCTTTCGCGCGGCTGCGCATCTGCGGGGTCACAAGGTCTTCGGGCATATCGAACACACGCGCCGCCGTCATGGTGTGGATGTCGCGCCCAAGTCGAAAGTCCTCTTGCATCTGCGTGTCGTTTGCCACATGCGCCAATACGCGCAGTTCAATCTGCGAATAGTCGGCGTCCACAAGCACATTTCCTTCTTTTGCGATGAAGAACCGGCGGAATTCACGCCCAAGCGGCGTGCGCACCGGAATGTTCTGCAAATTCGGCTCAGTCGAGGAAATACGCCCCGTGCGCGTTTCGGTCTGGTTGAAGCTCGAGTGAATGCGCCCGTCCGCCGTGATGGCTTTCAGCAAGCCCTCGCAGTACGTGGAACGCAGCTTCGTCAGCGTGCGGTAGCGCAAAACCTTATCAACTGCCGGATGCACGCCGCGCAGACCTTCCAGCACATCTGCGTTTGTGGAGTATCCCTTTTTCGTCTTTTTGCCGTGCGGCAGTCCGAGCTTTACGAACAGCGCTTCGCCCAGCTGCACCGGGGAGTTGATGTTGAATTCATACCCCACGTCTTCATAAATTTCTTTCTGCAGCGCGTCCACCTGCTCAGAAAGCACCTCGCCGTAGGTTTTTATGGCCTCGCGGTCAACAAGGAAGCCACTTTCCTCCATCTCGCCCAAAACCAAAGCAAGCGGAATTTCAATGTTCTCCAATAATTCGTGCTGGCCGTTTTCGTCGATGCCCTTTTGCAGCGCCGCACAAACAGCGGGCAGCACAGCCGCCGCCTGCACGTTCGCGTCCTCATATGCGGGCACGGCAATGCCGCATTCCGCCGCCAAACGCAGCACACCGTAATCGGAGCCCGAGGGGTTCAAAAGATACGCCGCAAGCTCCGTGTCCATCACGGCGTTTTCAAGGGAAGTCCTCAAATGCAGCGCCGTGCGGTGCAGCTTCTTCAGCGCAAACGTGTACTTTTTCGTCACCTTACTGCCGAGGAACGCCTTCAAAAACGCGTCGTCCGCATCCACGACCGCAATCGCCGGCTTGCCCGCGTCGAACTTACCGTTAAACACAAGCTGCTTTAATTCGTCGTTTTCAAACACCGGCACAAAGTACGCCGCCCCCTCGTCCTCACACTGGCCGAGCACCGCTGCGCCGTCTTTATAATTCTTCACGGGCAGCAAAGCCGCTTCGTCGGCCTGTGCGCTGTTCGCCGTCGGCGCCGCGCCGGGAGTCAGGTGCAGGCGTTCCATCAGCTTAAATAGCTCTAAACGCGTCATGATCTGCGCCGCGGCTGCGGGGTCGCCCTCGCCGGGAATATAATGCGCAAGCTCCGTATCGATCGGCGCATTGCGGCGGATGGTGCCGAGGTCGTAGCTCAAAAACGCGTTGTCTTTGGAATTGATCAGCTTCGTTCTCATGCCGGGTTTGATGTCCAGCTCATCTAAATTGTCGTAAATATACTGCAAAGAGCCGAACTTGCGGATCAGCTCGCCCGCACCCTTTTCGCCGATGCCCGCAACGCCCGGAATATTATCCGAGGTATCGCCCTGAATGGCCTTGATGTCGATGAGCTGCTTCGGTTCCACGCCGTACGTCTCTTTGATATACGCCTCATCACACAACGTCACGGCAGACTGACCGAATTTCGTCGTTGCAAGGCGCACCGTCGTTTTCGGCGAGACAAGCTGCAGGCTGTCCCGGTCGCCGGTCGCAATCATGCACGTATTGTCCGTGTTTTCGCACGTTTCCGCAAACGTGCCGAGAATATCGTCTGCTTCCCAGCCCTCGCACGTCACGATTTTATAGCCGAGGTCGCCGAGCAGCTCCTTTAAGACCGGCATCTGCGCCGCAAGCTCCGGCGGCATGCCCTTGCGCTGCGCCTTATAACCCGCATAGGCCTTGTGGCGGAATGTCGGCGCTTTCATATCGAATGCGATGGCCACCGCGTCCGGCTCCGTTTCGTCCTTCACTTTTTCCAGAATATTCAAAAATCCGACAATACCGTTTGTAAACTCGCCGCTTTTCGTTGTCAGCAGCTTAATACCGTAAAACGCGCGGTTTAAAATGCTGTTGCCGTCCAGTACCAAAAGCTTCACGCTGATCTTCCTTTCCGTTACGGGTCAAAAGACACGTCTTTGTTTTCTATATACACTTTCTCGAGCAATTTATCGAGGTCGCTGAGCGTTTCCAGCTCGCCCGCCATGCGCCGAAATTCCGCCGCACCGCGCAGACCGTGCATGTACCACGCCACATGCTTTCTCGCTTCGCGCATGCCGCGCCCCTCTCCCTTTGCGGCGCACAGCGCATCCATATGTTTTTTAATGACCACAATGCGCTCCGCAAGCGTCGGCGGCGGCATAATGCGCAGACCGCTGCTGAAATAGCCGTTGATCTCCCTGAAGATCCATGGATTGCCGAGCGCCCCGCGCCCGATCATCACCATGTCGCACCCGGTCTCGTTCATCATGCGCACGGCGTCCTGCACACATTTTACGTCGCCGTTGCCGATGACGGGCACCTTTACGGCTTCCTTCACCTGACGGATAATATCCCAGTCCGCCGGCGGCTCATACATCTGTGTGCGCGTTCTGCCGTGCACGCAAATGGCGTCCACGCCCGCATCTTCGCAATATTTTGCGACCTCCACCGCGTTCACGCTGTTTTCGTCCCAGCCCTTACGAATTTTCACCGTCACGGGCAGGTCGACCGCATTTTTCACGGCACGGACAATATCCCCACACAGCGGCGGCTTTTTCATTAGGGCGCTGCCGCAGTTATTGCCCGCAATTTTCGGCACAGGGCAACCCATATTGATATCAATAACATCCGGCCCGGCCGCTGCGGCACGCTTTGCGGCAGATGCAAAGATGAGCGGGTCGTCGCCGAACATCTGGATTGCGACGGGGTGTTCCTTTTCGCCGAGCGTGATAAGCTCCTGCGTTTTTTTATAGTTATACTGCAGCGCTCTCGTCGAGACCATTTCCGTCACGCAGTACGCTGCGCCAAATGAGCAGCAAAGCTCGCGGAACGGCCGATCGGTCGCGCCCGCCATC
>OHCI01000290.1_pt1 | contig 26047 bp, 23 predicted proteins | sample 1566751 | NCBI WGS metagenome assembly OHCI01 (sample SAMEA3879609, study PRJEB24766) | human gut metagenome | biome: human-associated habitat; feature: feces | place: USA | collected 1985/1987
GTGAACGGGGCGGCGGGGAAGCGGTTGGCTTCCTTCTTCTCCACGTCTGAGACCGTGAAAGCCGCTCCGATGCAGTCCTGGAGGAATCCGCGGGCCTCGTCGATGGTCTTGAACCTCGTGTCAAGGATGGCCTTGACCTTCACGGATTCCGCATAGCCGTCGGGATGGAAGACAGCCTCCACCTTGTAGTAGGCCTCGTTGCGGAAAGCCATGATCTCCTTTTCCCTCTCGACCACAAGCCTCAGCGCCACGGACTGCACGCGGCCCGCCGAAAGCTTCGGCTGGATCTTTCTCCAGAGTATAGGGGAAAGCTCGAAGCCCACAAGCCTGTCAAGGACTCTGCGCGCCTGCTGTGCGTTGACAAGGTTCATGTCGATGGAGCGCGGATTACGCACCGCGTTCACGATCGCATCCTTTGTGATCTCGTGGAAAACGATTCTTCTGGTTTGCTCCTTCTTAAGTCCGAGAGTCTCGAAGAGGTGCCATGAGATTGCTTCTCCCTCCCGGTCCTCATCGGACGCGAGCCACACTGTAGAGGCTTTTTCCGCCGCCTTCCTGAGTTCCCCCACCACTTTCTTCTTGTCGGCGGGAACCACGTATTCAGGAGTGAAGCCCTTCTCCACATCCACACTCAATTTCTTGTCCTGAAGATCCCGGATGTGACCGAAACTGGATTTCACCTCGTACCCGTCGCCCAGGAATTTCTGTATAGTCTTGGCTTTGGCCGGAGACTCGACGATAACTAGATTGTCTGCCATAGTGTACTATTTTACAAGCATTTCATAGATAGTTTGCCATTTCAATCTGCAAAGTAAGCCACAAACTGGGCAATTTTCCAAATTTTGTTTTAAATTTGTCCTTGTTATGACCGATGCGACACGAAAGAAAATCACCAAGTGGTTCTGGATTCTGATCACGTTTCCGGTACTGCTCCTTTTCCTTATGATATTCCTAGTCTGGGCCTTCGCCGACATTCCTTCCTTCAAGGATCTGGAGAACCCTGACAACAAACTGGCGACCCAAGTGATCGCTGCGGACGGTGAGATTCTCACCACCTTCCACATCGAGAACAGAACCTATGTCTCCTACGAAGAGATCTCTCCGAATCTCGTCCATGCCGCGGTGGCCACCGAGGATGTGCGTTTCTACAGGCATTCCGGCATTGACTTCAAGGGACTTGGTCGTGTTCTGTTCAAGACCATCCTGATGCGTAACTCCAGTCAGGGAGGAGGAAGCACGATCACCCAGCAGCTTGCGAAGACCCTCTACCCAAGGGCGGATGTGGGACGCAAGGTTCCAGGTGTGTACCATGCCAGGTTGGTGTGGATCAAGCTTAAGGAATGGATAACCGCCGTCAAGCTGGAGAGGGACTACACCAAGGACGAGATCATGACGATGTACCTCAACTCCATATTCTTCGGCAGCGGGGCCTATGGCGTGCGTTCCGCTTCGGAGACTTTCTTCGGCAAGCTGCCGTCGGAACTTTCCGTGGAGGAAAGCGCGATGCTGGTGGGCATGGTCAACAAGCCGACCCGCTACAATCCGGCCATCAATCCGGACAAGGCGCTGAACAGGAGGAATTTCGTGATCGGCCAGATGGAGAAGGCCGGCTATCTGGACAAGGCGCAGAGGGACTCCATCAGGCTGATTCCTATAGCGCTCAACTATGAGGTGCAGGATCACAACGCCGGTCTGGCTCCTTATTTCAGGGACATGGTCCGCCGCGTGATGAACGCGAAGAAGCCACGCAGGTCGGACTACTACACCATCGAGGACTACTCCGCCGACTCTCTGGCATGGGCCGCGGACGACCTTTACGGTTGGCTGGACAAGAACAAGAAGGCGGACGGGTCGAGGTACGACCTTGACCGCGACGGGCTAAGGATCTACACGACCATCAACTACAAGATGCAGAAATATGCCGAGGAGGCTGTCGCCGAGAGGATCCGTGACCTTCAGGCTGATTTCCGCCGGGATTTGAAAAGCAAGACCAACAAGCCTTTCTCGAATGACATCGACGCGGAGACCAGGGATCGTGTGATGCGTCAGGCGAGGCGCTGGAGCGACCGCTACCGTGTCCTGAAGAAGGAAGGGAAGAGCGAGGCGCAGATCCTCAAGACTTTCTCCCAGCCGACAAAGATGCGTGTGTTCGCCTACAATAGTAAAGGCTATGCCGACACGACCATGACTCCGGACGACTCGATCCGCTACTACAAGTCGATACTTCGTACGGCATTCGTGGCGATGGAGCCTGGGACCGGTCACGTCAAGGCCTATGTCGGCGGACCTAACTATCGCTATTTCAAGTACGACAATGTCCGTCAGGGCAAGCGTCAGGTCGGTTCGACGATCAAGCCGTTCCTCTACACCCTGGCGATGCAGGAGGGCATGACCCCTTGCGACAAGGTGGTGAACCTGCCGCAGACCTTCGTGCTTCCGGACGGCAACACCTGGACCCCTCGAAGCACGGACAAGGAGCAATGGATAGGAAAGACCGTCACTTTGAAATGGGGTCTGACGAACAGCTCCAACAACATCTCGGCCTACCTGATGAAGCAGTTCGGGCCGGAGGCGATGGCGGACATGATGCGCAGGATGGGCATCCGGAGCCACATCGACGAGGTTCCGGCGCTTTGCGTAGGGCCGGCTGACCTCTCGCTGTGGGAGATGGTGGCCGCCTACAACACCTTCCCGTCAAGGGGAGTCTACATCGAGCCTCTGTTCGTGACCAGAATCGAGGACAACCAGGGCAATGTCATCAGCGAGTTCACCAACCGCAAGCGCGAGGCGATAGGTGAGAACACCGCTTTCCTGATGGTCAATCTGATGGAGGGCGTTGTGCAGGGCGGAACCGCCAGCAGGCTCCGCTACCGCTACAAGCTGATGGGCGAGATCGCCGGAAAGACCGGCACCACCAACGACAACGCCGACGGATGGTTTATCGGCTACACGCCGACTCTTGTGGCGGGAATATGGACCGGCGCGGAAGACCGACAGGTGCATTTCCAGTCCATAACCTATGGCCAGGGCGCGCACATGTCCCTTCCGACCTGGGGAATATTCATGCGTAAGGTCATCGCCGACGGCACTCTCGGAGTCTCTGAGAACGACCGCTTCATCGCTCCTGCCGGCGTGACATTGGATCTGAACTGCACCGGTGGTGACGATGATGCCGTCGCGGACGTTCAGCAGAAAACGGAAGACTATTATTTTGAATAAAAAGGAAGCGGCGTAGGAATATCTTGCCGCGGATTATGTAACTATTACCAATATGGGCAAGTACCAGAGGATAGCAGTGATTTATGGAAGTGACTCTTCGGAATGGGAGGTCGCTTGCCGCAGCGGGGAGTTCGTGGCTTCCCGCATTGACGGGACGAAGTACGATGTCTATGAGATTTTCGCCCGGTTCGGAAAATGGCAGCTGGTCTCGATGAAGAAACGAGACGCCATGAGGATTCCTTTTGCCGAGGGAGCCAGGCCGGAGATCGACAAGACGGACTTTTCCGTCAAGGTCTACGGGGAGAAGATTAATTTTGACTATGCCTACATAGTGCAGCACGGCACGCCGGGTGAGAATGGCCTGCTCCAGGGCTATCTTGAGATGCTTGGGATCCCGTTCAGCAGTTGTAGCGCCTTTGTTTCCGCGATAGCTTTCGACAAGTTCGCCTGCAAGAGCTATCTGCGTGAGGCTGATTTCGTTAAATGTGCGCCCGATGTCTTCGTGCGTAACGGAATGGACATCGACGCCGTCTGCGCCAAAGCGGCGGAGAAACTGAAGTTCCCTGTTTTCGTGAAGCCGACTGACGGCGGATCCAGCTTCGGAATCACCAAGGTACGCAAGGCCGAGGATCTCCCGGAGGCCATCAGGTTTGCCTTCTCTGAAGGGCCGTCAGTGATTATCGAGCAAGGAATACAAGGCAGGGAATTCACCTGCGCCGCCTATGCGGATGCCGAAGGGGTCAAGTCACTTCCTGTCATTCAAGTGGTTACGGAGAATGACTACTTCGACTATGACGCGAAGTACAACGGCCACAGCCAGGAGATCTGTCCTGCACCGATCAGTGAGGAGCTGAGCGGACATATTCAGGAAGTAAGTAAAAGAATATACTCGCGGCTCGGCTGCGCCGGTGTTGTGCGGATGGACTACATCCTTGCCGAGGACGGGCTTTATTTCCTGGAAGTCAACACTATCCCTGGCATGACAAGCGCTTCTCTCGTTCCTAAGATGGTTCGTACGGCGGGGATTGACATCACCGACTTCCTGACGGGGATCATTGAGTGTTCATAAACAATTCTTACAAATATTTTTAAGAGCTTATGCTATTGAAAGATTTCCTTAATGAAGGAGTCGCGCGGCTGGAGCCTCTCTATCCGACCAAGGAGGCAAGGAATATAATGCTGATGCTTTGTGAGAGCCGCATCGGAACCAAAAGCTACACTCACATCGTGGAGCCTGGGTACCAGATCAAGGACAAGTCGCTGGATGGTCTGAATTCGGATTTGGACAGACTGGCCTTGGGTGAGCCGGTGCAGTATGTGATAGGGTTCGCTGATTTTTGCGGCCTGCGGTTCAAGGTGACACCGGACGTGCTGATTCCCCGCCCGGAGACCGAACTTCTTTGCCGCGAGGCCATCAAGGTCGGATCCCGCATACAGAGGATGAGAAAGGCCTACGGCAAGTCCGCCAGACCTGTCAGGATCCTTGATCTCTGCACCGGTTCCGGCTGCATCGCCTGGACGGTGGCTCTGAGCATCCCGGGAGCGGAAGTTGTGGGCGTGGACATCTCCGAAAAGGCTGTTGCCGTGGCTTCCGGTCAGGACTTCGCGTCTGCCCTCAAGGAGTCGGACGCTGTCGCCCCGCGCTTTGTCGTGGCGGATGTCCTGGCAGAGCATCAGCCTTTCGCTGAAGGTGAATTCGATCTCGTGCTGAGCAATCCTCCTTACATCATGGAGTCGGAGAAGGAGCGGATGCGTGCGAATGTCCTCAACTATGAGCCGTCAACGGCTCTGTTCGTCACGGACGGGGATCCGTTGGTCTTCTACCGTGCCATTGCCTCCATTTCCCGCGAATGTCTTTCCGCTGAGGGAAAGGGACTTACGGAGATCAACGAGCTTTTGGGGCAAGAAACGGCGAAGATTTTCGCCGACGCCGGTTTCTCCAAAACAGAGGTCGTGAATGATTTTTATGACAAAAACCGCTTCGTTTTCTATTCTAAATAGGGCATAGGGAGCGTTACAGACCAGATTTTTAGCATTAGCCGTGGAATTATTGTGTCCACGGCTATTTTTGTGTCACTTTGTGCCGTGAACAACTTTAAACTCAAGTAAGATGAAGAATTTCAGCACAAAGAAAAGGTTGCTTGCGCCGGTGGCGCAGGCCCTTGCGTTGACGACAATCCTGTTTTCCACAGCCTGCGAGCAGACTGAGCAGCCTTCGCGCGTCCCGGCTGTCCCTGTGCCGGAGAATTGCCGCGATGTGTCGGATCTGTCTCCGGAAGGCATCGCAAGGATATTGTCCGAGCTTCCCATCACCTCCGGTCAGGTCCGTGAGGTGTACGATGCCGTCACGGCGTCTTCCTCCAACGGCTACGACGAGGAATACCCTTTCTCCAACCTCTTTTCCTGTCCCGGCTCAGGAGTCGGGGACGAATTGCTCAAGACCAGATCCGTCGTTGAATATTCCGCCCCGCTGGCCGGTCTTCTCGCCTCGGCATCTCCTCAGACGAGGTCGGGCTCTTTTCAGGATGCCCTTTCAGCCTCCGGACTACAGATCTACTGGCCATATTCGGAGGACTGGGACGGCGTGTCGATGCCTGTGATCACATTCAATCCTGAGATCTCGCGGAAATGTTCATTGGCCTCCGAGGCTGCTGACACTAATGTCGGTTTCCTCAGGGAGCAACTTCCTGACGGCTCCTGGATTCTCAAGGAAGTCGTTGTGGATGAGGAATATGCCCGTTCGCATCCCGTGTGGGTCATAAACCGGAACGAGGATGCCGCCTACCTCACGCCTCAGATGGTGGAGGCACTTTACCCGGAGCGCACCGCCTCCGCGCAGACCAGATCCTACTGTGATTATGATTTCAAGACTTTGGTACTCAAGGAGTTCAAGGCGCACAGAAACTACGACTCCTGGTTTGCCGGCGGGTCGGAATTCTTCATCAAGTGCGGCTCCTTGAACGGCTTCACCGCCCAGACGGAAGAGGAACTGAAACTCTACTATCCTTCGGTCACGGACCTGATGGTCAACGTGAGACGCAAGCAGGTGGGAAAGACGCTCCGGTTCAACACCGTGCTTGTCTCCGAGTGGACTCCTCAGCTGGAGGAATGTGTCTTTCTGATGATCGAGGATGACGGCGGCAAGCAGACCTCCTGGAAGGCCAGCGGTGTCGTGAAGATCAAGTCCAGATCCTACGGCTTCGAGGTGGAGCTTCCTTTCCGCTGCAATGACGACCTTGTGTGGCGCGGCAAGCTTTCCAGCAACTATTTCGAGAAGTACAACGGCAAGCCGAACCGCTTCGGCGATGTCAGCGTCACCTTCAGTTTCCTGTAGCCACTGACACTTTGACCATTTCACAACCCCGACGCTTCGGCAAGGTACGGTCGCTGAGATTGTCGAGGTGCCGGGGCTATGTTTTGCACGAAATATTGTGGAATCAAAAATAATACCTATATTTGAATGCCGGTAATTTTAAGACTGTTCGGTTTCTCGTTTTATTTTTTTAGCAGGGAACACGAACCGATCCACGTGCACATTGAAGGTGCTGATGGCTATGCTGTCTATGACTTGAGAAAAGATAGGTTTGTTCAAAGGACAGTAAGTAATATCAAGGCGGGAGATCTGAAAAAGATCGAGATGGTATTGGATGAGAACAAAGAGATGATCATTCGAACTTGGAATAGTTATTTTGATAACATAAGGCGATGAAAATAAGAAAAATATGGTTTGATGAGCGGTTCCTGTACGGAGAGGATGAATCCGGGAGTGTCTTCCGTCAGTCTTTGTTGTGGTATCGTGCCCTGCGGAATGCCGATGAAAAGCAACGAGAGCATTACCGGATTGGCTTTGAGGGCATTCATTGGCCGGATCTGAATGTGGATGTCAGTTTTGAAAGCTTTACATACAAAGACGCTATGCCGACACCGTTTCAGGAATTCTTCCTGAAACACAAAGAAATCAATATTTCCGGATTCTCTGAATATGCCGGCATAAATCCCACCCTGTTCCGGAACTACATTAATGGCTTCAAGCGTCCTTCCGCCGCGAGGCTTCAGCAGATACAACAAGCACTTAAGGCATTGGCGGAATCCTATTCCAGTGTTCATTTTGCCGAATAATATAGGATTGTCGAAGGCGAGGGGTGCAAGATGCTGATCCTTGGCTTGGTAAGCGTTATTGCCTGCTGATGGGAACTACATTGAGGCAGTCCGGCTACTTTTGTTCGGCGTTGTCCGGGTAAGCCACGGACGGCTTGTCCGAAATACTCATTGCCGGGAAGAGAACATGAACGGATTTGAAATGTTCCGTAAATAGGGATTTTTCACTTAAAAAATTTTTGCTTACGGAATATTTGTGTAATTTTGTATTAATTAACGCTATATGAGAATCGTTTCGCATAGAAAACTGAAGGAATTCTACGAGCAAGCCGGGCATGAGGATGCGAGGATACCACTTGAGCGTTGGTACCATACCGTTGAGGAGGCAAAGTGGCATTCTTTCGCGGAAATGAGGATGTTTTTTGGAACGGTTGACTATGTTGGGAACCAACATTATGTTTTTAACATCGGCGGCAACAAGTATAGGTTGATTGTGGTTGTTAAGTTTGTGATGGGTTATGTTTTCATACGTTTCGTCGGCACTCATCAGGATTATGACAAAGTTGATGCTTCAATTATATAGGAGGGTATGACTATGAGGATAATCACAGAAGACCAGTATAGATTAGCTCAGAAAAGAGTGGAGGATCTGCTTCCTCTGGTTGATGACAGCACACCATTGGATGATCCCAAGGCCATTGAGCTGATGATGATGTCAGACATTGTCATTGATTATGAGAGTGAGCATTTCCCTATAGCGAAGCCAAGCGTCGCTGAGCTTATTGCTGACGGCCTTAAAGAGAATCATATTACCCAGAAGCAACTTGCGGAAGAGCTGGGAATCAGCACGACACGCGTGAACGATTTCGTGTCGGGAAAATCAGAGCCGAATCTGAAAACAGCCGGACACATCTGCCGTTTTCTGAAGATACGTCCCGCCGCGATGCTGATGCTCTGATCGGCGGCGGCAAAAATGCGAACCCGTAGGCGCTTGTCAGATCGTGCACCAGAAGGTTACGACGAAAGGGATGGAGAACTCCAGGACGAAGCCGTGGAAGAGGGAGACCACGGAATATTCCTTGCCGGAGGTGGCCATTATGATCGGGAGGGTGGTGTCCATCGAGGTGACTCCGCCGGCGGAGATCGGGGCGAGCGGGCCGCAGAACCTGGCGAGGAGCGGAGCCAGAAGCAGCGTGGCCATCTCCCTTATGATGTTCGACAGCAGGGCGATGGTGCCGAGTTCGGCACCGCGGTAGCCGGTTATGAATATGCTGGAGAGGGAGTAGTAGCCGAATCCGGATCCGACTGCGAGACAGTCTGTGGCCGACCTGGATGACAGGATCAGCGAGGCGGCCAGCGCGCCGGCAAAGGTACCGATTATGGTGCCGACCGGAAGCAGGGCCATCCTGACATCCAGGGATTTGAACTTGGAGACTATGCTCTTGTCGTTCCCGACGCCAAGGCCCACGAAAAAGAGCAGCGCGCAGAGGGCGTAGAATGTCAGATCGCCCCCGACGAATCTTTCCGGCACAATGCCGGACAGGCCGGCGAGGATGCCGAGGACAAAAAAGCCCACGATCACAAGACTACCTTTCATGACTCTTTCTTGCAGGATTTAATGTAACGCCACAGAACCCAGGCCAGCAGGCAGCTGCCGACCGTTGACAAAACCGCAATGACAAGAGCGTCCAGCCCGAGCGACGGAAGCGCCGAGATGATCTTCTTGTCGCCGCCGACCTCGACACCCAGAAGAAACAGAAGCGCCCAGATCAGGACGGTCACCGTTTTCGAAGCCCATCCGCAATCGCGGTTCCTCAGTAGCCATCCGACCGCTATCCCTGCGAACATACACAGCAGTACTGTAAACATACCCCAGACTCAAATGATGCGCAAAGATAGCAAATATTCCTTCCAAAACAGCCTATGGGAAGACGGCTGCAAGGTCTCTGCTACCTGGAGGCGAGGATGTTCGTGGCGGCGTAGGAGAGGGCGGCGTAGAAATCCTCGCCGAAGACGGCGGTGAGGGGTTCACGGAGAAATTCGTAGACGCGGATTCCTTCCCGGCGGCCTTTCTCATAGGCATCCTTGCATATTCCCCAACGATGGAGATTGAGCGCCTTGCCGCCGCCGGTGAGTCTGGTGACGCGTACCGGGTAGAGCCAGCAGGACTGAGGCTTGCGGAACTTGCAGGTTCCCTGGAAGAAACACCTCTCGATGGAGCAGAAGCAGTTCCCGTCCTCGTCGAATGTGGTGTAGGCGCACTCCTCGGTCTGATCCACGACGGGCGTCACGATGTCTCCGTCACGGTCGATGGAGAAGAAACCCTCCCTGTCGATCTGCGCGCGGCCCTGCGGCCTCATGAGTTTTGAATATACAGGATAACCCTCTTCCAAAGGCTCCAGCTCTGACTCCTCCAACGGGGCTCCGCTGTCCCCGATGATGCAGCAGCAACCTTTGCACACTGCGTAGTCGCAGGCGAAATGTTCAGTGACAACATCTTCTGACACAAGGACATCACCAATCTGGATGATGGTCCCGAACTTATTGTTTGACGACATATTCGATTCTCATTCCTTCGGACAACGCTCCGAAGATTTCCTTTACCTTGTCGGCGGAGACACTGCCGATCCTGCCGGCATAGCCCGTCAGCACGTCCTTACCTCCGGAATAGCGCATCAGGACCGCGTCGATGTAGTTGTCCGGATCGGCGAGATAGGTCGAGTAGCTGTTGGTCAGCAATGACTTGCATGCCGCAAGCTCGGCGGGAGCTATCGGATTTGAAAGCACGTTCTCGATTACCTTGCGGGCCTCCACGAGGGAACGCATCGGCTGATCCGAACCGCTTTTCACGCCGTAGGGGAGGCCACACTCCGGCACCGGAGTGCAGGTGAAGATCAGCTCCAGAGCCTCCTGAGGCCAGATGCTGAAACGATCGGACATCCTCACGCTGAATCCATGTTCGGCCATCACTCCGGTCAGACGACGCTGGAGCGCAAGACCGGCGACCTTGAATGCCATGTAGTTCTCTGTCGTGAACGGTTCGGCGCACGCTAAGGCCACGCTGAGGCTGACAGGGGAATCCTCTCTTGTGTAGGTCGTGGATCCGCTGCGAAGCTTGTAGGGGTTGAACTGGCGGACAGACTGGGTCTTGCTCACCCTGAAACCACCCAGGTACTGGCAAAGAATCTTCTGGACGGATTCGGCGGACAGATCCCCGAGCAGGACAAGCACGCCGTCATTAGCCCTTATGAACTGGTCGTCGAAGAATGCCGAGGCGACATCCAGCGTGCGCGCCGTAAGGCCGGTCGGAGTCTTCACCGAGGAATAGTTGTAGTCCTGGTACATGAGACTGTCCAGATAGGCAGGCTTAAGGGATGCGAGTTCCATCCTACGCCACGAATCGAAGGCCTGCACCGAAGGTCTCCTCAGATTGGCGGCAGAGAGCAAAGCCTTGAGAGTCAAGACAAATCTGTTGGATTGCGCCGACCCGTAGAGTCTCGTGTCTGATGTCGAGACAGCGCAGTTCATCTCCACTCCGTTGGCTCTGAGGAGCTTGTCGAAATCTCTTCCGGACATGCCCGCGATGTTGCACAGGCCGAACATGTCCGAGAAGAAGGCTCCCTCGCCGCGGCGCAGATCGCGCACGGTGGAGAAGCCACCCTTGATCATGAAAGAGTAGCTGAACCTTCCGGATGTAGGCATCTTCTTGTAAATCACCTTCATGCCGTTGGAGAAAGTCCACATCTCTCCTCCGGAGACCGGTTCCGGAGACACGGACTTCATCTTGACCTTGTTTTTCTCGTTCCACAGGGCGGACGTGTCCTTGATGGCCGTCCTCCATTTGTAGGAAGGCTTGTCCAGCAGAGAGACGCAGTCGGTGGCCGAGGCGAAAACCACAGGCCAGAACCATTCGTCGTAGTCCTCCTCGTCGCCTGTCCAGGTCACCTTAGGTGTCTTCATGTCCGAAAGCAGCGCCGCCGCATAGCTGTTGAACAGATCCGTCTCGGCCTCGGCGGACATATTCCTTGAGGAATAGAATGTCGCCTTGGTGGCCGGGGCGGCCAGGTCAGAGCCATAGAGATAGGAAGAGACGCACCTTTGGACAAGCGCGTCGTTGGTCTGAGGCTTGTAATAGCCGCTCAGCACGGAGTTGCGTGCGACGAGATATTCATTCACCTCGACCCCTTTCGAACAGATCTCCGACAGGACGGAAGCCACCGCCAAGGATGCCGGCATAAGCTGGCTCCGTGTGGTACGCACGCCCACGCTGAACATCTCGTCGCCTGAGCCAGAGGCACTTCCGAAATAATCCACCGTCAACTCCCGGGCAGGAATATCCCGCGTCATGAGGGACTCCCGCAGACGGACTCCGACAATCCCCCGGAGGGACTCGGAGAAAAGCTCGGAGATGAACGGCTGGATCGTGTTCATCTGGTCGTCCGGCGTCCTCGGGGAACGGAACGCAACCGTCAGCGAAGACTCCTTGGACGGGATGAATGAATATTCCGCCTCCTCCGAAGGTCTCCAGACATATTCCTTCTTCTTGTAGAAGGGAGTCCGGGAAGGCACCATCAAGGAGAAGACGTTCATTCTCTCGATGATGGCGGCAGGGTTGATGTCGCCCGCGATGATGACCGCGTGCGGACAAGGCTGGACCGAGATGAGGTCGAACAGCATCAGCAGAGTGGTGTCCGAGGCGGCCTGGTCGAAGACGGGGACATCGTCGAATCTGAATATGCTCGCTTCGTCCCTGAAGGAGACATAACCCTCCGGACGGCAGCCTATTCCTTTGCGGGACAGGAACTTGTAGGGAATCGTCTTGTTGAAGTGGGGCAGGGACGAGAGTTCTTTCCTCGCCGCCAGTGAGTCAATCCTTCCTTTTCCGACGAGGGCGAAATCGGCCACACCCTTCATCGAAGGGTTCGTCACAAGGTAGTAAGTGATTCCGTTTGTAAGATTGCCGGTGGTGACCGCTCCGTCCTTAGGAAAAACGGGCAGAGTCTGCGCTGGCATCATAATTGAAAAACCAAGCAGGGCAAAGCAAATAATTATTTTGACCGTATGACGCATCATTTCACCTCCTGTTAAAGCAAAAATAACCAATAATGTGCATTTGACACAAATTTTTATTACATTTGTGATTACTGCCATCATTATGGAATATAGTTAAACATAAATTTTTAATACAATGAAAAAGTTTATTCTCGCGATCGCGGCCGCGTTTATGGCCGCAAGCATGGTGTCCGCCCAGGACATGGCTCAGGCTACCGAACTCTACAATAATGGAGCCACAGCCATCTCGATGAAGAATTGGACCGAGGCTCTCGACTATTTCCAGAAGGCTCTCGAAATGGGTAAGACGATTGGCGCCGACGCCGATGAGCTCGTGACGAACTGCAAGAACGCCATCCCTGGTGTGGCTCTTGAGATCGCCAAGGATCTGATCAAGGACAAGAAGTACGAGGAGGCTGAGACGAAGCTTGCGGAGGTCGAGAAGATCGCCACTGAATATGAGAATGCCGAGGTTGCCGAAAGGGCGAAGGAACTAGTTCCGCAGATGTGGATGCAGAAGGGCGTGGACGCTCTCAAGCTGAAGGACTTCGCGACTGCGGCTGACGGATTCGCAAAATCCTACGCCATCGACACGACCGCCGGCAGGACCGCTCTTCTTCTGGGCCAGGCTCTCGGCGCCCAGGGCAAGACCGAGGAGGCCATCGAGGCTTTCCAGCACGCCGCTTGGAACGGAGAGGAGGCTGAGGCCAAGGAGCAGATGTCCAACATCTATGTAAGGCAGGCCAACGCCGCCCTCAAGGGACAGAAGTTCGCCGATGCCGTGAAGGCCGCTGATAAGGCCAACAGCTATTCCGAGAACGCCACCGCCTACCTCATCGCAGGTCAGAGCTCACAGAAACTCAGCAAGAACGCTGACGCCATCAAGTACTTCGAGAAGTATCTTGAGATGAAACCGGACGCCAAGAACGCTCCTGCCATCACCTTCACCGTAGCCGCTCTCTACCAGGGCGCGAAGAACAAGGCCAAGGCTCTTGAGTTCTACAAGAAGGTTCAGGATGATCCTAAGTTCGGCGACCAGGCCAAGCAGATGATTACTTCCCTCAGCAAGTAATCAATGGAATTTCTCGAATTGCTTGCTCCGGCAAGGAATGCTGACATCGGCATCGCGGCGATTGACTGCGGTGCCGATGCCGTGTATATCGCCGGGCCTGCGTTCGGGGCAAGACAAGCCGCCGGCAACTCCATGGAGGACATCCGGAGGCTCACTGAGTATGCCCATCGCTTCGGCGCACGCATATTCTTGACTCTCAACACGATCTTGTTTGACGATGAGCTTGCCGAGGCGGAAAGGCTTCTTGTCGAGGCCAAGGATGCGGGAGTTGACGCGATCATCGCCCAGGATCTCGCCGTCTGGCAAATGACGGATCTTCCAGTCCATGCGTCCACGCAATGTGCGGTCAGAACGCCGGAGAAAGCCGGATTCTATGAAGGTCTCGGCGCCTCCAGGATTGTTCTGGAGAGGGAAATGTCGCTTGAACAGATCCGGAGCGTAAGGTCAGCTGTCGGCTGCGAACTGGAGTTTTTCGTCCACGGTGCGCTTTGCGTCTGCTACAGCGGCCAGTGCTACATGTCCGAACAGATCAGCGGGCGGAGCGCCAACAGAGGGGAATGCATCCAGGCCTGCCGGTCTCTCTACGACCTCGTGGACGATTCGGGCAGGGTGCTGGCGCGGAACAAGGCCTTGCTGTCGCTGAAGGACTACAACTTGGTGGACAGGCTTGCCGATCTGGCGGATGCGGGAATATGCTCGTTCAAGATCGAGGGGCGGCTGAAGAGCGTTTCCTATGTGCGGAATGTCGTGCGGGCATATTCATCGGCATTAGACAAATTGGTCGCCGCGAATCCGGAAAAATACCGTAGGGTGTCGTTCGGGCGCTGCGAGGGTGGATTCGCGCCGGATCTGGGCAAGACATTCAACCGTGGCTACACGCAGCTGTTCCTTGACGGGAAACGTTCAGGCCGATGGTCTTCGATGGATGCGCCGAAATCGATCGGCGAGGAGGTCGGGACGGTGGTCTCCGTCGCTCCGGCGAGTGGTTCCGCGCGGGGTTTTAAGAGTGGTTCCCCGGCCATGGGCCGCCGTGAGGCCATGGGGGACATCATCGTCACCGTCAGGCTAAGGGATCAAAGTGTGCGTCTGCAGAACGGAGACGGTTTCTCGTTCATGGCCAAAGGCCGCGGAGAGATTGTCGGTTTCCGGGGTGATGTCTGCCAGGGGAGCCGCATAATCTGCCGCAATGTCCAAGGTCTTTATCCCGGCGCGAGGCTTTATCGTAACCTCAGCGCCGCCTTCGAGAAGGAGTTGGAGTCCAACCTGCCGTCCAGGACGATTCCGGTCGAGGTGGACGTGGCTGTGCGGTCGGATAAACAAATATATTCATTGAAAATCAAGGCCCAAAGTCAGGATGGACGAGTCGTGGAACTGGAGCGTGAGGCCGGAACGCAGGTGGCGGAGAATGCGGAGAGGATGCGGTCGTTGTTCTCGGCCCAGATCTCCAAGGCTTCGGGAATATATTCATTCACTCTTCGCTCCCTTGACGCCCCCGGCGGCGCACTGCCTTTCCTTCCCGCATCGGCTCTGAACGCCATCAGGCGCGATGTGGCCGCCGCCCTTGAAGGAATCCCGTGCAAGGCCGTCCCCCTGCCGGCAAATCCCGGCAGAAGGATGTCGGATGCTTCCAAAGTTCTTGATATTCAAGATAATTCATCGGATGACGTACGCCTGACGTACAAGGCCAACGTTGCCAACCACCTCGCCCGTGAGACCTATCTCTCCCTAGGCGCGGCTTCGGTGGACAATGCCTTCGAACTCTCCCACCGCCCCGATGCCGAGCTGATGCGCACCAAGTACTGCATCCGCCATGAACTCGGCCTCTGCCCGGTACATCCAAACGCCAGAGAGCTCCGCCCGGCATCCGGATTGGCAACCTCGCCGGCAACCACCTCGCCCGAACCTTCTTCCGCCGCCCGTCTGTTCCTGACCAACAACGGCAAACGTTACCCCCTCGCCTTCGACTGCTCCCGCTGCGAGATGATCGTCAAGGCGGACCGTAAGTAAGCCGGCATCTTCGATAACGGTCTTTAGGCCTTGTCGTTCTGGGCCAGCAGGGCCATCGCCGCGTCGTAGTCGGCGGCGTTCACCTTGACCTCCACGGGATCAACATAGTTCAGTGAGACGTAGGAGGAATTCTCCCCGAACACTGCGGCAGGGATGCCGTTCTCGTTGAGCATGCCCGCTGTGATGTGGGCGCTCATCGCGTCGCTGAATTTGGCGACAGTCTTGAGTTCTTCTGCCATAGTCTTTGAATATTAAAGGTTTATAGTTATGTGCTTGTGACGCTCATGCGCCACGTTGACATATTCATAGCTCATCTTTCCTCGCTTGCGGAGGGGTCTCAGTCCTCGTCGGCCGCGCGGAACTTGTACTCCAGGCCGCCGACAATCCGCACCACCTCCTTGGTGAGTCCCTCGACCTCGAAGCCACCCATCTCGCGGGTCATCGTGATCCTGTCCTCCATCATCTTGACCAGGGCGCTGAACTTCGAGCGGAGTCGGAAGGTCATGTTCTCGCCGTTCTCGCTTTCGAGACGGTAGCCGCGCGCTTCCATATATTCAATAATCCCGCCACGGATGTCGGAGAACTCGCCGTTGATTATTGCGGATCTTTTGATGAACCCGAACCGCGGGTAGAATGCCGACACGAATGCGAACAGCAACGCAATCTGCCACAGTGACTTGTAGCCGTCCCTGAACATCAGGCTGACATCCGGCTTGACTACTCCGATAAGCACCAGGGCCGCCATGATGACCACGAACAGGAAGGTGAAATAGAAAAAGTATTTGACGGATCTTACAAAGTATTTCATAAATAGTCCGATTTTTGCTAACCAAACAAAGATATGAAATAGTTTTGTTATTTTTGTGTCGTTAAACATTAAATCGGAAGATTATGGCAGAAATAGATCCTATCCAGGAGCGCCGTGAGCGCGAAGAGCAGGAAAGAAAGAATGAAAGCCTCAAGAAAACTATGTGGATTCTTGTGGCTGTGGCGGTGCTGCTTGCCGCGGGACTTGCCTACATTTGGTTCTCGAAGTCCAGCCTTGTAAAGGACCTTAACGCTGAGAAGGACGACCTTACCCAGCAGATGATCGCCCTCAAGGGAGACTACGACAGCCTTTCGTCTGACTATGCATCGATCAACAGCCAGCTGGACTCCTCCAAGGAAGAGGTCAACCAGTTGATAGAGAGGATCCAGAAGACCGAGGCCACGAACCGCCGCAAGATGCGTCAGTACGAGAAGGAACTCGGAACCCTTCGCAGCATCATGAGAAACTACATAGTGCAGATTGACTCGCTCAACACATTGAACCACAAGCTGACAGCCGATGCCGCCGCCGCGCGCCGCGAGGCCGCGGAGAGCCGTGCGGAGAACGCTGACCTCAAGGGACAGGTCGAGAACCTTTCCGGTCAGGTGGCCGCCGGTTCCGTGATCAAGTCAAGGGGACTGAGCGTCGCCGCCTACAACGGTTCCGACAAGGTTACTGACCGCAGCAGCAGGGTGGTAAGGCTCTTGGCCTCACTGAGTCTGGTCGAGAACGATCTGGCTCCGAGGGGTCCGGTGAGAGTCTACCTGCGCGTGAAGGATCCGGACGGGATTCTCCTGACCAACAGCAACCAGACATCGTTCACGTTCAACGGACAGACGATGGTCGCATCCGCATCCCGTCAGGTGGACTACGAAGGAAAGGAGGTCGAGCTGAGCATCTACCTGAACGACATCCCTTCCTATCAGGCTGGCATCTACACGGTTGAGGCCTACACGACCCAGGCTTTCCTCGGCAAGACCGAACTCTTGCTCCGCTAACCCGTGATCTACCTCCATGTCCCTTTCTGCGGAAGTTTCTGCACCTATTGCGACTTCTATTCGGAAATCTGTCGCGGCGGGCGGGCTTTCAATGAATATGCGGACGCGGTCCTGAAGGAAGTCAACGATCGAAAGGAGGAAATTTGCATGAATATGTCCGCTCCCGGAGCGGTCAACACTCTCTACATAGGAGGAGGCACCCCATCGGTGCTTCCTCTTGATGTTTTGTCACGGATTGTCGGTGCGGTTTCCCAGACTGAACGGCTTTCTTTGGTCACTGAGCCTGTCGAAGTGACCACCCCGACAGAACTCTTCGATGAGTTTACCGTTGAAGTGAATCCCGAAGATATAGTGGAAAAAGGCCGTGAATATGTCCGCGGACTTCTTGCCTTGGGTGTGAACAGGGTCAGCATGGGGATCCAGTCATTCAACGATGACATTCTCCGTTGGATGAACCGCCGCCACGATGCAGGGAATGCCGTCAAGGCTTTCCATATCCTTCGCGAAAGCGGAGTCCGGAACATCAGCATTGACCTGATCTTTGGCATATCCCAACTGACGGACGAGACCTGGAAAGACACGATCGAAAAGGCCTTGGAACTTTCTCCAGAGCATATTTCGGCCTACCAACTGTCAATAGAGGAAGGAAGCGCCCTTGCCAAGATGGTAGCCGACGGGCGTTACGTTGAGGCTTCCGAGGAACAATGTCGCCGGCAGTACGACATCCTGTGCAGATGTCTTGGGCGGTCCGGCTACCATCATTACGAAATCTCCAATTTCGCAAAGCCCGGCTTCGAAGCCGTCCACAACAGCGCCTATTGGCGCCGGGCACCGTACATCGGCCTCGGCCCAGGCGCCCATTCACTGACCGGCGACATCCGCTCCTGGAACAGTCAGGAACTTCCGCACAGAAGTACGGACGGTTCCCCGGCGACATATTCAAGAACCTCCGAGACCCTTTCGCCCGAGAACATCAGAGTAGAGAGGATCATGCTCTCCCTCCGCACCGACAAAGGCTTGGAAGCCGCGGAACTATATTCATTGGCCGACCGCGCGGTCATTAATTCCCTTTTGAGTGAAGGTGCCCTTGAAAAGCAAGGCGGCAGCATCCGCATCCCCGAATCCCGCCTCTTCACCTCCGACGAGATCCTCCGCGAACTGATCTGATACTCCGCTTGTCCCTTTGACCCTGCCGCAAAAAAAATTGGACTCCGGCGTACCCTGTCGTGATTGATGTATCTATCAAAGTTATAATGTCTTACATTGTAAATATGACATTTTATCATTTTATGATAATCATTTTATGATAAAAATGCGCTTTGCCGAAGGTGGCGACCGTGTCAATGAAGTCTCAAGTAGTGGTTTCTTCGGGGGTATCACCGAAAATATTTCTGTTTTTTATGAATTCTATATGTTTCTTTCTGTTTCCTTTCATTTGGAATGCCTAACTTGCGGTCGTGTTCCGGGAGGAATCGCGGGACATTTTGACAAACAGACATGATTCACTTCAACTATGAGGACTTCAGAGAGAAAATGTGCCGTCAGGCGGAAGGCCGATGACCAGACTACCATTAACCAAGAGACCATTGAACATGAGGGTGTTAACCAAAAGACTGTGGATGGGCAGGAAGCCGCTGATTGCCCGGACGCGGCATCGGAGGAGGAGCAGTACCTTAAACGCTACCGCCACTGCCGTAGACTGATTGAGAACGACGGGCGGTTCATCGGGATGACCGACGAGGAGAAGGATGCCTACGCACAGCGGCTCGCCACGCCGGAGTATCTTGACCTGACCTGCGACTGGGCGTTCAAGTATCTGTTCCAGAACCACCCTGAATTGCTTGTCCGTCTCCTCAATGATATCCTTCAGGAGGACATCATGTCGGTTGAGTTCCGGAACACGGAACTGACGGAGATGTCTTCGCAGGACAAGAGGATATTCTTCGACCTTCTTTGCCGGACGCCGGGCGGGACGATTCTGGTCGAGATGCAGAAGGCTTCGCGTTTCGACCAGCGCGACCGTCTGCTCTTTTATGGTTCAAGGCTGGTGACCAGACAGGTGAAGCGCGGGGATGAGGAATATGTCCTGACACCCGTCAAGGTCATCTGCATAATGAACTATGAGGACGATCATCCGGACTCGCCTGAGGACAAAATCCTGTACCATTATAGTCTGCGTGAGGTCGAGACGGCCGAGCCGTTCGGAGACCGGATGTCGTTCTACCTGTTGGAGTTGCCGAGGATAATGCGTTATACTGATGAATATGACAGTCCTGTTGCGGGATGGTGCCGGATATTCAGAAATTTCGCTATATTTGCGAAGTCGAGGTCGGAGAAAGACGCTGAGTTTGAGAGGTTAGAGCGGGCGATGCGTGTCAGCGGCCTTGACGACAAGGAGATTGACAACTATTTCAGCGATATGATGACAGAAAAAGAGATGCACCCGTACATCAAAGGTGCCGAGCAGCAGGGCTACCGCAAAGGCTTTAAGGCCGGTGTCGAGCAAGGCACGGCGGAAGGCGTAGAGAAGGGTATAGAGAAGGGTATAGAGAAAGTCGCTAAGTCTATGCTGTCGTTAGGCATTCCGGTTGAACAGATCGGGATTGCCACAGGGCTGTCTCCGGAGAGGATTGAGACTTTGAGACAGGACTAAGAAATGTTTTTGATTTGTTTGAAAGTCTTTCAATCTACCTGATCGATCCGGCTACGATGTTGGCCACGAGGGCGCGGAGGCGGCCTACGCTGCCTTTGTCTTCGGGATGTACGCGGTGGGTCAGCAGGATTATGGCTGTCTTGGTCTCGGTGTCGATCACGATGGATGTGCCGGTGTAGCCTGTGTGCATGATCGTGGTCTCCGGATTGAATAGATCCCCGCGGAGGCCACTGTGGGAGCTCTTCTTGTCCCAGCCGAGGGCCCGTCCCACGGATGGATCGTTCTGTGACGGAATCGTGGTCATCAGCCTTACCGTGGCCGGGCTCAGGATTCTGGTGGATTCAAGGGAGTTACCCTTTTTGTCCACGAGGACACCACCGTTCATGATGGCGGAGCAGATGACGGAGAGGTCCTCGGCGTTCGAGAACACTCCGGCGTTGCCTGAATTACCACCCATTATCCTGCGTGCCATCGGGTCGTGAACCTGTGCTACCAGTGGCTTGCCGTCAGCCTGAACCTCTGTAGGAGCGCAGAGTCCGGCCAGTTCGGCCGAATTGCTGACCGCCGGAGTGTAGATCAACGGGAAATAGCAGGTGTGCGTCAGTCCGAGTACATCAAAGACATGTTTTTGGGCATATTCATAAAGCTTCTCTCCGGTCACTCTTTCGAGGATTCTTTGAAGGGTGACGAAGTTCAGGCAGCTGTACATAAAGTCGGTGCCCGGGCGGAAGTTCCTTTTGATCTCGGTGGCGATGTACTGCTCCATTTTTTCCGGGTCGTTTCCGCCATATTCCTTGACGAACGTGTCGGCGTTGATGTAAGGTGTCAAGCCGGAGGAGTGTGACAGAAGGTCGCGGATGGTGATGTCCACGGTCTCTCCACTTTCCGGATCCTTCCAAGGCTTGAAATTAGGAATATACCTGTCCACATTGTCGGTGAGGCGTACGTACCCGTTCTCGATCAACTGCATGAAGGCGAGCGTCGTGCCCACGCATTTGCTGACGGAGGCGAGGTCGAAGAGCGTTTCGGTCGTCATCGGCTCCACCGTCGGCACCACGGACTTGTTGCCGTAGGCCTTCAGATAAACGATGTCGTTCCCCCTGACGACAGAGAGCACGGCTCCGGGAATCTCCTTGGCCGCGATGGCGTCATTGATGACCCTGTCAACCTGCGCCAGCTTCTCCGAATCCATGCCGTGACTTTCCGGAGTCGCCTGCCTCAAGGTACCCTGAGCAAGGGCGGAAACAGCCAGAGCGGCAGCCAATGCGCTCACAATCAATCTTTTCATGACAAAATTTTATGAATATTCTTACTTCCCCTTCACGGGCTTTGAACCTAGAAGATCAAGGTGGCCTTGATCGGATAATGGTCAGAGACGTAGGCCCTGTTCATGTAAGGCTTTGTGATGGTTTCGTACTCCGTGCAGCTGCTGAATCCCTTGAACCAGATGTAGTCGATGATCTCGTCGTCGGCAGCCTTGCCCCAATCGTTGAATGTTCCGTGGTGGTCTGTCTTGAACGCCACCTCACGCGCGTTTTGCATGACTTTCTTGAGGTCGTTGAACTCAGGACGCTCGATTCTCATGTTGAAGTCGCCAGTCAGGATCATCGGGTAGTTCTCCGGGTTGATCTCGGCGATCCTGTCAACGATCAGCTTAAGTCCGTTCTTGCGGGCCTCCCAGCCGACATGGTCAAGATGGGTGTTGACGTAGTAGAACTTCCTGCCGCTGGCCTTGTCCTTCATCAGCGCCCAGGTCGCGGAACGGAAGCAGGCCGCGTCCCAACCTTTCGAAGGCTTCTCCGGTGTCTCGGAGAGCCAGAAAGTCCCCCATTTGATCAGCTTGATGGTCTTCTTGTTGTAGAAGATGGCCATAATCTCGCCCTCCTTCCGACCGTCCTCACGGCCTACGCCGATTCCTTTGTAGCCAGGGCAGTACTCCTCAAGGTACTTGAACTGGAAATCAAGAGCTTCCTGAAGACCGAATATGTCCGGCTTCTGATCCATGATCATCATCGCCGAGGCCGGGTAGCGGTATTGCCAGGAATTGGTGCCGTCGTTGGCCTTGCCGACCCGTATGTTGTAGGAGATCACATTGATGTCAGCCGGCTTGCCGCTCTTCGCCGCAGCGTTGAAAGGCAGCGCCAGCAATGCTGTCATAAGGACAAGAAACACTCTTTTCATAACAATATATGTTTAATTATTAATTCGTAGTCATCATGTAGACTACAAATTTAATAATTTGTGCCAATATAGCCTTGTATTATTTCAGATATCGCTAGCGGATCCACGCATCCGGAGGCACGCATCCGGAAGGAAGAGGGTGATAGGGTTGAGAGGGTTGGTAGGCTTGATAGGTGTCACTTTTGCAGGTAGACAGTCCTTTTTCCGGCCTTTGTCACAAGAGTGCCCACAACGCCGTTCCCCAGCCCTTGTCCAAAGACAGAATTGCGCCCGAAGCCCTCACCGGAAGGCTTCTGGCAGCGTATTCTGTGTAATTTTTTTACGTCCGATTGGAGCAGCACGGGGTGGATGCAAAAGGTCAGATTAGATTATTTTTTGTCCAAAATGGTAGTTTTTCTGTGATTTTCCTTTATCTTTACGAATGATAGCACGTATGATTATGAACCGGTCGGAAAGGAACCTGACGGCTGAAAGGAATATGTGAAAATGCAGTACTACGAAAATGCAAAAATGTGGCAGTATGGCAATGTAGCAATATGGTAATGTGGCGATGTAGCAATGCAGCAATGTGGCAATGTGGCAATGTGGCAATCTGACAATCTAACAACCGGCGCGGCGGGCAAGGCGTGACATCAATCCATAAACATAAACATGTTAAACATATGATGCAAACCATCACCTATCTAATTCAAAAACAGTATGAACAAAAGTCTAACTAAACCTCTCATTCGGCCGCTCGGCGGCCGATGGGCAAGAGTGTGTCTGACGGCGCTGCTCACCACGGTCGTCACCGTCGGCGCACAGGCGCAGGCTTCCGGCGAGAGCGGTACGCAGGCGCAGGCGCAGGCGTGTGCTGCCGGCCGGGGAGGCGCACAGGATCTGGCCGCGGGCGGCGAGATCGTCCTTACGCCGCCGCGGGATCTGAACAGCGAGCTGCGCCACCGCACGTGGAGCTTCTACACGCAGGGCGGGCTGTCCTGGGCCACCGGCGTGTGGTACCGGAACCTCGACGCGAAGAGGAGCTACAGGCAGTCGGCGGCGGCCGGCGGCGGAGTCGATTTCACCATCCGCCCATGGGTGCGCGTGGGCGCCGAGTACATCTGGTCGCGCTACCGCCGCGAGCAGCGCCTCTCGGCGCTCGACACCAAGGCCATGCCCGTGAAGGCCTACGGCAACTACATGATGAACCTCCACAACGCCAAGCTCGGCGTGGGCCTCAACCTCATGGAGATATGGCCGGAGCGCCGGGCGCAGTGGCTCAACATCTGGGCCGGGACGGGCGCGGGCTACACCTTCGGGCGCGGCAACGAGTACGGCATCCATTTCAGCAACACCCTGACGCAGGGCGGCCAGACAACCCCGCTCACCGGCGGCGCGTCCATCAGCAACGACGACGCGATAACGATCACGGGCAACGTCCGCACGACGAACCGCCACGAGAGGTTCAACGCATTCTACATCCCCGCCTCGCTCCACGTCGAGGCCGACCTATGCCGCCGCCTCACCGTCGGGCTGAAGGGGGAGGCGGACTGGCTCCTGAACCGCGGGGACATAGCCCCGAAGGGGTACGCCTTCGCCCTTGTCACCCTGCGCTACAACCTCGTGCCAAGCCGCGCCAGGGTGCAGCGCGCCTACTACGAGGGCGAGATCTCCGCGCTTGGCGGCCAACTGGACGCCCTGCGTCTTGAGGCCGACCGGACCAGGGCGCGCGCCGACGAGGCCGAGGAGGCGCTCCGCCTGGCGGAGACGCAGAACGCGGACCTCCAGGGCCTCCTCTCCGACTGCGAGGAGTGCAGGGCCAGGGCCGAGGCCGAGGCCGTGGCCTCCGCCGCCCCTGCGTCGCATTTCGTGCAGTTCGACCACAACAGCTCCCATGTGGGCGGCGCCGAGGCCGAGCGCCTGAGAGCCTTCGCCCGGAGCGTCCGCGGCGAGAGGCTCGCACTCGTGGCCGAGGCCAGCACGCCGGGCGGCGAGGACTACAACGTCCGCCTCTCCGAGCGCCGCCTCCGCCGCGTGGTCGAGATCCTCGTCGGCGAGGGACTCTCCGCCGGCGACCTGCGGCCCGCGACCGCCATCGGGGCGAGGAACGGCAAGCCGTCGGCAGAGGGCCGCAGAGTGACCATCACCGTGGTCAAAGAGTAAGAAGTAACGCAATAACAACACGAACGCCCGCGCCCCGGCAGCGTTCCCTCCCCGCGCGGAGGGTCAAGGAGGGGCCAAAGACTTATGAAACGGATAAAACTCATTCCGCTCGCCGTCACCATGCTGTTGGCGGCACCCGCGTTCCTCACCTCATGCCAGGAGGACGCGCCAGAGATCAACTACACGATGAGCGTGTCGGTGACCAACGACTTCACCAAGGTGGTGGAGGCCATCGACAGGGGCTCCCTCAAGAACGAGGAGGCCATCGCTAAACTCGCGGCCGCCATCGACAGGATGAACTCCGACCAGCAGGCCAAGCTCCAGGCCATCCGCGATGTCCTCAGCTCGGTCAACACCACACTCGAGACCAAGCTCGTCGCCATCGAGGCGGCGCTCAAGGCGCAGACCCTCTCGATGGAGGGGAAGCTGGATCTGATCAGGGGCGTCCTCGCCGACCAGAAGGCCACCCTCGACACCAGGCTGGCGGCCATCGAGGCCGCGATGAGGGCGCAGACGCTGTCGCTGGAGGGCAAGCTGGACCTGCTCACCGCCGCGGTCGACAACCAGACCCTCAAGCAGGAGGAGCTGACGGAGAATCTTGTCACCGCCATCGACAACCTCGGCGAGGGCCTTGGGGGGAAGCTGGACCAGATCAGGGGCGTCCTCGACGACCAGAACACCACCCTCAAGACCAAGCTGGAGGCCATCGAGGCCGCTATCAAGGCGCAGACGCTGTCGCTGGAGGGCAAGCTTGACCTCCTGGAGGCTGCCGTCAAGGCCCTGCCGGACTACAGCTCACGGCTCGAAGCCATCAGCACGGCCATCGCCAACCTGCCTGACTACGGCGACAAGCTCTCCGCCATCGAGGCCGCCGTCAAGGGAATGCCTGACTACGGCGAGAAGCTCTCCGCCATCGTGGCGTCCCTCAACGCGATCAAGGACCAGGCCGAGGCTCTCGGCACCGGCCAGACCTCCATCGCCTCGGAGATAGCCGGCGTGACCGACGCCATCAACGACCTCGTCGCCGAAGTGAACAGCGGCAACACCAGCGCCGCCGCGGCCCTCGCGCAGATCATCCAGAAGCTCGAGGAGCTCAAGGGCAGCATCGGCGGTGGCGGCACGACCCCGTCCCCTGTCGAATATGTGGACCTCGGCCTTCCGAGCGGCCTGAAGTGGGCCAAGTGCAACCTCGGCGCGTCGAAGCCGTCAGAGCTGGGCGACTACTACGCCTGGGGCGAGACCGAGCCGAAGAAAAAATACACTTTGGCGACCTACAAGTGGATGCAGGACGGCAAGTCCGAATGGAAGTACATCACGAAATACACAATCGCCGACGGCGTGACCGACGCCATCTGGTATGACTCCTCCGGCAACTTCATCGGCGACAACAAGACCGTTCTCGACGCGGCCGACGACGCTGCCACACAGCAGCTCGGCTCGCCGTGGCGCATACCGACCGAAGATGAATTCAAGGAACTTAGAAATAACTGCACCGTGATCAGGACCACACAGGGCGGCGTGAAAGGCTATCAGGTGGACGCCCCGAACGGCAACGCCATCTTCCTGCCTGACGCCGGCTTCCGCGACGCTTCCGGGCCCAAGGATGTAGGCAAACAGTGCCTCTACTGGTCGAGTTCGCACAAAGAAGGTAAAAAAAGCGGCTTCGCCGCGTTCATCGGCTTCGGTGATTTCGGAATCAGCTGGTACTTCGGCACATACAACCGTGAGACTGGGCTCCCGGTGCGGCCAGTCCGCCCATAAATTTGTCCCGCCCCTACGGGCATGACGCAATAGAATCAATATGACTCCCTTCCCGC
>OHCI01000298.1_pt1 | contig 25118 bp, 28 predicted proteins | sample 1566751 | NCBI WGS metagenome assembly OHCI01 (sample SAMEA3879609, study PRJEB24766) | human gut metagenome | biome: human-associated habitat; feature: feces | place: USA | collected 1985/1987
CCAGGTGGAGAGCATGGAGCGGCCCCTGGCCCATCTATTGCCGGAGATGACCGCCAACGTGCTTGGGCCGGTGTGCATCCTCGTCTACCTGTTCATATTGGACTGGAGGATGGCCCTGCTGAGCCTGGTGTCCATCCCGGTGGGCATGGCCTTCATGATGGCGGTGATGGCCAACTACGGCAAGCAGTACGAGGGCTCCGTCAAGACCACCCAGGCCATGAACAGCGCCATCGTGGAGTACATCGGCGGCATTGAGGTCATCAAGGCCTTCGGGCAGTCTAAGACCAGCTACGCAAAGTTCGTCTCCGCCGCAAAGGAAGGTGCGGACTGCTTTATTGACTGGATGCGGGGCAGTTTGTTCGGCCAGGTGGCGGGCATGGCGATATTTCCCTCTACGCTGCTGGGCATTCTGCCGGTGGGGTGCATGCTCTATATGCACGGCACACTGCCGGCAGAGACATTCCTGTCGATCATCGTCCTGTCCTTCGGCGTTATGCAGCCGCTGATCACCGCCTTCTCCTACACAGACGACATCGCCCAGGTAACGACCATCGTGGACGAGATGGCGGAGGTGCTGTCCGGCGAGGATATGCAGCGCCCAAGGACGGCGGAAAGGCTGCCGGCCGACAACGCCATCGAGCTAAAAAATGTCCGCTTTGCCTATCACGACAAGGAGGTACTGCACGGAATCGATCTGCACATTGCCCCGGGGACGGTCAATGCCCTTGTAGGCCCCTCCGGCAGCGGCAAGTCCACCATCGCCCGGCTTATTGCCTCCCTGTGGGATGTAAAGGACGGCACAATTAAGCTGGGCGGCGTGGACATCCGTACACTTCCGCTGGCGGAGTGCACGAAGCGCATCGCCTATGTGTCGCAGGATAATTACCTCTTTGACCTTTCTGTCATGGACAATATCCGCATGGGCAGAAAGGGTGCGACCGATGCGGAGGTCATTGACGCCGCGAAGAAATGCGGCTGCCACGAGTTCATAATGGGGCTGGAGAACGGCTATCCGACCGTATGCGGTGCATCCGGCGGACACCTCTCCGGCGGCGAACGGCAGCGCATCTCCATTGCCCGGGCTATGCTGAAGGATGCGCCCATCGTCATTTTGGACGAGGCGACATCCTATACAGACCCGGAAAATGAGGCGGTCATCCAGGCGGCACTGGCAAGGCTGGTGCGGGGCAAGACACTGCTGGTCATCGCTCACCGGCTGTCTACCATCGCCGATGCCGATCAGATCATTGTTGTCAATCAAGGCAAGATCGAATCCACCGGCACACAGGCGGAGCTTCTTGCCTCCTGCCCCCTTTATCAAACCATGTGGGAAGCTCACATCAGCGTCAAAGACGACGGGGAGGTGGCATAATGCTCAGGACACTGAAAAAATTCTTCGCCTTCTGCGGTGAGGATAACCGCAAAATGTTTATCATTTCTATATGGCTGGGCGTGGTCAGCGCCATCTGTTCCGCCATGCGTATTCCGGCAGCCGCCATCGTCATTCAGGCGCTGCTGGAAAGGAACGTCACCATGGCGACACTCTGGACGAGCCTTGGAATCATCGTCGCTTCTCTGATTGTGACCATCGCCATCAACATGAAGGCCACCATGCTTCAGACCCGTGCGGGCTACCGCGCCTGCGCCAACAAGCGGATTGAGATTGCGGAGCATCTGCGCTACCTGCCTATGGGCTGGTTCAATGACAATAGCCTGGGCGAGGTGACCTCCGTCACCACCAACACCATGGAGAACATGGCCAACATTGCCACACGGGTGGTCATGGTCACAACGAGGGGCTTCCTGACCTCCGGCATCATCGCAGCGATGATGTTCCTCTTTGACTGGCGTATGGGGCTTATAACACTGGTGGGACTTCTGCTGTTCTTCGCCGTCAACGCCGCCATGCAGCGGGCGGAGCAGACCCTTTCCCAGCGGAAGTTCAATGCCGACGAACGGCTTGTGTCCAAGGTGCTGGAATATGTGCAGGGCATCGCCGAGGTCAAGAATTTCGATTTGACCCACGACTCTGCAACACAGGTACACGGGGCGGTGGAGGATGCTCGGAAGGCATCCTTTGCCATGGAGATCCCGTCGGTTCTTTATATGCTGGCGCAGTTCATCGTTAACAAGCTCACCGGCGTTGCCGTCTGCGCTGCCGCCATCGTATTCTATTTCGGCGGCACAATGGAGCTGACGAATTGCCTTTTGATGCTCATCTGCTCCTTCATTCTCTTTGAACAGCTGGATTCTGCCGGAAGCTTTTCGTCCCTGTTCCGCTCCATTGATATCGGCGTAGACAAGGCGAACGCCATTTTGAACGTAGAACCTATGGACATCGATGGCGAAGACCTGACGCCGGAGCGGGAGGACATTGAACTTCACCATGTAGATTTCTCCTACGGCAGCAAGCCCATTCTGCATGATGTATCCCTGACGATTCCAGAGAAAACCACCGTGGCCATCGTCGGTCCCTCTGGCAGCGGCAAGACCACGCTGTGCAATCTCATGGCGCGGTTCTGGGACGTGCAGGGCGGCAGTGTGTGCCTTGGCGGACGGGATGTTCGGGAATACAGCTACGACAGCCTCATCCGCAATTTCTCCTTTGTGTTCCAGCGGGTCTATCTGTTCTCTGACACCATTGCCAACAATATCCGCTTCGGCAAGCCCGACGCCTCCATGGAGGAGGTGCAGGCCGCTGCAAAGAAGGCGCGGTGCTACGACTTTATCATGGCACTGCCGGAGGGCTTTGACACCGTCATCGGCGAGGCAGGCAGCTCGCTTTCCGGCGGCGAGCGCCAGCGCATCTCCATTGCCCGGGCGATCATGAAGGACGCTCCCATCATCATTCTGGACGAGGCCACGGCCAATGTTGACCCGGAAAATGAGAAGGAGCTGATGGAGGCCGTTTCCGAGTTGACCCATGACAAGACAGTCATCATGATTGCTCACCGGCTGAAAACTGTGCGCCATGCCAACCAAATTTTTGTGGTCGATCACGGCGAGATTGTCCAGCAGGGCACGCACGACGAGCTGGTGGCCATTCCCGGAAAATATAAAGAATTCATCGACATCCGAAAAAAAGCGGAAGGTTGGAACCTTGCAGAATAAGGGAGAAATCACTATGAATGAAACAAAAAAACTCAAAGGCAGAGATCTGATCACCATCGGAATTTTTTCTGCCCTGTATTTTATACTGAACCTCGCGGCAATGATCACCGGATTTGTGCCGGTGCTTTGGCTGCTGCTTCCGGGCGTTACCGGCATTCTCACCGGCATTCCGTTTATGCTGATGGAGTCAAAGGTGCAAAAGCCCGGAGCCATTCTCATCATGGGCCTGATCACCGCCGTTCTCTACTTTGTGACAGGGCAGTTTACCGTGCTGCTGCTCATCACCTTTGCCGTCGCCTGCGTTTTGTCGGAGGTATATCGGGCGATCACGAAATACGATAATCGGTTTATTCATATGGCGATTTCGTTTATTCTCTTTTGCTACGGCATGCTCGGCTCTCCTCTTGCCATTTGGGTGTATAAGGACAGCTTTTTAACCCAAATCCAGCAAAACGGCATGTCCGCCGAATATGTCGAGTCGCTTTCCGGGCTGATATCCGTACCGATGCTGATTGCCCTGTGCATTTCCCCGATTGTTGGCGGTGCAATCGGAGCTTTGATTTCAAAGGGGCTGTTTCGCAAACACTTCCGCAAGGCGGGAATTGTATGACAAGACGAATCAGCGTCCTTGATCCGAGAGCCGGTATTTGGCTGCTGCTGCTCGCAAATGCCGGCATGTTCTGTGAAAAATACGCATGGCAGGGCATCGCATTATCCAGCATGTTTTTATTGTTTCTTCTGCTATATCGGCAGTATTCGGCCGCATGGAAGGGTGCATTGCTGATCGTTGCTTTTCGCCTGCTGCTAAAATTTGTCTTCCCGCTATGCCCCCACTTTATCAACATGGTTTTTCCCGTGCTGATCAACTACACACTGCGTATGATGCCTTGCATTTTAGCCGGAATTTTGCTGGTGCGAAATGCCTCCATGCAAAAAATGGTTGCTGCCATGCGGGCTTTACATCTGCCGCAGGGCTTTATCACCGCCATCTCCACCACGCTCCGGTATTTCCCGGCAATCAAGGAGGAGTTCGGGTATATCCGGGCGGCGGCAAAGCTGCAAAACATCCCCCTGTCCGAAAGGCTAGAATCCACGGTCGTACCAATCATGATGTCGGCGGTCAACACTTCGGACGAAATTGCTGCGGCAGCTGTCGTAAGAGGCATCGAAAACCCATGCAAAAAGACAAGCTATCTCCGGCTTCGTATCACCATTTCCGATTGGCTCATCATGGCGCTGGCAACGGTATGCACGGCCACGACTATATGGATGGGGTATCGACTATGATCCAATTTCAAAATGTAAGCGCCACAATACAGGGCAACAAAATCTTGGATAACATCAATCTGACGGTAAACAACGGGGAGTTTGTTCTCCTATGCGGAGAGAGCGGCTGCGGTAAAACGACGCTGACACGCCTTGTAAACGGCCTGATTCCTCACTTTGTCAAGGGTGTAAAGGTTGATGGCGCTGTTACAGTCGAGGCCCTGGACATCGCCCCGTCGCCCATGTACAAAATTGCCGAATCGGTTGGTTCGGTTTTCCAGAACCCGAAAACGCAGTTTTTCAACACCGATTCCTCTACCGAGATTGCCTTTGGGCTGGAGAATATCGGCGCAGACCGGGATTCCATGCACAAAAGAGTAGCGAAAACCATATCCGATCTGAAAATTGAAACACTGGCGAACAGAAGCGTTTTCTCCCTGTCCGGCGGAGAGAAGCAGCTGCTCGCTTTCGCCTCGGTATATGCCATGAATCCGCAGGTTTATGTCCTCGATGAACCGTCTGCAAATTTGGATCATGAGGCAATGGGAAAGCTGCGCAGAATTCTTGAGATCGTTAAAAAGGGTGGCCGTACCGTGCTGATTGCCGAACACCGGCTGTCCTATCTGTCCGGGCTTGCCGACCGGATCGTTTACCTGAAAGCCGGGCGGATTGAAAGAGAATTCACGGCAGCGGAATTTGCCGGTCTTTCCGAAAGCGAGCGAGCCGCTATGGGGCTGCGGAGCATCCGTTCCGAGAAAATCAGCATCCCCGAGCGCACGTTTATGCAGCCGAAAGCCTCTCTTGCGGTGCATCATATTTCCGTGCAACGAAAAAAGCGGCTAATTCTCAACGATCTCTCTCTTTCCGCCAATGACGGAGACATCATCGGGATCGTAGGAAGAAACGGAAGCGGAAAATCCACTTTCTGCAGCGCTCTCTGCGGTCTTTTACCGGCTGTCAGCGGAGAAGTGATTTTCCGCGGCAGGAAGCTATCCCGCAGTGCAAGAACCAAGCAGTTCGGTATGGTGATGCAGGATGTCAACCATCAGCTTTTTTCGGACAGTGTGAAAAACGAGTGCTTGTCGGCCAATCCGAATGCCACCAATCAGGAGATTGAGAATCTGCTGAACAGCTTTGACCTGCTTGACTGCATCGACCGGCATCCGCTTACCTTGTCGGGCGGACAGCGGCAGCGGCTTGCCATCTGTCAGGCAATTATGGGCAAAAAGAAATTTTTGATTTTTGACGAGCCGACAAGCGGATTGGATTTCCGCCATATGTGCCAGGTGACCGAATGGTTGAAGCAATTGGCACAGCACGGTTATATTCTGTTTGTCGTCACGCACGATTATGAATTTCTGAACCGGGCGTGTAACTGCTATGTCCGGATAGATAAGATAAATTGATCGGAAAAGTGAAAAAACAGCGACTTTGAACGGTCAAATTTGCTTTCAGATCTTCAATTGCAACAGCACCCCCCCACACCGATCGCCTGACCGGTGCGGGGGTTGCTGCGCTTATTATGTCTTATATCTGCATTTGATTCCTGAGCTTTTCAAGCACCGGGATTTTGTCCCCGACATACCAATCGTCGCAGCAGCTTAGCACTTCGGTCTGCGTTCGGATAAGCCTTGCATGTATAATTTCAGTAAGGGAACGGTCAGCTTTCGCTGATGCCGTTGCCGCTTTACTTTCTTCCCACCAGCAATGTTGAACCGCGAAGCATCAGACGTTTGGCTTCCTTCGGCGTCATAAAGCTGCCGTTGGTCGTGTCGATCAGCTCCACGCACTCATAGCCCATGTCCCTGAGCTTCTGGACAAACGTCTGCATGTCGCCGTATCTACGGGGCGACATCAGGTCATGGATAGCAAATGTTCCGCCTTTTTTCAGCACGCGCAGCGTTTCCAGCAGAAGCTGCTGCTTGTCCTTTCCCGTGATATTATGATAGACATAGTTGCTGGTCACCGCGTCGAAGCTCTCGTCAGGGAAATCCAGCTTTGCGGCGTTCCCGCGCCTGAACGAAGCGTTCTTCACGCCCTCCGCAGCGGCGTTTTTTTCGCACAGCGGCAGGCTGAAGGAGGCGTATTCCTTGCCCCAGCGATCGATACCGATCATTTTTCCCTGGGGATTGCGCTTTGCGCAGGCAATGGTCAGCGCACCGCTGCCGCAGCCGATGTCCAGTCCCACGCCGCCCTCCGGCAGCGTGATATGCTCCGCCGTGCCGTCAATGATCTGCTTTGAGAGCTTGCGCTCGCCGTCATAGGAAAAGCTCCGATAGGCATACACGCACCACTGGGTGTACTTTGCACAAACGACAAAGGCAATGCCGAACACCACTCCCAGCACGACGCGCAGCTTTCCGCTCACACAGACGCCGAATACGCCGAAAACCAGCAGCAGCGCAAGGGACAGCACCGTTCCCGCGATGAGTGAAACCAGCATTCCCCTGGGGGATCCAGTTTTTGTAGTCAGGCTTCATATTCAAGACTCCTTTTTTATTGAGGGTGACTTCTCTCATAAACCGCAGCCGCGATGCACCAGATCACGATGGCGGTATTGGTACTGCTTTGGCTCATTACGGACATCCATGTGGCCACCGGCACCTGCATGGCCCGCAGCAAGGTTTCGTAGGCCGCAATGCCCGGTAATATTTGCCGCTGGAGGTGGTATTGCTTCTCCTTGCTTGCATCTGCATTTTCAGCCAGCAGCGCACTCAGGCGCATATCGAAAGCGGTGTTCAGTTCCTTTGCCCGCGCGGGAAAGCGCTGTGCCGCAGTCTCCCGGAAATCACGGGAAAGATAGGTTTCCTTCCTCTTCATCGTCCGTTACCCTTTCTTTTTGTATCCGCAGTCGCAGTAGGGCCCGCCGGAGGCAAGGGTGTACTGCCGCACAAAATTTGTCACGCCGCCCGCTTCGCTCATGGTGTAGTCCAGACGGCACAAAGCAGGGGTCAGGTCGTACAGCCCCAGTTCCTTCATCAGCACACAGATGCCGCACTTGGTAAAGCGTCCCTCGTAGCCGCTGCCATCCGGGTATTCGTAAAACTCCATGTTCCACGAATAGGGGTTGCGGTCGGCGGCTTTCAGAGCGGCAGTGGCTTTCATGGCAGCGATATCCTTTGCGGTGAACTTGCTTTTTCCGCTCTTACGGCAGAACCACTGCATGGGCGCTGTCATCATCGCCTTTGCGTAGTAATCCGTCAGGCGGTCTACCGCCGGGCGCTGCGGCATGGAGAGAATGAACGCGCCGAGCATTGCGCAGTTGACGATGTTCATCTTGAAGCGGTCCGATTTTTCAAACTCCGGCAGGTCTGCAATGATTGCTTTGTACTTCTGCTTTGCTTTTTTCGTGATCGCTTGTGCCGCATCGGCATCATAGCCGAACACCGCCGTCAACTGCTTTTGGAATGAGCCTGCAAACAACGCCCACATTCCCATTGGCATACCCATGTATTTCATTGCACTGCCTCCTTACATTCTCCGCATTTTGCCTTCTCCCGCAGCAACACCAGCCCCAATACCAAAACCAGCAGATGTCCGGTGGATTCCGTGCCGTGATCGATCTGATCCAGCGGCCACGGCAGAAGCGTGAAGAGATTTCCCACAATCCCCGTAAAAACGATGGGGTTGCAGAAGGATGCCAATATCCGCTGTGCTGTGTTTTTCAGCGGGAGCATCCTTTTCCAGATCATAACGAGCATCACGACGGAAAGAAGTACATCACACAGGATATATGCTGCCAGCAGCGGCGCGGCGTTGCAGTAAAACACCTTGTTGGCAATTTCAGCTGCCGCCTGCATATCGCCGTATTTCTCAAAGGTAAACTTGAAGATCAGCGCCACATTCATGAACATAGCATGAACATAGCCCCAGCAGACCGTGCCGGTGAGATAGGCGATTTGAAACAGCTTGACCCATTTCTGCTGCTTCGGTTGGGTGAGGCGTTGCTTCAAAAGCTTCCACATCTGGTGAAAACCGATGTAATAGAGTGCCGTTCCGAGAACACCGCAGATGATGCTGACCACCATGCGCCATGTTGCCATATCAAGATAGGCGACCTTGACCATCAGCCCAATGGATTCTGTGCTTTGGCTTTTCCCGGTCGCCGCAAATAAAAAGTCGCCGATCACATATAAAAGGCATCCAATCATACCTGCGATGAGTGCTCGTTTTTCTTTGCTCATTTTCATTGCTTGCCTCCAAATCCGATCTTCACGATCTGCATTTTCATCATGCCGTCACCGACCCTTGCATGAAAAAACAAAACAGCGGGAGCATTCCGATTTCCCAATGTCTTAAACTTCATTGTCTCCCCTTTCCTCAGTGAATAAAAGCCGTCATAAGGACCGCCAGCACCGCTGCTATACCTGCCATACCCACCGTGCCGAAAAGCCACTTTTTCTGCTTGTCTTTTGCAGTAATGTAGGGCTTCAGATCTTCTGTTCCGGGAATCGTCCATGCGTTCGTGTGCCCCACCCAGTAGCCATCGATCAAAAAGCGGTCAATGAGATTCATAACGGACAAGATGACAAGCAGCTGCCAGAAGCCCGCCGCAAAGCCTTTCGCACCGTTTATCCCATAGACACAGACCAGCACATAACCAATATAGCCGGGAATGCAAACAGCTTTGAAAAGTTGAGAATTGCGCTTGATTTTCTCGTGTGTCGTAAGTCCCAGCTTCACGCACCGCTGCTGCACTGCCGGGCTGTAGAGATGCACCATCCCAACAGCCCCCTTGCGGATGCCCACAGCACAGACAAGAGCCAGCAAAGCCCCCAACCCAAGACCTTCCAGAATCACCTGTAAAAGCATTACTTATTCCTCCTGTATCCGTTTTCATCCCGGTATTCGGGAAGTTCCTTTACGTATGGATCCTTATCGCCGCAGATGGTATAGTCGCATCGGCAGCCGTCCACGCAGGTGGTCGTCCGCACGAGCTTTGCATGGAGCAGTTCCATGGACGCATAGTCCACATTGCACAGGGCGGGCATAATGTCCGCAAATCCGAACCGCTTAGCAAATTCCGCCGCCGGACACGCCGTAAATTCATAATAGATGGGCTTGCTGTTTTCGTAAGGTGCAACATCCATCTCGTAATCATGCCATGTGTCACAGTGCTTTTGAGCGGTACTGAATGCCCGATACATCAGCTTTTTCCAGAATGGCTTGTTGGCGTCAACGAAACGCAGCTTCCGGAAGGCCGGCAGGATCAGATTTTCTTCGATCTCTTCAATTTCACGGAATGTGGTCACATCTCGGCACACATCGTAAAAGCACATGATGGCGATGCAGTCGTAGGTGCCGCCCGTGCCGTTGTGAAAATTCTTTTTACCGCCGAGGTCGGTGCGCCACTTGGAAAGAAGCTCTGCGTATCTCAGCTGCACCTGCTCCCAGACCGCCTCGCGCTCCACCTCCGGATAGTGCATAGTGATTTTCGCCAGAATTTCCTTTTTGCAGGGTTTGGAATACAGCACATGGCAGCTACGGTCAATTTGTAATTCGCTGTCCTTCATCTTCCCACTCCTTTCCGAAAACCGCTCTTTGCATTTTCTTCGGTGTCGTCCGATTCGTCGTAGGCATCATAGGGCGCCGACGTCGTCTTCATATGGAAGTTCGCCCACATCGCCCTGCCGGAAGGTTACATTTTTCGGGTGTAAGCGCTTCGCCTTTTCCAGATAGGCATCGCATTCTGCCTGATTCATATCCCATACCAGGCGGCACACCGCTTTTCCGCTCAGTGTAGAGCAGGTGATCATGCCGTCATAAAAATTGTTGCCGCCTGTCAGCCGATAGGCACTGCGAATGGCTTCTTTTCGCTCCATGTTTCTTTCTCCAGATACCAATAATCATATGGCCGTTTCCGGCATCATTTTTTCAAAATATCCGTAATTTTCTTGAAATCCTCGCACGCCTCCTTGAAGATTGGCAGCATACAGTAGCAATGCACCATCTTCGGGCGGGCGGACACTGTATAGGAAACCTTAGCGCGTTTGCAGGCCTCCTCAAAGTCCGGCAGCGCACCGTATAGCACCTCATCCGCAGAATAAAAGAAGTGAATATCACCAACGCCGGTAAAATCCCCCCGGGAGCCGGAGAGCATATAGTCCGGCACATTCTTACAGCCATGCCGCATAAACTTTTCCACCGTCACCATAAAGGCATAATCGATGGAAACGTCTCTCTCATTCAATGCCTTCATCCGCGATTTTTCGCCATCGTTCCATGGCACTTCGCCGGGTGATACGGCAACGATATGCCGTGGCTGCGGCAATGGCTCCGGCTGCGCATTATTGTGCGCTGCGATTCCCAGAGCCAGTGCGCCGCCGGAGGAAAAGCCACAGGTGCTGACATTTCCACCGCCGTACGATTCGAGCATTCTGCGGTAGCATTCATAGACCATTTCGTAGGTTTCGGTGATACAATGCTCCATGCAGAGCGGGTAGAACGGAAACCACACATCGTAGCCGGTCTCACGGCACAGCTTACGCATGACTGGCAGATCGCCCTTGTCCGGACCGATCACCATACCACCGCCGAAGAAATAGAGGATGGCGCACTTTGACGGATTCGGATTTTCACGTACGATCAGGCATGGAAAGCCGTTGACTGTAATCGTCTCATAATATGCCTTGTGGTCGGTCGGAGTAAAAACGCTGCGATGTCGGTTCTGCTTTTCAATTTCCTTTCGTAGTTCGTTCTCTGGCAGTGTGAAAGACTTTTTCACTCCGGAGAGTCTATACACTGCCCGCAGGATGGATGCAAAAATGCTCATGGCTTTTTTTCCTCTCATTTCCGCGCTGTAACGCACAGCCACCCCTTTTTGTTTTTGTGGCTCTGGATCCTACAAAATCCTGCTTGCTCCAGATATGCTTTCAGTGCAGTGTCCGTGTAGATGGTCATACCATTGATAATTTGTGTCCATTTGTCATCTTTTGCTGTTTCGCCGTTTGCTTCATTGCAGATGAAAAAGATCCCGCCGGGCTTCAGCACCCGATAGACCTCTCTGAAATTCTGTGCAAGCTCCGGCCAGAAGTAGACCGTTTCAAAGGCGGTCGCCACATCGAACTGCTCCGCTTCAAACGGCAGCTCTGTCACGCTTGCCTGTTGCACGTTGCACCGTCCTGCCGCAATGGCTCTGGCATTGACTTTTCGCGCTTTTTCCACGCTGACGGCTGAGTAGTCGATGCCCTGCACCCTGCCTTTGGGACACAGTTTCAACAGCGTTTTAATGTTCGCTCCACCGCCGCAGCCGCAGTCCAGTACCATGGCATCCGGGGCAGGCTGCAAAAATTGAAGTCCCCACGCTGCCATTGCGCTGTGTCCGAAGTTCATCATGGCAACCATGATCTTCCCGCCAAGTCCTACGGGCTTTCGGGTGTTTTCAAAGAATGACATATCACACCTCCGATTTCACACATTCTGCATAGGTCAGTGGGAAGGACGCTTTCAGCACAGCACTTTTTCGCACCCTCCACCCGTTCTGCCGCAGAAAACTCAGATACTCCTCACTCGTCCACCTGCTATGCAGAGGGAATCCTGCCAATCTCATAAAATAGGCTTTGATCCTTCCTCTAAGTGAATTTTCCGCGTGCGTAAAGGTTGGCGCGATCAACACACCATCGTCCTTCAGCACCCGTTTGATCTCTCGCAGTGATTTCTCTGGCTGCGACACGATGTGCAATGCGTTGGATACGATCACCACATCAAATGAATTGCCTGCGTATGGCAAAGAAAACATATCCTGCACGGAAAAATGCAGCTTCGCAGAGCAATTTCCCCGCTTGGCTTCTGCAATCATTTTTGGAGAGGCGTCCGTCGCCTCAATGCATGCCGCTACTTTTACGATATGCTTGGCGATCAGTCCCGTTCCTGTAGCCAGCTCCAGCACTGTTTTGTCTTTCACGACCGGACGGATCAGCTCATATATTTTTTCGTATGCTGCCCTGTCTTTTCGCATAAAACAGTCATACAGACCTGCATTTCTGTCCCAGAAATTCTTATGATCTTGCATTGCTGTCTCACCTTTTATAGTTAGGCTGTTCTAACCATCACGCGCATATCCGAAAGTTAGGTTCAGCTAACTCGTGTGTTTAGAAAAAGCCGCATTTCTGCGACCTTTCGCCTTATTCAAATAACTTCCTCCATGCACTGCACACCAGCGTTTTCAGCCACTGAGGATAACGATTCTCAATCTGCTCCTTGTGGGAACAGCCAAAATCTATTTTTTGCACCGTTGCGGTGGCCTTTGTCTTTTTGTCTATATTATACCGTGCTTGCTTCTGATTTGCAATGGTATAGTATTCTATTTTGTAAACTTCCTCTGTCACATCTACAAAAAAGTCTGTTGTATAAACATCAGGATAAAGTTCCCGAAGGTTAATTTTCTTCATTATGTACCTCCATTTCGATTCACGGGTGATTGACGGGTGAATCGAATGGAGGCGGAGACCGACACCGGCAGACAACCGGGTCATCTCCGAAAAAATGGCAACAAAAAACGCCAGATTTCCGTGAGGGAAAACTGGCGCGCCAAGAACAGCCATTATTATGCTGAATTACATGGAACGATAATGCCGATGCAATGTTATACTTGCCCGGAGGAGGAGCAATGCTTTTTTTAACTGATGTAGATCATGTGAGCTTTGAAAAAGCAAACGAGACACGGCAAAATAACCTCCAATCGGCTACCGTGTCCCTGCAAGTCGTCATAGGTTTGTGTAAACGCAAAGAAACGGCGGCTCTGAAAATCAAAGCCGCCGTTTCATAGGCGCGTGAAAATGTGTCTGCTCTGCGACGGCTTTTTTTCTTTTGCCGTCGCGCGGCAGTTAAATGGTTTGTTTAGTTATGGCTTGCATTACCTATGGGTTGGTTTCCAGACATTCCGGCCTGTGTATGCTCGTCAAACTCCTCTTGACTGTATTTCTCGATGCCAGTTAATGTTCCGTGATGTTCGCTGTTCAAGTGGCCGTAATCACGAACGGTATAAATGTCTATTGTGCCAACACCACTTCCAAGCGTTCTCATCTCGCCTCGGAATTTTCCGCTGGTGAGACTTTCACCATTAGAAGTGAGAACATCCCGGAAATAGCGGACTTCCTCACCATTGAAATACCACTGATCTTTTTCGGCATCATAGGTTACTCCAAATGCCTCATACTCTGCAACGAGCTTTGCAGTTTCGCTATCTTCAAGCGGCGTTCCTGCCATAGCAACGGATGTGCTGTTTTTCAACGCCTCAATATCCCGTGCGTCAAATTCCTGCTGGGTAAACTCTTTTAAGCCAATCAGCTTACCCGCCGGATCAACGGAGCCGTCAGCCGCTTTTGAAAAGCTCTCTAAATCCCGTACAGCATACACATCTACTGTGCCGTTCTCATTTAGAAAATCAATACCGGCGGTTTCATTGTTACTGATGGGATAATAGTCCTCAAACCAGCGAACCAAATTCCCGTTATAGGTAAGTTCATCTTTGACCGCGTCATAGGTCATCCCGTATTGTTCATAAGGTGCAAACATTTTTTCTTTGTCTGCGGCGGAGAGTGCCGAGCTGTCCTCGCTGTTTCCCAGCGCCTCAGAGCCGCCAAGAGGTTGACTGATTTCTTCCTTGATAACGGGATTGCCTTGTTCCTGGCTGTTCTGTGGTGTCGTGCTGCATCCAGCCAAACAGCCTAACAAGAGCACGGACGCAGCGCATAATGCAATTCGTTTCATAGTTTTTACCAATCCTTTCTTTGAATGTACCCCAAGTATAGCAAAGCATTTTGGGATACCTTTGGGATTAGTTTGTGATTTATGTGTAGTTAAAAAAGCGGCAGGTTGTTCACCTGCCGCTGATTGTCTGCTAAATCGTGAAGAAGAATTTAACACCGTTTTCTGTGTTGCAAGCCTCACAATAGCTGTTATGTTGTTGTAAAATTCTTTGAACCATATAAAGCCCTAAGCCGCTACCGCCTGTTCTTCTACTGCGGGATTGCTCCATACGATAAAAAGCGTCAAACAATTTGGGAATATCATCTTCTGGTATATGTGTACCTGTGTTCTCTACGGAGAACAAAAAGCGTCCGTTGGTATTTTGTAAAATAATATCAACGCTTGCTCCATGCGGCGAATACTTTACAGCATTTGAAATCAAATTGGAGAACACCTTTTCAATCAGTAATTTGTTCCCGTTGATAAAAGCGGGAGACTGTATAGCAAGATGTATTTGCAGTTCTTTTGTTGCCACTAAATCATCAATCTCCCTCAAATAGCCATGTATCATGGGAGCGCAATCAAAATGCTCCATTTTGAAATCGACATTGGTTTCCAGCCTTGAAATCGTTAATATTTCCTGCACCATCGTTTCAAGCGTAGCCGCAACTTCCAAGGATCGGGCAAGATACTTTTCGTGGTCTTTATATGCCCCTATACCCAATAGCATCCCCTCTAATTGACCCTTGATAATGGTGATAGGGGTTTTCAGTTCATGGGAAGCGGAAGAAAAGAAATCCTGTTGTGCCCGTTCCAGCGCCTTTTGATGTTCAATATCCTTTTGGAGCTGGAGATTTGCACTTTGCAACTCCTCCAAGGTAGCAGATAGTTTCCGGGACAGCGTATTCAAGCTATTCTCCAGTACACCCAGCTCGTCAGAACGGCGTTCCTCAAGTTGCCATTCCAGCCGCATATCAGACATTTCTTTAGAAATCCGACTGATTTTTAATACCGGGTTTGTAATGATACGAGAATACCCCCAAGCAGTTGCCAATGATACAAGGAGAATAACGCAAAACAAAATCGGTAATACGCTTACAAATGATTGCCGCAGTTCTGCGATTTGAGAGGCTTCTCCATAAACTGTTAAAATATATTGGCTATTATCATCTGCAAATGAGAAGTAATAGCTGTTGGATATAATCGGCGCACTTTCATAAGATGTTCCGCCAAGAGCCTCCCCGGTGATCCCATCGTTAAAGTTATTTTGGTTAGACGGTGTTTCCATCAGAACACCATCAGCAGTATAAAGCTCCACCATGCTAATCGTTGTGTTTTGAAGAAATTGGTCAAAAAGTCCGCCGCTATCCTGCATACGGATATGTTCTAATTCATATATAAAGTCGCTTGTCTGTTCATCTAATGCCGCATTGAGATTGTTAGAATAGGTTTGAGGCATATACCAAGCCAAAACGCCATAGACAAGAAAGCTCACGCAGAGCAAAACTGTCACAGTCAGAATAAAGACTTTAGCAAACAGACTGCCTTTAATTCTCTTTATCAACTTTATATCCCACCCCTCTGATTGTTTGAATGAAATCTATTCCCAACTTTTTGCGTAGATTTTTGATATGGGTATCAACAACACGCTCATCCCCATAAAAATCATATCGCCACAGCTTATCCAACAAGTTCTGCCGGGTCAATATCCGACCTTGATGGGTTAACAGTTCCCGCAATATTTCAAATTCCTTTTGCGTCAGTTCATAAGTAACCCCGTCCACGGTGGCGGTGTAGTTGTCACAATTCAAAAGCAAATTGCTATAAGCGATGACTTGATAGCTTTCTTCCGCTTTTCGGTTGCTACGTCGAAGAACAGCCGCAATTTTACGGAGCAAAACAGGCATGGAAAACGGTTTTGTGATGTAGTCATCCACCTGTAAGTCCAATCCTTTAATCTGATCTTCTTCTCCGCTTAATGCGGTTAGCATGATGATAGGAACATCAGATTGTTTGCGTATCAATTCACAGACACCGTAACCGTCAATTTTGGGGAGCATAACGTCCAACACAATCAAGTCATATCGTTGCCCCGCAAATAGCGACAGTGCCTCGACACCATCATTTGCAACAGCTACTTCATATCCTGCTTCTTGTAAAAAATTCTGTAAAAGTTCTTGAATATCAAAATCGTCCTCAACGACTAAAATCCTTTGCATGATATCACCTCCAAATGTAGCATATCATAGAAATTTGTGATTAAAGTGTGGTTTTGGATTTTTTTAATCTTCTGTCAACGGTTTTCTCCGCGTCCTTTGGTATCAGACAAATATTAGCCATCTTCACAGCACCTGGGATACGCCCACCGGCACATGAATAATTTACTCTACGAGGTGTCACGTCCCATTTTTCGGCGGCCTCTTTTAGTGTTATATAATCCATTCTGCACCTCCACAGAGTACATTATAGTTCTTTGTCTCGAACAATACAAGTTTATCACCAATCGTAGCTCTATAAAATTGGCATAATCATACCGATTGTTAGGCATAATAAGGTCATTTCATCATATAAACCGGAACGATACAATATTATTGAGGTGAACGATTATGCCGATTGATGATTTGACTGCTTTGGGGCAAAAAATGCGAGAAGCCCGAAAGAAAAAAGACCTGACACAGCAGGAGCTTGCGGATCTGAGCCATGTTTCTGTAAAGCAAATCGCCAATATCGAAAAGGGGAGAATGAATCCTTCTTATTTAATTTTAAGAGCATTGGCAAAGGTTCTACACATCTCTTTAGATACGCTTATAAATCCAGATGTTTCTCTGGAGGATGAGGGTGTCAATCAGATGAAAATGCTTTATTCCAGTTGTCCGCCAGAAATGCGTGACACCCTGCTGCATCACACCCAGGAAACGGTGAAAGAACTGACAGAGTTGTCCGAAAAATTTGAAACGAATTGAGCCAGTGAGTGAAATTTAACGATTCTCTCACTGGTTCTTTTCAATTTCGGAGAAAAGAGGCAAGCAATGCCTGTGTTAATACACACAGGCCCGCAGGGAAGAAAATCCCTTTGTGATTTTCCTCTCTGCTTGCTTGTTGAGGGCAGCGCCCCCAAGCCCCTTTGAACACAGAATTTCATTCTGTGGCTGCGCGTTCTGCGAACGCTTTGGACCATGACCGGCTCACCGCTGGCCGTGGTCTTTTTCCTTTTCGGTGTCGTGTTCTGTCTCCATGTTCAGGAGCCGGTCCACATTGGCTTTGGCGGTCAAAAGCTCCCGCATTTCTTCACGGGAACGCCGGTACTCAGCGTAGGTTTTCTTCTTTTCCTCCAGCAGCTTTGCATACTCGGCTTGCAGGTCTTTGACCTTGGGCAGCTTCTTCACACCCATCTCGTCAAAGGCATTTTTGGCTGCCTGATGGAGCAGGATTTCTTCCTCATGTTCCTCCCGGAATTTTCGGGAATAACCGGCCTTGCGGTATGCCACATAGGTCTCACGGGTCTTGGCATAGTTGATGATATGGGTACGCAGGACGGCGATCTCCGCCATGCGTTTCTCCGCCGCCTTGATCTGCACCGACAGTTCGTTGTGGTGGGCGGTGGCCGCCGCCGCTTTTTCTGCCAGTTCCGCATAATCCAGCAGCCGATGTTCGGTGAGAAAATTTACAGTCTGCGCCATCTGTTTCAGGTTAAAAACCTTGGCCCAGCGCACATACCCAGCACCTTTTCCAGCCTGCAATTTTGCCTGAATGTCCACCAGTAGATTGACCTTGGGAGGCTCCGGCTGCACGACGGATTTTTTACGGGGCGTATGCTGTTTTTCTCCAGCCAGCACCGCACGGATTTCCGCTTCACTGTACCCGGCCCCCAGCTTGTCATCCATGCGGGCTACATTCTTCCAGCCGGGAGCTTTGAGCCGGATTGCTTTCCCGCGCCGAGATACTTCGCAGCCCATTTCTGTAAGCAGTTTCAACAATGCGTCAAAGTCAGCGGGCTTTTGCTCCAGCGCACGGTCAATCATCACCCGCAGCTGCTCCCGATGGGAGGGCTTGGCCTGCTCGCCCAGCCACTTGTTGTAGCTTTTTCCGTGGGGCTTGGGATTCTCCACAATGGACAATCCGTTCTCGATACAGATGGTATCGCTCAAGCGCCGGACGGCTCTGGTGCTGCCCCAAAAGTTGCGGAACTTCCGGTCACAATCCGCATTGACCGCCGACCAGATGATGTGATTATGAATGTGCGATTTGTCTATGTGAGTGCAGACCACAAAGGCGTGATTGCCCTTGGTAAACCGCTTGGCAAATTCCACGCCCAGACGGTTGGCTTCTTCCGGGGTAATCTCACCAGGGCGGAAGGACTGGCGCACATGATAGGCAATCACATCATCTGTACCACGCACTCGTCCGGTAGCGGCAATGTACTGCCGCTTTGCCAGAAGGAACTCCGCATCCGCAGTCCGGCTGTCACACGCATAGCCGGTAATGAGCCTGCCGTTATCTGTTTTCTTTGGATTGGCCACATAGTCGATGATGTCACTGATTGCCCGACTTTCTGTGCGGCCCTTACCAACATGAAGCGGCATAATTCTTGTGGTTGCCATTATTATCCCTCCTTGCAAAAAAATAGCGGTCTGTAAAATCAGACCGCTGTAGTCATATTTCAATTTTGTCATTAACTCTCGATTTCAGATTATATCCGCAATTAAGGATAGCTCGTCTGTTGGAGAATATTCCGAGCCACTCTTTGTAGTTCGCCCACATTCACTAAATAAATACAAGTTCTTTTTTGCCCTAGAGCAAAGAACATAAAGAAGTTTACATGTCTCATTTCTTCTACATAATTTTTTTGTTGGATTCATAATATAGTCCCAATGGGGCAGATAACCGTTTAATAACCCAGCAGCAATAACCGTAGTATATTCTTCACCTTTAACTCCGTGTAGAGTCGATATTACCACACCATTTTTATCTCCAAAATACTTACTGATTGATTCAAAATCTGTGGCGAGTGAATATTTCTTCACTCTTGATTGAATCTCATCAAAAAAGGATTCTTTTAACTCTGACAACGATGCTTCTTTACTTATGCGTATATTTAATAATGCAAAAACTTTTTCTATTGCAGCCTCTAAGCAAGTTATTCCATCCGCGTCTATGTGACGGCAACAATTAACAGCAGAAAGGACATCATAACTTTGGACATCATCAGGCACCATAATTCTAAAATCATCCCTAATAATTGAAATAAATTCAATGGCAATCCGCTTTCTTAGTTTGACATTTTTACCAGCAGGCATAAATAGCAGTTTTGCTATCAAAAATAAAGGATTCATTGGATTATACTTTATCGGAGAAATATCTGGTGCGTCAAACGAAATATCAGGAAGTAGTAAGCGCAGTTTCCCCGAAAGATCAAACAGCATAAACCATTGAGGTGCAATAACACAAATTTCCTCGGCCTTTGTTCCTTTTCTAAGTTCTTTTTTTATTAGTTCTGCAATTTTAGATGCTAAATCTGTATAATAAACAGAATCAAAAAAATGTATTTCACCATGTTCATCTTTATATTTCGCAACTGAGTGTGCGTCAGTTTTAGAGATTTCAAATCTGCTATATAAATCCACCAATCTCTGAGTAGAACGATAACATCCTTTAAGCGACAGAGAATCAAAATTTATTTCGTAAAGAGTTTCCAATTCTTTTTTGCCTTTTGCTACACCTCCTAAAGAACTATAAATAGCCTGATTGACATCCCCTACAAACATTAAAATTATTGACTTATTTGCTTTATAAATGGTTGATAATATTGAGTATTGAAGTTCATTTGTATCTTGAAATTCATCCACCAAAATGCTGCTTATAACCGATGCTATATTTGAGCCGATAAACGCACACGAAGCTAATAATTCTTCAGAGATCAAGAGAATAGCATCAAAATCGATTTCTTTTTTTTCTTTCAATACACGTTTATACTCTGTTCTAACATTCTCATATTGAAAAGGATCATCATAATAGTTGAGGTGCATTCCCAGTCTCTCTGCTATCTCCCGCCCATACGCTTTTTTAGAATAATCGTCTATAATTCGGTATCCCTTACACAATCTCTTTGAATACATGGCATAAGGACGAATAATAAAATGCATACAAAATTGATGAATAGTACCTGCCCAAATGCTTGACTGATCAATGTTCATCCCTTCTAAGCGGTTGGTAATTTCTTCGGCCGCACGATTAGTGTATGTAATTGCTATTTTTATCTTCTTTGAAGCTGGGTCTCGAAGCACTTGGTATGCTAATCGATGTGTGAGAGTACGAGTTTTTCCACTTCCAGGGCAAGCAGTCAACAAAATATTATTTTGGGTCGAACATGCAATCTGCTGTTCTGGTGAAAGCGCCTCAAGTATACTCCCCATACTATCAAACATTTAGACCACCCGCCTTAGCTATAAATAGTGAAACCATATCCTCCGGAAATTCAGCACAGAATTTTTTTATGGTCGTTTGAATTTCTTTTGAACTCTTTGCTTCTTTAAATTCTGCTTTTAAATCATCAAAATCACTATCCGGGAGATATTGTTCAAAAGAATATTGTACCATTTTCCATAATAATTTCTCAGACAAAATGTCCTTTGCCGCAAATACAATTGCATCGAGAATATACATCGGAATTACAGCACGAGCATCAATCGTCTCAGCAAGCAATGTTGCATACCAACCCTTTTTAATATTGTTTGCAACAGTCATTACGGAATCATATCGTTCCGCTTCTGTTCCTGACTTAATAGTTGAAACGTGTCTCTCTATCACAGCAGCATCCTTATATGTGTTCCTTATGACTGAGCACACAAAATCTTTATTACTTTCTTCGCTTACAAAATCAACTTCTAGTGTATGCGGCGCATAAAATGCACTAACATAAGGATTTTCACCAAAGAGCTGGGATAACTTTTTTCTTCGTGAGGCACCTCGATCCATTGCAGTCTGGTTTGACTTTTTTGCGCCTTCAACAACTACATCCAAATCTGTCACGATGGAGCACTTTCGCTGTAATCGTGATTCATCAAAAATACATGCAACATTTTCAAATCCGACACTTCCAATGTTAATCAAACCAATTCCCATCTCATCAAGAGACACTCCAAGGACTTTTTTTGTCAATGCTGGAATCAGTATTTCTTCACCATCCCCCTCAACCAATATGACTCCTTTAGAAAACAATAAAACACTTCGTTTTGCATCTAAATATCTTGATAAAATTTTCGCAAAAGAAATTCCCTTGCATTCTAAAACATCTGTTCCAAATCGATCCAACCCATTGGTAGGCTTCATTACAAGCGATGTCTGTTCATCAACTTTCTTCATTACATTTACTTTTTCAATATCTGAAACTTCAGAAAGATGAGTTGAATGTGTGGACATCACAACCTGCGTATAGGTATGTGCAACTTGGAGATTATTAAACAATGTTTTCTGGATATGTGTATGAATATGAGCCTCAGGTTCTTCGATAATCATAATATTGAGAAGTTCTCGATTACGATTAACTTCAAACTCAACTAGTTTCATAGCAATATACAGAATATTAAGATGCCCTAACCCCAACAAATCTATATCCGCTTGATTAGACGGAGAAATCGTCAAATATCTAGCAAGTGTCGCAAAATCTTCTTTCAGCCGTGACTCTAATTTGATTTCAGGAGAATAAATCGCTCCAATCATTTCGAGTAATTTGCGGTTCACCTGCTTTCCAATATCAGAAACTTGCGGAATATTAGCTATTTTTGCATTTAATTCTGAAATTTTTTTCTTTATATCATCAATATCGTTTTCTTTAATATCTCCCTCGATAGTGTCAATAATTTGGCGTATAGGATTTTTAGGCTTTCTAAGCTCTGACTCAACATCTCGGAGTGCATCAATAAATACTGTTGATATATGTTGCCACACATTCATAATGTCTATTTTACAACCAAGCACGGATTGATCATCATCTTCAGGATTCACATACTGCCCTGCACAAATATCTCCAACTATAGACTTATATATATTTTCATCGGTGAAATCCGCCTGTGAACGTGCCGTATAATAGAATTCATAATCACTTAATTTTATTTGAGATCTAACTGATTCAAATGTCCCATTTTGAGCAGCTTCAGCCAATTCTATTCTTTTGGTCCTACACGGACGAATAAAAAGTGAAACAGTTCCAAAGTCTTTATCTGTACAGCGAATATATGATTTCAAGAAATCAATATTTTCTTGCTCAGGAGTTATTTCGGCACAAAACTCATTGTGTTTATCTTCATTCGAGATTTCATCAAAAAATGCAGATATTATTATCCAATGCCCCTTCCAATCACCAAGCGCATATGAAAAGTCCGTTTCCTTAAGGCGTTTTGTATTGTAATAGTAATTATCATCAAGAAGAATCCGGATAGCAGTCAAAGCATTGGATTTACCAGAATCATTTTCTCCAATTATGGTATTAGCTCCCTTTGAAAATTCAAAACGTACATTTTTGAGATTTTTGAAATTTACAATCTGAACGTATTTTAGATACATATTTCTCTCCTTATGCTGTTCTATATACTATAAATGTTCTCTTAGTACGGTGCCTTTTTTGCTATATATAGTATACCTCATCCAACACTGTCTTTCAATTTATTTGCACGGTACTCACACTTCATGTTTTGTCAGACACCCGAAAAGCCAAAACAAACTTATTTTATATTCCATTTTGAATTAAATACTTCATATTTACCCAACAACTAGCTGCTGCAAGCAACACTTATTCAGTAATGGCGATACTTTCTTACAGTCCCAAAGCCCCGCATCAATTGTTCTGCTGTCACACGCATAGCCGGTAATGAGCCTGCCATTATCTGTTTTCTTTGGATTGGTCACATAGTCGATGATGTCACTGATCGCCCGACTCTCTGTGCGGCCTTTGCCGACATGAAGCGGCATGATTCTTGTAGCTGCCATAAAAAGCCCTCCTCTCAAAATATTTTCTCTGAACTCTTTGTGCCTATCGTTGAAATAAACTCTCCTTATGGGTATAATATAAAGAAACTACCAATACCTCAAAGGGGAGATTTTATGATAGAACAGCTCATTGCTGAAGCAACCGAATGTGATTTCAAAGTTGCTCTCGAAACAAAAAAGCCAAAAAGCTGGTTAAAAAGTGTCAGTGCCTTTTCCAATGGAATCGGCGGCACTCTGTTTTTCGGAGTCTCCGATGACCGGGAGCCTATCGGCTTGTCCGATGTTCAAAAGGATGCTGAAGCGATCAGCCGCTTAATCAAAGAACGTATCACACCATTACCGCAGTTTATCTTAAAGCCATTGCAGGAAGATGGTAAAAACCTGTTGGCTCTGGAGGTTTCTCCTGGCCGCAGCACCCCATATTATTACAAGGCAGACGGCGTGATGGAAGCATATATCCGTGTTGGAAATGAAAGCGTAATTGCCCCTGATTACATTGTGAATGAATTGATCTTAAAGGGAACCAATCAGTCCTTTGATACCCTAACAACAGACGCGGTAAAAAAGGATTACAGCTTTACACTTCTGGAAGCAACCTATCTGGAACGAACCGGTCTCCGCTTTGAGCCATCCGATTATGTTTCCTTTGGTTTGACTGATAAAAATGGACTCCTGACCAATGCCGGAAAACTCATGACCGATCAGCACACGGTTTATAACTCCCGTATGTTCTGTACCCGGTGGAATGGCTTGGAAAAAGGCTCTATCTTTGATGATGCGCTGGACGATAAAGAATACGAGGGAAATTTGATTTATTTACTGAACAGCGGCAGTGAATTTATTCGCAATAATTCCAAAGTCCGTTTTGTCAAAAAGGCACAGTATCGTGTAGACAAGCCGGATTATGCTGAACGAGCTGTGACAGAGGCTCTTGTTAATGCGCTTATCCATCGTGATTATATTGTGCTTGGCAGCGAAATCCATATTGATATGTTTGATGATCGGGTGGAAATCACATCTCCGGGCGGTATGTTTGGCGGCGGCTCAATTCAGGAATACGATATTTACAGTATCCGTTCCATGCGACGAAACCCTGTGATTGCTGATCTGTTCCACCGCATGAAGTACATGGAACGCCGTGGAAGTGGCCTACGCAAAATCGTCAGTGAAACCGAAAAGCTGCCTGGATACACAGAGGCATATAAGCCCGAATTTTCCTCAACAGCGACAGATTTCAGAGTCATCTTGAAAAATGTAAACTACAACTTAGAGGGTGATACCCACCAAGTTATCCACCAAGTTACCCACCAAGTTATTGAACTATCAACGGTGTCCAAACAGATTTTGGCTTTTTGCACAACACCAAAATCCAAGAAAGAGCTTGCAGTATTTTGCGGCTTCAAAGATTTAAGAAACTTCACTTTGAAGCATATCAATCCGCTTTTAGAATCCGGGCAATTAGAAATGACTATTCCCGATAAACCTAAAAGTCGCAATCAAAAATATATTACAGTTCGTTCCGAATAAACAGAGAAGCAGGGCATTGGGTCTCATCTCCCATTGTCCTGCTTCTTTTTTATTCCAAATTATATTCACATCATTTACCCATACATCCAATCCTGAATTGCATATTTTAAATCCTGTACCTTACCCAACAGCTAGATTGCAGCCAGCGGCAGCCCCATCGGACTAATCAAAAATGCCATCATCAACAAAATAAACCCGTTCTGCGGAGAATATGTAATCAACACTGCAACACCTAATAAAGCAAGAATCATGCTGATAATCCCCAGAACCAGACCGGATACATAAACAAGGCCAAGACATATCCAGACAAAAAGTGTCAATGCAACAACAATTGGCGCAACAGCAATCATCAATAGTAGTTTCAAAATTTTTTGCGCAATCAGCATTTCATCAGCTCCTCCTTCAAACGATCCACATATTTCTTACACAGAACACTAATCTGTTTTTCATCATCTTCTGTCAGTTCACGCCTTCCCTGGGTCAGTTAGTCTGCGTGACGCTCAGATGAAATAGTGCCATCGGCTTTCAACTCCTTTTCT
>OHCI01000313.1_pt1 | contig 23828 bp, 23 predicted proteins | sample 1566751 | NCBI WGS metagenome assembly OHCI01 (sample SAMEA3879609, study PRJEB24766) | human gut metagenome | biome: human-associated habitat; feature: feces | place: USA | collected 1985/1987
ATACGCCTTATATCCCCATACCTGAAGGCAGGGGCTTTACGGCGCTTTTTGGTAAATTGAGAGGAAATTGCTTTGGAACAGGGTAAAACAATCAAAGAAATTGCAGAAGAATTAGGCGTAAGTAAGACCGCAGTTCGCAAACAAATCGCAAACCTCGAACTGCAAACCAGTTTGCGAAAAATCGGAAACCAGTTTGCGATTGAAAAAGAGCAAGAAGCCCTGATAAAATCTGCATTTTTTCAAAAACAATCGCAAACCAAAATCGCAAACCAAGTTTCCGATTTCGCGAACCAATCGGAAACCAGTTTGCGATTGGTTTCCATGCTCCAACATGAACTCGAAATTAAAAACAAAGAACTTGAAATCAAGAATAAGCAAATTGAAGAATTAAACGCTCGGTTGGCGGAAGTTACGTCCGCTTTAACGGCTGCGCAGCAGACTGCACAAGCCGCTCAAGCGCTGCACGCTGGCATGATGCAGCAACAGCTCAAGAGCGGTGAAGCAGCTCCGGCAGAGCCGGAGACGCTGGACAAGGGAAAGAGAAAGAGGTGGTGGAAGTGGTAACGGAAAATTACCGGCAGGTTTGCGCTTATCTTGAAGCGCGATACCCGGAAATCGATGGCTACAACTTCTACCGTGATATTTTCCCGGACAACGAAAATGCCGGAGAGCTGCATGAGGATTTTTCTCACCCCAATGCAATTTATCTCTACAAGGACGAGCAAGACCAGAAACGACGTGCGCTGCGGCGCAGAATTATGCTCAATGATACATGGGAAGACGATTACACGGAGTTCGTAGAAGAAAACCCAATGACCTTGTGCAGCGGCTTGACGTATCACAGCAGAGCGAACCGGCTCAAAGACGCGCAGTGCATGAATGCGCTGATCTTCGATCTGGACGGTGTGGGGCTGAATGAAATCCAGAGTTTGTTTTTGCGTTTTGGCGGTGATCCGAACGAGCTGCGCCGGCTGCCTATGCCGACTTACCTTGTTGCGTCCGGCAGTGGACTGCACATTTACTACGTGTTCGATAAGCCGATAGATTTATACCCGAATATAAAATTACAGCTGAAATCTTTGAAATACGACCTGACTTTCCGAATGTGGGACTACAAAGGCACGACGCAGGTCGAGGAAATTCAGTACCAGAGCATTAACCAAAGCTTTCGCATGGTGGGCAGCACCAACGCAAAGTACGGGTCTGTAATCCGGGCATTTCGTACCGGCGAGCGCGTGACGTTGGAATATTTGAACGGTTATGCCAAGGAAAAGAACCGCGTAAATCTAAAAAAGCCCTTCAGACCCTCTCAGATGCGTTTAGAGGAGGCAAAGGAGAAATATCCCGACTGGTATCAAAGAACGGTCGTAGAGGGGCACAGAGAGCCAAAGAAGTGGGATATAAAGGGCAAGCAGGGCTATGCACTTTACGATTGGTGGCTAAACCACGTAAACGAGATAAAAGGCGGGCACAGATATTTCTTCCTCATGTGCATGGCAATTTACGCTTGCAAATGTGACGTGCCGAAGAAAAAGCTGCGCGAGGACATGAAAAAAGCCGTGGCAGAGCTTGAACGCGTAGAGCACCGTAATCCGGACGGCAGCGAAGACCACATGCACCCGGAGGATATTAAAAGCGCTATGGAAGCCTACGACAAGGCGTATTATAACTTCACGATCAACGACATCGAGCATTTGACCGATGTGCGTATCGAGAGGAATAAGAGAAATGGTCGTAAGCAAGAGCTACATTTGAGGTTGGCGCGAGGACAACTTGCTATCTTAAAAGATGCTGGAGAATGTTCACAAGGTCGCCCATCGGCAAAGAAAAAGGTCGAGGAATATTTTGAAGTGTTCCCGGATTGTCCCCCTAAAGAAGCTGCGGCTGCACTTGAGGTTTCGGTATCGACCATTTACAAGTATCATAAGTACCGTTAAATGCCCGGACAAAACGTCCGGGCATTTGTACGGAAATTTTTCCGTAAACCTATTGATAATCTAAGCCCCCGTATAGGGTACGGGGTTACTGGGTGTTTTGAGGTCCAACATTCGCATATATTTTTTTCCGTAAATCTATTGATAATCTAAGCCCCCGTATAGGGTGTGGGGTTATTGAGAATTTTGGGGTCAAATATTCGCATATATTTTTTTCCGTAAACTCATTGATAATCTAAGCCCCCGTATAGGGTACGGGATTACTGGGTGGTTTCCCTCGTTTTGACCCCTTTATTTTTTGGAGAAGGGGTTGTGTTGGTGGTCTTCTAATTTCGCAGACGTAGCCGGGTATTCACGGAAAAAAGTTGGATGCTTTGCATTCCACTTTTTCTGTGAATACCCGGTGGTAGCGGAGAAATGTGGTAAATCTTTGATTTTCCATATTTCCTGCGGTCGTATAGCTGTTTTTGAGGTGATGAGTAGTTGCTGCCGTTTTGGAATTTCTCTTTTTGCTACTTTTTCTCTTTGTAAAAACAAGAAAAAGCCCCGGATTTCCGGGGCTTTTTGAATTATAAATTGTGGTGAATGATTTCAGGGTTATCTAAGGCGTTTTCGAGAATACGACTGAGAACGGAGGTATACCCTTTTCCAAGGGATTTTGCTTTTTTCAAAGCCTGCGGGGATAGCCGCAGCGTAACGGTTTGTTTCCGGCGTTCTTCTCGCTTTTGTTCTGCCACGCGTCTAAATTGCGAGAGCTGCACCTCGGTAAGCTCCGGGCAGTCTGCATCCGGCTCGTCCGGGCGGTCTGCCAATGCTTGAAGCATGGCGATCTGAGCGTCTGTAAGGGGCTTATTTACGTCAATTTCCTTGCGCACCATAGTACATTCTCCTTTCTTGCTTGGTGGCTTTACGCGCGGAGATAAGCCTAATGGCGTCGCCGCGCTCTGTATACACGACCATGAGGACGACGGCGATGCCGTTGATCTCTCCGATCGTGATATAGCGGTCTTCGGTAGTCGGAATGGAGTTCATCGAACCATTCCAAACGATTTTGGTCACGGAAAACGAGCGCAGCGGTGCTGAAATCGAGTCCGTGTTTGCTGATATTGATTTTTTCTTTGTTCTCGTCCCACTCAAAAAGCATGGCTTTTTACCTCCGTTGTTACTCTCATTATAACATTATGTCTTACAATTTGCAACACAAATTGTAAGACAACGCTAATTAAAGAGAAAGGCTGCGCCGGTGCGCGGCGCAGCAGCGTTCGCGCGAAGGGCATGTTTTGCGCGAACTGATATATGCCTGATTTGGGAGCCTTCGGCTCATCTGCGCCGCACGGTGCGCGGCGCTTTGAAAGGTGTCGCTGATAAGCGACACCTTTTGCTACGTCTTATTGACAGGTGGCTTGCCATAGAGCTATAATGTAGACGTAGCAGTTATAGCGAGGTACGCAAATGGCAAGCCATTTACCGACGCAAGCGTCGCCTCGTCAGGGTGCTGCGGCACCCCGAACCCCAAAGGAGGTTGTTTCTCATGGCGGTAAACCGCACTCGAAACAAAGCGATCACCTTGCGAATGACCGCGGAGGAACTGGCTTTATTTCAAAGCCAGTTTGAAAAATCCGAAGCGAAAAATCAAACGGATTTTGTGCTTCAGCTTTTGGACGAAAAGCCAATCGTTGTAAATCATGAACTGTCAGAGGTTCTTGCAGAACTGAAACGACAGGGGAACAATTTAAACCAGATAGCGAAGCAGCTCAACCAAGGAACACCGTTTGGCGAAGCATCTAAGCGCGTGATGAACGAATGTTGGGTAGCGTACAGGAAAATATTGGAGATGAAATAAATGCCGCTGTTTAAGGGAAAAGGCTGCAAAAGTACGCCAGGAAAAGCAATCGCGTATATCACGGACGAAAATAAAGCTGAAATTGTAAGCAGCCAAAATCTCGATGACAACCAGGATTACGCTCAGCAATTTCGTGAGACCGCAGATTTGTACGGCAAAGGCGAAAAATTTGATGAGCGCAAATATTATCACTTCAAGTTGTCCTGCGACCGAGCTGATGAGGTAAGTGCCGAAGCGCATCACGAATTTGCAGAAGCAATGGCTGCACGTTGTTTTCCGGAATTTGAATGTGTAATTGCAACGCATACCGATACCGAAACCGTGCATAGCCACATCATTGTGAACGCGATCAGCTTTGAAAATGGCATGAAGTTGCACTGCAATATCCGAGAATACGGGCAGATGAAAGACCTTGCAAACAAGTTGGGTGCTGAACGAGGTTTTACGGAATTAAATTGGCGTCAGGCAACGCAGGAAAAGCGGCAGCGCATTGCGCAGGGCGAAATCAAGCCCGTGTTGCAGACGGAAAAATATATGCAGCAGTCCGTAAACTGGGAGCGGCGAAGTTGGAAAGAACAGCTCCGAGTGGTAATTGATGAAGCGAAAAATAGCTGCTGTAACCGTCGTGAATTTACGGATTATTTGCAAAGTTACGGTGTGCAAATGCCGAGAAATACGGAAAAATCGGTTTCGTTTATTCACCCGGCAGTTTCAAAAAAATCAGTCCGAGGAAATGTTCTCGGAGAAAAATATACGGCGCAAGCGATAGACGCAGCGCTGCAACAAAATCTCGAAAGGAGCTTAGAACATGCCAGATATGACATTGCACAGAACACCGACCGCCAGCGAGGAATTGCAGCGGATAGCAGAACAGAAGCAGTTGGAAACCGAGAATACGTTGCTGAAAGCAGCGTTGGCGCAGTCGAGCGAACGATGCGAGGAATCGCTGAAGGGGTCTTTAGACGTACTTCGGACGGCAGAGCAGCAATGGCAAGACAGGCAGCAGCAGAGCGACGAGCAGCAGAAGAAGCAGCTCGAAGAGCTGAACAAGAACGTAAGCGAGAACTTGAACAGCTTGAACAAGAGCATCGAGAAATTGAAAAACGTCAACGAAAGTCTCTCACACACGATTTCGGTCCAACTCTCTAAACTCATTAACAGTGTGCAGGAAGCGACGGTAGCTGAGGTCAAATATTCGCTGCGTGAAAATGAAAATAATTTGAGAGAAGCGACCGATCGCTTCGAAGAAATTTTGAATAGAACTTGCGAAAAATTTGATACAGACATGACCGCAATCGAGAAAAAATTAGATCAAAAAGTTGTTGATTTAGAACGGCAGCAGCGACGTTTTTTTACATTCCACGGAGTAAAACATGTTGTATTTTGGCTTCAGCCACTGTTTAGTTTGGCTACGTTGGGACTGGTGATTTGGTCGATTTTTTTCAATTGACACTCCCCACAGCTAAAGCAGGGGGATTCTTGGTTCGTAGATCACGGCCTGCAAGCAGGACTTACACGGTCTCCCCAAGCGTATAGGTTCGGGCGTGTCCCGCCCTACCGTGTATGCATATAGATCACGCCAGTAGGCGCAATCCCTCGTTTAAGATATTGATTGCTGCATTACGGTCCCGGTCGTGTGTATGTCCACACACCGGACACGTCCATTTCCTTACAGAGAGGTCTTTCGTGCCACTCCATAGACCATGGCAATTACAGCAGAGCTGCGAAGAAGGAAAGAATCTATCAATTACAACGACCTTCTTGCCGTACCACTTTGCTTTATATTCAAGCTGTCTGCGGAACTCGCTCCAGCTCGCGTCCTGTATGGACTTGGCAAGCTTATGGTTTTTTACCATATTCTTTGAAGCTAAGTCCTCTATACAGATGACGTCGTTTTCTCTAATCAGCTGCGAAGAAAGCTTATGGAGCATATCTTTGCGCTGGTTTGAAATATGCTCATGCAGTCGAGCAATCTGCAAACGTGCCTTATCTCTATTGCAGCTCCCTTTTGCTTTTCGAGAGAGCTGCCGTTGCAGTTTGGCAAGTTTCTTTTCGCTCTTTGCGAGGTACTTATGGTTTTCATAAGCAATGCCGTCCGATGAAACAGCGAAGTCTTTGATACCCATGTCAATTCCGATCACAGAACCGGTCATGGGCAAAGCTGCCACTTCTGCGTCTGTGCAGCACAAAGATACGAAGTATTTACCGCTTGGATTGCGGGATACCGTAGCAGAAAGAATTCTGCCTTTTACCTCTTTAGAAATACGGCATTTCACTGCACCAAGCTTCGGCAGCTGTATGGCCTTATCCAATACCTTGATATTTGTGCCTACACACTTGCTTTTATAGCTTTGCCGGTGGTCGTGCTTGCTTTTGAAGCGTGGGAAACCGGGCTTCTCTCCGTGCTTTACGCGCCGGAAGAAGTTCTGATACGCGTCATCGAGATCACGGAGAGAAGATTGTAATGCCGTTGCATCCACCTCCCGCAGCCATGATGTCTCTTCCTGCTTTTTCAGAACGGTCAGGTTTCTGTCCTGTTCAAAGCGTGTAGGGGACTTTCCTGTTTCTTTATATGTTTCTATTCTGTCGGCGAGATAGTGATTGAATACAAACCGGCAACAGCCGAATGTGCGGAGCATCTGAGTTTCCTGCTTTCGGTTTGGGTATAGCCGAAACTTATAGCTGTATTCCATTCTTTCTCACCTCTGGTTATACGTATTTTTGGCTTTCAATATATTGTTTAATGACTTCTAACGGCGCTCCCCCAACCGTTGCAACAAAATAGCTGTTTGTCCATAAGGACGGTAGTCGAGTTCGCAAACTTATAAATTCTGCTCTTAATATTCTTGAAGTTTTCCCTTTTATGTTCTTTACAGCGCGGTGAATGCCGAACTGAGGGTCAACTTCCAGAAGCAGATGAACATGATCTGGCATAATTTCCATTTCGATTATATCGACTCTCAGTTCAGAAGCAACTCCAACTATTAACTCCTTTAGGCGTTGTCCCACTTCTTCAACAAGAACTTTACGTCGATATTTGGAACACCAAATCACATGATATTTACATGAATATGTTATGTTATTATTGCATTTGTAGCTCATACTTGCATTATACAGCTTAGCGTTGTATAATGCAAGTGCTATTCGCTGATTTGTATACGCCTTATATCCCCATACCTGAAGGCAGGGGCTTTACGGCGCTTTTTGGTAATTCTGTCTATGTCGCTTATTTTATCATTAGCGTTCCATTTTTTAATTATCAATCTTGCAAAAATATAGATAGTCAATAAAGCGAAGCAAAGCCACATAATAGTAGGAGTGTGTGGCCGAAGAGCAATGCTTACTTTTTTTAATATGTCCTGTCCAATATCGGTTTTCACAACATAAGTAGCTCCATTTACCACACCTAATAACAGCATAGTAAGGCACAAAGAAAAAATCGATAGTATTTTCAATACACGGATATACTTGGGAGGCTCTTTGCTTTGTTGAGATTTTTCTTTTTTTGTCATATTATATGCTTAATCCTCCAAAATGATGCCCTTGTATTTCTTTGAGTTCTTGTTTTTGAGCCACTTCTAAATCATGTTGCTCTATATCTCTCATAGCCTTTTCGAGCTCTTGCCGATGATGAGCGATTTGTTCATTTTCCATTTTAATGTGATTAATGGCTGATGTAATTTCTTCTATCAGTTTGGATTCTTGTTCTGGTTCTAATGAAGTAGTAGCATATTTTAATAAAGTCTGAATTCGCTCGGACAATAAACCGTTGATAATCATTAGGTCATGTGTGTTTTTAAGAACAGCGTTTGCCTCATTGTATAGTGATTGTGAACATCTGGACAAGGACTGTATAGTTTTTTGATGTTCAAGTTCAATTTCGCGAATTGTACTTTTACAATCTTCTACAAGCGTTTGGTTTTGAGAAGAGAACTCTTTGATTTCTTCTTCGAGTTCCTCTAATTTCCGATTGTATTCTTCTTTTTTTTCAAAAGATTGAATCAATTCGTTAAGCACAGCTATTATCCCTCCGATAAAAATTATAGGTGTCAGAACTCCAATTAAGAATTGAATAATTATCTCAAACATTTGTACCACTCCATTATTACATGAATATCAGTATATTTCAACTTTTTTGAAAAAAGATTTAAAAACCGGAAGTACTTCCGGTTTTTAATAATCTGCGGTGCTGCCCACGGACTCTGACGAATTAGCAGACTCTCGCTTTTCCCGTACAGTCTGTCGCCATTTTTCTTCTTTTATAGTTCGTATAACATCATCCAACTTGGCGTAGGCGGTGGGAACATACTCTCGTGTTTCTGAGATATAAGGAGCTTCTAGGCGAATGCCCCATTTATCGTAGCGCGGCATATTGGCGATAAACGGGTGACTGCCTCGCCGGTTGACGACCCATTTGCCAAAGGGCAGGAGCTGCAATTCGTCCGGTGTCATCAATGGCCGTGCAATCATGTTGACGCTGCGGCTACTATTTGATCCACTACCAAAAAGGCTGCGGCCTTCCCGGTTGTTGGTTGAAACGGAACCGGCAGCGACCGTCTGATTTCCAAGCAGCTTGCTGAAGGTAACGGCGGTATCGGACATGGGGGAAAAGCCACCGAAAATAACGGTCTGGCAGCAGTCTCGAATAATAGTTTCGCCGTCTGCACCGTAGGTCTGTCTGAGCTGTGCCGGTGACTGGATGCAGGGCACGATAATAATGTTACGGGATCGCGAAGCGCCGAACATGCCGAGAATGTTGCCCATATAAGGAAAAATGCCGAATTCATCGGCGAAGATATAAAGGCGGCGTGTAAGCTTATTTTCTTTTGTGCGTTCATCTGCATAGACGATGGCTTCATTGATGATCTGGCTAAGAAAAAGGGAGACCAATACGTGTTTTGTGGCGTCTTCTTCCGGGAATGTGATGAATACGGCAACTTTTTTCTGGTAGATGTCTGCGACTGTGATTTTGGAATTCTTGCAGAGAATGTTTTCTGACTCTGAGTCGATGAAGGCAAGCAGGCGGGACATGGAGGTTGTGATAACAGATAAATACTGCATACCCTCGCTGCCCGGTACGGAACCTGCAAACCAACGGATTTTATCATCTTCAGGTAGAAGACTGAGAATTTCATTCAGCTTTGTTTGCTTGACTTTCCTTTGGCTATCGGTCTCATCATTTGCGGATTTAACGGTTTGGACGAATTCGAGAAGTATTTTAAATACGGAAACGATATGACGTTCTTCCGGCTTGCAGTATTGCGCAACAAGCAGGATTATGGAGGTGATCAAGCCTTCAGAGGAATCGTAGAAATACGAGTTCTGACCGCCGCCGTCAAAGCCCTTTGTGTGGACAATAGAGTTTGCAAGAGCTTTTGCGTAGCGCTCGGCGCGGCTGTGGTAGTCTACACGTTTAGGGTCATCGCGCCACATATCTATGTAGAGATTGATGAGCTGCATGTAATTATAGCTGTCGCTTTTCATCGGTGTGCGGAAGTTGATATTCAAACAGGTATAGCCGTATTGTTCGCAGAGCTTGCCGTATAAACGGAGCAGGTCACCTTTGCTATCCGTTGAGATAAAGGAAGTACCGCAAGCGAGCGCGTATTCGATATTCGGAATCATAAAGGTGGTGGTTTTACCGCCGCCGGTTCCGGCAACCATGAGAGTGTGGCTGTCTGAAGGATCGATGGTTGCGAGAATTTGTTTTTTGTTCTGTTTCAAATTAACGACGATGCCTGCGGTAGTCGGGCGGCTTTCTTTGTTGTATCTCCACGCTTCCGGCTCGTAAGGAACTTGGATAGTCGAACTCTGTATCTCCTCTTGTGTTGCCCAACGGGCAGTGCCATACTGGCCGTCGCCGACGGTTTTACGCTTAATAGAGTCCAAATTGTAGCGCTTTTGTGACTCGGATAAAAAGATCAAAGCGACCAAAGCAATACCGACGATGGATAAAAATATAATTTGCTGTGGGGTCATAGAAACTCTCCTTTCTGAATTTTGTCTCTCAAGACGTCGTTCCAGTCCTTCTTGCACGGGCACAGAATAGAGGTTATGTATTTGCCGGAAAACTGCCGCATGAAGCGCTTGGCGGCTTCTTGCCCTCGATTTTCGGGCTTATTTATATCGTTATCAAAGCAGAAAGCGATACGTTGAATAGATTTGTGCTCCTTGAGAAATCGGCGTAAAGGATCTTCTGAAAGCCCGCCAAGCGATAAGTAGCTTGCTCTGTGCCACGGTTTATGCCGATGCAGTGTTAGAAAGCTCATCAAGTCGATAGGTGCTTCAAATACATACAGCACCGTGGCGTTATCATTGGCGTATGAAAAGCCGCAGTTGAATTCGCCGCCGGTCACAAAGCTACGGTAACGCTGCGCGGAATTCGTGCCGCGCTTATGAGCTGATTTTACGCGGCCGAAGCAGTCATAGCATACAAATACGATGTTGCCTTGTTTATCTTGATAAATTAAATGCTCATCAATGAAAGTATTGACAATCTCGTGTGCGATGCTGCGTGTATGCGTGAGATACGCATACAGACGACGGTTATCCGGTGCAGCTGGCGGCAGGCAGAAAGCAACGGGGATCATGTCTGTGGGTTTTGATTCTCGTTTGGTGGGAGGAGGGGCAGCGAGATCAAAAGTGATCTGTCGGTTGCCGATGAGCTCAAGCACAGCGTGCGGGAAGCTTTTGTGAAAGAAGTTTTGCACAAAAGCTACGGCAGCGCCGTGCTTGCCGGTGCTGTTTTGATACCATTTATAGCCGTGGATCACGCAGCTATCGTGCTTTTCCCAGATGTAATGATTTCCTTCTTTTTGCACCTTTTCACCGCGTTCGCGCAGATATTCTACAATGTCTGTGTGCTGTGCAAGCGCGATCTGATCTTGTGTCAGAGGAATATATTCACTGTGGCTGCGCATCTGAATTCCTCTTTTTACTTTCTACGACGGTAATTTCTATGCCCTTACGACGGAATTTTTGGAGAAAGGACTTTGTTTGCTGTTTTGTCAAGGATAAATCTGTGCGCATTTGTCTGGATGAAATAGAGTAGTTATGGTCGACAATATACTGATATACGGCTTCTTCAGTATTTTTGTTCAGCGGCAATTTTATGATGTCGCTCGCTTGGATAATGGAAATCTGCATACCGTTTTTACGGAATTTATGAATCATATTGTTGAGCTGTTCTCTGGATACATTAAGATCCCGACAAGCCTTTGCGATAGAAATTTCACAGTTATGTTCTTCTATGTACTGTCGTGCTTCTCGGTAAATCTGCCTCTCGACCGATTTTCGGATGACACGGACATTCATGCCTTTTTTTCGCAGTAGGCCGATTAAGCTATAAACCTGACTCGGTGTTACGGCAAGCTCGTCACAAGCTTGTTTGACAGTGATTTTGTAATTGTTTTCGAGAACATAATTGTATATAGCTCGTGAACTATTAGATTTAAAGTTGATTTTGTTGCTTTTTTTCTTCATAGGGATCCCTTAAAGATATTACTGGAAAATTTGTTCGTAGTCTTCTTTTTGACCGAGCGCTCGTTTAAGCCTACGCTGCATACGTCTCTGCTTTCGGTCGGTAGTGGCAGTGGCAGACTGTTGATCTCGCAGCGTTTGGCGGCACAAAGCGTTGCCTATCGTATTGAGTAGGCGAGCAGCAAAGCTGAGGTTCTGTTGCTGCTGTTGCTTTTCGGCGTATTCTGCTGCACGCTGCTCTTGACGGATACGCTGCATCTCCATGACTTCTAAGCGTTGCTGTGCATAAATGCTGCCGCGTTCAGCCGCGACCGTATACCAGTGCACGGCGGTTTCATGGTCTGCATCGCATCCGAGTCCGTAGCGATACATAGTTGCGAGGCGCACGGCTTGTTGTGCTGTTGCCGATGTAGGACGATGTTCTTCAGCATATAGCATACCGACGCGTGCTGCCGCATAGTGTGCGTAAATCTCCGTTGCATCTCCGTCGATACGCTGCATGAGTTGACCGAGCTTGTATTCGGTTTCCGGTGTTTTCAGTGCGGCCTTGTAGTGGTCTATTGCAAGTGAAAGATCTTCGGGCACGCCAAGACCGTATTCATACATGCGTGCAAGGCGCAAGTGAATATGGTTTTCGGGATGATCGTCTTTTAGCCAGATTTCAGCGGCAGTTTTGTAGAGCTTTTGCATATCGGTTAAAGGCAGCTGCTCGTTATTCTGCATCTGCGCTATGGCGTAAGAGGATTCGGCAGTTAAATAATCATTTGCGTTTAAGCACTTACGGTAAAGTGTTTCGGCGGTTTCAACATTCGGCGTAAAGCCTTGCCCGTGTTCAATCATTTTTGCGAGTGCAAATTGGCAATAGGGGTTTTCAGTATTGGCCATATACCAACCGGCGGCACGTTCATAATCCGGTTTGTCGGCAGGGGAGAGCTTACCATGGAAATACAAATTGCCGAGATAATAGGCGGCGTGCTTATACCCACTTCTATAAGCAAACTCAAAATAAGCTGCTGCTTTATGCGGATCAGTCGCGACTTGCAGTGCGGGAAGATCTTCCGACTCTATGCCGTCTATGTTTGCGATTTCAATGCCGGTTGTGTAAATACGGCCGAGGAAATAAGCGGCTCTGCTAATGGCGCGCTGCTGCTTCTTTTCTTCAGCTTCCAGTGGCCCAAAATCGGCAATGGCATCTGCATAGGTGTTGCCAGCCGAGATTGCTTGAAGCTGCATGGCGTTGACGCTATCTAACAGGGTATCTTCAAACCCGAGTTTGGCTTTTAGCAAATAATAGTTACCGAGTTCAACGTCTTGATCTTCGCCCTTTTTCAAATAATACTGCGCTAACTGATAGGCGGCTTCGGTGTGGCCGAGCTGCTCCGCAAGGTTGTACCACAGGATAGCGTCTTGCGGACATTTTTCATCGTAACGCAGGTACTGGGCATACCGGTATTTTTCTTCGGCTGTTCCGTCATACGGCGGCGAAGAACTTTGAACTTTCATGTTATTCCTCCAACTGCGTATGTCATTGGTTTTCCATGTCGCTTTGAACGGTTCATTCATTTGTGCATTTTCAGGCTCATCCAACGCATCAGAATAAGAAAAACCGGAAGTACTTCCGGTTTTTGCAGATGAATTTTCAGTTTTGGGAGTCAATGGGGGTGAAGGTTCGAACTGCAAGGCATACTGTACGACGAGATTTTTCAAAGGATACAAGTTGCTGCGCGTGGTCGCGGCAGATAAGGGCTTAGGCTCGTCCGGCGTCTTATAATAAGCTTCGAGCTGCTGTTGATACTTGTTGTACTCTGTAAGCAGCTCTTTAATTTCCGGAACTTCACTGATCTCATCGAGCAGTTTATCTACCATAGCTTTAGTGTCTTTTGGCAGATATTTATACACATGCCGACCGGATGCACTTTCAATGGACTTGCGTAACGCTGCAAGCTTTTCCGGCAAGAGTAGATCGGTAACGGCAGCATTGCTGTTATGCTCGAGCTGTGTGAACAAGGTCTCCAATCGGTCTTCAAGCTGTTGACGTGCTTCTTCACGTGGGGCAAAAATCTGATGGCGTTCTTCAGCGAAAATCTCCGAAACAAATTCAGATTTCAGCTGCTCGATGGCATCTTCGGAAAGGTATATGCGGGATTTTTGTTCAGTGCTGTACGCAATAAAGTGTGCGTGCGGGTGATGCTTTGTGTTGTGCACGGCAGCAACCCAGTGCAGCTTAGAGGTCGGCACACGCAGCGCTTGGGCGATTTTGTCCGCCTTAATGGCGAACAACTGAGACCAGGCATCCTGTCGGTCATACCCGAGGCGGTCTGCATCTTCGCGCCGTAAAGAGAAGACCATACTGTAAATATTGCCGGTATGTGCGGCAATAGCCTCCTTTTCGGCAGCGAGGTCAGCTGCACCGTTTACGGTAAAGAGTCCGTGCACTTTGCCTTCGTTATGGACGACGCCCGGACGCTCTGCAATGTAGTTGAGCATGATTTCAAGCGTTTCGGGGTCGGCAGCATTAGCGAGACCGACTTCGAGTGCATGAGAGAGTACTTCGCTTGCGTTTTCACGCGTAGGGGAAGCCTTGTAGTCGCTGTATTCCGGTGTTTGACGGATGGCCGGTACTTTGTTTACAAACTCCTGTATGCGTTCTCGCTGAGCACGTGTGGCCGGGGCCGAGGGCTTAACGTCACCTTCTGCTGTCATGCCGTAGACATATTGTGCGGCACGTGAGATCAGAGCGCTGGCGTTTGCGGCGCTGCGGTCTTCGTCGTAGGCTTTGAATTCGCGCGAAAGCTCAAGGTCAGGGGATACCTCAAGAAATTGATTTATAGCTTCGCGCTGTGCTTCTGTGGCACTCACTTCCTTATAATGCTCATCGTAGTTATAAATGACGGATTCACGCGTCGCAATGTAGTTCACCAGTCCGGCTGCGGCTTCGGCGACAAAGGCGTACTTTGTGGCTTTTTCACCGGTCTGGGCGATATGAAAGTATCTTGCGTTTAGAATAAGACGTGCTCCGTCCATAGGCATTCATCTCCTTGTATAGAAATAAAAAGAGCAGTCAGATGACTGCTCGATTTTACCGAGATTTCAATATAAAAAGCGGAAGTACTTCCGCTTTTTAGCGTCCACCGGCGTTACCGAACAGTGCAGATTTGTGCTCCGGGGCGCGGACGGAGAGATGATAGCGCTCCGCACCGCATTTATAGAGGCAATGTCCTCGGTTCGGTGTCTGGATGATCTCATATTCCCACGGCTGCACGTTTATTGTGCGCTGAAACTCCGAAATATCGCAGTTTGCACCGGGGTGAAACAGAAAGCTGTGGGTCGGAATAGACATGAGCGGTTTTGTGTATGTGATAACGCTCGGGTTCAGAAGATCTTCCACGTTTTGCGAACCGATGCAAACGCCGGATTCCTTCTTTCTGCCACGCTTCATGAAGCTGTTGATGTAGGTGATTGCCAGACGGTTTTTCACGAACTCGTGAAGCTCATCGACAAAGAGGTCGCAGCTGCCTTCGGTCAGGAATTTGTGGCTCATATAGGAGAAGATATTCAGGAACATAGCGTTCTTCAGATTGTCGTTTGTGGTGAGTGCATCTTTGACGCAGAAATCGATAAAGTTTGAATTCGGTATGTTGGTGTGCCCGTTAAAGTATCGAGACATAGCGCCGATGCAAATACCGCGCAGGCCGAGACCGACGGATTTGAGCATTTCGAGGCTGTACATAACGGGATGACCGGCTTTAGCGGCAAGTGCGGCTTCTTCATCATAGCTTTCGAGCTTTTCTTCGATGACGCGGTAGAGGTCGCTCAAAATCGGGTAATCCTCAGAGGTCAGCTTTGTGAAGTCCGTGCGGGGTGTGATGCCGCGACGTTTATAGGTTTCCTCTAACATGATCTCGATGATGTCGAGCTGCGCACTGGAAAAGTCCTGATAAACGGAAAAGAAGTCCCGCAGATAGGCGATGTGCTGTGAAAGGCGATTTTGCTTTTTAAAGGCTTCCGGAGAGTCATCAAATTCATTGATTTCCTGCGTCGGGTCAATCCATGTTTTCGGCTCGAGCACGTTGATGTAGTATTTGCTGTCCATCATATCCAGATACGTACCGCCGAGGTTTTTAACCAACTCTCCATATTCGTTGTCCGGGTCGAGGATATATACTTTTTTGCCCGCCATGATGACGTTTGTGATGATGAGCTTCATCAAGTAAGATTTGCCCTCGCCGGAGTTGCCGAGGATTAGGATATGTCCGTTGGTTTTGTCTTCGGCGCGCCGGTCAAAATCTACAATGATGTTGCTGCCGTTCTGGTCACGGCCGATGTAAAATCCGTTTTTGTCATTCTTGCCGGAGTAGGAGAAAGGAAACAGGTTTGCAACGCTGCTTGCTGGGAAAACACGCTCAAATTCTGTGCCGAAAGCGTTCTTACCGTTGGGCTTAACGCTTTCAAAGCCTTGAAGCTGCCGTAGGTATAGCTTATCCACTAAGATTTTATGGTGCGTTAGGATGCTTTGCGTTTCGATCTGCTTCGATTGTAAATGCTCGAGGCTGTCTGCAATCAGTTCAATGAAAACGGCGCAGTACACAAAAGTTTCTTTTGTACGCTGTGTTTCGCGGATCATGCGGGAAAGCGTAGTAAGCTGCTCATCGGCTTCAATCTGTTCATGCAACTTGTAGGATGAGCGTTTTTGCATATTTGTGCGGTTTTGGGCACGGTGAAAGATCTCATCGCGCTCTACGGTCGGCATATGACGTGTGTAGATATGCAGCGTTATACCGTCAGATTCACCGAGCTCGCGCAGCAAAGCAATTTCCGGTGAATCTTTTTCAACGGTTTCTGCGTATGAACGGATCGCCCAAACGCAGCGATACGTATTGCCGAGAATGTAATACCCCGGCGAACGTCTGAAGGAGACTACAGAGGGCGCGATTAAATCTTTGTAGGATTTGACTTTGCCTGCTTCAATTTCCTCCGGTGTAGGCATTTCAGCCTTTTTCTTAAACAGTGGCATTGTTGACCTCCATATATTGCATTCCGTCAAAATCGGGAACATGCTCCGTGTAAATGTCTCCAACGTAGTAAATAGCAAGCAGACGCTTGAAACTGTCTTTTGTTGCGATGCGAGCGTGAAACTGGTGTTCGCGGATGAGATTAAGGGTTTGCATAATGCTGCGCCGAGCGTCATCCAGACGATCTGCACGGTGACGCAGGATCATTGCAAACTCGCGGCTTGTGCTCATCGCGATGTTGATTTCATCCAGATAAGCGATTTCTTGCAAGCAGAGCTGCTTTACCATGGGGGATTCGGTGGTTTCTGCGAGATGTCGGTAGTAACGCTTGTTATCCTCGTAATTTTGCGCCGAGGACATGCACAGCATTTGCAGCTCGGCAACATCTGAAAGGATATTTTGAAGATTGCGGATTTTTGCAAGTACCTCACTGCGACCAAGAACAGAGATGTTGTCCGGCCGCAGCATGATGTAGGTGTACAGCATACCGTCTTCACCTTCAATGGCTACCGCACCGTTATCTCCGATTTGGAGGGGTACAAATTGCTTCAGATTCAGCAGTTGTTGCGTTGCCGATTCCTTTTTGTCGTTTTTCTTGTTTGATTTCATTTTTTGCTCCAATTTAATATTTAGGCTCGCCCCAGAAGTACTCGAGCTGGTCTAAAAACAGATAGTTGATATATCTCTGTATGACTTTAAGCAGTGATTGATTGTCGGTTGTAAAAGTCAACACCATATACAGCAGGGTTATCAACAGCGGAACCCAGACAAAAGAGAAGAAAAAGATAAGGGTAGAGAGCACAAGCCCCACTGCGATGATAACAAGGTTTATACCCGTCCAACCGAAAAACAATGCCTTTTCACTGAGATTTTCCGGGTAGAAAAAATAGTTTTGATCGTCGTTCATATGTTTTCTCCTTATGCGAATTGCTTGACCAACGACACCACGGAGGAGACGTTGTGTGCAGCGTTGCCGAGTGAGACCCTTGCGGAAGTATCGAGACCGAACATTTGCGCAATGCGCGGTACTTCGGCAGCTACAAGCAGCAGGCCGAGCGAAAAATACAGGCTTGAGGAGGCTGCATCCTGCATCATGATAATGGCGAGCAGATAGAGCAGGTTTTGCACAAAAGCAGTAAAGCACAAAGCTGCAACCTGTTTGCACCAACTTCCGAAGCCGTCGGTATATCCGCGTGCAAGCGCAAGCATGTGCATTGATCCTACACAAATTTGCACGAGAAGGATACCGCCGCGTTTGAGGTTGGAAAAGAAAATCTTGAAGATTGCCCACACCAGAATGATAAGCTGAATAAGCGCCCACCAGTCGGCATTTGAGGAAAGTGCGGCATCGGCGGGATCGGTGGCTTGGAAGCCGTCTGTAAGCTTTTTGAGGAATTCCCAAATTCCGTTTGCGATTTTAACCGGTGGCAGTGTGCCATAAACAGATTTAAACATACTTTGCACAGCGCCTTTGACCAAATCGGTTATGCTGACGGTTGCGCCGTCCATTGATCCGACGACCACGCTGCGCACCGTGCCGTAAATATCCATGCTTGTTTGAAACAGCAATATAGGAATACTCGAAAAGGTGAGCAGGGCGACTAAAAGTCGCAGCATGTTCATGCCGGTTCCGGTAAAGCTGCCGCCTCCACCGGTCTGATAGGAAACGGCAAAGTCCATTATAGCAATGGCTGCGCCGGTCAATCCCAGCCCCCAAGCAAACAGGGTAAAGAAATTCACAATAGCTTGTATGAATTCGTTGCTGAAGAAGTTGATGGATAGTCCGTTTACATCATCGAGCATAGTGAGGGCAACAGAGGTGAGCTGATAGTACACATAGTGATAAATTTCCTCGAGCGATGAGCTTGCAAACATAGGTCATCACCACCCAATGACGCTCCACATCCACGAGGGCGCGGAAACAACTACCACAAGGCAAATAAACAGAACGAGCAGGACGTTCCATTGAATTTCTCCGCCGTTATGACGATAGTCTCTCCACACGAAAACGCCTTTCACGACGAACGCGATGATGAGCACGCCGGAGATAATATACATGATAATATTTCCAATAGCTTTCATTTCCGGCTTAACATTGTTGTTAAAAGCACTTTCGAGTGCACCGGAGATCGTGGCGACGGTGGATGCCGGTAAATGTGAAATAGCGAGAAGATAGAGCTGATTTAAGATGTTCATAAAGTTACCTCTTTTCTTAATTTACGTTGACGGTGCAGCTTGCGGATTGACCGGTGCTGCGGCTATACACGGTGACGGTGGCCGAGCCTGTGCTTACGGCCGTGATGGTGACGCCGGAAGTATCGGAACCTGAGAGAGAGACAACAGCGGAGTTGCTGCACACCCACTGTGCGCCCATGCTGTAAAAATCACTAGGTGCTGCGGTAATGTTGATGCGCCAGCTGTCTCCGGGCAAAATATCGATGCTGTATGTATCAAGTGAGATATTTTGCACCTCCGGGACGGGAGTGGGTTCCGGCGTTGCCTCAATGACTTGCGGCCGAGGCGTAGGCGTGACCTTTGGCGTTGGTTTTGGCGTTGGTTTGGGTTCTTCAGCAGTGTTTTGATTGCCTGCTTGCGAACCCGATGGCCGACTTTCAGTCGAAAAACCGGAAGTACTTCCGGTTTTTGACGATTCTGCCGGTGCAGAAGTAGGTGTCGACGTCGGTGTTGGAGCCGAAGTAGGTGTTGGCGATGGGGTAGGAGATGGTGTTGGCGTCGGCACTTCCTCACGCAAGACGATTGTAACGGGATCAGCTGACGGTTCATTGGAAGAAGCTTCTTGTCCTTCATTTTTAAATAGAGCTGATACCGGCGAACGCCCGGTGCGATTGACATCGACGACCTGCCATACAATACCACCGGCGACCAACACGATAAGCAGTGTGCCAATCACGGCGAGTTTTTTCCTTTTTTGCATTTGCTCATCCTTTCTTTTGAATTTACAGGTTGCCCCGCCGGGGTTGCGACCGGTCTTCCTGCATTAAAAAAACCTGCTATCCGGGAGACTGAAGTGAGATAGTAGGTTTTTTCGCTCTGCATGGGCTTCTTAAATATATATTGATTTATAAACTCGAGTGCGCTACAATATCTATGATAATTCTTCAAAATACTATGATTGTAGGGGTCGAGGTAAAACATGAAAAATCAAATTAAAAACAACTTAAACAACATTAAAAATTCAGGATAAATCGTTATAAATACCGCTATTTCAAATGACAATGGTTCTCGACAATATCGCGCAAGCGATGTAATTGAAAAAGGGAAGTCTACTAACTTTATGAAACGTGAGGAAATTTTTGCTGTTTTGGGAGCAGTAGCTTCTGGTGTCACTATTGTGGATTTTCTTTTTAACCGATTAGGTGAAAACGCAGTTTTAAAACTTGGGAAAATACTATATGAGGCTTTTATTGAGCACAATACAGCTCCCTACTACTTCTTAATCGCAGAACTGATAGCTATAATTTGTTTTGGAGCTGTAAGCTTTTCAGCTTTTCGGAACGTAATTACGTTACATAAAGCACGGCATCTAGGCGCATGTATTTACAATAGAGATCGAAAAAAATCCTATAAAATAAAGGCATTACCATGCCCACATTGCAAAACAACTTTTCGAACTCCACTAAAAATCAAAGACGGCAAAAACTTTGGCATGGAATTTACTTGCCCTCATTGTTCGTTTAGAGCTACTATACCTGTTGCGGATATACTCAATCGCATTGATGAAAATTATGAACCAAAAAAGTGATAAAGAATTTCCATCGCGACTACCATTCCTATTATAAGGAAACTCACATAAAACCCGACATTCTTTTTCGCTGCTACTGCTTCATCGAGTAAAAAAATCAAAAACACGATTAACGAGATCATTGTTAGTATTGCTCCAAGTTTAACATCAAAGTAAAACATAGAAAGTAGAGCATATAGCATAACATTTGGGTAAATATCCATACAGGATAGCTCAAAAGCTACCATCCAAAGAGATGTATCGCTATCACGATCCATCACCTGTGATACAATTCTATACTCTTGAAATAAATAGCAAATAAATCGCCCAATTATAAAAGTCAGATGAAAAAATGGCAGTAAAACCAGTAGCCATGCAACTACGTTCCCGCAGTGTGACGATATAAATTCAAAAAACTCTTTTGATACCATGGGGTTTCTTCCTTTAAAACTAAATTAGCAGGCCCCGCCGGGGTTGCGACCGGTCTTCCTGCATTAAAAAAACCTGCTATCCGGGAGACTGAAGTGAGATAGTAGGTTTTTTCGCTCTGCATGGGTAAAATTGAATTGAAGACAAATTAAATCTGGTATAGGGCACTTGGGGTGATTGTGTATTCTATGTGCATCGTTGTTTGAATTTATTTTAGTAATTCCCGAATCATTAAAATGAAAGTTATGAGTGTTCCGAGCGCGCAGATTATAGCTCCTAATAAGTAGATGAAAATACTGTTGCTGGTTGAAGTGTGAGTGAAGATTTTATAGATGTTGAATATGAGGCAAGATAGATTTATAATAAATAGGCCAATATGGAACAGCTTTGCGTATATAAATAGTTTGTGCATAATAGAGTTCCTTTCTGATAAGAATTGCGAATAAAAAGGAACAGCAAAATAAAGAAAATACAAAAAAGTAAATATTAGATTTGCATTGCACATAGAGCGCTCAGGATGGTCCGGGCGCTCTTGCTTTTTGCAATGCTATTTAAAACTTATCTGCTCTTTTTGCGGCGAACCAGAAGTACGGTAGTCAAACCTAAAGCAGAACCGGCAAAAGCAATGTAAGGAAGAACACTGCGGCTGCTGCCGGTCTTCGGGCGGTTAGGAACAGGGCTATTGGGGAAGTCCTTGCCCGGGATCGTTTCAAACGTCACGGTCTGGCCGTCTTCTGTGATAGAGAACGGATAGTAGATCGTATCGCGCACGAAGTTTGCCGGAGCCTGTGCTTCGTAAATCAGGTATTTTCCGTAAACAAGGTCGGAGAGGGAATAGAAGCCGGTTTCTATTTCATCCATACGGCCGATGAGCGTATCTACACCCTCTGTGTAGCGGCCATCACCGTCTGCATCGCGGTAGATTTCAAACACTGCACCGGAAAGCTTGTGCTGCGGGTTGGTAGCATCCACCTTTGTGGTGGTGACAGTGCCTTTGATCGGCTTGTTCGGGAAATCTTTGCCGGGAACAGTCTCAAAGTTTACGATTTGCCCGTCTTCTTTAATCTCAAACGGATAGTAGATGTTGTCCTGTACGAAGCCCTCAGGAGCTTTGTTCTCGTGTAGGAAGAATTTTCCGTAAGGGAGGGAATCCAGCGTATAAACGCCGGTGTCGCCTTCCTGAAGCGTGCCAACGAGCTTATCGGTCTTAGCGTTGAAGATGCCGTCACCGTCTGCATCGGAGTAAACGCCGAACGTCGCGCCGGAGATTTTATCTGTCGGGTCGTCTGCGTTTACCTTGGTGGTCATAATGGAGCCATGCAGCGGCAGAATCTTCACCGTCTGACCCTCATCTTCGATGTCTGCATGTACTGCAATTTCAATACCGTTGCGATAAAGCGTTTCAAAAACTACGACCTCGGTTTCGGCCGTCAGCTCACGCGCGTCGAAAGTAAACGTCATCTCAACTTCGCCGGTGGGTGCTTTTGTCGTAAAGGTAGCTTCTGCCGTGATTTCTTTACCATCGATGAGCAGCTTATCGTTCGTGGCTTTGTTCATCAGCACACCGGTGAGCTTATATTCTTTACCCGGTGTCAAATCTTTATAGCTCACAACATCGGTAATCGTGATCTTATCCGCTGTAATTTCCTTTTTGCCGTCTGCTGTTGCCTTTGTTCCGATTTCAGGATTCTTAATCTTTACTGTCTGCCCTTCGTCGTTGATGTCCGCATGGGTTGCAAGCAACACATTCTCTCGGTACAAATTCTCGAAAACGACGACCTCCTTGCCATGCAAGCCCGTTGCATCAAAGATAAACGTAACGTCTACGCTGCCGTTCTTCGCTTCTGCGATAAAGGTAGTTTCAGCCGTAACTTCTTTGCCGTCAACGAGCAGCTTCTCACCGGTTTCTTTATTCATGAGAACACCGGTCGCACGGTACTCTTTACCGGGAACAAGGCCAGTGTATGATACCGTATCGGTCAGCGTAACTTTATCGAGCGGATCAACTTCTTTTTCTCCCTCAACGGTGGCCTTCGTACCGATTTCAATCGGCACATTATGGAAGCTTACAGAAGCAATTTCGCCTTCGCTGAGTTCTACGGTCTGCGAGTCGGGAAGCTGATAGCCGAAAGTTTCCTTTGTATCGAGTTCTTCGACTTTGTACTGATACTTGGTCGCGCCGTCTTTGTCCGCGTAAATCGGAAGTGTTTCCGTAAGGATTTCGCCTGCGGCATTCGTTACATACTCTGCGGAATAGTTATCCTCAAGGCGCGTCACGCGGAAGTGAATGCCTTCGATTACGCCGTCTTCGGAAGTCTTTACGATTTTGAGCTGTGCATTTTTCTGTACGTTGACAAGATCATAGCTGTAAACCTTGCCGTCCTCGGAGATTGAAACATCAAAATCGGCTACAAGCTGACGGCCGTTGCCGCCCTTTGTTTGATGCACGACGTATGTGCCGTAAGGTAAATCCTTTGTGGTTGCCATGCCATCCGCGCCGGTGGTGATATGGTCGCGCTCGGTCTCTTTGGCTGCATCGAAGCTGCCGGCGCTTTTGAGGTAAATGTCAAATTCAGCACCCTGCTCATCGGCAGGTTCATCAAGGGTTTCGTACTGCTTATGCAGCGCAATCTGACCTTTCATGACTTCTTCGGTAAAATCTTCTGGAATTAAATCATATTCCAGTTCTTTGGTATCGGTTGTTGTGGTGTATGTATGAACTTTGCTGTCTAACTTATAACCCAGTGGAACGCCGATTTCCTCGACGGTTACTAAAACGCCGATGGGAATGTTTCTGAGTACTGCCTGTCCTGATTTGTTCGTTGTTACGATGTTTTCAATTTTTTCATCGTTATTCGTATAGGTTATACGGTACTGAGCCCCTTCTAATGTTGCGTCGCCTTGCGGAACATTAGAATTTGTATCTGCATCTTTTTTTCTTACGGTAAGGCGAATTTTTGTAGGGTCATCCACAACATCAAGATTGGCACTCTTACCATTGATACTGAACCTGTGTACGTTTTTATCTAATGTGTATCCTAACGGGGCCACCTGCTCAATCGTTACGTAGTCACCATTTTCAAGCTTACGAGAAAGTGTTGCCTTGCCGTTTGCGTCTGTCGTGAACGTTGCAATAACGGGGTCATTTGCGTAGTCGTGATTGGGGTTTACATACGCTTTATAAACGTTGTAAACAGCACCTTCGAGCGAATAATTTGCGTTGCCGTTTGTGATTTTTACATCGGCGCTGGTTTTGGTCAGTGTCACCGTATATTTCGGCTTTTCGCCCTTTATCTTGATATATGCCATGGTCTGCGTTGTGCCCGGGCAGGTCGCTTGGTGCTGAATATTGGCCTGCTGGTCTCTGTCCTCCCAAACGGCGATGCTGT
>OHCI01000323.1_pt1 | contig 23309 bp, 17 predicted proteins | sample 1566751 | NCBI WGS metagenome assembly OHCI01 (sample SAMEA3879609, study PRJEB24766) | human gut metagenome | biome: human-associated habitat; feature: feces | place: USA | collected 1985/1987
CCCGCCTGTGGCGCTCCGTCATGCACCGGCTGGCGGAGGAGTATCCCGACGTGCAGTACGAGGATGTGCTGGTGGACAACTGCGCCATGCAGCTCGTGAAAGACCCCGGCCAGTTCGACGTGGTGGTTACTGAGAACATGTTCGGCGACATTCTCTCCGATGAGGCGAGCATGGTCACCGGCTCCATCGGCCTGCTGCCATCCGCCTCCATCGGCGATACCGCCCCCGGCCTCTACGAGCCGATCCACGGCTCCGCCCCCGACATTGCAGGCCAGGACAAGGCCAACCCCAGTGCCATCCTGATGGCCTTTGCCATGATGCTGAACGACCTGGGTATGACCGACAAGGCCGACAAGCTCAACGCCGCCATCCAGGCCCAGGTGGCCGAAGGCAAGGTCATCACCGCTGACATCGGCGGCACGGCCGGCACCAAGGAATTCACCCAGGCCGTTATCGCCCGGCTGTGATTTTTTAAAATGAAAGGCAAGGAGAGAAGCCTATGAAACTGCACGATACCGGCGTATACCTCGTCCACGGCGTACCCCAGTCCGAAGCTCCGGCAGGCTTCACGCAGGAGCAGGCAAAGCAGGGCACCATCGCCTACGGCATCTTAAAAGCACATAACACCGGCGATTCCATGCAGGACCTGCGCATGAAGTTCGACTCGATGACCAGCCACGACATCACCTATGTCGGCATCATCCAGACGGCCCGCGCCTCCGGCATGAAGGAATTCCCGCTGCCCTACGTCATGACCAACTGCCACAACAGCCTGTGCGCCGTCGGCGGCACCATCAACGAGGACGACCACCAGTTCGCCCTCTCCGCCGCCCACAAATACGGCGGCATCTACGTTCCGCCGAACATGGCCGTCATCCACAGCTATAACCGGGAAATGATGTCCGGCTGCGGCCGCATGATCTTAGGCTCTGATTCCCACACCCGCTACGGCTCTCTGGGCAACATGGGTGTCGGCGAGGGTGGTGGTGAGCTCGTCAAGCAGCTCCTCCGCAACACCTGGGACATCAACGCCCCCGAGGTGGTCCTCGTTTGGCTTGAGGGCACGCCGCGCCACGGTATCGGTCCCCACGACGTCGCCATCTCGCTGGTCAAGGCTGTCTTCGAGAGCGGCTTTGTCAAGAACAAGGTGCTGGAGTTTGCCGGCCCCGGCGTCGCCAACCTCTCTGTCGATTTCCGCAACGGCATCGACGTGATGACCACCGAGACCACCTGTCTGAGCTCTATCTGGGTGACGGACGAGAAGGTTGAGGAGTACTACAGGATGCACGAGCGTCCTGAGGCTTACAAAGAGCTCCAGCCGGGCGAGATCGCTTACTACGACGCGATGATCCGCATCGATCTCTCCAAACAGGAGTCAATGATCGCCCTTCCGTTCCACCCATCCAACGCCTACACGATCCACGAGTTCCAGGCTGATCCGGAGGGAATCCTGAAGAAAGTGGAGGAGGATGCCAAGAAGCGTTTCGGCGACAAGATCACCATCGATCTTGAGAGCAAGGTGAAGGACGGCAAGGCTTTCGCGGACCAGGCTATCATCGCCGGTTGCTCCGGAGGTACCTACGACAACCTCAGCGAGGCCGCTGCGATCATGAAGGGCAAGACCATCGGCAACGACTACTTCACGATGTCAGCCTACCCACAGTCAACCCCTGTCTATCTCGCGACCACCCGCAATCACATCGCCGAGGAGTTGCTTGAGGCCGGTGTTGTGATCAAGCCGGCGTTCTGCGGCCCTTGCTTCGGAGCCGGTGACGTTCCTGCCAACAACGGACTCTCGATCCGTCACACCACCCGCAACTTCCCTAACCGCGAGGGCTCGAAGCCTGGCCAGGGACAGATCTCCCTTGTCTGCCTGATGGACGCGCGCTCTATCGCCGCCACGGCCGCCAACGGTGGAGTCATCACGGCAGCCACTGACATCCAGTACGAAGACACGCACAAGCCATATTCATTCGACGACCGCATCTACAAGAGCCGCATCTACTACGGATTCGGCAAGGCCGACCCTACCGTCGAGCTCCGCTACGGACCGAACATCAAGGACTGGCCTAAGATGTACCCGATGCAGGATAACATGCTCCTCGAACTCGCCGCTGTCATCCACGACCCTGTCACCACGACCGACGAGCTCATCCCTTCGGGCGAGACTTCCAGCTACCGTTCCAACCCGCTGAAACTCTCCGAGTTCGCTCTCTCACGCCGTGTTCCTGAATATGTCGGGATTAGCAAGCGCATCCAGGCGGAGGATCTTGAGCGCCGCGCCGGCAAGGCTCCGCAGCACGTTCTCGACGCCCTTGCCAAGGTGGGCGCCAAACCGGAGGACACCTCGTTCGGCTCATGCGTGTTCGCCAACAAGCCTGGCGACGGCTCTGCCCGCGAGCAGGCCGCTTCCTGCCAGAAGGTGCTCGGCGGCGACGCCAACATCTGCTATGAATATGCCACCAAGCGTTACCGCAGCAACTGCATCAACTGGGGCATCGTTCCTTTCACCATCTCAAAGGAGACTCCTTTTGAATATGTAGCCGGCGATTTCGTCTATGTTCCCGGCATCCGTGAGGCCATCCTTTCGGGCAAGGAGGAGATTGACGCCAAGGTGATCAGCGCCGAAGGTGTGAAGGACATTCATCTCTACTTCCAGAATCTGACCGCTGACGAGAGGGAAATTCTCGCCGACGGTTGCCTGATGAACTTCTACGCCGCCCAGAAGAGCAAATAATCATAATCGCGCACTTTAGGCTTGCGTCCATTTCAGGGGCTTGCAAGCCTGAGGTGCCCAGGTAATCATATTCGTAAAACACTTTAATTTTTAATATTCAGTTATGAAAAAAATTCAGATGGTCACTCCTCTCGTAGAGATGGATGGTGATGAAATGACAAGGATCCTGTGGAAGATGATTAAGGATGAGCTTATCATTCCATTTGTTGATCTGAAGACAGAATACTATGACCTCGGCCTCGTTCATCGTGACGAGACCGGCGATCAGGTGACAATCGACTCCGCCAACGCCACCAAGAAGTACGGTGTTGCCGTTAAGTGCGCCACCATCACTCCTAACGCCAAGCGTATGACCGAGTACAACCTGCATCAGATGTGGAAGAGTCCGAACGGAACGATCCGTTCGATGCTGGACGGAACGGTGTTCCGCACACCTATCACCATCCCTTCCATCTCTCCTGCCGTGAAGTTCTGGAAGAAGCCTATCACCATAGCCCGTCACGCCTACGGTGATGTTTACAAGAGTGTTGACATCCGCGTTGAGGAGCCGGGAGTCGCCAAGCTCGTCTTCGAAGGCGAGAGCGGCAAGAAGGAAGAGCAGATTGTGCACACCTTCAAGGGCCCTGGTGTTCTCCAGGGAATGCACAACACCGACGCTTCCATCCGTTCTTTCGCCCACGCTTGCTTCAAGTACGCCCTTGACCTCAAGCAGAGCATCTGGTTCGCCACCAAGGACACCATCGCCAAGAAGTACGACGGACGTTTCCGTGAGATTTTCGAGGAGGTGTTCGCAGAGTACAAGGACGCTTTCGAGGCCGCCGGCATCGAGTACTTCTACACCCTTATTGATGACGCGGTCGCACGTGTGATGCGCAGCGAGGGTGGTTTCATCTGGGCCTGCAAGAACTACGACGGTGACGTGATGAGCGACATGGTCTCCACGGCCTTCGGTTCCCTTGCCATGATGACTTCGGTTCTCGTCAGCCCTGACGGCAAGTACGAGTACGAGGCAGCCCACGGCACCGTGACCCGTCACTACTACAAGCACCTCCAGGGCGAGGAGACCTCCACGAACCCGATCGCGACGATCTTCGCGTGGAGCGGTGCGTTCCGCAAGAGAGGCGAGATGGACAACATTCCAGAGCTTGTCAACTATGCCGACCAGCTTGAGGCCGCCTGCTTCGACACCCTCAACACCGGCATCGTGACCAAGGATCTCGCCAACCTCATGGAAGGCGTGACCCCTCAGGTAAAGAACTCCGCCGACTTCATCGCCGCCATCCGCGAGCGTCTCGAAAAGCGTCTCGTGTAAGTGATTGAAAATCAGTTATAAAAGCGATGGTCTTTAGTCGTTATCAACTAAAGACCATCGCTTAATCCGTTGTGAAACAGAGTCTTATCCTCCACCGACAGAAGCTTAACCTTTTCGTAAGGTCGCACTGACCGGTCGCAGAACTAAAGGTTCGACAAAGTTTACCAGCCATCGAAGAGCCTCTCGTAAGGTTTCACACAGAGCCTTCTGGCCTCTGGTCAGGTCACAGGTTCGGTCACTTAATTGATTACGGACTGGACACGTGCCTGGTCGCATACCTGGACACATGCTTGATTACATGCCTGGACACGTACTTGATTGCAGGACTGGTCACAGAACTGGACACGTGTCTGGTCGCATGCCTGATCGCATGCCTGGACACATGCTTGATTACATGCCTGGACACGTACTTGATTGCAGTACTGGTCACAGGACTGGTCACAGGGTTGTACACGTGCCTGGTCGCTGAGCTTGTCGAAGCGACATTCCCGGTCGATGAATAAGAGCACCATCTGTATGGTGGCGCCAACGAAAAGGACTTCCCGAATTTTTGCACGTTACCAAAAATTCGGAAAGTCTTTTTTGCAGCCTTGTCCGCAGAATCGGATGCGCGACCCACTGTATACGTCCACTTGATCTTTGATAATATTCAATGATGTTATTTTGGTTTATATTGTAAACTTATTCATATTTGTAATGCCGTTGAGGTTAAAGCGCATAGCTGTTAATGGCAAAAAATATGTAAATCAAAATGTTATGGGTAGAGAAGGGCTTCAAAGGCAAGAAGCCTTGCACCACCTGCCGCGCGACCGACACAGGCGTCAAGGCTTTCAATGAATATGTCGATGCGCTCAAGGATTACCTCTCCTTGCAAGACCGGCGATAGTATTGTCAATGAACAAGATAAGTGCGTACCTTAGACGACACATGAATATACCGATGTGCTCTTACCCTGTTCTTGAATATGCGAGGTCTGGCTTCAGAAGTCAGTGGCGTACATGCCCCCAGACAAAAGTCTCGGTGAGAGTTGAAAAGTCTGTACCCCCTATACGGGGGCGACAACGAATTTTCAATCCTCGGAGAGGGTATTAAGATAGTCTCCCCCTAAAAGTGCTTAGAGCGAAGAACCTTCGTGTTCTACGAGCGGGATCTCGGCGTAAAGACGCTCGTGGAGTGACAATTGTCCCTCTAAAAGCGTGAATGAGGCTGAATGTCGCTTGTAGGAGAACAGTGTCAGGCCCTGTTGGGTCTGCAGGGCATATCCCGTTTTGGTATTATCCAAACAAGAGCATACCATTGTTACAAAACCTTGCTTTTATTACAAACATTAGGAAGAAGAGCAGCTGAATAACTGGGTCCTTCCATCATTTAGAAGCTGTTTTGAATTGTTTGTTTGAAGGTTAAGAGCAAGCTCTTTCCCTGCTGCTCACCTCGGCAATCCGAACAAGTTCGATTGCCCTCGGTTCGGGCGCTGGGTTGAGAGTGATAAACTTCAGTTTCGATGAAAAAGGCTGAAATGTTAATCAAATGCCTGATGGCGCTGGGTTGAGAGTGAAAAACCTCAGGTTCGACCACTTCTTCCAAGGAGGATAGCGGTGCTGTCTGACTGAAGAAGCGGGAAGAAAAAGAAGAGTATTCACCTCAAAGAACATTTCAAACAATTCAAAACAGCTTCTTAGTTGTATATTTCTCTTCAATGCGACAAGATCTGTCGCTTTTGATTGTTATATTTGCGGCAAACACTTCTGAATATGTCTAAACAAATCAGGTTGTTAAGTGCGATAGTGAACAAACTAAGCGGCATCAGTGAATATGTCAGCAAAGAGGCTCTGCTGGAGGCCATGTCAGGCGAAATGGCTGAGAATGGCCCCTCTTCTTTGCGGACTCTTCAGCGGAACATCAAGACCATTGAGGAAGTGTTCGGGATCGAGATTCAGAATGTCAGAGGGAAAGGGTATCACATTGTTGGCAGAGACCCCGTTTACACCGATCGGTTCAAGGAACTTCTTTCCGAGTTCGAGATCCTGAGTACTGTTGACTCGGACTCCGGGACACGTGACTATATCATTCCGGAGCAGAGGAGGATGATGTTCAGCGTTGATATTCAGAAAATTCTAAGGTCGATAAAGCAAAGACGGAAGGTGCGCTTTTCATATTCGTTGCCAAGGCTTGGAGGCAAGGAGGCTGAATATCTCGCCGAGCCGTATTTCCTGAAGCAGTCGCAGAACCGCTGGTATCTCGTGGCGATGGTCGAGGGAGTCCTGAAATGCTTCGAGTTGGGCAGGTTCAAATCCTTCAAGGTTCTTGACGAGGATTTCGTCCGAGACGAGAGTGTCCGTGCCGGGAATCTTTTCCGCGATTGCTTCGGAATATGGGATGACCCGAAGATGCCCGTAGAGGACATCCGCTTGAGGTTCAGTGCCTTGGATGGCCGCTTCATCAAGACCCTCCCTATTCATACCTCTCAAAAAATCGAAGAGACCGAGGAATATGTAGAAGTGACTCTCCGCCTGAAGATTACCAACGATTTCGTGATGGCCCTTCTCTCCCGAAGTTCCTCCATCGAGATCCTCGCACCCCAGTCCCTCAAGGACCGGATGAACGCTATCTGGGCGGCAGCGTTGGAACGGAATAAATGATTGTTAATTTAAAAGGATTAGTTCTATGAAAGGAAAAAGTAATTTTACAAAGTCGGAATGTGTAATCTTAAAGCGACTAATTAAGCGTAAGGTGAATTCTAACAAGTCGGAACAAAAGAATATTCGAAATGAAATGAGAGATATGAATTTTTATATATCAGATTTCACGGACAAAAAAGGCTTTGACGTTGATGATTTCTCACAATTAATTGAAGATGGTAAGATTACTATTGTCGAAGATGAAGACATAAGTATCGAAGATGGCAGGAGTCAAGAGTTATCAAATAAGAGCCAGTCTAGATCATTGCATTCAATGGATAATTGTGCTTGTTTAGAGGCCTATGTTCCTGCTTCGCCTCGTATATTAATTCTTGGCACCATGCCTGGAAAAGAATCGTTGCGTCTTCAGCAGTATTATGCTAATCGTAGCAACCGTTTTTGGAAGATAATCGCTAAGGCAGCAGACAAACCTTTGCCGGAAGATTATTCAAAAAGGCTGAGATTGTTGGATCAGCTTCATATTGCGTTGTGGGATGTCTATGCTTCGGCAGAACGTAAAGGTAGTTTGGACTCTAATATTAAGAATGGGGAGCAGAATGATGTACAGTCACTTATCAATTCTAATCCGTCCATAAAGAAGGTTTTGTTCAATGGCGGAAAGGCTTACAAGAAGGCTTTGGATTATGGTTGTTTGAATGTGGAGATGCCAAGTACTAGTTCGGCAAACACTCATCTTACTCAAGAAGAGCTGTTTTCTATATGGGTTAAGGAAATCAAAGAAAAGTGATGCGCAAGGATCCGGAGGAGACATATTCATTGAAAGAGAAGTTGGCGGTGACGGCGGTGCTGCTTCTGCCGGTGGCGTTGGCGGTGGTGGCGATGATTGGGGAGAAGCGGCATCTGAGGGAGGTGGAAGCGATGAAGAGTAGGCCGGTGCGGTACTATGAATATGACATCCGGCCGGTGGATACGGTTCTGAACCATCCGGTAGGTCTGCGGGGAAGGTCGTTGTTTGATGGTGGCGGACGGGGAGATGGTGTGGTGCTGAATTCCGGCGGAAGGAGCATTGTAACCGGCCTTTCCTCGGAGGAGATTCTGGAGCAGCTCAACCTTGACTATCAGGATGTCTATGACTATTACGGCGGCGCCGAGGAACTTTGGTGAATAGGAATGTTGGGGGTATTTCTTTTTCGCCGTCCCCTGTCTTGCCGGAAAACCGTTGGTACGCCAGAGGGCTCTATCCTGTACCGGTCGTGGGTTTAAGTCCCCTTGGTACGCCAGACAACTGTTTTACGTACAGGGAGCCTGTTTGCCTGCTATTTTTGAACTATGCTTTGGAGGGAATATTCCCAGAGATTCGTCCGCTCAGAATCGTTCTCATATCCTTTAGGGTATCGCCCTTCCGGACATTCAGGATAAATCTTCTTTATGAACAGGATGCAGTACTTTCTGTTTGAGTACTCTGAGTTACAAGGAATCACCATGCTCCTGAGATTCATTGAAGTGTAAACATCGATTCTTTTTTCTTCTCCGGAAATCATGAATTTTTTGGAGATGAAAGTAGGTGCCTTGACTCCTTCCTCTTTGAAATGGATGAACAGTTTACATTCTCCGGTTCCTTCTATGTGATATTCCAGAACCTCGCTTTCCAGATTCTTCCCGTCATACGCTTTCATTTCACCGGACGGGAAGGTGATCTGCACTCTGATGTCAGTGACCGTCTTGGCGTTATTCTCACATTTGATTGTGACCGGCACCTGTGCGCCTGACTCCAATGGCCTTATAAAAAACAATAAAGCAAATCCGATTGTAAGTAGCAGCTTTCTTAACATATTTCTTGTTTTTTGTCTAGTTAGCGGAGTCTGAAGGTGTCTATTTCAATATTGCTTTTTGTCAATGGTAGTTTATAATTATAAACATACCTTTTAGTGTTGTTGTCAAAGAAGATGTTCTCTGAAATACGAATCTTATTTTCAGGAACCATCTCTGTTATGGAGGGCGTGCAACTAACTAGTGCATAAACAAATAGAACTAATACAGGATAGATTTTCATAATGCGTTAAAAGTTTTAAAACGTTTCAAATATAATGATAATTTGCAAGAGATACAAATTATGAAATAGTATCTTGCCGAAGATTTCCCAAATTCTGCTATTCCGTGCTCCAATCATCCCGTCTTTTCTTGTGGATGTTTTGGTTCAAAAGTTATTCTCGGGCTCGGACTTCCATTATTTGATGAAAAGCTATTAGTTTTATGTAATGTGTCGATATGGTTGACTGGTTCTCAGAGATGCTCTGGGCGACATGTTCATTGTAATTCTGTAGCAAACAAATCAAAAATAGTCTCTAAACGGCTGGCATAAGAGAATCCTCCGCCGCGAAACAGATTCGCGAAATCCGGGAACTGTAAAGTTTCTTTACACATAGTGTTAAATTTCTTTACACTTCCGGAAATATTCAAATGTGCTAAATTATTGAATGATAGTGTGGTAAATTATTTGGCACGCCAAATGCTTGTGACTTTTACCGAATTGGAAATAAATGGTGAAGAACATGAAAAAGTCACAAACAATATTCATTATGCTGACGGTTTTGCTTAGTGCCGTTCCGGCGCTTGCCGCACCTGTGGCCGAGGGGACGATCCCTGGGAATGGGGAGCCGCTTCCGACTCCGATGACGCTTAAGGATTGCATGGGGTATGCGGTCAGCAACAGCACCAAGGTGAGGATCCAGCAGGCGGCCAACGATGACGCCCGGCTTGCAAGAAGGGACGCGATCTTCGATGCCTTCACTCCGGAGATCAGCGGAAGCGGCTCGGCCTACTACAATTTCGGACGTGCCGTTGACCCTAAGACCAACACTTACGTCACCACAACATCTTTCCACAACAGCTATGGTGTCAGTGCCGGCATCACTCTCTTCAACGGATTCAAGGCCGTTAACAACCTGAGGATCTCCAAGACTTCGATCGCTCTTGGCAACTCGCAGGAAGACCAGATCGAGGCTGACATCTGTCTCGCCACGATGGAAGCCTACTGCAACGTGCTTTATTACAGCCAGTTGGCTGATATTTACAAGTCTCAGGTCGAGGTCGCCGAGGAATCCCTCGCCAAGGCTCGCCGTCAAGAGGAACTCGGACAGAAAGGCCATGCCGATGTCGTCGAGATGGATTCCAACCTTGCAGACAAGCAGTACCAACTCGTTGAGGCCAACAACAAGCTCAACGATGCCCGCATCACCCTTGAGGACGTGATGTTCTGGTCTGAGCCACAGGAACTTGTCATCGACACGACCCTTCCGGCTACCATTGACGGCGAGCGGGTTCTGACCGATTCCCTTGCGATGGAAGACATGGTGGACTTTGCGCAAAGCAATAATCCGGCAGCCCGTGTCGCAAGGTTCAACCTCATGAATGCAAAACGGGAACTTAACACCGCCAGATGGCAGTTGCTCCCGTCGCTCAGTGCCTATGCCGGATGGTCCACGACCTATTTCACTTATCCTGGAAGCGGCACGGCTTCGGATCCGTTTCAGACCCAATTCAAGAACAACGGAGGTGAATATGTCCAGTTGTCCCTGAATATTCCGATCTTCTCGGGACTCCAGCGCCACAGCAACATCGCCAGGAAGAAGAACGCCGTCGCCAAGGCGTCCGCCGAGTACGACCAGAAGATGAGGGACATCTCAGCCGAGGTGCGCAGGGCTGTCCAGGATCGCGACGGAGCGTCTGCCGCCTATATTCTGGCACAAAGGAAGTCCGATGTGCAGGAGGAGGCATATTCATTGAATATGAAGAAGTTGGAGCAGGGGCTGATCTCGCCGATCGAGTTCCAGACCGCTTCGAATAACTACCTTGAGGCGAACGCCCAGCGGCTCAACTCACTGCTGACCTACTTCATCAAGCGCAGCGTGGTCAACTACTATAACGGAGTGGATTACATCAATCAATGAATATGACCGTGCCGGTCGCTGAGCCTGTCGAAGCGACCACCTCAGAAATAATCAACGAATAATAACAAACATTATGGACAAGATAATCGAGAAAAAGAAAGGTTGGAGATCAGCCTTCACAAAAAAGGCGATGCCTTACTGGCTTGGAGCCATCGTGGTAGTGTTCGTGCTCTACCTCGTGTTCAGAGACAATTCCAAGACCCTCAGGGTTGACAAGGACACGATCACGGTCAGCCAGGTGACTGACGGACAGTTCAACGACTATATCCGTGTGAGCGGTCAGGTACAGCCAATGGTCACAATCCAGATCAGCCCGCTCGAAGGCGGTACCGTCCAGAAGATCATCGTCGAGGAAGGCTCCACCGTCAAGGCCGGGGAACCGATTCTTGTGCTGTCCAATGATAACCTTGACCTTCAGATACTTAACGCCGAGGCTGAGCTTGCGGAAAAGGAGAACATCCTTCGTAACACGATGATCTCGATGGAGCAGCAGAAACTCTCCCATGAGCAGAACCGTCTCCGCTACGCCTCCGAGGCCAGGCGTAACAAGAGGGCATTCGAGCAGAACCAGCAGCTTTACAAGGAGAAGCTCATCTCAAAGGAGGATTACCTCAAGGCCCAGGAGGATTATGAGCTTTCGCAGCAGAACCTTGACCTGACCCTCAAGAGCATGGAGCAGGACAGTCTCTACCGTTCGACCCAACTCCTGAGTCTGCGCGAGAGCCTTGACAACATGAAGATGAACATGCAACTCATACGCCGCCGCAAGGAGAGCCTTACGATCAAGGCTCCGATCGACGGGGTTCTCGGACTTCTGGACGCGAACCTTGGCCAATACATCGGTGCCGGCACCAAGATCGGCCAGATCAACTCCGAGGGTAGCTACAAGATTGAGGCTAAGATAGATGAACACTATATTGACCGTGTGGTTCCGGGACTCGACGCCACATTTGAGCGTCAGAGCGAGAAGTACGACGCGCAGGTGCGCAAGGTCTATCCGGAGGTGCGTGACGGCAAGTTCCAGGCGGACTTCAAGTTCGAGGGCCAGCAGCCCGACAACATCAGGACCGGCCAGACATATTACCTGAACCTTCAGCTCGGTCAGCCGGAGCGGGCGGTCCTCATCCCTCGCGGGACATTCTACCAGAAGACGGGAGGCAAGTGGATCTATGTGGTCAGCAAGGATGGAGGCAAGGCTGTCAAACGCGAGATCCGCATCGGTCGTCAGAACCCTCAGTTCTATGAGGTGCTTGAAGGGCTGGAGCCTGGCGAGAAGGTCATCACCTCCTCCTACGACAACTACGGCGACAGCGATGTGCTTGTCTTCTAATTGATTAATGAATATAAACAATAACAAATAAAAATTTTCAAAGCCATGATTAAAGTCAACAATCTGTCCAAGGTCTTCAGAACAGAGGAGATCGAGACAACAGCCCTCAATGGAGTTTCATTCGAAATCGCTGACGGAGAATTCGTCGCCATCATGGGTCCTTCCGGTTGCGGTAAGTCAACCCTTCTGAACATCCTCGGCCTTCTTGACAACCCTACCGGAGGCTCCTACGAACTTCTCGGCACGGAGGTCAGCCAGCTCAAGGAAAAGGAGCGCACCAAGTTCCGTAAGGGCAACATCGGATTCGTGTTCCAGAGCTTCAACCTGATCGATGAACTGAATGTCTATGAGAACATCGAGCTTCCGTTGAGGTACCTGAACATCTCCGCGGCCGAGCGTAAGCAGAAGGTCACCGAGATTATGAAGAGAATGGCCATCAGCCACAGAGCCCAGCACTTCCCTCAGCAGCTTTCCGGAGGTCAGCAGCAGAGAGTGGCCATCGCCCGTGCGGTCGTCGCAGGTCCGAAGCTGATCCTCGCCGATGAGCCTACCGGTAACCTGGACTCCAAGAACGGTAAGGAGGTTATGGATCTCCTCAGCGAGCTCAACAAGGAAGGTACGACCATCGTTAGAGACGCCGCCGTGGCACAGCGCACCATCGACCTGTTCGACGGCCAGATTGTCTCCGACGTAAAGAACGAGCTTTAGCGTTGAATCTTTCTCGTGAGGGTCGGCTAATTACTTGGCGATAGCTGATGAATCACCACTACGGACTTGACAGTAGATAATGTAATTATACCACCCATAAGCGCCGCCCCTCACGTTCAAGATATTATTGGCGGAAGGTTGCCTGAATCTTATAGTCAAACTCCTTAATACTTTGTCTAGGTTCATCCAGAAGGTTGCCACAGCAAACCTTGGCCACCCGCGGCCATAAGCGGGAGGGACCCAGCCGTCAGGCTGGGAGGGACGGAGCGCGAAGCGCGGAGGGTTTGTCGTGGCAACCTTCTGGATGGGATTTCCAAACGGGTAAAAATCCGTGGAGGATAAGTGATTGACCATTAGGAATATGCTTGGATGTCCTCTTGCATGAAGCGGGAATGAGGATAGGGAAGCAAAAGAATGAAAAACAAAAAGTTGGCCTCAGCGAGGCCGTGAATAGATTTATGAGCAGTTTCATTAATTTCTTGAAGCGCAACAAACTTTACAGCGCTGTCAACCTTCTGGGACTCAGCCTCTCGATGGCGTTTGTCCTGCTTCTGGCCGTGTACGTCACCAGTCAGCTGAGTACTGACTCGTTCCAAAAGAACGCCGACAGGATCTACGTCATCGCACAGAAAGAGACCCTTTCGTCCGCTTACTGGCTGTCCCGCCACATGAAGGCTAACTTTCCGGAGATTGAGAGGTCAGCTTCATATTCCAGCAACGGAATGCAGGAGTACAAGATCGACGGCAACATCGTGAACGCCAGGACTTCTTACGCTGACTCGTCGTTTTTCGATATGTTCAGTTTCCCTCTCGTGGAGGGCGACTTCAGTGAGTGGAAGGCCTCGATAAGCGGAGTCCTGATCAGTGAGTCTTTCGCCAAGGCTCAGTTCGGGGACAGGGATCCGGTTGGACGTGAGATCCGTTTCGACGGCGCTGACTCAACGGTAAGCAACCTGACAGTCTCAGGTGTGTTCAAGGACATTGAGAACTCCATCATCAGACCGTGCGACATATTCCTTCGCGGAGAGATCATGACGATCACCAACCAGGCGAACGATGAGCGGATGTCCAACGCCGGATCATCCACTTGCTTTGTGATGGCTTATCCGAACGCCGATCTTCCGGCCAGACACGATGATATTCTTAAATGGTGCCGGGAGAATTTCTGGAGATATATGTCAGACTACGGCGGAGGTGATAATGACGTGAGAATCATTTCTTTACGTGATGTCTATTTCCTGTCGGACGGCAATGAGGACTATAATGACAGTCTGCGTCTTGGCAACAAGACGACAGTGATGCTGCTTGCCGGAATGTGCTTCCTGCTGCTTCTGTTCGCCATCCTGAACTATGTGAATATGACCACGGCTCTCTCCGGCTTCCGTGCCAAGGAGATGGCCACCAGAAGGCTCATCGGGGCGACGAAAGGCGGCATATTCATGAAGATGATTGTCGAGAGCACCATAATCTGCGCGGCCGCTATGGTCATCGCCGTCCTGCTTGGCGAGGCCATTTCCCCGGCGGCTTCGAAGGTGTTGAACTATGACATCTCTATCTTCAAGGCAATCTCTCCGGTGAGCGTGCTTGTCTGCGTCCTGTTCACGGTTTTGGTAGGGGTCATCGCCGGCATAGTTCCCGCGCTTATCATCCAGAAGGCCGAGCCGATCGAGATTGTCCGCGGTACGCTCAGACTCAAGACAAAGACCCTTTACAGCAAGGTCATCATTGTGATTCAGAATGTCATCACGGTCGTGATGCTCGTGACCGCTTTCACGATGCACCTTCAGATCCGCTCCATGATCAACGCTCCGATGGGCTATAACACGGAGGATCAGATCACCATCAGCAATGAATATGGTCGCGCGGGCGAATTGGCTCCGCTCATCAACAAACTTAAGGCGGAAAGCTGCGTTGAGGCTGTCGGTCTCGGCGATGGCTACCCGATGTTCAGCACCAACAACTGGACTATGTCCACCGAAAGCGGAAAAGAGGCGTCGTTCCAGATGGTGAAGGGCGACAGCGCCTACTTCAACATCCTCGGCATCAGGAAGAAGCAGGACAATCACAGTCCGAACAGTTATTGGCTGAATGAATATGCCTACGGAATCCTCGAAATAGACGAGAGCGCCACGGAGTTCACGACCAAGTCCAACAGCACATGGCAGATAGGAGGAATCTACTACGACTTCAAGATAAAGCCGTTACTGCAGGAACAGCATCCTGCGTTGATCTACCAGTATGATGAATATCCTGCCGGGAAGTGGCCGTGGACGATTCTTGTGAAGACCACGCCGGATCACAAAGAGGCTTTCGCAAGGGTCAAAGCGGTCTTTAGCGAATTGTACCCGGATAAGTTATTCGATGCCAGCTATGTCGAGGATGACATCAAAGCTGTGTTCGCTTCCGAGAACAGAGTGTTGGAGATCATGGTCATATTCACAATCCTTTCGCTGTTTGTCTCGGCTCTGGGTCTTGTGGCGATGAGTTCGTACTACATGCAGCAGGAACGCAGGACAGTGTCTCTCAAGAAGGTCTATGGCGCTGACTATAACTCTGTTCTGTGGGGCCTTGTGGCCGAGTTCATGAAGATGATCGGTGTGGCGTTCGTCATCGCTGTCCCAGTGGCGTGGTACCTGATGCACACTTGGTTGAACGGCTATTCCTACCGCATCGGTCTCCATTGGTGGATATTCGCGGTGGCAGGTCTGTTCACCGCCGTCATTGCCGCCCTTGCCGTCCTATGGCAGGCTGTCCGCGCCGCCCGCACCAACCCGGCGATCGAGCTGAAGAAGGAATAGCGTGCTATATCTCCAATCCAGATGGTTGTCGCGATGAACCCTCCGCGCTTCGCGCTCCGTCCCTCCCAGGCTGCGCCTGGGCCCCTCCCGCTTATGGCCGCGGGTGGCCAAGGTTCGCTGCGGCAACCTTCTGGATTGAGTAGTAATATTCAGTGGAGCCTGAACGATTGAAGATTAGGAATATAATGATGTGTCCTCACCGCTGGAATCGGGAGGAGGATATGCAAGCAAAATATTGAACGATAAAAGATTAGCCTCCATGTGGAGGAATGGGTATGAGAAGAAAAAGTGATTTGATCATCAAGGTTTTGTCCTTGGGAGTCGGGATGGCGATAGCCGTCATCCTGATCGCCAAGGTCTGCTTTGAACTTTCGTACGACAATGTCTATAAGGATGTTGACAGGATCTATAAGATCCGCACCGGCGCCGTTATGCAAGGTGAGGATAAGGATTTCGGTCAGGTCAGCGGAGCCATCGCTCCTGGATTCAAGGCCGAGGTGCCGGGAGTGCTGGAGGCCACAAGGTTCACCAGCATATTCAACAGCGAGAATTTCATCATCGATGACGATGGAAGCAAGGTGGCGGCCGAGCACCTTTTAGCGGATTCCTGCTTTTTCAGGATATTCAATCGCCAGTTCCTCGCCGGTGAGCCGGAAAAGGCGTTGAGGTCGTGGAGCGGCGATGTGGCCATCTCAAAGACTTTCGCCGAGAAACTTGGTGGAGTCGGAGCGGCTGTCGGCAAGCAGATCGCCAACGAGGACAATCCGAATCTGAAGCTGACTGTCTGCGGAGTCTATGAGGACTTCCCTAAGAACGGATCGATCCACGCCGATGTCATCCTTTCCATCGAGGCGATGAGCAAGTGGAGCCTCTCCAACTGGGTCGGCAACGACAGGTACGTCGCTTTCGTCAAATTGGCCGAAGGGGTTGATCCGGCGTCGCTTAAGGATGCCATCCACGAGATGCAGAAGGCTCACCAGCCTTTGGAGGAAATGGAGAAGAGCGGACTCACTCTCTGGTACTTCCTTTCGCCTTTGGCCACCGAGCACAGCTCGAAGCCGGAGGTCAGGAACCTTGTGTTCATACTTGCCATCATCGCCGCTCTGCTGCTGCTTGTGTCCATTATGAACTACGTCCTTGTGGCCATCTCGGATGTCATCCGCAGGGCGCGCGAGGTCGGAGTCCGCAAATGCTACGGAGCCCAGCCTTGGGACATCAACAAGATCCTGCTCAAGGAGACCGCCTGGAATTTGGGTGTCTCCCTCGCCGTGGCAGCCCTGCTGATCTTTGCGTTCAGGGGTGCGGTTGAATCCCTGTTGGGAGTCCCTGTGAAGGATCTTGTCACTCCGCTTTCCGTCTGGATCATTGTCGGGATTGTGATCTTGGTGTTCCTTGTCTCCGCCGTCATTCCGGCGAGGATGTTCACCAAAATCCCTATTTCCAGCGCCTTCCGAGGCTACAAGGAGAGCAAGCGCCGCTGGAAGATCTCACTGCTTGCCTTCCAGTTCGCCATCAACGCCGTGCTGGTGTCGCTGGTGCTGATCGTCAGCTTCCAGTACCGCAAGGTGCTGAACGCCGATCCGGGCTACAACTACAGCAATCTTGTCTATGAGACATTCCCGTCCTACGACCAGACGAAGATGACAGCCATCGCCGGTGCTCTTCGCCAGCTGCCTGAGGTCGAGGCTGCTGAACTGACCTACGTGACACCTTTGGCGTCAGCTTCCGGCAATAATATTACCCTTCCTGGTGACGACAGGGAACTCTTCAATGTCGCTGATGAATATGGCGCCACGGAAGGTTTCTTCAATATGATGGGCTTCCGGCTCGTCGAGGGATCCGCTCCAAAAGGACCGAATGATGTCGCTGTCAGCAAGTCCTTTGTGACCAAGATGGCGGCTTTCGCCAACTGGTCTGACGGAGCCGTTGGAAAGATTGTCGGCATCACCGAGCACGGGCAGGTCACGATCTGCGGAGTCTATGAGGACTATGTCATCGGAAGCGTCTCTGATCCGGACAACCGTCCGAGCGTGCGTTTCTGCTGGAACAAGGACTTCCTCACCGATGAGGAAAAGGCTGACTTTGACTGGTCAAGGCTGATGCAGACACTTGTCGTGAAGCTCACGGATGTCACTCCGGAGACGATGCGTAAGGTGGAGAAGACAATCCGGGAGGTCGCTCCTGACAGCGACGCCGAGGTGAAGTCTTACGCCGAGACGTTCAGGAGCCTATACGATCCGACGAGGCAGATGAAGAGAACCTACACCCTTGGAGCGTTGTTCGCCCTGCTGATAGCGGTGATCGGCCTGATCTCCTACGTCCGTGACGAGAACTATCGCCGAAGCGCCGAGATCGCCGTCCGCAAGGTCAACGGAGCGCAATCCTCGGAGATCGTGTCGATGCTCGTGATGGATGTGCTGAAAGTGGCTCTTGTCGCTGTCCTTATCGGTGACGCCGGGGCTTGGCTTGTGGCTCATTACTGGCTGCAGCAGTTCGCCGTCAAGATCGCCCTCAACCCACTGTTCTTCATCGCCGCCGACATCATCGTCCTGGCCATAATCGTCAGCGTCATCGTGATCGGCTCCCTGAGGATCGCTCACACCAACCCTGTCGAGTCCCTCAAGAACGAGTAGGGTTGGGTTCTCTCGGTCCGCTTTGCGGCGGCCGGGAGGTTGCCACAGCGAACCTTGGCCACCCGCGGCTATAAGCAGGCTGGGAGGGACGGAGCGCGAAGCGCGGAGGGTTCGTCGGGGCAACCTTCCGGACGCTAAGGAGTTTTACTTGAATATCAGCGTGAAAACAGTCGCTTCGGTGTCGGAGCGGGTGAGGCGGAGGGTGCCGCCGTGCATCCTCATGATCTGACGGGAAAGGCTCAGTCCGATTCCGCTACCCTCAGGCTTGGTCGTGAAGAACGGAATGAATATCTCCTCCTGGCTTGCCGCGCTGATAGGCGGCCCGTCATTGCTCACATTGATGATGACGTTGTCCCTCTTGTCAATCTCGGCAGAGATTTCGATGTGCCGCGCCCCGGCCTGAGCGGCGTTCTTGACAAGGTTGATGAGAATCTGTGAGATCTGGCTCTCGTCAGCGTACAGAAGCACGTCCTCGGTCTTTTCCACAAATCCAGCGGTAGCCCCGGCGGCGGTCAACACCGGCTGGCTCAGATCGATGACCTTGGCCGCGAGGTCGCGAGCGAAAAACGCCTTCCTGACCGGCACGGCCACGTGGGTCAGATCCCTGTACGAATTGACAAACTTTATAAGACCACGGGACGAACTGGCGATGGTCTCCAGGCCTGCCTTGAGATCCGGCCCGTCTGATGGCGGAGTGATCGTCCCGGCATATTCGGAAAGAGCCTCGGAAAGGGAGGCGATCGGTGTGACGGTGTTCATGATCTCGTGTGTGAGAACCCTGATGAGCCTCGTCCAGGACACTGACTCGTTCTCCTCGATGGCCTCAGAGATGTCGTTTACCGCGATGATTTTCACGTCCTTACGCCCGATGTGCGCCGATGTGGCGGACAGGGAAATGTTCGTCTGCGAGCTTTCCGAATAGATGGACGCTTTCTGGTCCAGCCCCTCCTCGACTTTCTCGAAAGCCACTCTCAAGGAAGGGCTCATGATGTCCAGCTGGCGAAGGGTGCTAAGCGACGACACGCTCAGAAGGAGCCGCGCCTGCTTGTTGGTGTAGAGCACAGAATCGGTGCCGGACTCCAGCACGACGATGCCCGTCTTCGCCTTGTCAAGCATCTGCCCGTAATATTCTTCCTGCTCACGTATGTCGGCGGTCTCTTTCTGGAATATGGTGCGGATACGGTTCAATGTGTGGTTGATCTTCCGGCTGCCCAGCCCCCTCTCGTCGAAACGGAAGTTGGTCTCCTTGTCCTCCAGTGCGTCAAGCATATAGGTGACCTTCTTGAGGATGCGGTACCGTGTTGCCAGCACCGCGGCCAAAGCCACCGCCACGATGGCTCCCGCAAGAATCGCTATTTCAGGCCACGGAAGCATATTCCTAAATTCCGTACTTCTTGAGTTTGCTGTAGAGGGTCGGGCGGCTGACATTCAACGCCTTGGCCACCAGCGACATGTTTCCTGAATATTTCTCCACCGCCGCCCGGATCGCTCTCTCCTCGACCTCCTCCAAGGTTTCGACCGGCTGATCGCTTCCTTCGACAAGCGCCTCGGTAGGTAGCTGCAACTCCTTATCTGTCAGCTCGCTGCCCTCGGAGAGAATCACCGCCTTCTCGATGCAATTCTGTAATTCACGAATATTCCCGCTCCAGTGGCAGTCCTTCAGCGCGTCCTTCGCCAGAGGCGCGATGCCCTCCACCTCGCGGTGGTACTTCTCGTTGAATCTTTTTATGAATATCTCCGCGAGCGGAACGATGTCTTCCGGGCGCTCCCTCAGGGCCGGCAGATGGATGCTCATCGTGTTGATCCTGTAGAAGAGATCCTCCCGGAAAGAGCCTTCCTGCACCTTCTGGCGCAGATCCATGTTCGTGGCGCAGACGAGGCGGATGTTCACGTTGCGGGGCTTGGTGTCGCCCACCCGGGTGATCGTGCGGTTCTGGAGAACCCTCAGAAGCTTGGCCTGAAGGTGAAGCGGAATGTTCCCGATCTCGTCCAGAAACAGGGTTCCTCCCTCGGCCAGCTCGATCTTTCCGGCCTTGTCGGCATAGGCGTCGGTGAACGCGCCCTTGACGTGGCCGAAGAGCTCGCTCTCGAAAAGGGTTTCCGGGATCGCTCCGGCATCGACGCTTACCATCGGGCCGTTCCTCCTCTCGGAATGGTTGTGTATCTCTCTGGCCAGAAGATCCTTACCGGTTCCGTTCTCGCCCGTTATCAGAACCGTGGCATCCGTCGGGCCGATCTTCTCGATCGTCTTCTTGATCTCGGCCATCGCCGAGGACGTGCCCCAGTACATGCCGGTCGGTCCGGTGGAATATTCATCAGACTTCCTGCTGTCCTTGCGGTTCTCCGCCACCGCCCTTTCCAGCGTGGCGAGAAGCCTCTCGTTCTCCCAAGGCTTCACGATGAAGTCGAACGCCCCTCTTTTCATGCCTTCAACAGCCAAGGAGATGTCGGCGTAGGCGGTGAACAGGATTACTTTCTGATTCGGGTTGTTGCTGCGTAACTCGCTGAGCCAGAAGAGGCCTTCGTTGCCGGTGTTGATGTCCGTGTTGAAATTCATGTCCAGCAGGATCACGTCCGGCTGAAAGGAGTTGACGGTGCTTATCAGCTGCGAGGGCGACGGCAGGATCTCCACAGCCTCGAACCGCAGAGGCAGCAGAATCTTCAACGCGGACCGGATCCCCGCGTTGTCGTCCACAACAAGCACTTTTCCGACTTTCTTCATAATACCTCTCCTATGTTAATCCGACGAGGATTCGGTGATGGAGATGTTCTCGGCTCCGGCGGCTTTCAGGGCGGCGACAAGGGCGTCCACCTGCGACTTGTCCTCGAACGGGCCGGCGGTGAACACCACGGCTCCGGCCTCGACGCTCTTGATGAGATCCTTGTCCGAATGCTCGTGGATCGCCGCGATGGCCTCCTCGGACAGAGACTGCCCGTTCTCCGGGTAGATCCTGACCATCATCAAGGTCCTGACCTTCGACTCAAGATCCCTGGCCTTCGACACGCCGATGATCTGGCCATTCTGGAACGCGTCGATCTGCGCGTCGCGGAACCCTCTCTTCTTCACCTTGTTAAGGTTGGAAAGAGCATCTTTGTAGGACTTGAAAAGCCCGACGGAATAGGCGTGCTTCCCGGTTGTAGTGATCCTCTCGAACACAGGACTCAGGCCGTTGAGGTCGGAGACAGAGGCTTTTCTGCTGAGGGTGAATATTCTTATCTGATAGACAATGCCTTCCGGCAGTGTGTTGTTCTCGGCGAAACGTCCTTCCGGGAGGATCATGAACGAATAGTCGAACGAAGGTTTCGGCTTGAGGATCTCCAGATGAAGATCCGGGCCGTAACTGTTTTTGGAGAATGTGTAGCCGGAGGCTGTCCCGACAATCTCCTTGTCGGCCTCGGCCTGGAGCCGCCGCGTGTCGATCACGATTCCGTTGGCAAGGAAATCCATCTCGATGTTCTGAAGCTCCTTCACGGCGGCGTTCAGGTTGCCGTTAAGGGTCGGGAGCATCATCTCCTTCTCTGTGATCTCGGCGGTGAGCCTGGCCTTTTCCTCGTCGGAGGCGGTGGCGAAGCCCGATCTCAGCTTGTCCAGATTTTTGCTGAATCTTGTCACCGAGTCTCGCAACGCCCTGACCTCCCGCATTTTGTCCATGTACCGTTTGGTTCCTTCGTCCTGTTGGGCATTGTCGGAGGAGGTCGATCCGTTGTTGATTCTGGACGGGTCGCCTGCCGGATCAAGGGCGGCCAGCGCCCTCAGCTCGCCCACATCGGAGACCGCCTTGCGGACAGGCATGCTGTCATATTCAAGAACATAGACCGTGACACTGTCGCGTCCGCACTCGCGGTTGGACGCGAAGATCGAGTACTTGCCGTCGTCGGTGTTGGCGAACAGGAAGTCGTCATAGGGCGATGAATATGGAAAGCCCATGTTCACCGGCACGTCCCAGTCGTTAGTCTCCTTGTTCCAGTTCGAGACGTAGAGGTCATAGCCGCCCATGCCGTAGAGTCCCTTGGACGCGAAGTAAAGCGATTGCCCGTCAGGGGACAGCATAGGGTAGATCTCATCTGAGGAACTGGTCATCTGTTCGTTGATCAGTGCAGGTACAGACCAGAGCGAGTCCCCAAGATGGGTTCTGTAGATGTTTCTGATTCCTTCCTCGTCCTTGGCTGAATAGTAGATGTCCCTCGTTCCCTCCGGAACATAGATGGCGCGGGACAGGTCATCACCTCCGAGCGAGTCGAGTTGGTTGGGTGCCTTTCTCCAGCTGAAATCCTTCAAAGGGTAGAACAGGAAAAAGTCCCTGAGTTGGAAAGTCTTCTTGGCCACCACTGTCGGCTGGCTACAGAACTCCATCATATTCAGACCATTGCGAGCCATCAGAAGTAGATCTTCCGCCTTTGCCGACGCCGTCGAGTCCAATGCTTCGACAGCACCCTCGCCGTACTGGACCGCCTCCGCGAAATTGTAGGCCAGCCTGCAGGAGTCAGCCTTGATCATAAGTTTTGTGGGGGAGACTTGGGCTGAAGCCTCCGGAAGGGACGCGATCTGGACGATCAATGCGAATATGCCGATGAATATTTTGTCCTTCATTCTGAAAAATCTCGGTGATTGCGTCTGCAAAAATAAGAAATACTTGGCAGATAATTTCTTTCTAAGAAAAAAATGCTAAATTTGTACCCCTATTTTTATGCGAAAAAATTAAAACAATAAAATAAAGGTAAAAATTATGCAAAGTAAAGGTTGGATTAGGCTTGTCGCCATTCTGCTTGCGATCGCTTCCATTTGGCAGCTTTCCTTCACTGCGGTGACATCCATCCAGGAAAAGAAAGCGGAGAAATTCGCTGAGAAGGCAGCCGTTGCCGCCCAGAATTCAGCGTCTTTCGCACAGGTTCCTGAAAATGACCAGGCTTACTATCTGGACTCCATCAGGAAAGAACAGAACAGAGTGTTCATTGACTCCATCTCTTCCCAGAAGGTTTTCCTCTGGAACACCTACAAGGAGTGCAAGGCAAAGGAAATAAATCTCGGTCTGGACCTCAAGGGCGGTATGAACGTTATGCTTCAGGTTCAGCTCCAGGATCTTGTAAGAGCCATCTCCGGCAACAGCATGAACCCTGAGTTCCAGAAGGCTCTCGCCCTTGCAAAGGATCGCAGCGTCAACTCAAGGGAGGACTTCATCACCCTTTTCGCCGATGCTTGGA
>OHCI01000325.1_pt1 | contig 23194 bp, 20 predicted proteins | sample 1566751 | NCBI WGS metagenome assembly OHCI01 (sample SAMEA3879609, study PRJEB24766) | human gut metagenome | biome: human-associated habitat; feature: feces | place: USA | collected 1985/1987
TTTCCTCTGCGCAGAAGCGGGTTCCTACCCCGCCCGCTACACCGGTCTTCCTGCTTATCCGTAGGGCGGGGTGCCCTCACCCCGCCGCCCGGTCCTGCGCATAGCTTTTACAGGAATATCTCGCAGTCGTCCTCTAGCCTTTTGCAGTTCTTCAGCACCTGCTGCATCACGGCGTCCGCATCGGCGCCCTCGGCAAATTCCACCTTCATCTTTTGGGTCATAAAGCTGACGGTGGCAGCGGCCACGCCCTGAGTCTTCCGGGCAGCCTGCTCCATCTTGTCGGCGCAGGCCGCGCAATCCACTTCGATCTTATATGTCTTTTTCATGGTAAGTAGTCTCCTTTCCTCAATCGCCCAGGTGCTCCATGCCCAGCTGCAAAATAGAGCGGACATGGTCGTCATCCAGCCCATAAAAAACAGCTTTGCCTTCCCGGCGGAACTTCACCAGCTTGTTATTCTTCAGAATACGCAGCTGATGGCTTACGGCGCTCTGGGTCATGCCCAGGAGCCTTGCAATGTCATACACGCACAGCTCCGCACCGAACAACACATACAGAATTTTGACGCGGGTGGAGTCGCCGAACACCTTGTATAATTCTGCCAGGTCATATAGGTCGTCCTCGTCGGGCATCTGCCGCCGCACAGCCTCTACGCCGGCCTCGTCCAGACATAGAAAATCCTGCTCCGGATTCTTTTCCATTTGATCCATGCCGCCCTCCTCAAATGTTCATTTGAATAATTGCTCATACGTTTGTTGTCTGTATGTTACACCCTTCCCCAAACTGTGTCAACCCCTTTTTACAAAATATTCGGACAATTTTTACGCCCCTCTTAATTTCCTAAAGAAGTTTCCCACCGGTTTTGGAATATTGGTGATTGCTTTTGAGAAATAATGTGGTATACTATCATGTGTAGCAGATTGTCTTAAAAGTGGAAAAATTACTGTAACAGTAAGGTCGGATATGCGCGGAAAACCCCATCGGGGGCTCTCTGCGCCATTAAAGTCCATGGTTTTGGACGCTTTTTTAGGCTCTCCGAAGCACGCAGGCAGCAGGGCGAAGGTTCCTTCCCCAATGCGCTGCAGATAAATAACTGTGCCCTGCATAATTTTGCAGCGGCTGACGATGGAGAGGCTCTGCCTCTCCCTATAACACCTCACGAAAGGGGCACTTATGAATCAGTATCTTATACGCGGCGGTCGGCCGCTTTTTGGTGAAATTACCATCAGCGGCGCCAAAAACGCCGCCGTTGCCATCATCCCCGCCGCCCTGCTGGTGGACGGCACCTGCCGCATTGAAAACATCCCGCAGATCAGCGATGTTACGCTGCTGCTGAATATTTTGGAGGAGCTGGGCGCCAGGGTCCGGGTGCTGAACCGCCACGCCGTGGAGCTGGATTGCCATGCCATCCGTTCCACCCATCCGTCCTATGATCTGGCCCGCCGCATCCGCGCCTCTTACTACCTCATCGGCGCTCTGTTGGGCCGCTTTGGCGAGGCTGCCGTGGCTATGCCCGGCGGCTGCGACTTCGGTGTGCGGCCCATCGACCAGCATATCAAGGGCTTCTGTGCCATGGGCGCAGAGGTGAAGGTGGAGAGCGGCTTCATTCAGGCCTGTGCCAAGTCCGGCCGTCTCACCGGCACATCCGTATATCTGGACGTAGTGTCCGTAGGCGCCACCATGAATATCATGATGGCCGCCGTGCTGGCCAAGGGCAGCACCGTCATCGAAAACGCCGCCAAGGAGCCGCACATTGTGGACCTGGCCAACTTCCTCAACTCCATGGGTGCCGACGTCAAGGGAGCCGGCACCGACACCATCAAGATTCGCGGTGTGGATCATCTGGCCGGCGGCAGCTACGGCATCATTCCCGACCAGATCGAGGCCGGCACCTATATGGCCGCCGTGGCCGCCGCAGGCGGTCAGGTGCTTATCAAAAATGTGATCCCCAAGCACTTGGACTGCATCAGCGCCAAGCTGGTGGAGATGGGCGTTTACATTGAGGACCGGGGTGACGCCGTGCTGGTGCGCCGCAGCGGCCCGCTGCAGAAGACTAACGTCAAGACCATGCCCTATCCGGGCTTTCCCACGGATATGCAGCCCCAGATCGCCGCGGTGCTGTCCACAGCCCAGGGCACCAGCATCGTCAATGAAAACGTGTGGAACAGCCGCTTTAAGTATATCGACGAATTAAAGCGTATGGGCGCCAATATCCAGGCCGATGGCCATGTGGCCGTCATCGAGGGCGTGGAGCATCTCCAGGGCGCGCCGGTGCAGGCCTGCGACCTGCGGGCAGGCGCCGCCATGGTCATCGCCGGCCTGTGCGCTGAGGGCGTAACGGAGCTGAGCCAGGTGCAGTTCATCGAGCGCGGCTACGAGGACCTGGTGGGCAAGCTCCGGGCCGTTGGGGCCGACATCCGTGTGGTGGACGCGCCGGACATCGCCGAGCAGAAGGAAGCACATATCGGCTGATACAATGCCGCCAAAGCAGCGTCTGCCGCGTAGGGCCGCCAAAGGGCGGCCGGCGTGGTGACGCTGCTTTTATCACCCGACGGCGCTCCCTCACCGCGCTTCCTATTTATAATATGGCAATCCGAAATACCCAAAATCACAAGCGAGGTCTGACATTTGATCACCATACACACTCTGGCCAGCGGGTCCGAGGGCAACGCCGCCTTGGTCTGCGCCGGCGATGTTCATATTTTGGTGGACGCGGGCATCTCCGCCCGGCGCATTGAGACCGCCCTGCGGTCTCTGAACCGGCTGCCTCAAGCCCTATCTGCCGTTTTCATCACCCACACTCATTCCGACCACACCGCCGGGCTTCGGGTGCTGCTGAAGCATACGGGCGCCCCCGTATTTGCCTCCCCCGCCGTATGCGCCGCCCTGCTGCGGCAGATACCGGGCAGCACCTCTCTGCTGCGGCCCCTATGCCCCGGGGATGCACAGGTCTTCGGCCCTCTGACCGTGACGGCCTTTGCCACATCCCATGATACCCCGGGCAGCATGGACTATCGCTTTGATTGCGGCGGCGCCTCCGCCGGGATCCTAACGGACACGGGCTGTGTAACGCCGGAGGCCGAGGCAGCCCTGGCCGGGGTGGAGCTGCTGCTGCTGGAGAGCAACCACGATGTGCAGTGGCTGCAAAGCGGGCCCTATCCCTATCCCTTGAAGCGGCGGATATTAGGCGACCGCGGCCATCTGTCCAACGATGCAGCGGCGGAGTTTGCCTGCCGCATGGCGGACCGCGGCACCCGGCAGTTTGTCCTGGTGCATTTAAGCAGGGAGAATAATACCCCGGTCCGGGCCCTGGATACTGTAGGCTATGCCCTGCGCTGCGGCGGATTCGAGGGAGTTCGGCTCACCGCCGCCCCCCGAGGCGAGTGCAGTGAGGCCTATATAGCGGAGGGTGCGCCATGCAGAAAATAACTGTCCTGTGCGTAGGCAAGCTGAAGGAAAAATTCTACCTGGACGCTGTGGCAGAGTACACCAAGCGCCTGCAGCGCTGCTGCAAATTAGAGGTTATCGAGCTGCCGGAGAGCAAGCTGCCGGAGGAGCCCTCCCCCGCCCAGATCCAGCAGGCTCTGGACACGGAGGCCGCCGCCATAAGTGCAAAGCTCCCCAGGGGTGGCGCATTGGTGGCCATGTGCATTGAGGGCAGCCCCTGCTCCAGCGAGGAAATGAGCCGGAAAATGCAGCAGCTGGCCATCAGCGGCAAAGCGCAGCTCACCTTCCTCATCGGCGGCAGTGTGGGCCTCAGCAAGGACGTGAAGCAGCAGGCGGACTGGCGGCTGTCCATGTCCCCCATGACCTTCCCCCATCACCTGGCCCGGGTCATGCTCCTGGAGCAGATCTACCGCGCTTTTCAGATCCAACAGGGTACGAAATACCACAAATAATCGAATGAAGCATATGGGAGGTTTTGTGATGAAAGAGTTTGATATGTTGGCTGCCGCGGAAACCGCGCGAAGCGGCGAGCTCCCGCAGAATTTTTGGGACGATCTCTCCTCCGGCTGGCGCTTTCGTAAGGAGGAATTGGCCTGGCCGGTGGACGAAAAGGGCGAGAAGGAAAAGGCCGTGCTGCTGACATCCACCTTTGACTCCCCTGCCGAATCGGATGTGACCATTTCTTTTTTGATATCCTGCGGCATTCCCTGCTTTAAGTATTACGCCAAGGAGGGCGGCGCGGGCAAGGTCATCAACGGCTTTTCCGGCTATGGAGCCGACCTCTATGTCCCCGCCTCCCGGCTGGAGGAGGCCCGAGCCCTGCTCCAGGCAGAGCCGGTTTTTGACGAGGATAATTCTTAACCTTCATAGCAAAACGGAAAGGAGATTTTATAGCATGATCGACTACAAAGCAGAATATCTGAAATGGCTCCGCAGCGATGCCATCACCGAAGACGAGCGGGCAGAGCTGGCCGCCATTGCAGATGACGACAAGGAGATTGAGAGCCGATTCTACGGTCCTCTGGAGTTCGGCACCGCCGGCCTGCGGGGCACCATGAAGATGGGCCTGCACCAGATGAATATCTATGTCATCCGCTGGGCCACCCAGGGCTTTGCCAATGTCATCTGCGCTGAAGGCTCTGCCGCCATGGACAAGGGTGTTGCCATCTGCATGGATTGCCGCCACCATAGCATGGAGTTTGCCCGGGCCGCCGCCGAGGTCTGCGCCGCTAACGGCATCCATGTGCGGATTTTTGAGTCCCTGCGCCCCACTCCGGAGCTTAGCTTTGCCGTGCGGCACTACGGCTGCCAGGCGGGCATCAACATCACCGCCAGCCACAACCCCAAGGAGTATAATGGCTACAAGGTCTACTGGTCCGACGGCGCCCAGCTGCCCCCCCAGCACGCCGATGCCATCGCCCGAGAGCTGGAGAAGATCGACATCTTCACCGGCGTAAAGACCATGCCCTTTGATGAAGCCAAGGCCGCCGGGCACATTGAGCTCATGGGGGAGGAAACCGACAACGCCTTCATGGAAAACGTCATGGCCATGGTCAATGACCGGGAATGTGTTGCCAAGGTGGCGGATACCTTCCATGTGGTCTACACCCCCTTCCACGGCTGCGGCTGGAAGCTGGTTCCCCAGGCTCTGCGGGATCTGGGTGTGAAGCACCTGCACTGCGTGCCTGAGCAGATGGTGCTGGACGGCTCCTTCCCCACGGTGGTCTCCCCCAATCCGGAGAATCCGGAGGGCTTCTACCTGGCCATTGCCCTGGCGGACCGGGTGGGTGCCAACTTCATCATCGGCACCGATCCGGACAGCGACCGGGTGGGTATCCTGGTGCGCAATAAGGGTGGCCGCTTTGTGCCCGTGTCCGGTAACCAGACCGGTGTGCTGCTGGCAGATTATCTGCTGGGTGCCATGGCCCGCAGCGGCAAGCTGCCCAAGAACGCCGTCCTGCTCAAGACCATTGTCACCACCGAGATGGCCCGCCGGGTGGCGGAGGCCCACGGCGTCAAATGCTATGATACCTTCACGGGCTTTAAGTTCATGGCCGAGAAGAAGCAGCAGCTGGAGAGCCAGGGGCTGGGCAAGGTGGTATTCTCTTATGAGGAGAGCTACGGCTATATGCTGGGTGACTATGTCCGGGACAAGGATGCCGTCACCGCCTCCCTGTTGCTGACGGAGATGGCCGCCTGGTACCAGAGCCAGGGCATGACCCTGTTTGACGCTCTCCAGGCCTTGTACGAAAAGTACGGCTACTATGGCGAAAAGACTCACAACCTGGTGATGCCCGGCCTGGACGGTCTGGAAAAGATGGCTGCCCTGATGAAAAACCTGCGGGACGTGCCTCCCACGGAGATTGCGGGCGTGGCCGTCACGGCGCGCACCGATTATAAGGACGGTACCATTACCGATTGTACAACCGGGCAGGTTACTGCCTCGGAGCTGAAGGGCAGCAATGTTCTGCGCTACGCCCTGGCTGATGGCACCGTAATCCTGGTACGCCCCTCCGGCACAGAGCCCAAGATCAAGGTCTATATCCTCACTCTGGGCAAGGACGCCGAGGAGCGGGACACGAACATCGAAAAGTACTCCCAGTGGGCCCTGGCGCTTCAGAATTGATCCGATAACGGCACCTGAAGCCCTGCTCCATTGGCAGCGTCATCCCCCCTGCAGCCATCGGGCTGCAGGGGGGATTTTTCGCCGTCGGGTCCTCACCGCCGGACGTCCCATCGGCAATTCCCCTGATTCCGCCTTTCTCCCCGAAGAATGCCCGCTGCGCCGCTTTTTGTTCATCTCAACGGTTGACAAAAGTCCGTCCGCCCCTTATAGTACATTCATAACGCTTTTTTAACGGGCGGTCCTATTGGCCGCCCAAAACCGGAGGAGAGAATCATGGAACGCGAATCTTTTAAGTCCCGTCTGGGCTTCCTGCTGGTGAGTGCCGGGTGCGCCATCGGCATCGGCAATGTGTGGCGCTTTCCCTTTGTGGTGGGGCAGAACGGCGGTGGATTTTTTGTGCTGGTCTACCTCGTCATGCTGGTGGTGCTGGGCCTGCCGGTGCTGACCATGGAGCTGGCCGTGGGCCGCGCCAGCCGCAAAAGTGCGGTGCTTGCCTATAAGGCCCTGGAAAAGCCCGGCAGCAAGTGGCACATTCACGGCTGGTTCGCCATCATCGGCTGCTGCCTGCTGATGATGTACTATACCACCGTGTCCGGCTGGATGCTGGACTACTTCTTCAAGTTCGTCACCGGTGTCTTTACCCCCGGCATGGCCGCCGAGGTCAGCGGCCAGGTATTCAGTGATATGCTGGCCAGCCCCGCCGAAATGGGACTGTGGATGGTTATTACAGTGGCTGCCGGCGTGCTGGTGTGCAGCATCGGCGTGCAGAAGGGCCTGGAGCGGGTCAGCAAGGTGATGATGACCGCTCTGCTGGTGCTGATCCTGGTGCTGGCCATTCACAGCTTCACCCTCCCCGGGGCCAAGGAGGGCATTGCCTTCTATCTGGTGCCCAACATGGACAATGTGCGTTCCGTAGGTCTGGGCAATGTCATTGCCGCGGCCATGAATCAGGCATTTTTCACCCTGAGCCTGGGCATCGCTGCCATGGAGATTTTCGGCAGCTATATGAGTAAGGACCACACGCTGCTCAGTGAGGGCGCCCGCATATGCGGGCTGGACACCTTTGTGGCCGTCATGGCGGGCATCATCATCTTCCCTGCCTGCTTCAGCTACGGCGTGGAGGTAACCTCCGGTCCAAGCCTGATCTTCGTCACCCTGCCCAATGTGTTCACCAATATGGCCGGGGGCCGCGTGTGGGGATCGCTATTCTTCCTGTTCATGACCTTTGCCTCCTTCTCCACGGTCATTGCGGTCATCGAGAACATCATGTCCTCCTGCATGGACCTGTTCGGCTGGAGTCGCAAGAAGGCCGCGCTGATAAACGGCGTTATCATCCTCATCGCCAGCGTCCCCTGTGTGCTGGGCTACAATGTGCTCAGCGACTTCCACCCCATCGGCGGCCGGGATGTGCTGGACAGCGAGGACTTCCTGGTCAGCAGTATTCTGCTGCCTCTTGGGTCGCTGATATATCTGCTCTTCTGTGTGACCCGCTGGGGCTGGGGCTTTAAAAACTACCAGGCCGAAGCCAATGCCGGCAAGGGCATGAAGGTAGCCGGCTGGATGCGGTGGCTGTTTATGATCGTGCTGCCCCTTATGATCCTGGCCATCTTCATCATCGGCCTCACCGGCTGAACCAAATTAAAAAAAGGGATCCGCTCTTACAAGAGCGGATCCCTTTTTTGAGACTGTCGAAAAACCCTCCGGGTTTTTCCGACAAAAGGCTTGCAGCCTGCTGCGCGCATAATTTTGAGCCCTTGGCTCAAAATTCCACACTGGCAGCCTGAGCGGTATTTTCTCTCACGCACATGTCGCGAGAGAAAATGATCTCAATGCTTTGCCGCCTGCGGGCGGCAAACTCTGCGAGGCTTTATCGACACGCTGAAACAAGGGAGCCGCTCTTGTGAGAGCGGCTCCCTTGTTTCAGCCTCTTTGTCGGAAAATTCCAAAGGGCTTTTCGCCCGTTTCTTATCTCCACGCTTTGCCGTAGAAGAACAAGGCCACCGTCCCCGGGCCCACATGGGCGCCGGTAACCGGCTCATAGCACACATGGGTGATCTCCCCCTCGGCGCCCCTGTCCCGCAGCAGATTCTGCAGGTGCAGCGCATCGGCGGGTGCATCGGCATGGGCGATACCGATGGGTGTCCCCCGGTCGTCCACGGTCTTGTCGTATATCTCCGCCAGAGCCTCCAGGGCCTTTTTCTTACCCCGGACCTTGTCGTACACCACGATCTTGCCCTCCTCGTTGCCCCGGAGAATGGGCTTCACCTGCAGCAGCGTACCGGCCAAGCGTGCGCCGCCGGAGATACGCCCGCCCTTGTGCAGGTATTTCAGGTCGTCCACCACGAAGAACTGCTGCATCCTTGCGCAGCGGCTCTTGGCAAAATCCTTCAGCTCCCCAAGGCTCCTGCCCTCTTTGGCAAGCCGGGCCGTCTCAATGACCACCAGCGCCCAGGGAGGCGCCCCGGGTATCCAACACGGCGATGCGGCCGGAGCCGTACTTTTCCTCCAGCTCCCTGCACTGCACACCCACGCCCCAGCAGCTGCCGCTGATGCCGCCGGAGATGCCCAGATACAGCACGTCCATCCCCGCCTGCAGGCTCTCCTCTATGGCCCGGGCAGCCTGCTCGGGATTGACCATGGAGGTCTTGACCGATGCGCCTCTGCGCATCGCCTCATAAAAGGCAGGGCCATTGAATTCGATGCTGTAGTCCGGCTCCACGCCGTCCACCTCATAGCTCAGGGGCACCGTGCGGATGCCGTATTCCTCCAGCAGCTTCATGGGCAGATTAGCTGCCGTATCCGTAAATATCTGTACCATTTTGTCTCCTTTTCATATCACAGCGCCGCGCAGCCAGCCTGCCAGCGTGTCAAACAGTTTTGTATAGCCGTCCATTGTCAGGTGGATGCCGTCGGCCGAAATAAGTCCCGGCAGACGCTTTTCGCCCAAAAATATCTCCCGCACCCCGATGAGCGGCGTCCCGGTCTCATAGGCCAGGCGCGCCACGGTGTCCGAATACAGCTCCTGGTGCCGGTAAATATGCTGGGTGTCCCCCAGCCAATCCATGATGCGCTCCTTGCTGCGCCCATTCCGGCATAGAAAGTCCAGATACCGCTGGGCGTCAATGGGCGGCAGGGTCATAAGCACCGGCTGCACGCCCTTGTCCTTCAGCTGGCGCAGCATCTGCAGCAGGATCTGCTTGAAGTCCGCCAGCGTGGTCCGGGGCAGATGGCTCTCCCGGGGGCTGTCCTGCACGGCGTCCCAATCGAAATCGCTGTCGTTGCCGCCGTAGGCAATGAGGGCGTAATCCGCCTGCATGCCCCGCTGCAGGTCGTGCTCCAGCAAAGCCTGCCCCTTGCGGATGGTCGCACCCATTTTGGAGCGGTTCACCACCTCCGTCTGCCGCCCGCTGTACCGCTCCATCACCTCCGGCAGGTGAAAATGATAGCGAAACTGCTCATCCGGCACCGTGGCCTTGAGCAGGGAGTCCCCGTAAATGTACGCACAAGCCATGGCTTTCGCCCCTTTCTGTCAGCCGTTTTTTACCGGCTATATCGTTTTTAATAATATAGCATATTACATCTGCCCTGTCAACGTTCTTTTTTCTATTGTAACCGGACGATATTCCTGCTATAATATGCTGTATCAACAGGAGGTGGCACATATGCCCTATGATAAATCGCTCATTGCCCACAAGCTGCAGCGGTGGGATCAGTACATAACCGACTATCACCTGCCCCAGTGGGAGTCCATCCCGGATTTTGGCCTATACATGGACCAGGTGGTGCTTCTGCTGGAGCGGTATCTCAGCTTCATCCCTCCGGTGAATGAGGAAAAGGAGCGCATCGTCACGGCCTCCGCCATCAATAACTACGTGCGTCTGAAGCTGATGCCCGCCCCGGTAAAGCGGAAGTATTACCGGGTTCACATCTGCTACCTTATCATGATCCTTACCCTGAAGCAATCCATCGGCATCAGCCAGGTGCAGAAGATCATCCCCTGGGAGCTGGCGGACGGGCAGGACGGGCCGGAGTCCGTGCGGCAGATCTATGAGGACTACAGCGGCAAATTCCGGGGCATTGCCCTGCTCTTCAACCGGCAGATCCAGCAGAGCTGGCAGGATCTGTGCGTCCCGGATGCCGGGACAGATGGGGTGGCCCGGTGTCTGGTGATGGAGTCGGCGCTGCTGGCCGGTTTTTCCAAGATCCTGGCAGAAAAGCTCCTGCGCCTGTGGGAGGCCGATCCCGCAGCCGTCCTGGCCGCAGAGCATCCCCGCAGCTTCACCAATAACTAATAGTAACTAATAGAAAGAAAATGTGCCTTCCCCCGGGAAAGCACATTTTCTTTCTATTTAATCTTCGCCCATGCTCTCTTTTCCGGTGATCTCCTCCACAGCCAGGCGCACCAGGCAGGTTCTTGCGCCCATACGCTGCATACAGCCCACATACTTCTCCCCGGCGGCAGGGTCAAACTGCCGGCACAGCACCGCCATGGCGTGCATCCGTTCCTCCGGATCCGCTATAATCTCCAAGCGCCCCCTGGCTATGGCAGAGGCGTAAGCCACCGTGTACTGGCCCAGCACGATCTCCGTCCGGGATACGGCGCTCATCACCGCCTCGCATCCGTTTTCGAATATCTCATACTTCTTTCCCCCTATGGCGCAGTGGAAGTAAATGCACTCCCCCTCCGGCCAGGCCGCCTGGGACACCGGAACGGCGTAGGGCCTGCCCTCCCCGTCCACCAGGGACAGCGTGGCATAGGGCGCCTCCGCCATCACCTGCCAGGCAAAAGCGGCGTCCCGCTCCTTATCCTTTCTGCGCATGATACCGCACCTCCTTTTCACCGCCCATTTTGCCCTCCCCATCATCTTTTGTCAAGGGGCGCATATACTGAAACCGAAATTTTTATTCGGAAAGGATGCGCTGTCCATGACCTTCCCCTATACGCTCCCCCGTCTTCCCTATCCCACCGGCGCCCTGGAGCCGAATCTGAACCGGGCCACCATCATGACCCACCACGATAAGATCTTCGCCAGCCATACAGACGCCCTCAACTGTACCCTGCAGCCCTATCCTGCCCTGCAGAAGCAGCCTCTCCCGCAGCTGCTGCTCCATCCGGACCGGTTGCCCTGCGCCATCCGGGAGGATGTGCTGGAGCACGGCGGGGCTGTATATAACCACACACTGTATTTCCCCTCCCTAGCCCCTGCCCGGTCTACCCTGCCCGAGGCCGCCCTCACCGGGGCCATTGACCGCTGCTTCGGCTCCATGGAGGATTTTCTGCGCGCCCTACGCCACCTGAGCCTGTCAGACCAGCGGGAGGGCTATACCTGGCTGCTGTCGGATCGCTGTGGGCGGCTGCGGCTGCTGTTCACCCCGGGTCAGGCCACGGCCCTGCCCCTTTTTCCCCTGCTGTGCCTGGACCTGTACCGCCACGCCTACGCCCTCACCTATGGCAATGACCGAACAGCCTATGTGGAGGCGGCGCTGCCGCTGATCAACTGGGAGGCCCTCTCCCAGCGCTATAAAACCGTGTATACCGCCCAGCCGCCCTTTCCCAACCCATAATGCGTGGCAGCGCCCCCTCAAGCCGTCAGCGCAGTCTCTGTGCGCGCGATTTTTTCTCCGCAAAAGCCTGCAGTGCAATCCACTTTTTTCAGCGCGAGCCGCTTTTCCGCCCCCCATAAGCAGATGTCCTAAAAGTTTTTATTATTGCTCTAAATTATTTTAAGAAATCTTTGCGCTTTTAGATTTTGGCCCGTCCTAACACTTTGCGAGAGTTTCCTTTAGCGGTAAAAATTAACAAAGTGCATCGTTTTATATATGACATTTTTATTTTTGTTTTCTTTCATTAACGACAACTTTACGGGAAATAGTGCTATAGTTTGAGCATCAAATTTTGACGATCCGGATGTCGAAAAATGTAAAAAAGAGAAATCGCTTTTACAAAGGAGTGTGTTTTTGTGGCTACATTCATTATTGGCTTGGTCATCTTGATCGGCGGTGCCGCACTGTACGGTCGCTTCTGTGAAAAGGTGTTCGGTCCTGATGATCGCAAGACCCCCGCCTACACCAAGGAAGACGGCGTGGACTTTGTCCCCATGAAGGGCTGGAAGAACAGCCTGATTAACCTGCTGAACATTGCCGGTACCGGCCCCATCATCGGGCCCATCCAGGGCATTCTGTTCGGGCCCATCGCATTTTTGACCATTCCCATCGGCAACATCATCGGCGGCGCTATGCACGACTACTTCTCCGGCATGATCTGCCTGCGTGACGGCGGCACCCAGATGCCCGAGATGATCCGCCGCTATTCCCCCAAGGGCATTTATAAGTTCTATAATATTTTTGTGTGCATCATGCTGCTGCTGGTGGGTGCGGTGTTCATCTACACCCCCGGCGACATTGCCGCCACGCAGCTGTTCGGCTTTGACGGCAAGGCCACCTCTGTTTCCACGTGGGTCATCTATGGCGCCATCTTCCTGTACTACCTGATCGCCACCGTGTTCCCCATCGACGCCATCATCGGCAAGATCTACCCCATCTTCGGCGGCATCCTGCTGTTCTCCGCCATCGGCGTGTTCATCGGCATCTTTGTCAAGGGCTTCCCCCTGCTGAACATCTGGGACAGCTGGGCCGCTCCCGTGCTGAGCCTGACCGGCGCTGACGGCGCTGTGGGCACCTTCACCTATGCCTCCTACTTCGAAAAGGGACACTTCCTGCCCATCTTCTTCGTGACGGTGGCCTGCGGCATCCTTTCCGGCTTCCATTCCACTCAGACGGCCATCATCTCCCGCACTATGAAGAGCGAGAAGGAGGGCCGCAACACCTTCTATAACATGATGGTGCTGGAAGGCTTCATCGCCATGGTTTGGGCTGCCGGCGCTATGGGCGTGTACAACCTGGCTCTGCAGGAGCCCAACGCCTCTTTGGCCACCGGTACCGTGGGCGTGGTGTGTAAGTACCTGCTGGGCCATGTGGGCGGCATCATCGCTCTGCTGGGCGTTATCGTTCTGCCCATCACCTCCGGTGATACGGCTCTGCGTGCTCTGCGTCTGAGCCTGTCCGAGACCCTGCACATCGACCAGTCCACCAACGGCAAGCGTATCAGATTGGCTCTGCCCATCTTCATCCTGGTCATCGCCATTTTGGTTTGGGCCAAGGTCAACTCCAACGGCTTCATGATCCTGTGGCGCTACTTCGCCTGGGCCAACCAGACCCTGGCTCTGTTCGCCCTGATGTGCATCGCCGTGTGGATGTTTGAAAACGGCAAGGCAAAGTGGGCCTGGATGCCCATGATCCCCGGCGGCTGGTACGCCTTCATCTGCGTCACCTACATCGCCAACGCACACATCGGCTTCAACATCCCCTGGACCATTGCCTACATCATCGGCGTGGCCTGCGCCGTGGCCTATGTGGTCGCCTGCTGCCTGTACGGCAAGAAGCGTGCAGCTAAGAAGCTGTCCATGAACAGCTAAAGAATTTTCTCTCCTCAAATATTTTCCTAACAGGAGCAGTCCCCCGGCTTTCACCGGGGGATTGCTCTATTTTCTCAAAAAAAATCTGCGTCTATCGTCAAGGGCCTTGCACAGGCCATGTAAACCTCGGTGCCCTCCGCAAATATGCGGAGGGCACCGGTTTTTCTGTATTTATTTCTGCCCTTCATCCCTGCCGCAGCTGCCTGCACAGCAGCCGGCTCACGGCATCGGCAAACCATCCGATGGATGGGATGCGCTCCATAGCCTGGCCGTATATTTTCCGGGCGTCGGGCAGCTCCCGGTCGCTGCCGGTGAAGATGCACACAGGCCGGATGCCCCGGCGGCGCAGGATCCCCGTCTCCTGGGCGGTATCATCCACGCCCCGCTTGCCGCTGTAGCTGTATCCCCCCAGAGGCAGCGCCCCCACGGGAATACGCTGGTCGTCATTGGGGCTGGCATCGGACAAAATCAGCAGCAGGCGGTTTTGGCTCACCGCCTTGCGCATAAGCCAGGCCATAGCCCGCAGCGCCAGGCCGTCCCTGTTCCACCCGGCAGCCACATAGTCAAAGACCCGGTCATTCTCCTCCGGCTTGTCATAGTCCCGCAAAATCCGCAGAACCGTACACCCGCTGACGGAGCAAAACGCCGTGACCCGCACCGGAATACGGCACCGGCTGAGGCTCTCCACAATGATATAGGCCTGGGCGGCCAGCTTTTCCTGCTGGCGGTTTTGGGAGGCAGAGCCGTCCAGCAGAATATCCACGGACAGCTCCCCGGGCCGGCTGTCGCTGCGGCGGGTGAAGATCCGCTGCTCGCCCAATGCCGCCGCCCGCCAGGCCACATCCCCCCGCAGCCGCCCCACGCGGCCCAGGGAGGTGTCCTCGTCCTGCTGCAGCAACAGGGTGTTCTGCAGTTTTTGGGTGAGCTGGGCAATTGTCAGACGGTTTTGCAGAAGGTTTTTCTGATAGTACGCCCGGTTTTTCTCCCTCTGCCGCTGAAAGCTTTCCGCATCCCAGGCGGCGTCTGCACTGACGGGATGCTCCGGCGGCGTTCCTCTGGTAAAGTGCAGCCGGCAGTTCCGGTGTACCCCCGTGCACAGCTCCCGCTCCGCCTCCGCCAACTGCGAGGGGGTAAGCATGGACGTACCGAAGCAATCCTCCACATAGCGGCGCAGGATGGGCTCCGGCGTTTTGCCCTGGAGGAAGCTCAGCAGGCGCATGGTCTTTCCGGCGCCGACCCCGCCGCTTTCGCTGGGGTCGCCCCGTCCCAGGGCCCGGAGGGCGTTGGGACGGATCAGGTGGACGCCGCCGCCCTTGCCGACGATGCTCCGCCCGGCGAAGGCCGCCCACTGGCGGTCGGTAACGCTGCGGCGGGCCCGGCGAAAGAATGTAAACAGCAGCTCCTCCGTTCGATCTATGATTTTCTGCTCGTTCCACCCCGGGTCAAATTCCAGGGCCGCCAGCACCTGCCGCAGCCATGGGTCCTGGGGCTCCTCTCCGGCGAGGACGCGGCGGGCCCAGGCGGCCCGGAGGCTCTCAGCACTTTCCCGAGGGTCCTGGGGATGGGGCCGGGCCAAAGTCCTTTGGGCATATTCCCGCCGCAGACCCGCCAGGGCAGGCCGCGCCTTCCCGGCCCGGGCAAACACCGCATGCTCCATGCCCAGCCAGAACACGTCCGTATATAGCCCGCCCTTTTGCTGCAGCTGAAAGCTGTGCAGCATAGGCTGAAAGCGCGAAAAATCATACAGGCCATAGGCCAGGCCCATGATCGTGTTTATGTAGAGCTCGGCGTCTCCCTGGTCGTCGAACGCCGCCTCCTCCGGGTGCAGGTCGTAGCGCCCGGCGCCATTCCAGATTTGGTTATAGGCCCGGCGGCTTTGCAGTTCTTCCCGGTCCATAGTCAGTCTCCAAACAGCTGGGCCCGATCCGCCTTCTCCGGGATCCTTGCCCAGACCGTGTCTGCCGCCAGCTGCTGCTCAAAGGGCTCAAAGGCCTTGTTGATAACGCCCAGACGCAGGGCCTGCCCGGCGCAGATGCCCTTTTCCATCAGGTGCAGGGCTGACAGCAAGCCCCGCAGATCCAGTGCCTTGGTGGAGATTTCGCCGCTGTCACACTTCTGCCGCAAATCCCGAAACAGCGCCGTGAATTGCTCCGTCCACTGATCCTTCAAGGTAGGAAAGCTGCGGCGCAGGAGCTTTTTCAAATTCTCGTCGGAGATGACGGGCATATCCAGCACCACAAACCGGGACACCAGTGCCTCATTAAGCTCCCGGGTGCCGGCATAGCCGTAGTTCATGGTGCCGATAAAGCGGGTGGCTTCATCCAGATGGATCCGTTCATAGCCCGGCACGTCAATGACCCGCCGGTGATCCAGTGTGGCATGCAGCACCGCCAGGGCCTCGTTTTTCGCCATGTTCACCTCGTCCAGCACGCCAAAACCGCCCAGTCGGGCACACTTGCTCACCGGTCCCTCCCGGAACTCCACCTGTCCGCCCCGGAGGGTATCGGCGCCGATGAGTGCCGCCGCATCCACATTCACATACATGGACACATCCCAAACCGGCCGGCCAAACACCGCTGCCAGGTTCTCCGCCAGGACGTTTTTGCCCGTGGCCTTAGGTCCCGCCAGCAGCAGATGCTCCCCACACAGCAGAGCCGCCGCCGCGCTCTCCCAAATCTCCCGTCCATAGTAGAGATACCGTGGCTGGGGAACACGCTCCGCCGCCTCCCGGGGCGCCGGATGTGCCTGGCGAAACCGCTGGATCTCCTCCAGCAGTGCCGCATCCACGCCTTCCTCCTGCAGCTCCTTAAAAATATCCATATCTGCGCCTCCCCACTTTTTCATGATGCCGTATTATACACCTGCAGCCCATAAAGTTTTTGCCAAGAAACGCCCGTTTTCGCGGAAAAAATCTGTCTGCGCGATTTTTTTCTCATTCTCGCGCAGAGCGCGAACAGAATTGTATCATTTCTCTGCCCATGAAAAAGCGCCGCCGGCCGCCCGGGCATATTCCCGTGTGTTTCATTTCGGTATCGTAACATTTTCAACAAAATAGAAAAATTGTCGCATTGACCAATTTCTCCAAATTTTTTACAATAGGATTATACCATTCTGTCTAAAACCAGTGTGGAAATATAAAGGAGGATTGACATGAAAAAGATTATCGCTTTCATCCTGGCCACTGTAATGCTGATGGCCACCCTCACTGCCTGCGGCAGCAAAAACAACGATGAAAAGAAGGGCGGCGCCAAGACCGCTGCCGATTTGAAGATCGTTCTGCTGCTGCCCGGCGAGATCAATGATCAGGGCTGGAACGCATCTAACTACGCCGGCGTTGTAGCCTGCAACGAGAAGCTGGGCACCAAGATGGAGTATGTGGAGTCCGTGAAGGAAGCCGATTTTGAGTCCACCTTCCGCGAGTATGCCGAGCGTGGCTATGACATCATCATGGCCGCCGGCTCCCAGTTTGACGAGGCTGCCTCCAGCGTAGCCGCCAACTATCCCAACACCCGCTTCATGGTCGTCAACGGCTCCAAGTGCGACGCCGACAACCTCTGCCCCCTGTTCCCCAAGGAGTATGAGGCCTCCTACCTGGCCGCCGTCATCGCCGGCCACATCACCGCCAACGGCCAGTTCGGCCTCATCGGCGGCGACCCCAACCAGGCTATGAAGGACCTGATGGCCGTATACGGCAAGACCGCCGTTTCCATCGCCAAGGACCGCGGCATTGCCGATGCCAGCTACAACCTGGCCTATTCCAACAGCTGGACCGACGTGGCCCTGGGCAAGCAGATGTCCGAGAATATGATCGATAACGGTGCGGACGTGATGTTCGTGTATGCCAATGAGCTGGGCCTGGGTGTCATCAACGGTGCCGTGGAGAAGGGCGCCAAGGTCGTGGGTTACTCCTCCGACCAGACCACCATCGACCCCAAGACCGTTGTGGCCTCCATCGACTTTGACTATGCCACCATGTACGTCTGGGCCATCGATCAGTTCCTGGCCGGCAAGCTGGCCGGTCACCAGATCGTAGAAGTGGGCGTGCCCGAGAATGTTTACTTCCCCGTCTACACCGATAACTGCCCCGCTGAGGCCAAGACCGCCTGCGACCAGGCCGTCGCTGATCTGAAGGCCGGCAAGGTGGATTTGAAGGCTCTGTTTGACTAAGCTCTCTCATTACCATCGATTGACATGAGCAGACACGGTTTTGCCGCGCAGAAATGCTTCGCACCTGCCAGCGATGGATTTCCGAGCGATTTTTGGCTTTTGATCCGCAGGCGGGCTGGTGCCCGCCAAGGTGAGAAGGACAAAAAGCGCCGCAAAGGCGCGCTGGCAGGCGTGTTTGCCCTTGTTAATCGATGGTATCCCTACATATAAGGTTTCGTCCTGCCTGCTGGCCTGCTCAAAAAAAGCAGGCCAGCAGGCTATCCAAGGAAGCTGGAGGAAATATATGGCTATTCCCGTTGTAGAAATGCGGCATGTGACCAAATACTTTGCAAAGGTCATTGCCAACAAAGATGTATCCCTCACTGTAGGCGAGGGGGAGGTGCTGGCGCTGCTGGGCGAAAACGGCGCCGGAAAAAGCACCATTATGAAGATCCTGTACGGCCTATATGGCCTGGATGAGGGTGAAATTTTCATCCGCGGCCAGCAGGTGCAGATCAAGAACCCCGCCGATGCCATGGCCCGGGGCATCGCCATGATCCAGCAGCACTTCTCTTTGGTGCCCACCCACACCGCTGCGGAAAATATTATCCTGGGCAGTGTCCACGGATACATCTCTCTGAAGGACCACAATAAAAAATTGGAAAAAATTGCCAAGGAATACGGCTTTGACGTGCCCATGGACCGCCCGGTGGGCGAGCTGGCCGTGGGGCAGCAGCAAAAGGTCGAGATCCTGAAGGCTCTTTATATCAACGCCGGTGTCCTCATCATGGACGAGCCCACCGCCGTCCTGACCCCCCAGGAGTCCGAGCATCTCATGCAGTTTATCAAGGACTTCACCTCCAAGGGTAGCAGTGTGGTCTTCATCACCCATAAGATGAAGGAGGTCATGGAGGTGGCCGACCGCATCGTAGTCATGCGCAACGGCGTGGTAGTGGACGAGGTCCGCCGGGCAGACACCGACGAGCAGCAGCTGGCCCGCCTGATGATCGGCCAGGAGATCGTGCCCCCCGCCCGTGACCAGAAGGATTGCACCGGCGATCCGGTGCTGACGCTCCGGGACGTCTCCCTGCAGGAAAAGCACGCCGCCCCCCTGCTCAGCGGCATTTCCTTTACCATCCGCCAGGGGGAGATCTTCGGCATCGCCGGTGTCAGCGGCAACGGCCAGGATGACCTGTGCGATGTCATCTGCGGTCTGAAAAAGCCCACCGCCGGACAGATCCTCCTGTCCGGACAGGACATCACCGGCGCCAGCATCCGCCGCCGAAACGCCTGCGGCATCGGCTATGTCCCCGTGGACCGGTACCGGGACGGCATGGTCATGGATATGACCCTTTCGGAGAATATTCTGCTCAAGCGCTGCTTCGACAAGGGTTGGTTCAACCATGGCTTTATTCGCCGGGAAAAACTGGACAGCTATACCAACCGGCTCATTGAAAATCACCGGGTCAAGGCCAACGACTGCCACGATACCGCCGGCAGTCTCTCCGGCGGCAACCAGCAGAAGGTGGTCCTGGGCCGGGAGGTAGACCTGGCCTCCCGTCTGCTGATCCTGAATCAGCCCACCCGGGGCCTGGATATGGGCGCAGTGGACCGCATCCACCATGTGGTCCTGGAGGAAAAGGCCAACCAAAAGGCAGTGCTCCTGATCTCCACGGAGCTGTCGGAGATTTTTGAGCTGTGCGACCGCATCGCCGTCATGCACGGCGGCAGATTCATGGGCATTTACCGTAACGGTCAACTCACCACCCAGCAGATCGGCCTGCTGATGGCCGGTGTCCCGCTGGAGGAGGAGGTGCAAACCGCATGAGGTCGAAAAGCAATGTTCTTCTGTATAATATCACCGCCGTGGTCATCGGCCTGGTCATCAGCGGCCTTCTGCTGCTGTTCATGAAGGTGAATCCCCTGGACGTGTGCGGCCAGGCCCTGGGGAAAATCATCACCGATCAATATAACCTGGGCGAGATTTTGGTGAAGGCCACCCCTCTTATCTTCACCTCCCTGGCCTTTGCCTTTACCTACAACGCCAATCTCTTTAATATCGGTGCTCAGGGCCAGTTCACCATGGGCGCCATCATCGCCGTGGCCCTGTCTCTGGGCCTGCAGGATAGTCTGCCCACCTGGCTGCTGCTCCTGCTGGTGCTGCTGGGCTCCTTTGCCGGCGGTGCGGCCGTAGGCGGCCTCATCGGCGGAGCCAAGGCAAAATTCCATGCCAATGAGTTCCTGGTAAGTATGATGAGCACCTATGTCATCACCAACTTTATGGACTATCTGCTGCGCACCTCGCTGCAGGAGACCAAGGCGGAGTATATGCAGACGGATGCCATCTCCTCCTCTGCCTATCTCCCCAATATCATCCCCGGCACCCGGGTCCACCTGGGCTTTCTCATCGCCGTGGCCGCCGCCGTGGCCGCGTGGATTCTGCTGAACAAGACGCAGCTGGGCTTCCAGATCCGTGCTGTGGGCAAAAATGCCGATGCCTCCCGCCTGGGCGGTATCAGCTCCGGCAAGATCTACGTCATCAGCTTCATGATTGCCGGCGGCCTGGCCGGTATGGCAGGTCTTACGGAGATCAACGGCGTGCAGCACATGCTGCTGCGGGATTTCAATGCTTCCATCGGTTCCTACGGCATCGGCATCGCCATTCTTGCCAACGGCAACCCCCTGGGCTGCATTTTTGCCTCTATTCTTTTCGGCTTTCTGAACGTAATGGGCACCACCATGGGCCGCCTGCCGGGGCTGAATATCCCCGCCAGCATCATCGAGCTTATTGAGGGCATTGTGATGATCTGCGTGATCATCTCCTACGCCGTCCGCTACGCCATGGACGTCAAGAAGAAAAAGGCCATGATGAGAAAGGCAGGTGTATGATCTATGGTCAATATTCTCACCCGCGCCATTATGATGAGCACGCCCCTGCTGCTGGGCGCCCTGGCGGAGGTTTACGCGGAGCGTACAGGCATGATGATCTGCGCCATTGAGGGCATATTCCTCATCGGCGCCTGGGGCGGCTTTGTGGGCACGTATCTGTCCGGCAGTCTCCTGGTGGGCCTGCTGCTGGCCATTGCCTTGGGCGGCCTGATGGCTCTGCTGTATGCCTTTGTCACCGTGACCCTGGGGCAGCAGCAGGTGGTCACCGGCACTGCCATGAACATCCTGGCCGTGGGCATCTGCTCCTACTTCCAGCGTGTGCTCTTTGGTGTCCCCACCACCCCCCTGCAGATCGACACTCTGCCGAAGCTGTCCATTCCTCTGCTGAGCAAGATCCCCTTCATCGGGGAGATCTTCTTCCAGCAGAATATCCTCACCTACATGGCCTATATCCTCATCCCCGTGTCCATCTTCGTGCTGTATAAGACCTCCCTGGGCCTGGCCATCCGCTCCACCGGTGAAAATCCCGTGGCCGTGGATGTAGCGGGCCTGCCGGTGAACCGCATCCGTTTCCTTACGGTGCTGGTGGCCGGCTGCATCGGCGGCCTGGCGGGCTCGTTCTACACGGTGGGCTACTTGGGTATGTTCAGCAGCAACATCATTGGCGGCCGGGGCTGGATCGCCTTTGCCATCTGCTTTTTGGGCAACTGGTCGCCCAAGGGCGCGGTGCTGGGCACCCTGGCCTTCGGCCTGGCGGATGCCCTGTCCATCTATTTCCGCACCGGCACCACCGCTGTCCCCACAGAGCTTATCATCGCTCTGCCCTATATCCTCACCATCGTGCTCACCATCTTCCGCAGCAATTTCCGTGTGCCCGCTAAGCTGGGTGTCCCCTACCGGAAGGAAGGCTGAGTCTGTCCCGGCTATTTATAGTCCTGCAATAAGAGAAAAAGCACCCCCAGGGGTGCTTTTTCTGCTGGCGCAGGTGTTTCCTCCCCCGCAAATGCCGTTGTGCAAAATGCTATTTATATCCTAAATCGTGCCACTGGGAAAACAAATTGCGGAACAAAAAGTTGTATCAGGAATATTCCGTTACTTTTGCCGGAATTCTTTTTGTTTCCACTTCAAAAAGTTATCTAAAAAAATTTTTTTGATTGCAGTTTTCGTAAAACACCTGCGCAAAAATATGTACCACATATATGGTACATTTCTGTGTTCAGGTGAAAATGAAAAAAATAGCCATAGAAAAATATAACTTTTTGCCCAAAAAAGTTATGGGCAAAATAACGAACGAATGTCTACATTTTTTTAGTCCCTCCCAAAAAAAAAGAGAAAATTTGACGGATTCCGTCAATCCTTCTTATAATGAGTCGTCTCGTGAGGCGAGAAAATTCGGCAAGTGCCGAGATGAAAAGAGGAAGACTAAATGGAAAAATATCTTGTTTTAGCAACCTTTGTCGGGTCAATCATAGCGCTGCTGTTTGCCCTCATCACCGGCAAGCGGGTTCTGAGCTACGAGGAGGGCACTCCTCTGATGAGCAAAATCTCCCGCTCCATCCGTGAGGGCGCCAACGCCTATCTGCGCCGGCAGTATACCGTGGTGGGCATTTTCTTTGTCTGCATGGTCGTGGTGCTGTGCGTCATGGCAGGGTGCAAGCTGCTGACCTGGTTCGTACCCTTTGCATTCCTGACCGGCGGCTTTTTCTCCGGTCTCAGCGGCTTTGTGGGCATGCGCATTGCCACAAAGGCCAACTGCCGCACCGCCAATGCCTGCCGCGATGGGCTGAATAAGGGCCTGCGTGTGGCGTTCTCCGCCGGCAGCGTTATGGGCTTCACCGTGGTAGGTCTGGGCCTGCTGGACATCTCCGTGTGGTTCCTGCTGCTGCGCTTTGTCTTCAAGCTGGAGGCGGCGGACATCACCAGCGCCATGCTGACCTTCGGCATGGGCGCCAGCTCCATGGCCCTGTTTGCTCGTGTAGGCGGCGGCATCTTCACCAAGGCCGCCGATGTGGGCGCGGACCTTGTGGGCAAGGTGGAAGCGGGCATCCCCGAGGATGACCCCCGCAACCCCGCCGTCATCGCCGATAACGTGGGCGACAATGTGGGAGACGTAGCCGGTATGGGCGCAGACCTGTATGAGTCCTATGTAGGCTCCATCATCTCCGCCTCCGCCCTGGGCGTGGCCTCCTTCTCCGGTCAGGCCTTCAAGGCCATGGCCATTCCCATGGTCATGGCAGCCGTGGGTATTCTCTGCTCCATCATCGGCTCCTTCTTCGTCAAGACCGATGAAAATGCCGACCAGCGCACTCTGCTCAAGGCCCTGTCCCGGGGCACCAACCTGGCCGCCATCCTCATCGCCGTCATCTCCTTTTTCCTGGTCTGGGCGCTGCTGGGCATTGAGCATTGGGGCCTGTATGTTGCTATTCTCTCCGGCCTGGTGGCCGGCGTGCTCATCGGTAAGGCTACCGAATACTATACCTCCGATACCTATAAGCCCACCCAGGAGCTGAGCAGCAAGAGCCAGACCGGCTCCGCCACCATCATCATCGGCGGTATCTCCCTTGGCCTGAAGTCCACCATGGCCTCCATCCTGATCGTCTCTGTTGCGATCCT
>OHCI01000328.1_pt1 | contig 22896 bp, 27 predicted proteins | sample 1566751 | NCBI WGS metagenome assembly OHCI01 (sample SAMEA3879609, study PRJEB24766) | human gut metagenome | biome: human-associated habitat; feature: feces | place: USA | collected 1985/1987
CCTTCCGAATGAAAAGGGAACCCGGTGAAAATCCGGGACAGTACCCGCTGCTGTGGGTCCACAAAAACGGACATCGAACTTTTGCCACTGGTGTAATATCGGGAAGTGGGCTTCACCGAAGAACTGACAAGACGAATTGTCAGCCTGCAACCCGTGGAGTTCAAGGGAAGGCTCTATTCAAAGGAGTACAAGGAGAAGTTCAGGACGGAGCACTCAACGGCAACAGTGGAGAGGAACCCGCAGGAGAAAGGAAAATTCAGGCTGTGCATTGACGGAATACCCATACTCGATTGGTTCAAGAGAAAGTTTCAGGAAATTAAAGAAAAGTTAGGGCTAAACACACCTGTTGAAAACAAGCAGCGAAAAGGATTAAAAATATAATCACTTAATAGCAGAGAGGGGGTATTAATTATTAGTGCTCTAAAAAACTAACGGGAAGAATAAAAAACATATTCTTCCCGTCAAGTAATATTACAACTATATTTTCCAACAGAACATATTAATATTCAGTATATTATAAGTGAATCAACAAATCTTTTATAAACATATCTCTGTTCTCACAGCTTAAGAGGTAATTCTTTTTTTCTGTTAATATAAAAATTTGTTGATTGGGATTCTTTACATAGGAATAATATTTCCCATAATGGGTACTGCCCATTACACCTATATACCCCAAAAAGCCATTACTTCCAAAATAACGGACATCATTTTGAACACCGTCATAAACAAAAGCGTTCTTAATACAAGAATACGGAATACATTTCTTACCAAACACTCTTTTTATAACGAGTTGATCCTTTTCCAAACAAATAAATGAAGGAATCACTATCAGCATGTATATGTATATAGATACAAGAATGGTACCCAATAACAGGCTTGCGATTTGATCCTGCAAAGATTGTAGCATAAAAGTTCTTAATAGAAACATAAATCCAGTAGTTAATAAGACAATCTTTAACACCAGGGACCAGCGCTCCATTACCGGCTGAAATTTTGATTTATATACGCTCATTATATTGCTATCTTTACTGTTGACTATATTACACGTATGTTATGAAATGATTGGTTTCCTTTTGCATCTCCCCTTGAAGATTTAAAGTTTTCCACAACTGCATCAAAGACATTTCCAACTCGTTCTATGGGTAGGTTTAAAATCGAAACCTCTTTTTCATAAGGACAAAAGACTGTATTCTTATAATTAAACTTTGAGCTTTTCATTGTTAACATCGCCGAATAACCGGCCTTAACACTCTTTTTCCAAAAAAGTTGTTTCTTTTTAGTTTTAAATTCCACAGCAAAAGAATTACCATTAACGATACGCCCAATAGTCATTGTGCTTTTATATTTTCCATTCTTGATTGTTAATGAAGCATCTTTAAATCCCTTAAAACCTGGCTCAATCGGAGTTGGTTCTGCTGCCCGTGTAGCTGAAACAACTTCATCCAAATCATAAGTAGGATAATCATATTTGGGCCCTCCTAGACTATTACCGATTACAACGTAACCTTTTATATTACCGAGTAAGGACAAATCATTATCAGTGAATGTAAAATAAGGGGTAACGTCGAATAAGTCAACTGTATTAAAAGAAAAAATATCTGAATATTTATCCTTGTACGTATTTATCATCTCTTGTATTAAGTGAGAATCATCACTTTCCATATCAAATATTTTATCGAGCTCCCTATCTGCCTGCTCCCATAAAATATACGCCCCTTCAAAGCCCAACTGTTGAAAATAAGTAAATCTTTCATTTTCTGTCATGTTTTTAAGCTGCCGGAGTGTCTCGCTATACACCTGTTCATCTTTAAAATGAAGAACTGGCATATTCAAGTACTCACTAACACTTCTCGTTTCTTTTACCCACATATCCATTGTCGAAACCTCAACATCCGGTATGGTTTCTTGTGCAGAACCGATAAATTCATTTTCGCTATTGCAAGATAACAAGCTTACAATCATGCATGCACTCAAAATACAACCAAAAATCTTTTCAATTTTCATAGTGTATGATTTTGTATTAAACAATTATTTTATTTAAAAGGCTTTACCTTAACAGTAACCTTTTCCGTTTTATTAGCATGGTTATAAAACACATTACTACAACTTTGAAAGATGATCAAACATCCGAACAAAACAAATACTATTTTCTTCATAAATGATACTTTTTATTTAAACAATCCATATATTATTTCTTGTAAAAATCCACCAAAATCCATTTCCACTTTATGCTTTTTAAATTTATAGTAAGGCATTAAGATAGGAGTAACTCCCCCACGTTCAAAAGGATATTCACGATAACCCCTTATACCTAATTCCGTTCCAAAAGAATCCGTTATATCGAAAGCAACACTGCCCCCGTAGTCATTACGGCTGAATGAAGTAACAGGAGTAAATAAAAAACCGCCAAATACATGCAAACTCATTCGGGAATTAAAGGAATAAGAAAGTTTACCCGATATACCAAATGTTTCATCCACATGGCGAGGAGTACTCAACTTCATTGCATGCAATGCAACATCAGCAAATAAATTATCTGACAATGATTTGTTATATCCAATAGCAGCATAGTTAAAAACACCAATACCAATTAAATTCATTTGGCGTCCCATGCCGTAAACGTGACCATTCCACAATGGGGCTATTACCCCCGACACATTATATTCCCCTTTATGTAAAGGACTTTGGTCTGTGTAAAAAAACGGCCCACCCTTCTTGAATTGAAGAGTAACACCAGAATTTGCAAAAATAACAGAATTTTGATATTCCCAAATAGGATATTTAACCGAATCAACTGCAAAATCTTTGTGAAAACGCAAATACCGTTCTCTCACAGGATTCATATTACCCCACCTTTCCTCTTGACCATACGTATCAAGAGGAAAGTAAAACAGCAGCATAATGATCCAAAATACAACAAATGCTGCAAAATTAATTAATGTAGTCACCTTTCTATACATATTAATTGTCATCATTATGCCCAAAGCATGAAAATAAAAGCATAACACACAAGGGCCGCAAATAAATCTACTGTCAATTCACATTTCTGCGATATTTATTTAAATGATTAATCAGATTTTTGCACAATCTTTTTACACAATCCTTTAACAGATAGTATAAACAGGAAAACTATTACGAAGCATTTTGTATAATATTCCTGTTCGAATAAATCAACAAGCAGTGGGATTATAATGAATGTTGATAGACAAAAGATCATTATCAGAGTGCTTTTTTTCATGTTTTAGCAAAAAGTAGCAACTCCTACTAAGGCTCCGCTCCACCCACCTAAAGCGGTTCCCGATACTGTACCGATAACAGGTAGTGTGACAGTACCAACTCCTGCACCACCAACCGCACCTAATCCCGCGGATCCTGCAGTTCCTGCAACACATTTCACTACTTTCCATGCCGTCCCCCAAAATCCTCTCGTTGTAGCTTTAGGAGCTTCTAACTCCATAGCATAATAAATAGCTTCAACAGCTATATCTACAGAATTCATTAGAATATTGTATTCTTGGGAGTTTGAAGATAGAGTACTATTTTGCACAATTTCTTTGAGCTGAAACCTTAGAGTTTCAGGGGAAGCCTCTGTATCAACTTTTATGTTTTTCATACTCTCTATTACTTCCATTACTTCAGGGGATATTCTCTCAACATAATCGTCTTCATTGATAGCTCTGGAGATAGGTTTAATATCCTGTATCAAACTATTTGCATAAGCAGCAGCTTCTTCTACTGATTTAAACCCCTTACTTTCAAAGGCACTTTTTATTTGAGAGATTTCGCTAACTTCATCCAATTCCTTTTTGAAATCATTTATTACTTCTTCTGAATCATTACTGCAACCAACAACAATCAACAGCAAGAAAAAAAACATACTGTAAATCTTCATAAGGCTTTTCTTTTTGATTAAACATATACTAAAAAATACAATTAATCTGTTGGCGGAATTAAATTATAAAAGATTTATGTTTAAAAAGTTGTGCATATTGTTGATATTTAGCAAATTAAAGGTGACCAAACTTTTAATAGACCAATATCGTATGCACAACTTATATGCAATATTCGCAAAATTACTAAACATATGCAAGCAAATTGCCGGCAATTTAGTCAATGAATCTGGAAATGTACCAAGACGAGGAGTTGTTCCTAAATTCTCAGACCTTGAAGTAGTGGCTTTGCACATGGCATCAGAGGCTGTTGGTATTGACAGTGAGTCACTGCTGTTTGCAAAACTACAGGAATATAGGGCTGAAATGCCAAACCTTATTTCCCGCCGACAATACAATGACAGGCGCAAAATAACTTCCTCCCTATGTCATGCAATCCGAGAAAAATGGTTTCTGAAATGGATGGTGGTGAAGACTATTTCTGTATTGATTCGAAGCCGATAGAAGTATGTCGTATTGCCCGTTCCAAACGCTGCAGTATGGGGAAGAAGGATTATAAGAAAGCACCAGGTGTAGGATACTGCGCATCGCAAAGCATGTATTATTATGGGTATAAGCTCCATGCAGTCTGTGGGTTAAGTGGTGTTATCCATTCCTTTGACCTCACTAAGGCAAGTGTGCATGACATTCATTACCTGAAGGATGTGAAAGTGGACTATAGTAATTGTACAGTCATAGGGGACAGAGGATATATAAGTGCGCAAGTGCAATTGGATCTGTTTGAAACTGCCAATATCAGATTGGAGGTACCATACAGATGTAACCAAAAAGAATGGAAGCCAACATTCCCAGCTTTTGCCAAAGCGAGAAAAAGAATTGAAACACTATTCTCGCAATTGTGTAACCAGTTTATGATTATAAGGAATTATGCGAAAGATACAGACGGATTGTTTGCCCGGATTATCGGGAAGATTAGCGCACTTACAATCCTCCAATATATTAACTACAAAAATGAAAAGCCTATTGGCAGAGTTAAATATGCGCTATTTTAATTCCGCCAACAGGTACAATTATTATTCTTTTATAATTCTAATATTATCTGGTGTAGGTTCTTCATCTTGTTCTATTTTTACTAAAATAGAATCATCGAATGTAAGACTTGTTGTTAAGATATATTCGTATCGAGCTACAACCATAGGTTCTTTATAATAAAGAACTTCTAATGTTTTGTTTCCATTATTATATGAATTAATTTTAAAAGGAGGACCATATTTCTTTAAAACCAATTCTTTTGGAGAGCCAATTTTCACAGGATCAGTGGTGAAACGACTAACCCTATATCCGGCACAAGAGCCACAGAATAAAACTATTAAAAATAAAAGGGATATTTTCATGTTATTGAATTTTTATGGGCATTCTTGAATTCAGCATATTTTCTGAAATCACAACACGTGTAGTGGGACCACCATTCAGAGGGGTAAATTCTGTACTGGCTTCTGTCTCGACAACATCTACCCCCGTCCACCTTCCTTTTATTTCCAGTTTTTTCCCAGATGTTACACCTCTACATGTTGCCACATACTCAACATCCATGTTGTATTTTAATAGAACGAGTTTAAGCTCTGCCTTATAGTTAGCAGGGACAACAACTGGATATTCTCTATTAATGGCAATAGTATGTTCATCGCTTTCCCCATATACGAATTCTTGCCCAAACTCTGTTGATACATTTATTTCAGCAGAAGCTACCTGAGGAACTTTTACTTTTGTGGTAGCACTCACTTTCACATCATAAGATGTTTTTCTACTGAAATTGGATGTTTCTTTATATGTTTCGGATATTACAAATTTGTGCGTTTGCTCTATAGGCCCCTTATTTATATACCTGTCAACAAAAACAATGTCCGGCATTTCTTTTAGAGCGTCAGCGGCATCAATATTATATTTTATAGATTCTATTGTAAACTCCTCAGCGGGAACTATAGCGAATTCTTGACGAGGAGAGTTGTTGTATTTACTAAATGAAATTTTAGAATCCTCAACAGTTATCACTGGATAATAAATATCCATCCAATTTCCACTGCTTCCTTGTTGTGGGTAGTCTTGTGCTGATATAACAAACGAGTTCGGAGTATATTCTCCCTTCTCAAAGTCCCAAGAAGCTCCAAATGTTCCTCCATTATTATCTTTATCTGCATAAAGCACTTTGGTTGCTGGATTGCTTGTATAAGCACCTATTTTTAAGGGAGTATTTGTCTTTTTAGAATAGATTAAATATGGGATTCCTACAATAGAAGAAGGTATTTTTATGTAAAATTGTTGATTTATGTCTCCACTATATTCTGCAATAGTAGCTTCCGTTCCTGCATCTGTTACATTGAGAAATTGTTTTGATGTGGAATTGCCTTGAATTTTAAGGAAAATAGGAACATCTTCTAATTGAGACAGTTCTTCTTGTATGTTTGTGGATGATCTGGTTTGAGGCGGTCTTTTAAGGGTATCCCTATTGCCCTCGAGTGGAATAATGGTATCGTTTAGAATTTCAGACTTCACAAGCGCTTTTGACTTATCTATAGCGGTTGTTGTAAACACTTCATCTTCCGAACAGGCGTAAAGCCCTCCTAATAATAGGACTGTACAATAAAAGAATAGTTTTTTCATGATTTTGTTTTTTATAGGTCGTTTATATTTATCATCATATTTTATGTATGCAAATCTATAGAATTCTACTTATTAAGGAAATACCAATTAATTGGTATTTTAAAAAAAGTATATTTTAACAATTAACCAACTTAAAATTAGTCGTATGAAAACATTATGTTTTACCTCTTTTATGGGTTCAGAAGTACTTCTGCAGCAAAGAGTTTTCTCGGAAATTACAGATGGGCATCAAGCCTTTAATGTGATATCAGGTCATACAATCCCCATTGAATGGGTGGTTATCGCATTTTTCTTCTTTCTAGGAGCATATATGATACTTCGGTGCTACAAGCGGTTGTCCATTCAAGAACAATTCAGACTTGCCACCGAGATGGCCTATTGGATCCATGCTCCATTGCTGTTGTTGCGAAACAGCCTGGAGGAAATTATGGAGGGTACTGTGTCCGGAGACAGCTTTCAGATGTTAGAATCGGTGCTGGAATATGCCGAATGTGTCATTGCTTGTCACCGAAACATTATCCGGCTTAACAAGGGTGACTGGAAGACATTATCCGAAATCCGCATTACCCAGGTGGAAATACATCATTACATCCAACTAGAGTTGGAGCGCTGCAAGCCATACGCTGTTTCGCATCATGTCCGTATGGAAGTCAGTCATAGTGAAGGAAGAATTTGTTGCGGGCTTAACGAGGGATTGATGGCGATGGCTATCCATTATCTTGTACATCGAATGATTGATGACACAGCTCCTGAAAGCTACATATATGCAGCCGTCTCCCATGATACGGAATTTTGGAAGTTGCAAATCTCCAATGACAAGAATATAAAAAATGGCACCAACAGCCATATATTTCACCTGGTGGTGGACAGCGGCCTACGGGCTATGGGGAAGATTATCCGTCTGCATAATGGTAAAATGAGGGTTCACAGACACAGAAACTCGATTGTATGTAGGATTATTGTACCGATAAACTGTCATGGCCGGCAAAATACGGGATCGGATTCCAATATTTTATTCCGCAGGTACGGGTGTTGCGGGGAAGTTACGACTACCGATAAAAAAGACTATACTTCAAGAATAGACCGACATCCGTATATTCTGTTGGTGACGGCAGATAATATATTCGGAAACTACCTGCAAAAGGCTTTGTCCGGAGAGTTCAATATTAAGCTTCAGAGCGCTCTTGATATACGTGAGCTGGTTGAGCCAAAAGAGGTCCCGGAGGCAATCATTGTGGACGAGTATGTGGAAGGGACATGCGGGGATGAACTTTGTTCACATATTAAGGCCGATGAAACGACGTCATCCATACCGCTCGTTCTTCTGGCAGAACACGGTGACGGCATAAGTTATCTATCCCATGCCGGAAGTGGTGCCGACCGGCTGGTGCTACGTACGGCAGGCATATGTAATCTGAAAGCAGATATTCGCATGCTTATAAACAGCTGTAATTTATTGCGGGAGAAGGTGGTTCGTCGCTCGGAAACTGTCACTCCTGTCTCTGTCGAAACAGGAGAAAGAGATGATGCGAAAATGTTGTTTATAAGCAAGGTACGCCAGCTTATCGGAGAGCATCTGGACATACAGGGGTATACGATAGATATGTTATGTGCAGACATGGGAATGAGCCGTACCGGCTTTTATAACAAGATGAAGGAATTCACAGGCAAATATCCTACAGAATACGTGGTGGAGTTCAAAATGGCAAGAGCAAAGTTGCTGCTGGAAACTGGACACTATAGCGTCACGGAAACCGCAGAAATGTTGGGATATTGTGATGCCAAATATTTTGGGAAGAAATTTAAAGATTTCTATCATGTCTGCCCGACAAAGTTTATAAGAGAAAACCGGGCAAAACAATAATATGATACAATGATGTCAGGGGAGGTCACCCCTTCAGTTTTTTAATCATGCCGTGCTATTTCCTATACGATAGCGATAATGCATAGAGCTGTCTAACATTGTAAGAAATATCATTCGTATATCAAGCAAAAGAAATATCGCCGGCTAAACTGTGGATATATAACGATACGGTACGGTATAAAAACGTTCCCGTATCGTTAGCAGGCGGCACTTCTGTTCACCTCCGATGTTTGAACCTTCCGTTATACCGCTTAGTCCGTTTGTTTTCCTGCTTCATCACATATAAGCAGAATATTATATAGAGTAATATCGTTATCAGCAGTCTCATTTTTAGTTTACTAAATACGCGTTGTCTTTCTTACAGATAGAATATCAGTACCTGTCAGAATCCTTTCATTGCTTTTTGCACCGGATGGGATGCCAGGTGTAAAGCAATGAAAGGGAAGCTGATGGACAAATTGAATGGAAGATATGCAGGATACCAGCCTGCCTTCATACAAAGAGAGGCTGTTGCCTTAAAATCCGCTCTCACCCGATGATACCCCTTGAACACATAAACAGCAGGATCAAGACAGCTATAAAGGGCCCCCACAGACCGACAACCAGACCGAGCATAGCTGTTCTGACTTGTTTTTTGCTATATTTTACGTCGTCAAGCACATTGGCCTGCAACTTCTTTTCAACATTTACAACCATAATTATTCTGTTTTTTATTCATTGTTTGATAAAATTATTCTTAAAATCGCAGCTCAGAAACTATAATAGATACGAGCACTAAGTACTGTGAAGCTTCCGTTACCGTTCCTGATATACTGGAAAGTGGGCTGGATGGACAGCGATTCATTGAGTGCCTGATTCCAAGTCAATTCCACTGAATGCTCTATACCCTGAAAAAAATGGGCATATTGACCCGACAACCCGATCCGGCTGCTGCCTCCAGAATATACACAGCCGAGCTCCCCATACCGGTAACAACCGTTCTGCCTGCATGTGTTTTCCGAATACTGTACCATCAGGGAAACTTTTTTCTCATCACCGATCCATACGGGCTGTTCACCATAGACCCACCAGGCACAACTCGCTTTCTTTAATGATTCCTCCATAGAAGACATTTTACCTTTTTCGTCAACGGGACACTGACGGCTGTGTACAGCAACCCCAGCAAAGTAGTACCCGCTTTTATAATCATATTCCAGTTGCGCCATGTCGAAAACACCATCCTGTTGCGGACGGACCAAGAAAGGATTGTCATGACGGGTCCAACCATTATAACCTGAGCCATTGTACAGGCTGTTCCTGAAGGTCCATCCGCCAAAACTGACATCAAAATAGACCGTCAGTCCCGACAAGGGATAATTGGCTATCGGGTAGCTTGCCGAAATCGTAGGGAAAATACCACACGAACTACCGGTAAAGAGGGATGTAATGTCAGATGTGAAAAAATCCTCGTTCACATTGCGTATACCCGCAAAAAGACAGACATGCTTCCACATGTGCATATACCCCAGAACAGCGATAGCTGCAAAATCATTTTCTCCCTCGATATTGGAAAAGGTCTGCCAGTCATCAATGATGTATTCGTTTGTCTTTGCAACATGAATCGTGGCAGCCTCCAGAGAGCCCTTCCACAGCGGGAGGGTCAGATCCAGCCTGAGAAGGTTTACCCAGTTCGTTGTTTTCTTCATGTTCCATTGCCATTCTGTGGTATATCGGCCACTGAAACTCTGTGCATAACCCATGCAGGGAATTGTACAGCCCATGAAGAAAAGTATTGTCTTTAATTTCATAATCACGGTTTTTATCTGCGGAACATTGGGTTATATCTAACGAATGTTCCGTAGAGTTGCTTTTTATTTTATTACAATCATTCCAGCAACCGACAATACAGTTGCCAACGTTTTCTCTTATAAAGGTTCCTCATACTCTTTTACAGCCAACGTTGAAACGCACGTATATAGAGCACCTTCAGACCCTGCGTCAGGATACAGTAGGTCAGCAGGATACCGACAAGCCAAGGGAAATAGGCCCATGGAAGTGGCATCAGACCGATTGAGGCACCGAATGAAGAGAACGGGACGAAGATACCAACAGCCATTATGGAGAAGGTCATTAACAGTACCGGCCAGGATGCGGTGCTCTGGAGGAAGGGGACCTTACGCGTGCGGATCATATGCACAATCAGTGTCTGTGAAAGCAACCCTTCAATGAACCAACCGGACTGGAACAGGGATTGGGCTTCGGGACTCTGACAACTGAAGAACCACCACATTACAACATAAGTCGCAATATCGAAAATAGAACTTATGGGACCGATCCAGATCATAAAGCGACTAAGATCCGAAGAATCCCAGATACGGGGTTTACGAAGGTATTCCGGGTCCATACGGTCGAAAGGGATCGTTGTCTGGGAGATATCATAGAGAAGGTTCTGGATCAGGATGTGGATAGGCAGCATCGGCAGGAAGGGCAGGAAGGCACTGGCGGCCAATACGCTGAACATATTACCGAAGTTGGAACTGGCGGTCATCTTCACATATTTGATAATGTTACCGAACGTCTTACGTCCTTCGATCACACCGTTTTCCAAAACCATCAGATCCTTTTCGAGCAGAATGATATCAGCACTTTCCTTAGCGATGTCAACAGCAGAATCTACGGAAATACCTATATCCGATTCACGCAGTGCAGCCGCATCGTTGATACCGTCTCCTAAGAAGCCGACCGTATTCTTCTGTATTTGCAGAAGCTGAATGATCTCTACCTTCTGCATCGGAGTTAGTTTGGAGAAGATGTTACCCTTTGCGACAGCCTTCATCTTGTCTTCCTCGCTCATCTTTTCCAATTCGGAACCCGTGACAGCTGTAGAGGTGTCAATTCCGACCTGACGAGAGATGGTCTTCACTACTGCATCGTTGTCACCGGAAAGTACTTTGACTTCTACACCGTGCTCATGCAGCTGTCTGATGGCCTGTGCTGCGGATTCCTTGGGGGGATCAAGAAAGGCCAGATAACCGATCAGTACCATTTCCTGTTCATCCTCAACGGAAAAATTGTTCTCCTTGCTAAGAAAGCTCTTATGAGCCAGGGCCAGCACACGCATGCCCTGGTTGTTCATCTCCTCGACAAACTTTTGTGCTTTCACCCGTATATCTTTGGCAAGTGGACGAACCTCACCCCCAAATTCAGCATAGGTACAGATTCCAAGCATCTCCTCCACGGCCCCTTTGGTGATAATCTGTCGTTTGCCATTGTTGTCCTCCACCACGACTGACATACGCCGACGAGTAAAATCAAAAGGAATTTCATCTACCTTCTTGTAAGAGTTGCTCAAAGATTCGAGACCGAGTTCCTTCACGTGTGAGAGGACAGCACGGTCCATCAGATTTTTTAGTCCGGTCTGGAAATAACTGTTAAAGTAAGCATGTCGTAAGATACGGTTTTCCTTATCCTCAGTACCGTCCGCATTCACGTGGCGTTCCAGTACGATGTGGTCTTGTGTCAGAGTGCCTGTTTTGTCCGTACAGAGAATGTTCATGGCTCCGAAGTTCTGGATGGCGTTCAGGTCCTTCACAATGGTCTTCTTACGTGACATAGCCATGGCACCTTTTGAAAGGTTGGCAGTCACGATCATTGGCAACATTTCAGGTGTCAGACCCACTGCAACTGAAATCGCAAAGATGAAAGCTTCCATCCAATCTCCTTTCGTAATACCGTTTACAAGGAATACTATAGGAACCATGATCAGCATGAAACGGATAAGCAATAAACTCACTTTAGTAATACCCTTGTCAAAGGCAGTGGCGGCACGGTGATCGGCAATACTTTTGGCAATCGTTCCCAGATAAGTATTATTTCCTGTCTCGAAAACGATACCTTTGGCTGATCCGCTCACTACATTGGAACCCATATAGCAGATGTTGTCAAGTTCAACCACACTGCCCTTATGATATTTCTTCCCCATTACCTTGGGGGATTTCTCTATCGAGTCGGATTCACCTGTCAAGCTGGATTGGCTGATAAACAAGTCTTTAGATTCGATAATGCGAAGATCGGCAGGAATCATATCACCGGCCGCAAGCATCACGATATCGCCAGGCACTAATTCTCCAATACTGATTTCACCCTCTGGAACTCCTGCACGCTTTACGTAGCAGGTATTCGTCACCATCTTCTGTAGAGCCTCGCTTGAACGGTTGGCCTTCCATTCCTGACTGAAACGCAGGATCGCACTCAGGACAATCATTGTTGTGACGATTGCAATGGAGGTCCAGTCCTGGTCACCAGGACTGGCCATCAGGACGTCCATCACAAAGGAGATAGCAACTAGTGCCGTCAGCACACCTACGAAAGGGTTAATGAAGGCCTTGGCAAACATAATGAGCGGCTTTTTCCTTTTTTCATGTACAACCTCGTTCTTCCCGAAAAGGGATTGTCTTTTTTCTACTTCTTCCGACGTCAGTCCCATAGGAGTAGTCTGGAAATAATTGAAGACTGATTCGAGAGGTTGTCCGGCTGCCAGAAATACCTTCTCGGCATTAAAGGCAAATTGTTCTTTACTCTTTTTGCTCTTCCACATGTTACTTTTCTTTAATGGATTAAACACTCTGTTTTGTCTTTCGCGCCGCAAAAGTAAGAATCACTTCCAGGAAGGAGTGTTAGAAAACTATTAGAACGCTATTAGAAAACTATTAGAATTTTTTCTAATGAAATTCTAATACCACTCTAATAAAATTCTAATACAACCCAATCTGAAATGAACCTATCTTTACCGAAAAAACTATGATTCTGTTGACTGATTATCTGGCAAGAATAGGGTGCGCCCTTCTTATGGGTACGCTTATTGGGGTGGAACGGCAATACCGTCAACGTAATGCCGGACTGCGCACCAACATTCTCGTGTCTGTAGGGGCGGCTGCATTTACGGTATTGTCCTACTCCATGACATCCGGCAACGGGGATCCCTCCCGCGTGGCAGCACAGATCGTTTCCGGAATAGGTTTTTTAGGTGGAGGACTGATTTTAAAGGACGGGGTTACCGTAAGGGGGCTGAATACGGCAGCCACGATCTGGTGTTCTGCTGCCTGCGGTACACTTTCGGGGGTGGGATTATACACGGAATCAGCTATTTTGGTGGCATGTGTATTGGTGACACATTGCCTTTTTCGTCCCCTATGCACATTCCTTGAAAAAAGGACAGCCGGGGTGTTTCATTATTCTGTCCGTGCCGAATGCCGGAGGGATATGTCAGACAATATACAGCAGCTCATCATGGATACGCTCGCTTTTGATCAGGATGTAAGGCTGAATTCCCTTTTCTACAAGGGAGATGAAGAACGGGTTGTCGTATGTTGTAACATGGAAACATTGGGAGAGCACAAAGCTCTGCTCGACCTGCTAGTATCGCGTCTGCGTTCCCGTCCGGGTGTATTCAGCGCCGGATGGGAGAAACAGGTATCTCCACAGGAAGACTTTTAAACTGTATGATTATTCTAATCAGATATGGGGAAGCTCCACTACAAATGTAGTACCTTTCCCCCGTTCTGAATGTACAGCAATATTCCCCTCGTGCAAATGAATAACCTTTTGTGATAAAGCCATACCGATACCGTGTCCCTTTACTACCTTTTCATCTTCTCCTCTATAAAATAAAGTGAAAAGGTTCTGCTTGTCGATTTCCGACATTCCTATACCGTTATCCGACAGGCGGACAACCGTCCATTTATCCCAAAATGAAATCTGAATGGTTGAGGAATGATTGGAAGAATATTTGCAGTTATTCTCTATCAGATTGGAAAAGGCAATATTCAGTAAATAGGGATTTCCTATTGTGGTAATCAAACGGTCATCATCCGCATCCTCTTGTCCGAAAAGCAGTTCTATACTATATTCCGGATGTGCCCTCAGTATAAGCTCCCTTACGTCAAGCAATAGTTCGTCCAACCGGACCTCCCGCATGCTGATTTCTTCTTTCCGGTAATCGGCCTTGGCAAGATTCAGCAGTCCGTCAATCAGCCGGGTCATCCGCCTGGCATCCTGTAGTATATTTTGCATTGTATAGCGGTATTGCTCTGTTGTACGCTCTTTTTGCAGGGACAGGTCCAATTCTGCGACTAGTGCGGCCAACGGTGTACGTAGCTCATGAGAGACGTTGCTGACAAACATCTTTTGCGAATTGAAGGAAGTTTCCAACCGGTCAAGCAATGCATTGAAGGCGGTACTGAGTTCGCCCAGTTCATCTCTTTCATTCTTTACCGGAAGACGCCTGTTTATCTGTGAGGCGGTGATCGTTTCCGCCTCATTTACTATATTGCGTATCGGCTGTAATGAAACCCTGGCCAAAAAGTAACCTGCAGCAAACAGTAGGGACAGTCCTATAATAAACAAGGCAAACAAAGTTCCCTGCAATCCGACCAGGTTATCATGGCCATAACCGTCATAAGCAGCTGCAGTGACTATATATTCCTTTCCCCTAAAGGGATAAACCATACCGATCCCCTGGTACTTGCCAATATGGAATTCAACCTCCTTTTTCCGCAGAATGTCGTCTATCGTTTTCTGCGTTTCCTTAATAATGTCGTTCTGTATAGCATCATGGTAAAGCATCTGGAAATCACTTGTGTATATAGCCACTTCCACTTCGTTGATAAACTTTTTGTTATTCAGATAGACGGACTGCATAGTCCGGGCATCTACCTGGTCTGCAAGAAACAGGTGGGCCTTGGTGATCCCCTCGCTTTTCAAATCTCTAAAAAAGGTTTTATCGCGCGTTTGTTCGCTGACCAGGTAGATCAGGACCATACACAACAAAAAAATGGTGGCAGTTACACCAGTATTCTTTAATGTGAGTGCTGTTCTTATTTTCATAACTTGTCTGTCAGGATAAAGCCTACCCCCGGCTTGGTATGGATAAGTTTGATACCGAAATCTTTGTCTATCTTCTTACGCAAATAGTTGATGTATACATCAATGAAGTTGGTTCCCCTATCAAAATGGGTATTCCATACCTTCTCTGCTATTTCTATGCGGCTAATAACCTTTTCCGCATTCTCAACCATATACACCAGCAAATTATATTCCTTTGGGGAAAGTTTGATATAGATATTGTTCCGTGTCACTTCCTGCCGCTCCAGATTGATAAATAAATCTGAATAAGCGATCTGTTTTACAAGAGCAGCGTCTGATATTGCATGCCTTTTCAGCAAAACCTTGACTCTTGCTGTCAGTTCCCTAAAATCAAAAGGTTTCACCATATAGTCATCGGCTCCGACATCGAAGCCCTCCAACTTGTCGTCAGCAGCCCCCAAAGCGGTCAGCATCAGAATCGGAACACGGTCATCCATTTTACGGATTTCCCGACATAACTCGAAGCCATTCATTTTAGGCAGAATGATATCCGAAACAACCAGCTGGAAGGTCTCTGACTGGAAAAGACGCAACCCCATAGCACCATCATAAGCTACCATAGCCTGATAACCGTTCTCCTCCAAACCTATTTTCAACAAATCAGCTACCCTTTTTTCATCTTCCACTATCAATATTCTCTGCATATTACTTAATTTTAAGGAATAAAAAATCAAACTCTCGTATACATGACAAAATTACAAATCAACCGTATTTCTATGCCCGCAATATCATTTTTTATATATTTCTTTAACAATAGAATTTGTTTATCGGTATGGGGCGTGCTAAAATGAGGATGTCCGTCTGTTATGTAAAAGAATGAGGTTGTATTAAAACATTTCAACACAACCTCGTAATTCCGAAATGTTGCAATATTGATTACTTCCTCCAATATAATCTTTTTGTGTTTGGCTTTCGGTATAATCAACGAGTCGAGTTTTATTCTTACGTTATCTCCCATTCGGGATAGCGTGGATGAATAATTGATGTACATCTATTTACCATTCCTCTCTATAAAGTAGGAGGTGTTGCAATATCCTTTGAGCGAAGATACGACCTCTGCGCCAACAACAGTTGCATACTTGGATATTTATCGGATTAAAACCATCTAAAAATTGCGGTATTTTTTTTGAAACATAAGTGCCAGCATCCGCAAGGATAATAGATTCCCATTTGGTATAAAATTTTTGTGCTATATTCTTAATGCTGGTTTTTGCAAACATATTTCTCCGTTTTTTCTTTATCAAAGGTTAATTTGTTCATTTCTCAGTCGTATTCAACTTCCGGCATATCGGAATAAAGGAAATATATGGTATAGCTTATCTATCCGTAGGAGCAATGCAGCGGTATGACGCAAATCTCCTGATCACAATAAGGCTGTGGCGTTTTTGACAACCTCAAAAAGAGAGCCGATCTTCACAGAGAGGCTCTCCATAAACGAAATAATGTTTTTATATCGTATGAACAAAAAGTATTATTTGAAATGTAGCATAACCTTTGTATGCCGATTGGCCTCATTGGGTGCATAATCGGAAATGCCGCCTTGGTGAGTTTTGGCTATCTTGTCGCCCGATACCCCACGTTTGATTAGTTCTTCAGCGATATAATCGGTTCTTGATGCACTCAAAACATTGTTTACGGATACTGTTCCGGTCATACTGTCAGCTGCACCAATGACGCTTACCGATAACCCGTACTTCTTTGCCACTCTCGCCAACTCGTCGAGATTGAGCGTTTGGGAAGTATCCGTGAGGCGTGTCGTATTAAGGCGGAAGAAGAAATAGACGGGTGTGCCGATACACTCTTTTCCATCCTGCATACGAGCCAGATATTGCGTACAAAGCGTGTCCTGATCTGCGAAAACGGAAATCGTGTCGGTAGATTGCGTTCCGTTCCCGTCCAGAGGGGAGTTTCCATTCCATTTCCGGTTCTTGAGTCTCGCCCGAAGCGAGTTCAGGCCGCTGTAATTGTTCTTAGGATAACGGTTGTCGTCGAATGTATCGTCGTCATCAAAAAGATGGCTGTACGCGTCGAGCAATCCTTCGATTTCCAGAATCTTTTTCAGCTCGGCGAATGACCGCCGGTCTCTGTCATGCTGACCCGCATAGCGACGGTTCTCTTCCGACAAAGCATTTACGCGTCCGACAAGCCACTGGTCGCGGCGGATATAGGGAGTCGGGTCTATGGCCCGTTTCCAACCGACCTTGCCGAGATGGAAAGAGAACCCGGCAGTGAGCGAAAGCATGTGGTCTCCGGGACGGTTCGCCTTGCCGTACCCGTCGAAATCTTGGAAGGTGGTCATGCCGGAGAGTTCCACAAGGGCGCTCACCCTTCTGGAAATGCGATATTGTCCCTGCAAGCCATAGGAAACGGCAAACGGGTTATGCCCGTTGGTTGCGTGATGCAGCAACCCGATTCCGGCAAAGGGAGCGACCGTCCATCGTACCCGCTCCCGTCTGGCATAACCGCCGCCAAGCACATTCCACAGCAGATCCGCATGGAGATAATGGTACTCCTGCACGGCCAACGTGCCGTCCTTGAACTGTAATCCGTTGTAATTCATACGTGCGCCGATTGAGGGTGTAAACCACTTTCCGACAGCAATACTGTACGAGGGCTTGAGCCGTCCGAACAAGTCCTCACAGCCGAGCGGCGTAGCGAGAAAAGCAGTTGCACCTCCAGCGACACTGACGAACCAGTTGCCGTTCCCCCGTGCCGGAATGACCATTCCGTCAAGGTATGAGGGCTGTAACGGCTGCAGCAGTTCTGTGTCATCGTAACGGTACGTGCAGCGTACAGTGTCCCTTTCCGTGGGTTGTACATCCGCACGGGCTTGCAGCGAACAAAACGCCGCAAAAAAGAGAATGATATTTTTCGTCATATTCTTATGTCCTTAATTTGTTGTTTATCCGATTCTTTATTAAAAAACTTGCCATTCAACGCTTGGGCTTCTTGCCGATGGACGGTCGCATCATGCGGCTCGCCATCCTCATGCAGCGAAGCGCCCATGCCCGGTTGTCCTCGTCTTCATCGCGTCCCCATTTGAGGTCGTTTCCGCCACCTCCTCCGCCATGCGTTTCGGCAAACGTGGTGGCATCATCGACCATACCGAGAAAAAGCATCGTGGCGCAGTGCATGACTTCCGTTCCCCGTTCCGCTACGGAGCGCACGAGCGTGCCATCGAACAGTTGCCGTTCGGAAGGCTTCATCCGTGCCGACAGTTCCCGCCATTCATCGACCATATTTTCCAACATGGCCTCCTTGAGCAGGCTGTCCACTTTGGAGTGGACATCACGGGAGTATTCGTAGGCTTCCTCCTTGAGCTGTTCCGTGCGTTCCTCAATGGCATCCATGTTTGCCTTGAGGTCGGAAAGCTGCCGGTCGGCGGTCTGTAACTTTTCCTGTTTGTCTGCCAGTTTCCCTTGGATAGCGGTCAGTTCTTTTTCGAGTTTTTCTTTCTCGGCAGATAGGGCCAGCGCATCGCCTTTCCGGGCATCCATATCGTTTTCGAGCGCCGACAGTTGGGCCTCCTTCTCGTCCTTTTCCCTTTTCAGGTTTTCCACCATTGAGGTCAAGCCTTTGACCCTGCGCTCTGCCAGCCGGATGTCTGAATGGAGAGCGGACAGAACTTCTTGATGTCGGTCAATCTGTAGCTCAATGGTGGTACACTCTTCCGACAGCATACGGCGGTATTCTTCCGTCGTCCTGTGCCGTGCGCCGGTCTCGGCGATGCTCCTGCCTCTCTCCATTCCCCACTTCGTGTTGACTTCGGCAAAAAAGTCCGTATGGAGCTGTTTCATCCTCGCGCTATATTCGAACTTGTCCTTTCCGGCGAATATCTCCTTGTACGCAAACTTCCCGTCTTTGATTGGCAGAAGCGTGCAATGCACGTGCGGGTTCAACTCATCGAGGTGTACAATGAAGGCGGCGACATTCTGCTCGCCGTATCTGCCACAAACGAATGAATAGACATCCTTCGCCCAACGTTCGATGTCGCTCTTCCTTTTGATGCGGGTATTGTCCGCACCTTTTTCAAAATCTACCTTCTGCGTGCCGAAAGCAAGTTCGTGCATCCGCTCCCGCGAACCGCCGAAGATGATGTTTACCACCGTGCGATACTTCGGTTCAATCAGTCCCTCGTTGGGGTCCTTGATGCCGCGACGGTCCAATATGTCCGCTATACGTTCCTGGATATTGCGGCTCGTGTCGATGGGGTGAACCTTGCCCCCGGGCACAATTTCGAAGTTCAGATGTTTGCGGGTGGGGTCGTAGTTGCCCTTGCTCATGGCGTATTTCTCCGCCTCTTCTCTGCGATTGCGCAGGTGTTCGTTGCCTTGGGCGGCGGTGATCCCTTTCGACACCTGAACATCGAGAACCTGTTTTGCATTTGCCATACTGTTTCCGTGTTGTTTCGAACAATTCCCCGTGTCCCAGCTTGCTGCTTGCATGGACACCTCTCCCTGTGACGTCAGTCATCAAGGGTATTAGGCTCTTACCTTATATAAAGGTATTATTATTCTGTAAATCAATAAAATAGTTGCTATATTTATTTTTATTAGTAACAAGAAAGTAACAAATATAAAATACTGAAAAAAATAAGGCGCATATATTTTACAACACAAAAAAGGATTATGAGGTTAAATAATTTAGAATTAGCTCCTTTAAGGCTTGTGTTTTATGCCGTATATATTCTGCATAAAATGTGGTGGGAAACTATTCCTTTTTACACATTTATGAATGTTCCCGCCCAACTGTTGTAGGTGGCCGCTTGTGCCAGTTTCCTTTTTTAGACTCCGGCCCTCCTTTATAGCCCCATCCAGCTACCCCCTATATTTCTATCCCGCAAGCCTGGTTATTTCCCTGCAAAATTCGATTGCCGGCTGTCCGTCCTGTCAAGGACCGCTGACACTTGCTGCCGTAAAATCTTCCTCTCCGAAATATCGAAGAGTGTATTTTCCGCATCCTCCTTGCCCGTTCTGGCCGCCAATCCCGTGGGCAGAAAAATAATCAACCTTTCGGTACAGGAAGTATCGAAGGGAAATAAATAAAATATTAATCTTAAAATTTGAGGCATTATGACATTCAGAGAATTTATGTTAGAGAACGGTTATGAATTGCAAACAACCTTTTGGAATGATTTTTCCATTGCTGACCGATTTGGTCTTTCGGCGATACAGGACACTTTCAACCGTGCTTTTGAGGAGTGGAAAGAGAACTACAAGTATCTCACGGAACTGGTTTTAGTGCTTAACCATAAGATATGGCAGTATTATGAAACAAGGCCGGAAATTGCGACATTGTATAATACCCTTTGGGCACAAGCCAGTCAATATGCAATGGAGTATCTGAAAGATGACGAGCTAAGCTATTATTATGATGTAACGGATTAAATGTCCCAGCTCCTCCCACAGGAACAAAAGAAAGCCGGCTTTTGTCGGCTGCTCTTTGTGGTCATTCCCTTTTTTATCACTCTGTTTTACCCTTGTATAAAACGAAATTATTTCGTTTCAGGCTGCTACCAGTCAGGACTTGTTTTTTCCTGTGCAAAGGTATTGCCACGGAAAAACATTCAAGTACCGCTACGCTATTTGAACACAATTTTTCAGTAGCTTTCCCGATTTTCAATCGCTCAAATGTCGTATACGCTCCATACCGCAACTGTAAAAATTCTGTCCAAATTCCTTGCCTGCTTTTCCTTAAAGGCAATCTTGAATGCACGTAAAAATCAAATCCCGACTGGAGAAGCTTAAAGGCTTCCGAAAAAAGGGAAAAAAAGAACATGATGTTTAATAGCTAAATTTTAAAAGTATGGAAATTCAATTTGTGATTGTTCGTTCAGAAAATGCAGAGTATTTGTGTCACAATGTAAATGGAACGTATGTGGATGTCAGCGACCCATCAACAGAATTTGTTTCTGGAGAGGATGATTTTCGCTTGGTAGAGCCGGACAGCTCCCTAACGCGGAAAGAATACGAGTTTCGTGGAGAACGCTTTTATCTCATGCCTCAATTTTATGGCAATGGCTGGTTAGCACTTACTTTGCAAAGTGTGGAAGATGAAACAGAGTATATCGTGCTATCCGTCAATTTGGAGAGCATGGATGCACTCGATTTGCCAGACCGTACATTTATTGATGTGAATCATTATCCGGATGCAATGGAGTTTCTGGAGACAAATAATTTAGCGACCTATTCAGGTTACAAGCGTAGAAGCGGATTTGTGGAATATCCAATGGCGGTATTGAATCTTCCTTTGCTTTATCAGCACGCCCCGCAGATTTTCCAAGAGGCGAATATCGAATGTTTTTAAATGGTTTTTTGAAAGTATGGTACTGATGACTACCAAAGAGATACCGTATCGGTTAAATCCTATCGGTATGGTATCTTCTTTTGCCCGAAGACAGGTGGCATCCCCCTTTTTTACAGATTGCTCCGTGCCCACTTTTTTAATTTCCTTGTTTCCCTTTTATAGCAGCGTAACAGCCTGCTTCTCTTTTACAGCCCTTATGTAATGAATGTTGATGTTTCCTGCCGTTATCCAGACTTTCGCCCGGTCTTGTTTTCGTGTGCAAAATTACGGCGAACGAACGCTATCCAAGTATCGCTACGCTATCCGAAATGAAATTTGACGTAATCTTCCTAAATCATAGATTTCGGTATTCATAAAATTTCATTTCCGATTCCTTGCACTGCGTTCCTGCTTCGTCGTTTGGGACGCACATGAAAAACAACCCTTCCGGCAAAGTCGAAAGACTTGAAAAAAGGGAAAATAAAAAACTTAATTAAAAACGAAAACGAGTATGACAATAGAAGAAGTATTACAGCACGATTTAAAATTCAGGTATATGTTATTGGGGCGTTTGCAAGCCGACTGTGAATATTATCTTGGCTTTGGAAACAAAAGTTCTCGTCGTTTGTGGGCTGGTTCTGAAAAGACACAAATTGAATACATGACGAAAATTCACGACAGCTTCCGAGAAAACGAAAAACCCGAATGGCTGACAATGGAGCAAATCAAAGAATACAGCAATGCTATGGAAGTAACACAAGAATAATTCAAAAAAAATACCGTAATGACCTTTAACGGAGGTGTTGCGGTATTACAGTATTACAAATAAGGGGCGGAGTTTGAGAACATACCCTCTTATAATTGAGAGGGTAATAGCCCCTCTTTTATAATTATATCATTCTATTCCTTTTTTATATTTCTGCAAAAGGAATAGCATTCTTCTTTTATATTAATTATTTTTCATTTTATCTCCCATCTATTCTTCATCCTATCACCGGTTTGGTTTTATCAGATGCAAAGGTCGGCTATCGCGCTTGATCCTGCTACTTGAAGTGTATTTCTTACAAAATTCTTCCTTCCTGGGCAAGAGTAATTTGGCAAGAAAAGTTGCCGTATGAAGCTGTATCGACATCCGTTTACCGCATCCATAAATCCCAAAACGGTTCAATCAGTAAAGAACCGACAATAGGGAAAAAGTTAATAATAACCAATTCTTTAAACATTAAAATCATGCCTAATTAACGTGAGTTCGAAATAAGAATAAATATATTTCACTTATAATTAGAAACATAG
>OHCI01000329.1_pt1 | contig 22872 bp, 19 predicted proteins | sample 1566751 | NCBI WGS metagenome assembly OHCI01 (sample SAMEA3879609, study PRJEB24766) | human gut metagenome | biome: human-associated habitat; feature: feces | place: USA | collected 1985/1987
CTCCAAAAGAACGGTGTCCGAAAGTCTTTTTATTCAAGCGTCCCGGGTGACAAAGGCCGAAAGATCTGCGCCCAAAATGCAACCTCGTGGTTGTCTGGAGCTTGCCCATTTAGCGTCAGCGAACGTACAACGGTTGATACCGTGTTTGAGCGCTACCTCCAAGATAAGGCACTCGAAACCACAAACATCTACACCATCCGCAACAGGTATAACAACCACATTAAACCTATAATTGGCAAAGTCCCGGTTATGCTACTAACTAAGCAGGATTTAAAGCGAGTTATCTATACCGCATACAGAAAGCACAATCTTAGTCAAAAAAGTCTTAAAAATATACGCGGCGATTTATCTGGATTCTGTAATTATTTGGACTGTGCCGATATCCGGAACGATTTGCGTACATCAAACATTAAAATTCCCTCAAACGCCAAAAAAGGTCAAAAGCAAGCACTTGACGTTTCTTCGCTTAACATCTTATTCACCGAATCTCAGGTGCCTTATAATGGTACGATTTGTCAAGACAGCTTAATCTATGCATATCGATTCCAAGTCGTTACAGGGTTACGTCCTGGTGAATTGATGGGCCTTGAGTGGGGCGATATTGACAATGATTATATACATATACGCCGTGCCATCAATGCTAAAGGCATCACTACAAATGGGAAGAACGAATTTGCCGCACGCGACTTCCCGCAGACTCGATATACACGTATGCTTTTAGAAAGTCAACAAGTCTATCGAGTCACTCCGTTAGACCCTCATGAGAGGGTCTTTGGAAGCACTGGTCAACTATGCTACCGTAAACGCTGGGGGATCTATTGCAGGTATAACGGTATCCCTTATATTACGCCGTATGAGCTGCGACATACCTTTAGCTCAATCTACAAAAATCACTTTAGCAACTGGGTTTACGAGGAGTTAGTTGGTCATACACATCCTGGTGTTAATGGTGTCTATATGCACCCGATGGATGGAGACATGGACGGCGTTCCTGCTCTGCTTGACAGCTTGCTTGATGAAAGACTTTCATTAGGTAGAGCAAAGCGGATGCTCTTATCTAACGGCCAAACCAAATAAAAAAGCACTTTATAAAGACGAGCTTCATTCAAGAAATTTGTAATGAAGTTCGTCTTTTCTTTATTGTCCACCCTTGCGAACTGAGTAGAATTATAAGCACAGGGAGCGAACAAGCAAGATACATCCTCTCGGTTGTCATATTGCTTTACGTTTCCTCCATCAGAAAAGGGAGGTGACAGAAATGTCGTTTGGTTCTATCAACAGCAGTGCTCGACACACTTGCTTTTGGTTGCATCTATCCGGCACCATTCCTTAGTTACCAATGGCGAGGACAGTACTTCGGAAACAACATAACGATAATGCCAAGGAGGAAATAACCATGAAAATCATTGGTTATAGACGCAGTGACTTTGTCACGAAAGAAGGCCGTCCCGTCACCGGCTGCCGCATCTACCTCGCAACGGAGATTGCCTCCCAGAACGGGGAGGGCGTCTTCGTCAGGGATATGTATCTCTCTGACGCTAAGATGGCCGAACTTAAAATCAACCTTCATGACCTGATGGGACGCGAAGTGAAGATTTTCTACAACGAGTACCGTAAGCCTGAGAACATTGTGGTGCTCGACTAAGGTTTCCAAGCACACTGTAGGACGCGTTAGCGGCCTCACCTCAAAAATGGGGCTTGTCTCATTTTTGAGGTAAACCAATCAACACCCATACAGCACCTTGAAAATTTTATAACGACAAGCGTACGCTATGGACTTAAAGCCGCCACACAGGTATGGAGCTAGTATTACCTCCATACCTGTGTGTACAGTCCATAAAGCCTATAACTATAAGCTTTAAAGCGTACACAGCGGCTTTGTGTCCGTAGTGTACTGGGTACACTATATGGCAAAAGGTTACGCGACACGCCGTTACCAGCTGACAATCAACAATCCACAAGAGCATGGCTATGATCATAATGTTATCAAGGCTGCTCTTGAAAAAGGAGCCAAGCTCCTTTATTGGTGCATGGCTGATGAAGTGGGGCAAGAGGAAACCTATCACATACACTTATTTTTAGTATATGAAAATCCTGTAATGTTCACAACCCTAAAGAACAAGTTTCCTACTGCGCACATCGAAGTGCCTCAATGGGGAAAAAATTCCGAAAACTATGCTTACATCCGTAAAGAGGGTGCTAAGTATAACAAGGATGCAAACGGTCACTACAAGTATACCGACTCCAAGGGAAAAGTACATGAAGGGATAAACTACTCTGACACGTTTGAAGAAAGTGGCAGTTTACCCCCTGACAGCAAGCAGGGCGACCGTAACGACTTACGGACTCTGTATGCACTGATTGCATCCGGGGCAGACAATGCGCAAATTCTGGGTGAGCACCCGGAATACCTGCGAGATATCTCCCACATTGACCGGACAAGGCAGACCATCCTGGAGGAGAAATACCGCAATGTATTTCGCCAGATGACAGTCACCTATATCTTTGGCCCTACTGGCACAGGAAAAACTAGGTCGGTAAAAGAAGGATGCGGATACTCAAACTGCTACGCGGTGTCTGACTATCACCATCCTTTTGATGGCTACCGGGGGCAGAAAGTGATGCTCTTCGATGAGTTCCACAGCAGCTTGCCCCTTAATAGCATGCTGCAATACCTGGATGGCTATCCTTTGGAATTACCCTGTAGGTATGCTAACAAGCAGGCTTGCTACACGGAAGCATACATCATTTCCAACTTGCCGTTGGAGAAGCAGTATGTTTCCGAGCAGCACGAAAAGCCGGAGGCTTGGGACGCGCTCTTGCGGCGCATCAACTGCGTTCGGGTTTTTGACCTCGACGGCAGTCACAAGGACTATACGGTTCACGAGTATTTTCACCCTTGCACCACACCGACATTTGAGCAAATAGAGATTGATGATTGTCCGTTCTAGCGGATGAAAGCTGTGCTATCAGGCTATACGGGCATTTATTTTGAAAGGAGATTTAATCATGCGTAATGATTCTGATCGCCTGCAATGGCAGACGGAAAAAAATTATATCATGAATACGTTCCACAATGGGCTTAGACGTATTCAAACCGATTCAAAGACCGCACAGCAATATGTGCTGCTGTGCCTCGCACTCGCAGTTGCCGCCCTGATTATGGTTTCGGGCGGCTCTGGCGAGGACGTGATTTCGGTAGTATTTAGACCGTTCGTTAATTTTATTCGGGTAATTGCATGGCTGGCAGAGTGCCTTGGCGTCATTTACCTCTTTGGTTATATCCCCCACAGTTGGTCATATTACGACGATTTTTCGCGTGCTGGTATCTGCAACCAGGCGCATGAAGCACCACTGCTAGTTAAGGCCAACAGGGATGGTAATATTCAACAGCTTACTTTCAGCCTTAAAGGCTGCCCGCTCGAATACTGGGAAGACAATCGGACAACAATCGAATCCGCACTTAATGTGACCGTCCTCTCTATCACTCAGGGCAGCAACAACCAGCTCTTTGACCTTCGTGTTGTTGCCGGGTGCAACCTTATGGGGCGGCTAATCCCGTGGGCAGATACATATATGGACGATAGCGGCACAAAAATCGTCTTGGGCATCAATGCGGCAGGCATTCCCGTTAGCATTGATTTTAGCCAGCTGCCTCATTGGCTTTTGGCTGCTGCCACCGGCATGGGTAAGACGCAGTTGGCACTGTTGATTCTCTACCAGCTGTCGCAAAAAGGCTACGACATCTACCTCGCCGATTATAAAGGTGTGGACTTCGGCCCCGAATATCGTAAGACGGGGCATTATGCAGATGATGATGCTGCCCTTGAGCAGATGCTTGACAGTGTTGTACATGAGCTTAACCATCGCCGTACAGAGTTTTCTATCGCTGGCTGTGCAAATCTTGAGGAATATGTCCAGACGACCGGAGAAGAACTGCATCGAATCGTCGTTATCCTGGATGAAACCTCGATGATTCTCGATACAACTGGACGTGATAAAGATGGCAAGGCAGTAGTTGCCTCGATTACGAACAAGCTCCTCGCCATTGGCCGTCTGGGCCGTGCGCTCGGTATTCATCTGCTTGTGGCAACTCAGCGCCCCGACGTAGGGTCTGTTCCGGGTAGTCTTAAAGCACAGCTTGACGGTCGTATTTGCGGCCACACTGCCGATGCACAGAGTTCCATTGTTATCTTGGATGACGGCAGTGCCGCAAAGCTCCCTGCTATTCCCGGACGCTTCATCATCCGCAATGGCAGTGGGTCGGACGAAATTATTCAGGCTTACTACTATCACCAGTGACCAAGGAGTCGACTATGAAAAATCCACCTCTACAACAGGGCCATGACGGCCCGCGGGCACCACCGTTGCGTCCTTATCAGGCTGACACCCTTCAGCGTATGAAATCCTACGAGGGAAATGCCGCCCTGTGCGTTATCGCAACCGGCCTTGGCAAGACACGAATTTTTGCTGAGTACATCCGCTGTGATGTACTGGAAAATGACCACCACATACTGATTTTATCTCACCGGGAAGAACTCGTGATACAGCCGTTGGAATACCTCAAAGGCCTTCCCTGCGGCATCGAGCAGGGAACCACACATGCACACGGGGAACCCATCATCAGCGCTTCGGTGCAAAGCCTTGTGGGGCGGCTCGACAAGTACAACCCCTACAGTATCGATACCATCATCATCGACGAGGCCCACCACAGTGCTGCACCGACCTACCGCAAAATTTTTGAGTACTTCAAAAATGCCGTTCGTTTTGGCTTCACTGCAACCGCAATCCGCGGTGATGGTGTCGGCCTGGATGTGGCTTTTGACGACATTTTGTGCGAGTATAACACCCTATACGGCATTGAGCACGGGTATCTTAGTCCTATAGAAGCTTGTCAGGTTAATCTCAAGTATGACTTGGGGACAGTGCAGTACCGTGAGGATACTGGCGATTATGATGCCGCAGATATAGCACGCGTTATGTCTGGCACAGCAGCGGGTATCGCGGAGGCCTACACCTCAAACGCACGTGGGCAGACCATCATTTTCGCACCATCCATTGAAGAGGGCAAAAATGTGACAGCACTGCTCAATTCCCAGCATGGTGCCAGTACCGCGGCCTTTATCGATGGCACTACTCAAAATAGAGGACGTCTGTTGGAGGCCTACCGTTTGGGCCTAATTAAAGTACTTGTCTGCTATGCTGTCCTGACGGAAGGTGTTGACCTGCCGATGACAGAAACCGTTCTGCTGGCCCGCCCGGTTGCCACAACCAATGTCGGCCTGTATGCGCAGATGGTAGGTCGCGGCCTGCGGTTGCATCCGGGAAAAAGTGCCTGCAAGATTATTGATTGCGTGGGCATTTCCAGGATGCCGATATGCACGGCAGCAACGCTAATCGGCGAGGAACCGCTAGCTCCCAAACCTAAAAAGGAGCAGGTGGAAAAGTTGCCGGAGGAAACCGAACCGATAAAGGTACTTACAGGTGCGGACATTCCCGATACCTGGATACAAAATCAGAAGGAGGTAGACGTTATGGCACTTGGCGAAGGTGTTACCACCCATGATGTCGCATGGATTACACTCAAGGATGGCGGCTATATACTGCCTATCCCGACCGTAACCTACCGCATCAGCAAACCGCTGACTAACGGCATGGTGTACCTGCGGAAAAATAAAGCGTGCTCCAAGAGTGCGGTGCCATTACAATTTGCATTAGACTATGTGTATCAGGACTTGAAACAGAAGCATGCTAAATATCAACATATCTGGGACAAAAAACAGCGCTATAAGTGGGATAGACAACCCATCACCAATGAGCAAATTGCCCTTATCCACAAGCTGGCCCCGGATTACAAAATTGACACCCATAAAATGACACGAGGGGATGCCTCGCGGGCGATACAACTGCTGACCTACAAGCCGGAAGAATGGACGCCCCAAACGACACCCTCGGAGGTGCAGGACGATGCCAAGAAAAGCCCGTAAACTTTCGTCCTGCGGCGTGTATCACATCATGATCCGTGGAATTAACCGCATGACCATCTTTAATGATGATGCCGACAATCTGAACTTTTTACATATTCTCGATTTTTGCGCAGATGAAAATTTTATCATCATGGCATACTGCCTGATGGGCAACCATCTGCATCTGCTCGCGAAGGATTGTAACGATTCCTTGCAACACATGATGAAGGCCATCGGGGTACGGTACGTTGCCTACTACAACCGCCGCTACCAGCGGACAGGCCCGCTCTTCCAGGGCCGTTACAAATCCCAGCCTGTCACAACCAAAGGCTACTTCCTGCGGGTACTGCGCTATATCCACCGCAACCCGGTCGCTGCCGGAATGGTGCAGGATATGCAGGACTACCCGTGGAGCAGCTACATTGACTACTTTGCTAGTCGAAAAAAGCCGTTATGTCATGTAGACACAAGCTACGCGCTTGCACTGCATGATTTAGATTGGCTGCGGCACTACCACCAGCAGCCAGAATTAAATGCCCGCGGCATTCTGGAGGATTCTCCGCTGCCTGCCTTTACGGATGCTGAGCTTTGTGACTTTGTACGTGCAACGGCAGGCATGGAATGCCACGAAATCCAGCTTTACCCCGAATCCACCGCAACCCCGCTGCTGCGCCGTCTGGTAACACAAGAGGGCGTCAGCATTACACAACTCTCACGGCTTACAGGGATGGCACGCGGAGACATCCGCCGCCGTCTGCTGTGAGCGGTGATACAACTCTCAAAGGAGAAATCCCATGAAGAAAGAAAGCTTTATTTACAGCACTCTCACGATTGGCGGTTCGAAGGAACAGGTCAATGAAGTAATGAAGTACATCTGCGATGACATCTATGACATTGGGAGCATTGATTTGAATAAAATCTGTGCTGTGCCGGTACACCTGAACATTGGCCCCGATGATGAAGTTTCTTGCGGCGAAAAGCTTTACCGCCATTATCTTGATTTAGTTCCTTACCCTACAGAAGAGGAAGAAGAAAATTTTCTTGCTGTTCTTAGCCGTGCAGATCAGCGCCGGTTCCTTTTGGGAAAAATGGCTGTGCTGAACCGGAAGGAATACGGCTATCCTACTTATACCGGCTGGTGCACGGAACACTGGGGTACAGACGAAAACGTGATATCTTTTGAAGAATGTAATGAAAATAGCATTGCATTTCTCACCCATAGCGCACCTGCAAGTGAGGCTATTCATACGCTCTCAATTCTTTTTCCTAAAGTAAAACTTACTTTCGCGTGGGAGGAAAACAAGGTCGCCCTTATGGACGATGAAGTAGTTTTACATTATGAAGTATATCGTTACGGGGAGCTGGCAGAATCCAAATCTGCCATTGCCGGAAAGACCCACTGGCAATATAACGGCAGCTTAAAAAAACCGTTGTACTGCACGCCCCAAGAAGATAATGATTATGGGGAAATCCCTGAAGGAATTTCTGCGGAGGATTTTGAGGAACCGGACGCTATGCCTTTCTAACCCTTCCTCGTTTGAAAAGTAAACATCAAAAGGACGACAGCCTTTATTGGCTCTCGTCCTCTTTTTGTTGTCTAGTCTCAATATTGTCAAATAAAGGGCTGTCCCAAAAAGTTTTAAATGGGATTCCTAACCCCACACATATCCGTGCAACTATTTCAGTTGAAGTATTTTTAGTGGTAGCATAAGGCTTGACAGTCTTTTTAAGGACAGATGGTGCAATGCCGGAACGCTCAGCCAGCTTGTTGACACTGTAGCCGCGCTCGTCTGCAAGCTCCAAAATGCGCAGCTTAATTGCCTCCTGTAGTAGCATTTGCCCTCACCACCGTGTACAATAAAGTATATTTATTGTACCGATTTGCTAAGGGAAAAATCGTCTACCTGGAGACGATTTGAATCTTGCTCTTACGTGCTGATGTGCTATAATATAAAAGGAAGGTGATAAATGGATGCAAAAACTATCCCACACCGCACCGTACATAGCCTATGCTGTGGCAACTGCTGGGATGGCTGTGCTGCTACGCCGGGAGCAATAGTTGCCCGCAGTTACCGGGCGTATAATGGGCGCGCTGTTCCCGGCTACACAGAATATACGTACCGGGATGTTAATCTGTCCTTCTCGGTGCCGCTATCACCTGTGACCGCGGTGGAAGCACGCGCGAAAAAAGACGGTTATATCTTGTTTGCCTATCCGCGCTGTCCCTACTGTCGCAACCTGCTCCCTGTGCTTGCCGCTGTTGCTACAAGTGAAGGGGTCACGATGGACTACTGCCAGGTAGACCTATATCGGGATATATACACCTACAACTCGGATACTGCCGCACCAGTGCAAACCAGACCAGCGGGGGAAGGCTACACCGAACTGCTAACCTGGCTGGATGACTACCTGGCCGAGTACACCGTCTCCGACCCGGAGAAAAATGAAATTGATGTCGGGGAGAAGCGTATCGGTGCACCGACCATCATCAAGGTGGAAGATGGCAAGCCCGTGTCAAAATGGCAACTATCGGATGCTTCAATATTTGTAGGCGGATACCCGGAAAACAAATACGCAGTCTGGGACAATTCCATACAGGAAGGAGTTGCAGATTCCTTGCGGGAGTATCTGGAAACTGCGTGATGTATCGGGGACGGTGAGTCGCGCAGCGATCTCCCCCGTCCCCGATTTAAAAGAATCCAAAGCCGCCACTTATCAATAGAGTGGCGGCGGCAAAATTAAAAAGTAGCCTCGGCGCTAGATGCCGAGAAGGAGTGTTTTTATGAAAAAGAATATCGTATTGGCAGTTATTGCGACTGCGGCTATGGCGCTCAGCCTGGTAGGATGCGGCGTTAAGGTCACGAACATCTCGGTTCCGGATGCTGCGATTCTCGAAAAGGGCGAGAGCATCACGTTGCCGGTGAATTTCGGCACGGAGGATGCACCTGCAGAAACGCCTGTCATCGCAACCGGTGAGTCTGCTACAGCAGAAACTGCTGCACAGGATGAAAAGATTGCCAAGGCGGCTGAGAAGCTGACGCTCGCGTGGACTTCTTCCGATGAGAGCGTTGCTACGGTTGATGAGACCGGCACCGTTACGGCAATCGCAGCCGGTGAGGCTGAAATCACCGCAGCAGTCAAGGATACTGAGATGCAGGATGTCTGCGTCATCACCGTCAAGGTATCCGCGAAAGAGTTGAAGGTTCCCGATACCCTGGAAGTCAAACTCAACGATACCGATGAAACCGCAATCGAAGCGAAATGCGAGCCGGAAGATGCGTCCAACATTTCGTTTGATTTCGCTTCCAGCGATGAGGAAGTCGCCACCGTCGATAAGGACGGCAAGGTGAAGGTCCTTAAAGCAGGTGAGTGCGACATCACCACGACCCTTATGCAGGATGGCGAAAAGGTCACCGAGAAGACGACTCATGTGAAAGCGTTCTATGAGGTTGAAAGCATCACGCTCGATTCCAACGAAGGTAAACTGACGGTCGGTAACTCTCACACCATTAAGGCAACTGTTGCCCCCGAAGAGGTCGCCGCCGAGACCACTATCGAGTGGTCGTCCAGCAACGAGAAGGTCGCTACCGTCGATTCCAATGGGAAGGTAACTGCTGTTTCCTCTGGAAATGCAACCATCACGGCGACTGCTGGTGAGGAGAGTGCCAACTACGAAGTGACGGTTGAACAGCCGAAGAAGGTCACGACCAGCAACAAGACCTATACCAAGAACGGTTCCAGCAACAGTGCTGCCGTGACGCCGACTAATCCGGCACCTGTTGCGCCGGTTACGCCGTCTGCTCCCGCTACGCCGTCCGCTCCCGTTACGCCGGTACAGCCCAGTAATCCGGAGCCTGCTGCTCCGGCTCCTGCGCAGCCTGACCCGGCACCGGCACAGCCTAGTAACCCTGAACCGGCGCAGCCGAGCAATCCCGAGCCTGCACAGCCGTCTCAGCCGAGCGGTGGAGACTCCAACACCGACTGGTGGGGCACAGTGATTCCCGGTGAGGCTGATAAGAGTTGCCCTCCTGAGGATGTTGGCATTCTTTGCTGATGGCTTTTTGAAAAATAGTAAATTTTAAACAACCAGCTACTCGTAGAGGGAAACAGCCCTCTACGAGTTTGCTGTTTCAGCTATTTTTATGGTATGTATCTATATATTATATAAGGTAGGGAGTTAGCAAATGAAAAAAGGAAAAATGGGGACGGTTCCTAAATTGAGAAGTTGACATCAAAACCTCAAAAATGGGGACGGCGCAGTCGTTTTAACGACCTGCACCGTCCTCTTTTTGTAAAAGCATTCGCTCGTAGAAACGTAGAAAAGAACCGGTGAGGTAACAGCTTGTTACCCCACCACGAATAAAGTTGACTCGTTTTGAATAGTAGACATCAAAATGGAGTAAGGCCGCTTGCGGCCCGAATTTTGCAGCAAAAAGCCGGGAGCTTTCACTCCCGGTTCTCTTTATTGTGCGGTCATCATCATGTCGCAGTCGGCACATTTTATGCGCACAACCTTTGTCCCTCGCACGCTGTTGTGACAGCAGGGGCAAACATACTTGATGCTGTGGCTGTTGGGGTTACTTCCTGTCGGCTTGCCCGTGGCGTCCCCTGCGCCCTTGCCACGCGGGGCGTAGAAATCTTCAATGCGGTTCATGCTGATGTCCTGCCAGTCTTGTTCCAAAATGAACTCACACAGCGCGTCGGTCGGCTCGGTGATGCTCCATCCAACGCGCGGGTCGTAACTGATTTTCAAATCGCGGGCCTCGGCGGCCTCCTTAAATTTTTTGTTGTGGTATGCGCCGCCCCTGCTGCAATCCTGTATGCCGTTTTGAAGGTTCCACAAGTGTACACACTCGTGGAGGGTGGTCGCCACCACGTTTTCTATGGGCCGTGCAAGCGTCCCAGCGCCGATGTTAAGCTCATGGCGGGTTGTGTCTCCTCTCTGCCATGCCTTGGCTACGGTGACGTGTCCGTAGGCTCTGGGCGTGCTCTGTATCGTGATGATAGGCTCCTCCAACTCACCGTTGAAATACTTTACATTCAACGCGCGGAAAATTTTCTCCAAGTAACCAGCCGTCCGGGAAGTCTTAACAGTCTCTTTCATTTTCGTGTCCTCACTTTCGTTTTCCCAATCTTTGCCCGTGTTATCCCACCGGGATAAGGGGTTGCGGGTTGTTCCGCGATTAGCGGACAAAAGTGAGGTTGGATAGTTGTCAAGGTGACTGTGGAATACCGCAGCCATAATTTTAAAAAGCGAGGATATGCCGCAAAAGCTCCTTTACAATTTTCCAATCCACGCTTTTATAATTTTTAAAGGAACAACAAAAAACAGGATTGCCACGGCTATAATTTACTCCGCGGCAATCCTGTTCCCATGTTACAGGGCTTGCGTTTATTTTAAAAGTGTGGTACGATTGTGGTACTTGCAAAAAGGGTAATAAAAAAGCTCCTAATTTTCAACGCATCATCGAAGAAAATCAGAAGCTTAGTTTGGTGACCCGTACGGGAATCGAACCCATGTTACAGCCGTGAAAGGGCCGTGTCTTAACCGCTTGACCAACGGGCCTTATATAATACAAGATTTCGCTAAAACAGCAAGCAACTTATCGGCTACTATTGCAACCGACCCCCAAGTATTTTAGCGAAACCTTGTATCATGTGGTAGCGGTAACTGGATTTGAACCGGTGACACTTCGGGTATGAACCGAATGCTCTAGCCAACTGAGCTATACCGCCACATTTGTTGAGGCGCACTTGAAAGTGCTTTATTATTATACGAAAAAGCGGGGTCCATGTCAAGTATTTTTCCCGACTTTTTTGAAAAAATACCAAAAAAATTCCCGCATTGCGGCTGCAGTGCGGGAATAAGCGCTTGCTATAAAATTACTTCTTGTTGGGGACCAGCACGGCCTTGCCGCCCATGTAGGGCTGCAGGACTTCGGGGATGGTCACAGTGCCATCAGCCTGCAGATGGTTCTCCAGGAAGGCGATCAGCATACGCGGCGGGGCCACGCAGGTATTGTTCAGGGTATGGGCCAGCTGGGTCTTACCGTTCTCATCCTTATAGCGGATGTGCAGGCGGCGGGCCTGGGCGTCGCCCAGATTGGAGCAGCTGCAAACCTCAAAGTATTTCTGCTGGCGGGGGCTCCAGGCCTCGATGTCGCAGCTCTTTACCTTCAGGTCAGCCAGGTCTCCGGAGCAGCACTCCAGCTGACGGACGGGGATCTCCATAGAGCGGAACAGTTCAACAGAGTTCTTCCACAGCTTGTCGTACCAGGTCATGCTGTCCTCGGGTTTGCAGACAACGATCATCTCCTGCTTCTCAAACTGGTGGATACGGTAGATGCCGCGCTCCTCAATGCCGTGGGCGCCCTTTTCCTTGCGGAAGCAGGGGGAGTAGGAGGTGAGAGTCTGAGGCAGAGCGCTCTCCGGGAGGATCTGGTCGATGTAGCGGCCGATCATGGAGTGCTCGCTGGTGCCGATGAGGTAGAGGTCCTCGCCCTCGATCTTATACATCATGCCGTCCATATCTGTCTGGCTCATGACGCCCTCTACCACGTTGCCGTGGATCATGAAAGGCGGGATGCAGTAGGTGAAGCCCTTGTTTATCATAAAGTCCCGGCCATAGGCCAGCACCGCCTCGTGCATCCGGGCGATGTCCCCCAGCAGGTAGTAAAACCCGCTGCCGGAGACCCGGGCGGCGGCGTCCATGTCGATGCCGTCAAACCGCTCCATAATGTCCGTGTGGTAGGGGATCTCAAAGTCGGGCACCTTGGGCTCGCCGAAGCGCTCCACCTCCACGTTGCAGCTGTCGTCCTTGCCGATGGGTACAGCGGGGTCGATAATCTGGGGAATGACCAGCATGATCTTGTTCAGAGCCGCCTCGGCGTGCTCCTTTTTGGCCTCCATCTGGGCCATGCGCTCGGCATCGGCCTTTACGGCGGCGTTGTTGGCGTCGATTTGGGCCTGAAGCTCCGCCTTTTTGGCCTCGTCTGTGCATTTTTTCAGCTGGCCGAACAGGGGCCCGTTGGCCTTGGACAGCTTGTTGCGCTCCGCCTTCAGAGCCTCGCCGTCAGCAATGGCCTGGCGGCGCTCGGCATCCAGGGCGATGGCCTCGTCCACCAGGGGCAGCTTGGCGTTTTGAAATTTCTTGCGGATGTTCTCTTTTACCAGGTCGGGATTTTCCCGCACAAATCTAATGTCCAGCATTTTGACTTCCTCTCTGTTTCATGTGAAACAATTTATTTCAGCGTCAGCGCGTTCAGGGCGTCCAAGAGGTTATTCAGGTCGTCCACGCCGTAGTATTCCAGCTCAATGCGGCCCTTTTTGCGGCCGCTGACGATCTTGCAGCCCCGGCCCAGGTGCGCGCCCAGGGACTTGGCGGCCTCCTCGGCGTAATTCACCTCCAGGCCGCCGGTGGTAACGGCGGGCTGGGCCTTCTCCTGGGCGGTGAGCTTTTTCACCAGCAGCTCCGTCTGCCGGACGGAAAGGTCCGACTTGAGGATAGCATCCGCTGCCTTTTCCTGCAGGGCAGGGGAGAGGGGCAGTATAGTCCGGGCGTGACCGTTGGACAGGCGCCCGTCCTCCACCATAGCGCGCACCGGGGGGCACAGGTTCAGCAGACGCAGGGCGTTGGCCACGGCGGAGCGGGATTTGCCCACCCGCTGCGCGGTCTCCTCCTGGGTGAGATTGTACTGGGTCATCAGCTGCTGATAGCCCTCAGCCTCCTCCATGGGGTTCAGATCCTCCCGCTGCAGGTTCTCGATCATGGCCAGCTCCATGGCCTTGCGGTCGTCAGCCTCGATGACGATGGCCGGCACTTGGTCCAGACCTGCCATCCGGGCGGCCCGCCAGCGGCGCTCGCCGGCAATGATCTGATAATAGCCTGATTGGAGCTTGCGCACCGTCAGGGGCTGGATGATGCCGTGCTCGCGGATGGAATCTGCCAGATCTGCCAGAGCATCGGGGTCGAATTGCTTTCGCGGCTGAGAGGCGCAGCTCTCCACTTGGGAAATGGGCAGGTAAAGGCTGCTTTTCTCCTCGCTTGTGTCCATTACATTGTCGCCCAGCAGGGCGGCCAGGCCCTTGCCCAGGCCCTTCGCGTTATTTGCCATAGGAATTTACTCCTCCTTACCTGTGCCGTTTTTTCGCAGAAATTCATCCGCCAGGGCGCTATATGCCTCCGCACCGCGGCAGGTGCGGTCGTATGCGTGGATGGGCTTGCCGTGGCTGGGTGCCTCGGACAGCCGGATGTTCCGGGGAATGACGGTGCTGTATACCTTCCCCGGGAAGAAGCGCTTGATCTCCTGAGCCACCTGTATGGCCAGGTTGGTGCGCCCATCGAACATGGTCAGCAGAACGCCCTCAATTTCCAGCTTTGGGTTCAGGCCCCGGCGCACAATGCGCACTGTGCCCATGAGGTCGCTGAGCCCTTCCAGGGCGTAATATTCTCCCTGCAGCGGCACCAGCAGGCTATCTGCCGCACACAGCGCGTTCAGGGTCAGCAGCTCCAGGGAGGGAGGGCAATCGATAAATATATAGTCATACCGGTCTGCCACCTGATCCAGGGCTCGTTTCAGCAAGAACTGACGGCCCTCCAGGTCGATCATCTCCACGCCGGCTCCGGCCAAAGCCTTGCTGCTGGGCAGCACATCACCATAGGGAGTGGTGACGATGATCTTCTCTGTCTCCACGCCGTTAATGAGTGCGTCGTATACGCCGTTGGAACGGGATTTGTCCACACCCATACCGGAGGTGGCGTTGGCCTGAGGATCAAAGTCGCACAGCAGCACCCGCAGACCTCTGGCAGCCAGGATGGCGGCCAAATTCACGCAGGTGGTGGTTTTGCCTACCCCGCCCTTTTGATTCACGATTGCAACAACTTTAGCCATGTTCCCACTCGCCCCTCCATTTTTCTGTCATGCACATTATTATATACCATTCCGGCCGCCCGTTTCAATAGATTCTGATAAAAAATTTGAAAAGTCTCCTGTTTCATGTGAAACATTTATCACGAGGCAGGGGAGAGAAGGTGTTTCACATGAAACAACATAAAAGAAGTCCCTGGGGATGTTTCATGTGAAACATCCCCAGGGCATACAAAAAAGCATCGCAGAGTTCGCGTCCGCAGACACAAGCAACTAAATCAGCAGCACCCCACCGTACCCCGGCAGCGTCAGATGTACCGCGCCGTCCGGGACTAAGAACTGCTGGCCGGTCATGGCATCCGTGGCGGTGCCGCCAAGCCAGGGGAGGGTCAGATCCAAAGGCTCCGCTCCGGCGTTCATAGCGGCCAGGGTTACCTGATTGCCTGCCCGGCGCTGCACTGCCAGACCGCTGCCCCTGGCGTAGGGATAGGTGATGTCACCTTGCTGCAGGGAGGCTCGCTCCCTTCGCAGCTGGCCCAACCGCCGGAACCAGGCCGGCAGCATTGTGTCCTCCTGTCCCCAAGGGTAGGTGCGGCGGTTCAGAGGATCCTCATAGCCCTGCTGCCCGGCCTCGTCTCCGGCGAACACGGTGGGGGAGCCGGGGAAGGCGTACAGCAGCAGCGCTCCCAGCATCAAACGCCGCCGTGCCAGGTCATATCCGGCCGGGGTAAGCCGGGCTTGAGCCCGTTCCGTCTTGCTCTCCGGTGTGGGCTCGCCGCCCAGAAGGGTCAGGATCCGGGGCGTATCGTGAGTGCCCAGAAAGTTCATGGCACTGTAGAAGGCGGGGGCCGGATAATTCTCCCGAAGGGTTTCCATGCTGTCGCGGAAGGCGGCGGCATCGCCGCCCAGCAGCCAGTCCATGGCCGCCTTGCGGAAGGGGTAGCTCATGAGTCCGTGGGTCTCCCGGCCCAGGAGATAGCGGCGGCGCTGGCCGTAAGCGATCTTGTTGGTGCCGTCCTCCCACACCTCGCCCAGAAGCACAGCGTCGGCCTTTTCCTCCTCCAGGGCGGCGCGGAGCTGGGCAATGAAGCTGTCGGGCAGTTCGTCGGCCACGTCCAGCCGCCAGCCGTCCGCCCCGCAGCGCAGCCAGTGGCGCACCACGGAATCCTCACCCTGGATAATAAACTCCCGGTAGGACGCCTGAGTCTCCTCCACTGCCGGCAGGGTCTTGATGCCCCACCAGGCGTCGTATTCCTCCGGCCAGCGGGTGAAGCGGTACCAATTATAATAAGGAGACTCCTTGGATTGGGCTGCCCCCAGGTCGGGATAGGATCCGTCGGCGTTGAAGTAGCGGCTGACGCTGCCGGTGTGGTTGAACACACCGTCCAGCACCACCCGCATCCCCCGCCGGTGGGCGTGGCTGCACAGAGCGCAAAAATCCTCCTCCGTGCCCAGCATAGGGTCAATGGCCCGGTAGTCAGCGGTGTTGTAGCGGTGGTTGGAGGCGGATTCAAAAATGGGCGTAAGATACAGGGTGGTCACGCCCAGCTCCTGCAGGTAGTCCAGCTTGCCGATGATGCCCGGCAGGTCGCCGCCGAAAAAATCGCGGCAGCGGACCTCTCCCTGCTCATCCGGCAGAAAGTCCGGCGTGTCGGCCCAGCTTTCGTGGACCCTTCGGTCCCCCACCATGCCCGCCGGGTCCGGGATGCGGCTGCGGCAGAAGCGGTCCGGGAAGATCTGATAGCTGACGCCCCGGCCAAACCAATCCGGCGTGACGGTGTCCTCATACACCGTCAGCTGCCGCTCGGGGAGGGTGACGGCCTGACCGTCCTGCCGGCGCAGCGTGAAGCTGTACCAGGCCAGCTCCGGCGTCCCGGGGGCGGTGTATGTGCCCCGGAGGGCGCTGCTCTCTCGGCGCAGGGATATGGTCCGGGTCACCCCGGCGAACTCCTCCCGAACCTGCAGCTCGCCGCCCAGGATGCCGTCCTCCGGGCCGAAAAATACGGCGAAAGACACTTCGGTGCCGCACAAAACGGCACCGAAAGGGGATTTACAGCGGGGGTCCTTGGAATCAAAATAAACAGACATGGGAACAGGAAACTCTCCTTACAAAAATAGAATTTTATCGAGGATCTTATGGCAGCAGCGTATTCTCCCCGACGACGGTAGCGGAGGTGGACGCGCTGGAGAAGTAGGAATTGATGATGTCCCGGGCGATGGGGGCCAGGTTGGCGCCGCCGCCGCCCTGCTCGATGACCACACACACGGCGATCTGAGGGTCGTCATAGGGGGCAAAGGCCACAAAGCAGCCGTTGGACAGCTCGCCGCCGGTCTCTGCAGTACCGGTCTTGCAGCCCACGGGAACGATGCAGCTGTTGAAGACGTAGCTCAAGCTCCCGGTGGCCAGACCCCGGGCCCCGGCCTTCACCGCCTCCAGGGTGCTGTCGGACATGTCCACATGGTTGGTGGGGCCCTTGTTGTAGGCGTAGACCACGGAGGAGTTGTCGTAGGACTTGGCACTCTTGAGCAGGTGGGCCTCGTAATGATCGCCGCCGCTGACGAGAGTGGCCACATAGTTGGCCAGCTGCAGGGGGGTGAACAGGTTATAGGATTGACCGATGGCGGCGGTGATGGTTTGGCCGTCGGTCCAGGTTTCGCCGATTTTTTCGGCGTATTCGGGGCTGGCCAGCACGCCATCGGAGTCGCCGATCTCGATGCCCGTGCTGCGGCCCAGGCCAAACTGACTGGCGTAGTCGTCCAGCCGCTGGATGCCTGTAAGCCGGCCCACCTCATAGAAAAAGTAGTTGCACGACACCGTGATGGCCTGGCTCACGTTCACGGCTCCGTGGGTGCCGCCGGTGGCATTATAGATCCAGCATCGGGGCTGGGGGAACTCGTAGTAGGTGTAAATGCCCCGGTCCACAATAGTGGTGGAGGGAGTGATAACGCCGGACTCCAGGGCCGCCACAGAGGTGCAGAGCTTGAAGGTGGAGCCGGGGGCGTAGGTGCCGTCGGTGGCGCGGTTAAACATGGGCAGGGCGGCATCCTTACTCCAGGTGTCGTACATCTTGTCCCATTGGCTCAGGTCGTAGGTGGGATAGCTGGCCAAAGCCAGCACCTCCCCGGTGCCCACGCCGATCACTGCCGCCGCGCCGCCCCGGGCCACGCCATCGCTTTTCGTCATGGACTGGATGGTGGCCGCCAGGGAATCCTCGGCGGTTTTCTGCAGGTCCAGGTCAATGGTCAGGGCCACGGTGTTGCCCGGCTGGGGCTCCTTGGCGTATAGCTCGCCGGTGACCTTGCCGCTCTTATCGGTGGTCACCAGCTTCACGCCGTTGACCCCGTGGAGATATTGCTCAAAGGCCTCCTCCACGCCGCCCTTGCCCACCAGGTCGTCCATGGAGTAGTCGTTGTTATCCTTGTATTTGTCGTTCCAATCCTCGGCAAAGATGCGGCTCACCCGGCCCAGGATATGGGCGGCATAGGTGGTGTTATACACCCGCTGGCTGGAGGTACCTGTGGACACGCCTGCAAAGTGGCCATCCACCACCTGGCTGATGACCTCTACGGGAACATCCTCGGCAAACACATACCCGCCGGACACCTCCGCGCCGTAGCGGACCCCGGCGACGAGGCGGGCCTGGTCGTCGGTATAATCGTCGGAGATCTTATAAATCTTCCGGGCCATGTCCAGCAGCTCGCCGCCGCTGATAGAGAGGGTCACGGTGTCCTTGCCGGTGTAGGGGATGTCATGCTGATCCAGCCAGTTGACGAAGGTCTCCCCGGGGGTATCGGTGGTGAGGGCGAAGGGCGCCGTATTCGTCAGCGGCAGGGGATCGATCCAGGAAAGGCTCTCCTGCCGGCACAGAGTGATGAGCCGCCACACGGCGGCGTTGCAGGCAGCGTCGTCATCAAAGCTCTCGTCGGAGAATTTCAGGGTGTAGGTCAGGCGGTTAGACACCAAAACCTTACCATTCCTGTCGGTGATAATGCCCCGGCTGGTCTCCACGGTTTCACGCCGAGCGGTGCCGGCCATGGATTGAGCCCGGTAGCTGTTGCCCTTGATGATCTGATAGTGAAACAGCATCACGGCGAAAAAGATCAGCACCACAGCTAAAAAGCCCAACAGAACGATGAGCCGGGTGCGATAGGGATTGGATTTTTTCATAGGAAAAGCGCCTCCTTTCCGGCGGATACAGGGCCCCTTATTCCTGGTGGAAGAAGCGCCGGATCTTGCTGTCCGGCAGGTAAATCAGCGGCATTAGGGGCAGCGTCAGCAGCAGCTCCTTACCCATAAGCAGCAGGGCGGCCCGGACGGAGAAGCTGACAGACGAATTGAGAAACAGCATTTGCAGCAGGTCGGTGCACACAATGCTCAGTACGCCACACAGCATGCAGCAGAAAAACGGCTGCGACAGGACCTTGGCCGACAGGACCCGGGCCAAAAGGAATACAACCAAAAACGCCACCGTGTAGAAGCAGGGGATCACCCCCGGCATGGTGACATCCAGCACCGCGCCGGTGGCCAGAGCAAACACGGCGCTCTCATGGGCGGATTCCAGGGCGGCCACAGTGGACACCAGCACCGGAAACAGGAACGGATGCACACCCCATATGCGGATATGCACCAGCCCAAAGACCTGCACCAGCACGAAACCCAGAGCGGTCAGGGCGTAAAAGAGCCATTTAAACACAAAGTCACGACGTCCCACGGCGCACCTCTCAGTCCACGATGTCGAAGGCGGTGATGACGAACACCTCCACCAGGGAGGAGGGCGTCACCGTGGGCTGTACTACGGCGTACTGGGTCAGGCCCGAGTCGTCGGTGCGCACATCCTCCACAGCTCCGATGACCAGACCCGAGGGATAGTATCCGCCCAAGCCGGAGGTCAGCACCAGGTCGCCGCCTACGGGGGTGTTGGCTCCGGAGAGGTAGCTGAGCTTGAGCTTTCCGCTTTGCATCAGCTCCAGATCGCCCATGGCCACGGCGGATTCACCCGTGCGGAACACCGTGGCGCCGAACTGTGCCTGGGTGTCCAGCACTGTGGCCACGGTGCACCAGTTGAGCCCCGCCTCGGTGACAACGCCCACCAGGGCGCCGTTTTCATCCACCACGCAGTTGTTGACCGCCACGCCGCTGCTGGTGCCGCGGTTCAGGGTGAGGGTGGAGGCCCAGTTGGAGTTTTCATACTGGGTCACCTTGGCGCTCTCAAAGGTAAAGTCCCGCCGCTGCTGGCGCAGGTTCAGCAGGGAGCGCAGGCGCTCGTTCTCCTGGCTGTCGGTTTCGGCCTGGCGGTTGGCATCCTCCAGCTGAGCCACGCGCTTGCGCAGCTCCTCGTTCTCCTTCTGCAGGGTCTCCACGCTGTCAAACTTGTCGGAAATAGAGCCGAACCAGTTGCCGATGGCGGCTCCGGCGGAGCGGAAGGGGCTGGCGATAGTGCCCGCAATGTTATTCAGCAGGCCCGTCCCCGTGGCGGACAGGATGGACAGCGTCAGCACGATCACCACCGCTGCAGCCAGGATCCATATGCCGGTTTTGTTGAAAAAATTCTTCATAGTATTACTCCATCAGATCAATGCCAAAGCCCTTCAGCAGCCGGGCCAGCAGCCCAACCGGCAGGCCCATGACGTTGAAAAAGTCACCGTCAATGCGCTCCACCAGCAGCGCGCCCTTGCCCTGCACGCCGTAGGCGCCGGCCTTGTCCATGGGCTCGCCGGTGCGGATGTAGGCGCGCAGCTCCCGCTCCGTGGCCGGGCGGAAGTACACATCCGTGTGCTGGGCGGCGGTGCAGATCTTCCCTCCCCGGCGCACGGTCACGCCGGTACACACCGTGTGCTTTCGTCCCGCCAGGGCCGTGAGCATCTCCAGGGCCTGGGCCTCGTCCCGGGGCTTACCCAGGCGCCGCTCGTCCAGGAATACCATGGTGTCCGCGGTGATGACGATCTCGTCGTCCCCACACAGCCGCGCCGCGGCATCAGATTTCTCCCGGGAGATGAACTTCACGATCTCCTCCGGGGATAGGTGATCCGGATAGTATTCCTCCACCTCCGGCACCCGAATGTCAAACTCCGTGATGCCCATGCGCCGCAGCAGCTCCTGCCGCCGGGGCGAGCCGGAGGCCAACACGATTTTCGCCATGTCCCATTACCTCCCTGTGGAGCCGAGGCCGCCTGAGCCCCGGTCCGTCTCGTCCAGCTCATCTGCCAGCGTGACAGTGGGCTGCACCACCGGTACTACCATCAGCTGGGCGATGCGGTCCCCGGGCTGGACGGTGTAGTCCTCGCCGGACAGATTCACCAGGCCCACGGCAATTTCGCCCCGATAGTCGCTGTCGATGACCCCCACACCGTTAGAAAGGCACACGCCCTTCTTGATACCCAGCCCGCTCCGGGCGAACACCAGGGCCACATAATCCGCCGATGGCAGCGCCATAGCCAGGCCCGTGGGGATCACCGCCCGGGCCCCGGCCTGCAGGGTCACAGGTCCGTCCAGGCATGCCCGCAGGTCCATGGCAGCGGACCCCGGGGTGGCAAACTGCGGCAGGGGGATTTCCCGCCCGATCTTAGGATGTATAGCTTTGAATTTTAGCTCCATGGGGTGTAACCTCTCAAAAGATAAATACAAATAGTGATATTTCGCGGAATAAATACAAAGAGTAAAGCTTTGCGGAGCTTGCCGCCTGCAGGCTGCCAGCCTATTGCCGAAAAAATTCAAAGAAATTTTCGGCAGGGGTTACTCAACGCCGCGATAGAATAGACCTCTTGTAAAGCCTGCGGGGGCGGGGAAGTCCGATCCCTGATACCGCTGCAGGATGTCCGCGGCCTCCTCCGCCGTCTCCGTGGTCAGGCGCAGCCTTGCCCAGCGCAGTCCGCACTTTTTCCATTCGGGCTTATCCGCCAGGTACAGGGGCCTGCTGTTTTGTATCTCCGGCCGGCAGCCGTGTCCGCACAGCACCGGGAACCGGTCTCCGGTCCGGTCCGTCAGCACACCGCCGTTTCCGGCGCTGCACTGTCCGCTGCACCGCAGGGGGCAGTTTTCCGTGACCATCAGCGGCAGGCGGCCGTAGACCACTGCCTCACAGGGGATGTATTTGCGCAGATCACGCACCTGCTGGTGCCGCAGCTCAGCGGAGACGGTGACGCTCTCCAGCCCCAGCTCCTGCATTAGCAGCAGCGCTCGGCTATTAAACACGTTCAGGCCCAGATCGCCCCGGACCTCCAGGCCCAGGCCGTCCACAATGGGCAGGTGGCCCAGGTTGCTCACCGCCACGGCGGTCAGCTGGGGATGCTCCTGCAAAACCTCCCGGAATTTTCCCTCGTCCTCCGTGCGGAGGATCCGCGGCAGCACGGCGCACAGCTTCGTATACCCGGCGTATTCGTCCAGGTCAATTTCGCCCAATAGGGCAAGGGGCAGATAGAGATATTCCACGCCCCGGGCCAGCTCCGCCGTGAGCTGGTGGGCATAGGTGACGCTGGCTGTCAGCTTCGGTGCGCCTGTATAGGCCGCCGGAGCCGCCGGCAGGGCCGGAGTATCAAAGGCGCGCCGCTGGGGCATCGAGGTCAGCAGTACCCGGAGCCCCGCCAGAGCCTCCCGGCGCAGGGCGTTGATGCTCCCGGCGGAGAGCATCAGCCCGTCCTCCAGGGAAATGTCTATTTTTCGGCAGGTAAACACCGTGCCCCCTGTCTTTTGCAGCCGGGTGCGCAGCTCCTCCTCCGTCAGGGAGCGGCTTCGGGCCGCCTCCGGCACGGGGCCGGTCACGGTCACGCTGCGCCCGTCCGGGAGAGCCGCCGTGAGGGCAGCCTTCTCGCCTGCTGCAATCCGGCAGGTAAAGTCCACGGCCACGGGGCGGTTTTCTGCGCCGCCCTCATAGGTCTTGCGTACCTGAGCAAACCAATCCTCGGGCCACCGGGCGCTCTCCGGCCGCATGCCGAACATCTTCGCACCCCGCCGGCCCGTCCAGTATCCGTCCGTAAAGCCGCTGCGGGAAAAGACCGAACGCAGCGTCTCCATATCGGGCGCTTCTCCGTCAAGTGCGGCC
>OHCI01000345.1_pt1 | contig 21871 bp, 27 predicted proteins | sample 1566751 | NCBI WGS metagenome assembly OHCI01 (sample SAMEA3879609, study PRJEB24766) | human gut metagenome | biome: human-associated habitat; feature: feces | place: USA | collected 1985/1987
AATGCAGGCAATGGGACAGACACCGGTTGGCGGATGCCCGGGTTCAAGAATGCGTCAGCTTGAAAGAAAACCTGCAGAAGAAAATCAGAATGCAGGTTTACCGGTCAGCTCCCAATTGCGTCAGTGGCCGGTACAGATCAAACTTGCACCGGTCAATGCGCCTTATTTCAACGGGGCGCGCCTGCTGGTTGCCGCGGACTGCACCGCCTATGCCTACGCTTCGATTCACGAGAATTTCATGCGCGGAAAAATTACACTGATCGGCTGCCCGAAGCTCGATGAGGGCGATTACACCGAAAAGCTGACGGAGATCATCCGTCAGAACGACATCAAGAGCCTGACAATTGTGCGTATGCAGGTGCCGTGCTGCGGCGGCCTTGAGCACGCAGCAGTGAACGCACTGAAGGCGAGCGGCAAGTTTATCCCGTGGCAGGTGAAGGTCATCGCGACCGACGGCAGTCTCGTAGAATGAGGACGGGAAATCAAACGTGGGATGCGCTGCTGGGGGCGCTTGTGGGCGTTGTCCGCGCGGAGCAGAAAAACGCGAAGACCGTGGAAACGGACAGAGTGCTTTTTGAGGGCTTTGCCGCGCTTGCGGAGGATGATGAAACGGCGTTGCAGAACATGCTGGCGTGCGCCCACGCGGAGAAAAACCGCATTGCGCCGGACTGTGCGTATTGCGCCATGCCGTGCGGCAGCACGAGCGATTTAGATTTCGGCACTGTGCGCAACGCGCGGGAGGCTGTGCGGAAGCAGAAATTTGTCATCACCGAACGGTTGATCGAAATCGCGCCGGGGATGCTTTGCAAGCTCGAAAGCGGTGAGTTGGGCGAAGACGAGCTTTTTGTGTTTCACAAAGCCGTGTTTGCGCTCGGCGAAGATTGGAGCCCGGAGGAGCTTGAAAAGATGCTTGAAACTCTAAACTGAACCGTTTTGTTGCAAGGAGGAAGCTGCGGCTTTCCTCCTTGACTTTTTTAACTTGATATTGTATGATGAGCGCAAAGAGGGTGAGATTTGTGACCGATTATACATTGCAGCCGATTCCCGGCAAGACGCTTTCGCGCCGGCTGCCTGAGGGCACAGCGCTCGTTTTAGAGGGCGGCGGCCTGCGCGGCTATTACAGTTGCGGCGTGATGGAAGCGTTCATGGAAAAAGATCTGCTGTTTCCGTATATTATCGGCGTTTCGGCGGGTGCAGCGAACGCGCTTTCGTACATATCGGGCCAACCGGGGCGCAGCCGAGAGATCATTGAACACTATGTCGGGAACCCCGACTATGTGAGCACGCGAAATCTTTTGACAAAGCACACGATGTTCGACTTTGATTATATTTTCGGCACGGTGCCGGAAAAGCACATTTTTTTCGACTGGAACAAGTTTCATGAGCAAGACACGCGCTTTTTGACCGGCGCGATGAACTGCGCGGACGGCAAGACCGTTTGGTTTGAAAAGGACACGCTAAAAGCGCCGTTTATGGCTTCGCGTGCATCGTGCTCCGTGCCGCTCATCACGAAAATTCAGCATTATATGGGCTATGACCTCTTGGACGGCGGCATCAGTGACCCGATTCCAATCGAGAAGTCGCTTGCAGACGGCAACACGTTCCATGTGATTGTTTTGACACGCAACAAGGGCTACCAAAAGGAACCGTTTGGGCACACGGCGTTTTTGAAAGCGGCGTTTCGCAAGTACCCTGCTGTGGCAGAAGCGATGCGCACGCGGCATGAGATTTATAACCGCCAGTTGGCGTTGTGTGAAAAGCTTGAAAAAGCGGGCAGGGCGGTCATCATTCGTCCGTTAAAGCCGCTCAACGTCAGCCGCACAAAGGCGGAGGTCCCCGCGCTGCTCGCTTTACATGACGAGGGACTTTATGAGGGGCGCGCGGCACTCGGTTCAATTAAAGAAATGCTTAGTATTAAACTCTAACAAAAATAAAGGAGGCATTTTCATGACACTTTTTAAAATGGAAAACCGCAGAAACTTTGGGTTTTCCGCAGAAAATCCAACAGGCACAAAAGGCGGCGGCACACGCGCCAAGGACTGTGAAAAGCTGAGTCCATGCATTCAAATTCAGCCCGGCGAGACCGTTACGCTGTGTGACACGGACGGCCCGGGCATGGTGACGCACATGTGGTTCACGGGTTACGTGGGACACTCGTTTATTCTGCGAATCTACTGGGAAAACAATGAACAGCCGTCCGTGGAAGCACCGTTTTCGGCATTTTTCGGTTGCGCGTATGACGAGAATTTTTCTGACCGCGACGGCAATTACCCGGTTTTGAACTCAGCTGCGATGCTCGTCGCGCCGGGGCGCGGGTTCAACAGCTACTTTGAAATGCCGTTCAGAAAACACTGCCGTATTACAATGGAAAATCGCGGTGAAAAGCCAGAGACGCTTTTCTATATGATTTCCGGATGGTATGGAGAGATTCCCGAAAACAGCGGTTATTTTCACGCGACATATCGGCAGGAGCACCCTGTGCAGAAGGGACGCTCGTATGTGATCTTGGACGGCGTGCACGGCAAGGGTTGCTTTGCGGGCATGACGCTGGCTTCCGGCATGAACGGGCACAACACCTGCTGGGTGGAAGGCGAAGCCAAAATGTACATCGACGGCGACACATACCCCACGATGAACTACACGGGCACGGAGGATTACTTCGGCGGCTCGTATGGCTTTGGCAATGACATTTACCTCAACCGCTACCAGACGTTCAGCGGGCTTTATACGGGCTTGTATGCGATTTTGGGCGACACGAAGGAAATGTATAACCACCAAAAGCGCTTTATGCTGTACCGCTGGCACGTGAAAGACCCGGTTTATTTCGATGAGGACTTTAAAATGACGATCGACAATCTCGGCTGGACGGGCCCGCGCTACGACGACTACACGTCTGTGGCATATTGGTACCAGACGGAGCCGAAGCCGGTGCCGTTTACGCTGCCGGAGGACAAAGAGCTGATCATGGAATAAAAGGGGTAGGTGCATTGAAAAGAGTTTTGGTCGGCGGATTTTTGGCGCTTATCGGCTCGATATGGGGCGCGGCGATTTTCATTGCCTGCGGCATGAACCTTGTAAGCGGTTGGTCAACGCCGCCGGGACGGTTTTTCTCGACCGTCTCCGAGGTCGGCTTGACGCTGCCGTTGGTGTTTGCGGTCATCGTGATGCTCGTTGGGCTTGTGATTTTGGTGAAAGAGTATTTTACGAAAGATAAAAATTAAGAACAGCTTCCGTTTTGGGGTTTCTCCGAACGGAAGCTGTTTTGTTTTTATTATAGGGTTACTGTGCCGTTATTTGATGCAAAGAGCCGGCGCATTTCGGCGCGCAGGCCGCGCAGGGCGGGGGAGTTGAGTTCCGGGTCGCGCTCGGTCAATTCTTTAGCGCACTGCTGCGCTTCCTGCAAAATTTGCATGTCGTTTAACATGTCGGCAATCTTTAATTTCGGCAGGCCGTGCTGGCGCTCGCCGAAGAAATCGCCCGGACCGCGCAGGCGCAGGTCTTCGTCCGCGACCTTGAAGCCGTCCGTGGTGCTGCAAAAGAGCCTTAAACGCTGTAATGTTTCATCGTTTTGCGCTTCTGTCACCAGAATGCACGTGGAGGCGTATTTGCCGCGGCCGACGCGTCCGCGCAGCTGGTGCAGCTGCGAAAGGCCGTAGCGCTCGGCGTTTTCAATCATCATGATGACGGCATTCGGCACGTCCACGCCGACTTCGACGACCGTGGTGGACAATAATAATTTCGTGCGGTTTTCTGCAAAATCGGTCATGACGGCGTCCTTTTCCTTCGGCTTCATTTTGCCGTGCAGAATGCCGATGGGCATGTCACCGAAGTAATCGCGCACGATCTTTTCATACGCCGCGATGCTTGCCGCGTCGCTTTCGCCCTCTTCGATAAGCGGGCAGACGATGTACGCCTGTCGTCCCTCGTCGATGTGCTTTTTGATGTACCCGAACGCGCGGCGGCGCTTTGGCGGGTCGATGAGATACGTTTCGATGGGCTGACGTCCCGGGGGAAGCTCATTTAGAACGGAAACGTCGAGGTCGCCGTAAATCATCAGCGCCAAGGTGCGGGGGATTGGTGTGGCGCTCATGACAAGTGTGTGCGGGAAGTTGCCTTTTTTTGCGAGCGCGGTGCGCTGATTGACACCGAAGCGGTGCTGCTCGTCCGTGATGACGAGCGCGAGGGACGAGAACTCCACGCCGTCACTGATGAGTGCGTGCGTGCCGACGGCAAGCTGGATCTCGCCGGTCTTGAGTCCCTTAATGGCTTCGCGTTTTGCTTTGGCGCGCATGCTGCCCGTGATGAGCACCGTTTTGATGCCGCAGGGGGCGAGGAGATTGGAGAGGGACTCGTAGTGCTGCGCCGCCAGAATTTCCGTAGGAGCCATGAGTGCCGCCTGAAATCCGTTTTGAATGACCGTGTGGCACAGCGCCGCCGCCACGGCTGTTTTACCGCTGCCGACATCGCCCTGAATGAGGCGGTTCATCGGGTGCGGGCCCTGCATGTCGCGGATGCCGTCCTGCACGGCACGCTGCTGTGCGCCGGTCATCGTGAAGGGGAGCAGGGCGGCAAACTCTTTTGTATAATCCTTTTTGAGCGGATACGGATTTTCGCGCACACCTGCGCGGCGGATTTCCGCCATGCCGAGCTGCAAGACGAGCAGTTCCTCGAACACGAGTCGTCTGCGCGCCGTGGAAAGCGCTTCGGGCGAATTCGGAAAGTGGATCGTTTTGAGCGCGTATTCGAGGCGGCACAGCGCGTATTTCAGGCGAAGCGCATCGGGCAGCGGGTCTTTGACGGTCTCGGGGAGCAGGCGCAGGGCTTCTTTTACCGCGTTTGCGATGATGCGAGAGGTGAGGCCGCTCGTCTGCGGGTAAACAGGCACCATGTCCTGCATGCGGCTTTCGGGAACGAACTCCGGGGAGGCCATTTCGCGGCGCATGAACGTGCCGGTTACCTTGCCGCGAAACGCGTAGACCGCGCCCTCCGTGAGCAGACTTGTAATGTAGCGGTTGTTGAAAAATGTCAGCTGCATGTCGTCTTCGCCGTCCGTGATGGTCGTCTTGTAAAGCGTCATGCCGCCGCGGATACGCTGCTCGACAGGACGGCGCAGCACTGTGCCTTTTACGATATTCACTTCGTTTAAGCGTGTATTGCGGATGGGCACCGCGTCGCGCCAATCCTCATAAGCGCGGGGATAGAGACGCAGCAGATCGCCCACCGTGGGCGCGCCGAGCTTGCGGAACAGCTCCGCACGCTTTGGACCGACTCCCTTTAAAGACGCAATGTCCGCTTCAAATAAAGACGCCATGAAACCTCCGACATAAAACGAAAAAAGGGCAGGGCATAAAGCCCCGCCCTAAGCTGCTTTGAAATTATTCCACGGAAAGAATGAAGTAGTAGACCGGCTGGCCGCCGTTTACGAGGTTGATGTCCACACCGTCGCCTGCCTTGTTCTTGATGAGACGCAGTGCTTCGTTGGCTTCTTCCTCGGTGATGCCTTCGCCGTAAATGAGCGTGATAAACGAGGTGTGCTTATTCATCAGCGCCTTTGCGACCTTGTAGACGGAACGCACCGGCGTGTCGCCGACAAACTCGAGCTTGCCGTTCGTCATGCCCATGGTGTCGCCCTCTTTGATTTTGAAGCCGCCGAATTCGGAATCGCGTGCGGCGAACGTGACCGTGCCGGTCGCGACGTTTTCCGCTGCGGAAAGCATGGCAGAAGCGTTTTCGTCTGCGGATGCATCCGGGTCAAAGCTTAAGAGTGCGGAGAGACCCTGCGGAATGGTGCGGGTCGGTACGACGATAATCTTGCGGTCGGTGACGAGCGGCACGGCCTGTTCTGCCGCAAGGATGATGTTTTTGTTGTTCGGCAGTACGAAAACCGTCTTTGCCGGGGTGGCAAGAACGGCTTCGACAATGTCCTCCGTGCTGGGGTTCATCGTCTGGCCGCCGCTGACAACCTGTGCACAGCCGAGTTCTTCAAAGAGTGCACGCAGACCGTCGCCTGCCGCTACGGAAACAAAGCCGAGTTCCTCTTCGGGGGAAACGGGCTTTAAGGTCTCCTTTTCCTCTTTGCTGGACTGCGCCGCTTCGTAAGCCGCGCGGTTTGCGTTATTGAGTTCGGCAGCTTTTTTGTGCTGCTCTTTCATGTTTTCGATTTTTACGGTCAGCAGGGAACCGAATTCCAGCGCTTTTGTGAGCGCCACACCCGGCTGCTCCGTGTGTACGTGCACCTTGATGATCTCCTCGTCATCGACCACAACAACGCAGTCGCCGAGGGTTTCGAGGAACAGACGCAGCTCGTTCGGCTCGGTGGTGACCTCCGGGTCGCGGCCGACGATGAACTCCGTGCAGTAAGTGAAGTTGATCTCGCTGTCAAATTCCGCCGCAACGCTTGCAAAGAACTGGGCGGTCTCCTCGGCCTTTTCGGCTTCGGTCATGTCGGTTTTGACGATCTCACCGTACTTGAAGACCTGCATCATGCCATCGAAGATCATGCAAAGGCCTTGACCGCCGGCGTCGACGACGCCTGCTTTTTTCAGAACGGGGAGAAGATCCGGTGTGGTGGCCAGTGCTTCCGCCGCGCCCATGCAGATGGCATCCCAAACGTAAATGGGGTCGTTGTCGATCTCGGCTGCCGCAGCGCCTTTTTCCGCCGCCACGCGGGCAACGGTCAAAATGGTGCCTTCGGTCGGCTTCATGACGGCTTTATAAGCGGAATCCACGCCGATGGCGAGCGCCGCTGCGAGCTGTGTACCGTCTGCTTCTACGGTGTCCTCGAGACCCTTCGAGAAGCCGCGGAACAGAAGGGAAAGGATAACGCCGGAGTTGCCTCTTGCGCCGCGCAGCATGGCGGAAGCCGCCGTCTTTGCGACCTTAGCGGTTGTTTCGTTATCCGCAAGCGCCTGCATGGCGTCGCTGCCTGCACCGATCGTCATGGACATATTCGTGCCCGTGTCGCCGTCCGGAACGGGGAAGATGTTGAGGTCATCCACAAATTTCCGGTTTTTCAATATGCTGTTCGCGCCGGAGATGACTGCGTCGCGAAGCTGTTTACCTGTAATCACTGCATACACATCCTGTCTAAAAACGTTCGGAAGGCGAAAAAACCGGCTCCCGATAGATATTTGCATGTATTTTCAAACTACACTATACCATAGTTTGCGGGAAAAAACAAGGGTAATACCGCACAGAAATCACGTTTAGCGCAGGGAGAAACGCTCTGTGCTGCGGGTGAGGCCTGTTTTTTCATCGATATCGAACAAAATGCAGTCGAGCTTGCACGGACCGTCCGCAAAATCGAACCGCACGGGCATTTTGCTTATCTGCTTTTTGATGACGAGCTCCGCTCTGACGCCGAGTACGGACTCGATGGGGCCGGTCATGCCGACGTCGGTGATGTATCCGGTGCCCTTCGGCAGAACGGTTTCATCGGCCGTCTGCACGTGTGTGTGCGTGCCGAACACGGCGGAAACGCGGCCGTCTGCATAATAGCCGAACGCGCGCTTTTCGCCGGTGGCTTCCGCGTGAAAATCCACAATGCAGATTTTCGGAAGGTCGGGCGTTTTTAAAAGCGTATCGAGTGTGCGGAACGGGCAGGCGAGGTGCTCGTCAAGGTATACATTACCCATTAAGTTGATGACGGCGATCTGCGTGCGGCCGAGATCTAAGACGGTCATGCCTTTACCCGGGGCTTCCGGCGGGAAGTTTGCGGGGCGGATGACGCAGTCGCTTTCGTCGATATAATCGTAAAATTCGCGGCGGCGGTAGGTGTGGTTTCCGGTGGTGATGATATCCACGCCGCTATCGAGCAGGTGGTTTGCGGAGGCAGGGGTGATGCCGTTGCCGTCCGAGGAGTTTTCGCCGTTTGCGATGACGGCATCGATGCCCTTAGTGCGCTTGAAGGCGGGGAGAGTGCGGCGCAGAAAGTCGCACCCGTGGCTGCCCACCACGTCGCCGATACATAATATCTGCATATAGGGGGTCCTTTCTTTTAGTCAATATGAAAATCCAGCGTTTTGGCGTTTCTCGGCAAATCTTTTGTGTATTTTAAAAAGCTTGTGACGCGGCGGTCGTATTCGTCCGTGACCGTAAAGCCGAGCGCTTTTGCGGTGCGTTTGGTGAGCTCCGTGAAAAGCTCGCCTGCCTTAAACAGTGCGCGCCAAATGTCTTCTTCGGTGCATGCGGAGAAGGTTTCAAGGTAGCCGTTCCAGATGTCTGCGGGGAGAAGGTCTTTTAAGGCGTCACCGCATTTGCCGGCGCTGTAATCAAACCCATGCAGCGTTCCGGCGTACCATTTCATCATTTGCAGCAGCATTTTGCGAATACAACTTTCCATGTGCGTCTGCGCAAACAGGAGCTGGCCGCGCCACAGGCCCTTGGAGACGTACGGCGAGACCCACCAGAACTCCGTGCGGCAGTCAAAAAACATACGCTCGGTCGGCTTTTTGACGTAGTGCGTGCTCTCATTCGGCTCCGGCAGCTTCGGCAGGGCGTTGTCTTTATCTAATAATACGACGGAAAGGCGGTCGTCATAACAATATACTTCCCAGCGGTCGATGCTCGATACGGTCAGGTCGATGCGGTTGCCGTCCGCAAACTGCATCAGATAGCATACGAACTCGGGAAAGTGCTCTTTAAAAAGCTCGCTTTCGTCGGTGCGCTCGCAGACGAGGATTTCGCCGAAGTCTTTATAATAGGCTTTTTCCTTGCACGGAGTAAGATCGCGCACGAGGTACACAATGTCAAAATCATTGAACGGATCGGGCTTACGGTTCGGGTTCGCACGGGAACCGTTTAAGATGACGGCACGGATATTTTCATCGGCATTTGCATAGCCGAGGATGAGGTCATACATTTCTTTTTCGCTGCGCATAAAAACTCCTCCGTATTTTATAGGCTTATTTTACCGCAAAACGGGCTTTTTTTCAATGTTCTTTTTGATTTTGGCTTTGTAAAACCCGAAATGTTAAGCAGTTTTACGTGGATTTTACACAAGACTTCTTTTTGAGTTTACAAAACGGCCCTATACTTTCGCTTGTAAACCAAAGGAAAAGATAAAAGGCGAGCAGAAAGCTCCCGAAAGGAAAGAGTAATTTATGAAACTCAGAAAGATCACCGCGGTTCTTGCAGCCGCACTTCTCACCATGACAGCTATGACGGCTTGCTCCGGCGGCGCAGCAAGCTCCGCTCCCTCCGAGACACCGTCCTCCGAATCCTCCGCTGCATCTGCGGAGAGCGCTTCTTCCGAAGAAACGACCGGCGGTGACATGACCGGCGAAATCACCGTTCTTTCCCGTGAAGACGGCTCCGGCACACGCGGCGCGTTCATCGAGCTGTTCGGCATCGAGCAGAAGAACGACGCCGGCGAAAAGGAAGATATGACGACGGATGATGCGCAGATTACGAACAGCACCTCCGTTATGATGACCACCGTACAGGGCAACCCGAAGGCCATCGGCTATATCTCCCTCGGCTCCCTTGACGAAAGCGTTGTCAAAGCCGTGGAGATTGACGGTGCGGCGCCGACCGTTGAGAATGTAAAGGCCGGCACCTATAAGGTTGTTCGTCCGTTCAATATTGCAACAAAGGGCGAGGCAAGCGAAGCTGCACAGGACTTCATCAACTTCATCATGAGCGCTGACGGTCAGAAGGTCGTCTCCGAAAACGGTTATATCACCGTTGATGATGCGGCCCGGCTTATGCGGCATCCGGCGTTTCCGGCAAGGTCGTTGTTGGCGGTTCCTCCTCTGTTACGCCGGTCATGGAAAAGCTGAAGGAAGCTTATATGGCGCTGAACCCGGACGTTACCGTTGAAGTGCAGCAGAGCGACTCCACCACGGGCATGACCTCCACCATCGACGGTGCGTATGACATCGGCATGGCTTCCCGTGAGCTGAAGGACAGCGAGCTTGAAGCCGGTCTTACCCCGACTGTCATCGCGCAGGATGGCATCGCTGTTATCGTCAACAAGGAAAACACGCTGACCGGCCTTACGAGCGAGCAGGTTTTGAGCATCTACACCGGCGAAACGACCGATTGGTCCGAGCTTCAGTAAGAAACAATCCATAAAACGCAGGAGAGCCGGGCGGAAAGGTCCGGCTCTTTTCGCAAGGAAGTCAATAAAGTAGTTTTGAAAGTTTGAAAGGTGCGTGCAAACCGTGAAGTGGAGCAACATAAAAGAGCTTCTCATGCATATCCTCTTTTTTCTCACAGCCTGCGTATCGATCTTTGCCGTTGTTTTGATCTGCGTGTTTCTGTTTGCAAACGGCATTCCGGCCATTGGTAAGATCGGTGTGTTTAATTTTCTGCTCGGCACTAAGTGGAAGCCGGGCAACGACATCTACGGCATTCTGCCGATGATCCTCGGCAGCCTCTACGTCACGGCGGGCGCAATCATCATCGGTGTGCCGATTGGACTTCTGACGGCGGTTTTTCTTGCAAAGTTCTGCCCGAAGGGCCTTTATAAGATTTTAAAGCCTGCAACGGAGCTAATGGCCGGTGTGCCGTCCGTTGTGTACGGCTTCTTCGGTCTCGTTGTTTTGGTACCGCTTGTGCAGAACATTTTCGGCGTGGCGGGCAACACGATGCTGACAGCGTCTGTTTTGCTCGGCATTATGATCTTGCCGACGATCATCGGCGTTTCGGAAAGTGCCATTCGCGCCGTGCCGGACAGCTACTATGAAGGCTCTCTGGCGCTCGGCGCGAGCCATGAGCGCAGCGTGTTCTTTGCGACATTGCCGGCGGCGCGTTCCGGCATTTTGGCGGGTGTGGTGCTCGGTATCGGCCGTGCCATCGGCGAAACGATGGCGGTCGTCATGGTGGCGGGCAACAAGGCGCGTATGCCGCAGGGCCTGCTCGATGGCGTGCGCACCATGACGGCGAACATCGTTATGGAAATGGGCTATGCCACAGACCTGCACCGCGAGGCGCTCATTGCGACGGCGGTCGTGCTGTTCGTGTTTATCTTAATGATCAACGTTACGTTCTCGCTTCTGCGCAGAAAAGACAGGGCATGACCCGGAAAGGATACGGAAATGACTATGGAACGTACCTGTAAACCCGTGGCGGCAGAGACCATCAACAAGCTCACCTTCAAGGATAAAATGCGCGCGTATAAGCGCTCGCCGCTTTCGCTTATCTTACTGCTGTTTGTCTGCGGCGCGTCGCTCATCACGATGCTGACGCTTTTATACCTTATCTTTTACATTCTTGTGAAGGGCATCCCGTATATCACACCGGATCTTTTCTCGTTCACCTATACGTCGGATAACGTGTCGCTGATGCCGGCGCTGATTTCTACGGTCGTCATGACGATCATCGCGCTCGTTATTGCACTGCCGCTCGGCATCGGCGCGGCAATCTACTCTGTGGAATACGCAAAGCGCGGCAACAAGCTTGTGCAGCTCGTGCGCATCACGACCGAAACACTTTCGGGCATTCCGTCCATCGTGTACGGCCTGTTCGGCTATCTGTGCTTTGTGACGGCGCTGCACTGGGGCTATTCTTTGCTTGCCGGTGCGTTTACGGTCGCCATCATGATTTTGCCGCTCATCATGCGCACAACGGAGGAGGCGCTCATCTCGGTGCCGGATTCCTTCCGCGAGGGCAGCTTCGGGCTTGGCGCGGGCAGATTGCGCACGGTGTTTCACATCGTACTGCCGAGCGCCGTGCCGGGCATTTTGTCCGGCGTGATTTTGGCCATTGGCCGCGTTGTGGGTGAATCCGCGGCGCTGATGTACACTGCGGGCTCCGTGGCGCAGATGCCGGGCCAGGCGGGCGGCGGTCTGTTCGATTCCGTGCGAACCCTCTCCGTGCACATGTATGTGCTTTCGAGCGAGGGCCTGCACATCGACAAAACGTATGCCACAGCGGTTGTGCTGCTTGTTATCGTCATCGGCATCAACGCACTGTCCTCGTTCGTCGCGAAGAAAATTACGAAGAAACAGGGCTAAAGCGAGCCTTTTAGAAAATCACACCAGAAAAAGATAGGGGAAACGATATGAGCTGTAAATTAGCAATCGAAGATCTGAATTTGTATTACGGCGATTTCCATGCGCTGAAATCCATCCATATGGAAATTCAGCCGAACGAGATCACCGCGTTCATCGGGCCTTCCGGCTGCGGCAAAAGTACGCTGCTGAAATCCTTGAACCGTATGAACGACCTCGTTGAGGGCTGCCGGATTACCGGCGCAGTAAAATTGGACGGCGAGGACATCTACCACGGCATGGACGTGAACCTTTTGAGAAAACGTATCGGCATGGTGTTCCAAAAGCCGAACCCGTTTCCGATGAGCGTGTACGACAACATCGCCTACGGACCGCGCACGCACGGCATCCGCTCTAAGGCGAAGCTCGATGACATTGTGGAGCGTTCTTTAAGAAACGCCGCCATTTGGGACGAGCTTAAAGACAGACTGAAGAAAAGCGCACTGGGGCTTTCCGGCGGACAGCAGCAGAGACTGTGCATTGCACGCGCGTTGGCTGTGGAGCCGGAGGTGCTGCTGATGGACGAACCGACCAGCGCCCTTGACCCAATCTCCACTTCCAAAATAGAAGACCTTGCGGTGGAGCTGAAAAAGGATTATACTATCGTTATGGTCACGCACAACATGCAGCAGGCGGCGCGTATCTCGGACAAAACGGCATTCTTCCTGCTCGGTGAGGTCATCGAGTATGGCGAGACGGAGAGCTTATTCACCATGCCGAAGGATAAGCGCACGGAGGATTACATCACCGGCAGATTCGGTTAAGGCTTGCAGAAAGGAACGTGACTACAATGAGAAATCGTTTGGACGAGCAGCTGGAGCTGCTCAATACAGAGCTTATCCGCATGGGCGCACTGTGCGAAGACGGCATTGCGCAGGCGGCACAGGTACTTGTGACACGAGACGAAGCGCTGCGCCGCGCCGTGGACGAAACGGAACAGGAAATCGACCGCAAGGAGCGCGAGATTGAAGCAATCTGCCTGCGCTTGCTTTTACAGCAGCAGCCTGTTGCGAAAGACCTGCGTCTCATCTCTGCCGCGATGAAGATGATCGCAGATATGGAGCGCATCGGCGACCAGGCTTCGGATATTGCCGAAATGGTCGAGCATATCCGCGCAGAGGTGCTGCCGGGCAGTCTGCACATTGCCGAAATGGCGCGCGCTGCCGTGAAAATGGTGACGAACAGCGTCGATTCGTTTGTGCGCCGTGACATTGATATTGCGCGCGCCGTGGAAAAAGCGGACGACGAAGTAGATGCGCTTTTTAACAAGGTGAAAAGTGAGATCATCGCACTCATCGCCGAAAAGCCCGAGGAGGGCGAGACATGCCTTGACCTGCTGATGGTGGCGAAGTATTTTGAACGCATCGGTGACCACGCGGTCAATATTGCGGAGTGGGTCGTGTTCTCACTCACCGGCGAGCACGATTAAGCGGCAAAGCCGCACAGAAAGGATTTTAGGGTTTATGATCTATCTTGTGGAGGACGACGACAGCATCCGCGAGCTTGTACTCTATACACTGCACACCACCGGTTTTGAAGCCGAGGGCTTCCGGAATGCGGCCGATTTCTGGCAGGCGCTTGAAAAAGAGCTGCCGCAGCTCGTGCTGCTTGACATTATGCTGCCGGACGAAGACGGTCTGCATATTTTGAAGCGTCTGCGCGCGGGTGCGGAAACGGCCGACCTGCCCGTGATGATGCTGACGGCGAAAAGCAGCGAATATGACCGTGTGGTTGGGCTGGACAGCGGCGCGGACGATTACATGCCGAAGCCGTTCGGCATGATGGAGCTTGTCTCCCGTGTGCGTGCGCTGCTGCGCAGGGCCGCAAAGCCCGCGGCGGAGGATAAGCTTTTTACGGCGGGCTCGCTTGCGGTGGATGTGAAGCGCCGCGCTGTTACGGTTGATGGTGAACCCGTGATCCTCACGTACAAAGAATTTGAACTGCTGTGCTATCTGCTGGAAAACCGCGGTGTGGTGCTTTCGCGCGATCAGATTCTCACGAAGATCTGGGATTACAATTACAGCGGCGAGACCCGCACGGTAGACGTGCATATCCGCACGCTGCGGCAAAAGCTCGGCGATGCCGGTGCGCTCATTGAGACCGTGCGCGGCGTGGGCTACCGGCTGGCACAGGATTAAAGAGGAGAAAGACGCATGAAGAAAAAGATCATTTTCAGCATGTCGTGCATTGCGCTGCTTTCCATTTTGCTTTCTATGGTGCTTTCCGGCGTCGTTTCGTACTACGATTCGCTGGAAATCGTGAAAAAGGCGACCATAGCGGAAAGCCGCTACATTCAAAACGGAATCGCCCTTGGCGGGGACGATTACCTTTCCGACATCCGCTCCGCCGGGTATGATACAGCCGCCGCGCAGTCTGTGCGCGTGACCGTCATCGATACGGACGGCACGGTGCGATTTGACAGTGTTGCAGATGCCGCAAACATGGAAAACCACAACAACCGCCCGGAGGTCATTGCTGCAAGAGAAAACGGTGCGGGGGAATCCGTGCGTGAATCCGATACGCTGAATGTGCAGTCGTATAACTACGCTGTGATGCTCTCGGACGGACGCGTGCTGCGCCTTTCGGTCGGTATGAAGACGGTGTTCGGCTCCATTGAGCGCATGGTGCCGTGGATGCTGCTGTGCTCCGTCATTATTTTGGTGCTGGCCATTTTGCTTTCCACGTACCGCACAAAGCAGATTGTGGCGCCGGTCAACGCCATTGACCTTGACCACCCGATGGAAAACGACGTGTACGGTGAGCTTTCGCCGCTGCTTTTGCGCTTGCAGCGCCAGAACGAGACCATCAAGGAGAAAATGGAAGAGCTGCACCGCAAGCAGACGGAGTTTACCGCCATCACCGAAAACATGCGCGAGGGCTTTATTGTGGTGGATGCAAAGGGCGATGTGCTTTCGTACAACACGAGCGCTGTGCGCCTTTTGGACGTGCACCCGGAGGACGACCGCCCACAGAGCGTGCTGGCGTTTAACCGCAGCCCCGATTTCCGTGATGCAGTGGATTCCGCGCTGACGGGTACGGCGAGCGAGCGCATCACAAAGCTGGCGGGGCGCAGTTACAGCCTCATCGCGAACCCCGTTACGAACGATAACGGCGTGCAGGGCGCGGTGATCGTGCTGCTGGACGTTACCGAAAAGGAAGAGAACGAGCGCTTGCGCCGCGAGTTCACCGCGAACGTTTCGCATGAGCTCAAAACGCCGCTGACTTCTATTTCAGGTTATGCGGAGATTATGAAGGACGGGCTCGTCAAGAGCGCCGATGTGCCGCGCTTTGCGAACAACATTTATACCGAAGCACAGCGGCTTATCGACGTAACGAAGCAGTCCTTCTTCGAGGGGATTAAGCACGCTACCAAGGGAAGCCGTGTGCAGGATATCTCCCATGCCGTACAGACGTACGTGGAGTCTAACGGTTTTTCAGTTGTCCGATCTTTCGTGGGTCACGGCGTAGGTCGGCAGCTGCATGAGGAGCCGGAGGTCCCGAATTTCGGAGCTCCCGGCCGGGGCCCCAGATTGCTCCCCGGTATGGTCATCGCCGTCGAGCCCATGGTGTGCCAAGGCACCTATGAGGTCAATGTCCTAAAGGACAACTGGACGACGGTCACCGCCGACGGCAAGCTGGCAGCCCACTATGAAAATACTGTACTCATCACCGACGGCGAGCCGGAAATACTCACCGTCACCGAAGGACTTTAACTATGGACCCGGAAAATTCCGCGCTCCTCATCGGAGATGTGGTTTCTTCCACGGCGGGCAGAGATCAGGGATGCCTGTTCTATGTAGTAAGCACCGAAGACCAATATGTGACGCTGGTCAACGGCCGGAACAGGCCCTTGGAAAAGCCCAAGCGAAAAAAACGCAAACACGTAGTAAAAGTGCTTCGATCTGAGACCAGAGTTGCCGAGAAGTTACGCTCCGGCGACAAAGTGCTCAACGGAGAATTACGAAGAGACCTGGCTTCCCTGAGCCGGGCCGTGCAAGCAAACGACCTAGGAGGTTCATGACTTGGCAAAAGACGACGTAATCGAACTTGAGGGCATCGTAACTGATGCGCTGCCGAATGCCATGTTCTCCGTCGATATCGGCGGCGGGCACACCATTCTGGCACATATTTCCGGCAAGCTCCGGATGAACTTTATCAAGATTCTGCCCGGAGACAAGGTGACCGTTCAGATGTCGCCCTATGATCTGACAAGAGGCAGAATCACGTGGAGAAGTAAATAGAGCCACTTGCTCAAATGGAGGTTAACAGTATGAAGGTAAGACCGTCCGTAAAGCCCATGTGCGAAAAATGCAAGATCATTAAGCGCCATGGACGCGTTATGGTAATTTGCGAAAACCCGAAGCATAAGCAGAGACAAGGTTAATAGGAGGTGCTCTGAATAGTATGGCACGTATTGCTGGTATTGACCTGCCCCGTGAAAAGAGAATCGAAATCGGTTTGACTTATATCTACGGTATCGGCAGAAAAAGCGCACAGGACATCCTGAAGGCAGCCGGTGTGGATGGCGACATCCGCGTCAAGGATCTGACGGAAGATCAGGAATCCGCTCTGCGTGAAGTAATCGACAAACATTACACCATTGAGGGCGACCTCCGCCGTGAAGTCGCGCTCAACATCAAGCGCCTGACTGAGATCGGCTGCTACCGCGGTGTCCGTCACCGTCGTGGGCTGCCCGTCCGCGGTCAGAGAACAAAGACCAACGCTCGTACCCGCAAGGGTCCCAAGAAGACCATTGCGAACAAGAAGAAGTAAGGGGAGTGTGAGATAGTATGGCAAAAGCAGTCAAAAAGGTTATCAAGCGCCGTCGTGAGCGCAAGGTTATCGAAAAGGGCGCCGTGCATATCCGCTCGTCCTTTAACAACACCATGGTTACCGTGACCGACGCCAACGGTAACGCTCTGTCCTGGGCCTCCTCTGGTGGTCTCGGATTCCGCGGAAGCAGAAAGTCGACCCCGTACGCCGCGCAGATGGTCGCTGAGACCGCTGCAAAGGCAGCTGTCGACAACTACGGCCTGAAGACGGTTGAAGTCTTCGTCAAGGGTCCCGGTCAGGGCCGTGAGTCCGCAATCCGCGCGCTGCAGTCTGCTGGTCTGGAAGTTACCATGATCAAGGACGTCACCCCCATTCCCCACAATGGCTGCCGTCCCCCGAAGCGCCGCCGCGTGTAATAGGCAAGGAGGAGAATAGTTATGGCAAAGAACACACAGCCTGTATTAAAGCGTTGCAGAACGCTGGGCGTATCTCCCGCTGCAATGGGTTACAGCAAGCAGTCCAACCGCAACCCCGGCGGCAAGAGAAGAACCAAGAAGTCCGAGTATGGCACGCAGCTGACCGAGAAGCAGAAGGTCAAGTTTGTCTACGGCATCCTGGAAAAGCAGTTCAGAATGTACTACGAAAAGGCAGAGAGAATGAACGGCAACACCGTCGTGTACCGTCTGGGCTTCGCCTCCACGCGCCGCGAGGCTCGTCAGCTGGTGAACCATGGTCACTACACCGTCAACGGCAAGTCGGTCAACATCCCCTCCTACCTGGTCGATGTGAACGACGTGATCGCTGTCAGTGAAAAGAGCAGCTCCAACAACCGCTTCAAGAAGATGAAGGAAGACGACGCTTTCATCGCAGCTCCGAAGTGGCTGGAAAGAGACAAGAACAACCTCACCGGTAAGGTTATTGCGCTGCCCGCAAGAGACGATATTGACTTTGAGATCGCAGAAAATCTGATCGTCGAATTGTACTCCAAGTAACGTTTCACCCTCGTTTATTGGTAAGCTGAATTCGGCAGCGAAACGCAAGGTTTCGCAGTTACAAGGAGGGTTTAATTATTCATGGTAGAAATTGAAAAGCCGCGTATTGAGTGTATGGATTCCCCGGAGGATGGCTCCTACGGCAAATATGTCGTCGAACCTCTGGAAAGAGGCTACGGCACCACCCTCGGCAACTCTCTGCGCAGGATTCTTCTTTCCTCCCTGCCCGGCACAGCCGCGACCTCGATCAAGATCGCGGGTGTGCAGCACGAGTTCTCCACGATTCCCGGCGTCAAGGAAGACGTTACGGAGATCGTTCTGAATGTAAAGAAGATCATTGCCAGACTGCACTGCCAGGGCACGAAGACCGTCTTCATCGACGCCACCGGCGAACGTGAAGTCACCGCCGGCGACATCAAGGCAGACGGCGAGGTCGAGATTCTCAATCCTGACCTTCATATCTGCTCGCTGGGTCCCGACGCCACCTTCAACATGGAAATCACGCTGAGCCACGGCCGCGGATACGTCTCGTCCGATAAGAACAAGACGCCCAACATGCCCATCGGAACGATTGCCGTCGATTCGATTTACACGCCGGTCTACAAGGTGAACTACACCGTGGAGAACACCCGTGTGGGCAACATGACAGACTATGACAAGCTTACGCTCGAAGTCTGGACCGATTCTACCATCTCCGCAAGAGATGCGGTCAGCCTCGGTGCAAAGATTTTGTCCGACCATCTGAGCCTGTTCACGGATCTTTCCGATGCCGTGGCAAACAAGCCGACGATGGCGGAAAAGCCTGAGACGCATCGCGACAAGGTCCTGGAAATGACCATCGAAGAGCTTGACCTGTCCGTCCGAAGCTTTAACTGCCTCAAGCGCGCCAACATCAACAACGTCGAGGACCTGATCTCCAGAACCGGCGAGGACATGATGAAGGTCCGCAACATGGGCCGCAAGTCTTTGGAAGAGGTGCAGAACAAGCTGGCTATGATGGGTCTGTCCCTGGCCAGTGAAGAATCCGGCAACAATAATTAAACCTTATGATGTAAGGAGGAAACGTGCATGTTCGGTACTCGCAAGCTGGGCAGAACCAGCGACCAGAGAAAAGCGATGCTGCGGCAGATGACCACCGCGCTGCTGGAAAACGGAAAGGTACAGACGACCTTTTACCGGGCCAAAGAAGTGCAGCCCGTGGTGGAGAAAATGATCACTCTGGGGAAGAAGGGCAACCTGGCTGCCTACCGGCGGGCCATGGGCTTCATCACCAAAGAAGATGTGGTGAGCAAGCTCTTTAAGGAAGTGGCGCCTAAGTATGCCGACCGCAACGGCGGCTACACCCGTGTGACCCGTCTTGGACCGCGCCGCGGCGACGCAGCCGAGATGGCAGTGATCGAACTCGTCTGAGTTTTACAAAACCTCTCTTTGATGCAGGTCAAAGAGAGGTTTTTCTATTCCCGACATAAAAATCCCCCGATGGCGCATACTACGCCAAAGGGGGAGTTTTCATGCATATGACGGACAAGGAATATAACCGGTATGTGGCGGGGCTTGCGAAAAAGTCGCCGCTCTGGAAGGATTTGCTGAACAGCTTCTGGATCGGAGGGCTCATCTGCGCGCTCGGGCAGCTGATCGGAAACGGCTGGAAGATGGCAGGGCTCGACAAGGACGCGGCAGCCACGGCGACGGCAATTTCTCTGGTATTTTTAAGCGCACTGTTTACGGGGCTGAGCTGGTATGACGACATTGCAAAGCTCGCTGGTGCAGGCACGATCGTACCGATTACGGGTTTTGCCAACGCGGTCGTCTCACCGGCAATTGAGTTTAAGGCAGAGGGCTTCGTCACAGGGATGGCAGCAAAGATGTTCACGATTGCAGGACCTGTTATCGTCTACGGCACGACCGCAAGCGTTATTTACGGCGTGATTTACTGGCTGTGTACCAGGTAAAAACGAATCGCGCGCGGCATGAGGTTGCGGCATCCGGCGCTTTGTGATAAAATAGACAAAACACAAAGCGGGAGGCAAGCGCATGGCAGACAAAAAGCGATTGCAGGGCATTGCACTGATTCTGTTTGGAATTCTTCTGTGCCTCGCAAAGGAAGAAATCAATCGGGAGCTGTTTCACAGCATCGGCTATTTTCCGTTTGCACTGATTGGCGCGTTTACCGGAATCGCCGGGCTTGTGATGGTGTTCTATGAAAAGAAGGACGATGCCGGAAAGTAGGCAGAACGCGCAAAATAGAAATGGCAGACGTTTTACGTCTGCCATTTTTCAGTCGTCCATCGTGGGAATGGAGATATTGTCGGTGCCGTGGGCTTCGAACTCGGCGATATAATCGTCCATCCGGGAGACCAGCGCATCATAGTTTTCGTTGGAAACCGGCTGATAGTCCATATCGCGTCGCGCCAGCTCCTCGGCAAGAATTTCATAGAAGACCGTGTCTTCGTAATCTGCAATCGCCTCGTGGATGCCGCCGTCGGAAAATGCGCGCGACGGAACATCCTCTCCGTTCCACCGTTCGACGAGCGACGCCATGCCGTTTTCCCGGCAGAGGGCGAAAAGCTTGGATTCCACCTGATCGTAGTCGGCGAAACGGTCGTCGCCGCGCGTTGAGTTGAGAATCCAGTTTCCGATGTAGACCATATCCAGAAGCCGGCGAAACTCCTTCTTCGACAATTCAAGCTGCATATACCCGCCTCCTAACTGTAGCGTTACTACTCTCATTATATACACATCGCGCGTCGATTTCCACTGTTAAAATCACGGTAATGTGTAAAAAAGTCCTTGTGTTCTTGATGCTTTTGGCATATGATAGGGAAGAATCAGGCGGGCTAGCCGCCGGAAATGAGGATTGATCTTGAAAAAACTTAGCGTATGTGTCCTGTTTGGCGGCGTTTCGCCGGAGCATGAGGTTTCTCTGCGGTCGGCGGAATCAGTGCTGAACAACCTGAACCCTGAGAAATACAACATCTTTCCCGTCGGTATCACCAGAGACGGGGAGTGGATTTTATTTGGCGGCAGCGACTATTCGATGCTCCCGAACGGAACGTGGGAAAGCTGTCCGCGCAACCGCAGGGCAGCGCTCTCGCCCGTGCGCGGGCAGGGGCTTCTGAGCTTTGAAAACGACTGCGTGGTGCGCGAGCGCATCGACGTGGTCTTCCCGGTGCTGCACGGAGAAAACGGCGAGGACGGGTCCATGCAGGGGCTATTGCAGATCGCAGGAATTGCGTATGTCGGTTCCGGCGTCGGTGCGTCGAGTGCGTGCATGGATAAATCGATGACGAAGCTGATTGCGGCAAACGCAGGGATTTTGCAGGCGCGCTGGCAGGTAATTCGCGCGCACGAATGGGCGCGCAATCAGAACGGCTGCATGGACGCGGCAGAGCGTGCGTTTTCCTATCCGGTTTTCGTCAAGCCTGCCGGGACCGGCTCGTCGGTCGGCATTTCCAAAGCGAAAAGCCGGGAGGAGCTGGAGCTTTCCGTGGCAGACGCGCTGCGCTACGGCGAGAAGGTGCTGGTCGAAGAATTCATCGGCGGGCAGGAGATCGAGGTTGCCGTTCTCGGAAACGAAAATCCCTGCGCGTCCGTCTGCGGCGAGATTGAAGCGGGCGCAGAGTTTTACGACTATGAGGCAAAATACCTCTCCGACAGCGCCAGGTTTTATGTGCCTGCGCGAATTTCGGAAGAGCTGTCCGAGCAGGTGCGCGAGACGGCAGTGAAGGTTTACACGGCGATGGAATGCCGCGGGCTTGCGCGGGTGGACTTTTTCGTCCGGCGCGCGGACAGCGCGGTGGTCTTCAACGAGATCAACACGATACCGGGCTTTACGTCAATCTCGATGTATCCGAAGCTATTTGCGGCAAGCGGCATTGCGTATCCGGCGCTGCTTGACAATCTCATTTCGCTTGCGATGGAGGACGAACCATGGTACAGGCAGCAATGATTTCCATTACCGGCACGCAGCAGCTGGAAGGCGAAGAGCCGGAGAGCATCCAGCTCGTGACCGAAGGGTCGTACTGCTATGAGCCGGGCTATATCCGCTTTTCCTACGTGGAAACGCAGATGACCGGGCTGGAGGGCGTTGTGACGACGTTCACGATCGAAGAC
>OHCI01000369.1_pt1 | contig 20660 bp, 20 predicted proteins | sample 1566751 | NCBI WGS metagenome assembly OHCI01 (sample SAMEA3879609, study PRJEB24766) | human gut metagenome | biome: human-associated habitat; feature: feces | place: USA | collected 1985/1987
GCCTGAACATGTCGTGCCGCACTCTCGGGCGACGAAGAAGCGCTGAGGTGTCGCTCAAGCGTGCCGTGCTGCACTTTCGGGTGACGATATTGGGTTAAAATGTTGCCTGAGGTGGGTGTGTGGGATCACATCGTAGTACAGCACCGTTGTGATGCGCCGTGGAACTGCACCGTTGGGACACGCCGTGGAACTGCACCGGGGCTGGCTATACTGGCTATACCATGTTGAGGGCGGTGAAGAGGCGGCGGTAGGCGGCGGCTTTCTGTTCCAGGGGGAGGGGGTAGGCTCTGGAGGAGGAGGGCATGCGGTAGAGGCGCATCGGACGGCCTTCGAAATGGAATTCGGAATATTCACCGGTGGCGGGGGCGGAGGTGCCGAAGGTTTGGCAGAGGGTGTCGGTGGCTTTTTCTCCGGTGGTGACAATGGCTTGGCACTGAGGGATCTGCCTTAACAGGGCGGGGATGTCGGTCGGGGTCACTACCTCCAGAAACTTGTCTGAGGCGTTGTCTTTCAGGCGGCGGACGGCGGTGGCGGTGTCGTACATCGCTATGCCGGTTCCGGTGCAGAAATCCACTATGTCGTCCAGTCTGAATTTCTTGGTGGCAACGTCCACGAAACGGTTCTTGTCGTTGAAAAATATCAGACCCATAATCCGCCACATGTCGTTGATGAAATTCGGGTAGTAAAAATCTATGCTCCAGCGTTTGGATTGGGGCGGGAAACTGCCCAGCATCAGCACCTTGGCATTAGCCGGCAGGAATGGCTCGAAAGGATGCCGCTCAACGGGAATTGGATTGCGGTCTGGAAACGACTCGTATGTGTTTAATCTTTCGATGGTTGAGCCTACATTTTCGGCCTCAGGGCTTGCGGTTTGACAAAGTCCGCCAACCACCGAAGCGCTCGAAACAATGGTGTTGTTACTGCAAGTCGCTTTTTCGGCATCTGAACTTGTCGAAGCGATTAAAGTTTCTCCGGTCACTGAGTCTGCTGAAGTGACCGGAGAAACAGCTTTCAATCCTTTTTGAATATTCATTACTTGGCGGCTGCGCCAGCGGAACCGGCTGTACCTGCATCGTCAGCTGCGCCAGCGGAACCGGCTGCGTCAGCTGCGCCAGCGGAACCGGCTGCGTCGGCTGCGCCAGCGGAACCGGCTGCACCTGCATCCCCGGCTGCGCCAGCGGAACCGGCTGCGTCGGCTACACCTGCATCCCCGGCTGCACCGGCATCATCCGCTGCACCGGCGGCGTCGGCGGAACCTTCGACAAATGCGACGATCTCACCTTTGGCGACCTTGTCACCCTGCTTGCCGAGGGTGGCCACTATGCGGCCGTCAACGGCGGGAACCAGTTCCTCCATTCCGTAATATGTCTGCACGAAGCCTATGCCTTTCCCGGCCTTGACCTTTGTGCCGGCGATCGGCGCTACGGAATCGTCCTCCACATCGACCTGCCAGAGAAGCTGACCCTTGGCCGGAGCCTGGACGGGAACGGCGTGAGGGTAGCGCCTGGCATATTCATCCACATCGAACTTCGGCATCTCGACCACAGGACGCACCACCTCGATCGGGGCGTTCGCCTTGGCCTTGAGGTCGGCCAGTTCGGCGTTGAAACGCTCTTTGGCCACGCCGCTCCGATAGTCCCTGTACTGGCGCTCGTGCATCGCGAACTCGAAGAGTTCCTCCTCGTCCTGACCTTCGTCCCAGCCCTCTTCCTTCATCATCTGACGGAATTTCGGAAGCTCGTCCGGGTACATCTCCTGAGGGTCGCCGGTGTAGAACTCCATGCCTTTTTCCTTGGCGAGTTGTACGATCTCCGGAGCGAGCTCTCCAGGGAGGCGGCCCATCTTGCCGAGGATCATGTTCCAGGTGTCCTTGTCGATCGTGGTCCAGCGAGGCTTGCCGTTCAGAAGGTTCAGGAGGTTCATCAGCGCGGTGTTCTTCGTGTACTGGCTGAACGGAGTCACAAGTGGCGGGAATCCGAGACGCGGCCAGACATATTCAACCTCTTGGAACAGCTTGACCATCAATGTGTCGAGGCTGATCTCAGGACGGCCGTGCGCTCTTTCGGCGGCGTTGATCGCGCCTTGGAAGCCCTTGAGGTCGGCCATCATCGAGCCCATCATTCCGCCAGGAAGGCCGCAGCCCACGAGCAGCGAGCTCATCTTGGCGTTGGAAGGGTTGATCCAGTAGCCGAGGAAGTCGTCGATAAACTTCTGTGTGAGGCGGCGCACCTCCATGTATGCGTCCATATTCAGATCCTTCACAAGGAATCCGTCGGCCTTCAGCATCTCCCTGATGGTGATCACGTCCGGATGGACCTTGCCCCAGGAGAGCGGCTCGACGGCCACGTCCAGGACATCAGCGCCGGCGCGGGCCACCTCCAGCATTGACGCAGGAGCGAAACCCGGGCCTGAATGCCCGTGGTACTGGACAAGAATATGAGGGTATTTCTTCTTGATGTCGCGTGTGAGCTGGCCGAGGAAGGTCGGACGGCCGATTCCCGCCATATCCTTGAGGCAGATCTCGTCGGCGCCATATTCAACAACCTTGTCCACGATGCCCATGTAGTACTCGACCGTGTGGACAGGGGAGTTGGTGATGGAGAGGGCCACCTGTGAGATCATTCCGCCTTTCTTGGCGAACTCGACGGAGCGGCGCAGGTTCCTGTGGTCGTTCAGGCCGCAGAAGGAGCGGGAGATGTCGGTGCCTTGCTTTTTCTTGACTTTGAACATCAGTTCCCTGACATCGGCCGGAACCGGGTTCATTCTGAGGGCGTTGAGGCCTCTTTCGAGCATATGTGTCTGGATGCCGGCCTTGTGGAAAGGGGCGGTCCAGCGGCGGACGGCCACGTTAGGGTTTTCGCCGAAAAGGAGGTTCACCTGCTCGAACGCGCCGCCGTTGGTCTCGACGCGGTCGAAGCAACCCATATCAATGATGGCCGGGGCGACCTCCACGAGTTGGTCGACGCGGGGCACGTACTTGCCTGATGACTGCCACATGTCCCTGTAAACGAGGGAAAATTTGATTTCTCTTGATGCCATAATATTAACCTTTTGTAAGCAGGCAATCGCCTGCAAATAAAAAAATCATTATAAATTGCGGCGATTGCACACCGCACAAATTCACGTTACCTCTCGCCACTTAGTGGCTCAAATATTCGTTGTTGTCTAGTTGTTATCCAATCTGCAAAGATACTTATTTCTTAAAAAAAATATATTTTTGAAGCGGGTGGAATTTTGCTAACTTTGTAGGTTATGAGAAATGTGTTCTTGACACTGACGTTTTTTGTGCTCGTCGCCTTCATGGCAACGGGCTGCGACTTCTTCCGGAGGCTCGCCGGACGGCCTGACTCTGAGTGGATTGAGGCCAAAGCGGAGTCCATCAGAAAGGACGAGGAGGCTCTCCGCGCCCGCCAGGACTCGCTGGAGGCTGCCCGGAAGGCTGTGGCTGACTCGCTTGCAGCCGCTGATTCTGTTCGTCAGGCCAATCATCGCTATCGTTTCGTCGTGATTCTGGGCTCGTTCTCTAACAAAGAAAATGCCGAGCGCTACATCAAGGAGATCGCCGGCAAAGGCTACAAGGGGGAACTTCTGGCTTTCCGCAACAGCACCGCCGTCGGAGTGTGCGGAACGGATGATCCAGGCAAGGCACAGGAATCTCTCAAAGAACTCCAGAGGCAGGATTTTTGCCCTAAGGGCGCGTGGATTTTAGAACGGAAACAATGATGAAAGGAAAAATCACGATCATTTCGGCAATCTGCGCCATTCTCTTCGGGGGCATTCAAGCCAACGCCCAATTCAGAAACGGAGCCTCGTTCGCTGACCTGGACGACAGCGAGACGGTCCGCGCGCTCAAGGAACACGTCTCGACCATCTCGGCGGCGGTCATGGAGGGTCGCAAGGCCGGTTCGGAAGGGGAGAGAATGACCGCTGAATATGTCACCGAAGTCTTCGGCAGGTACGGTCTCGATGTGCTTTCCGGAAAGGACGGCGACATCTTCGGCATCAGGCAGGAAAGTGGCGACACGCTTACCTCCCGCAATGTGATAGCATTCTTGCAGGGCGGCGACAAAGCGCTGAGAAACAGATATATAGTCATCGGAGCAAGGATGGACAACCTCGGCTCCGACACCATGACGATCGATGGGCGGACTGTCGAACGGACCTATTACGGAGCCAACGGCAACGCCTCCGGTCTCGCGATGATGCTGGAGTTGTCCCGCATGCTCCGGACCAACAGGCAGTTGCTCGGCAGATCAGTGCTGTTCGTGGCGTTCGGAGCCTCCTGCCAGACCTTCGCCGGATCGTGGTACTTCCTGAACAGGGCGTTCTCGGATGTCAAGGAGATCGACGCGATGATCAACCTGGACATGGTGGGGACCGGCTCCAGCGGCTTCTACGCCTACACCTCCTCCAACGCCGACATGAACGAGGTCGTCAAGTCGATGGCCGGGCAGCTCCAGCCGATCCTGCCGACGCTCACGGCGGCGGAGCCTTTCACTTCCGACCACAGGGCCTTCTACGATAAGGAGATCCCGTCAATCCTCTTCACCACAGGACATTACCCTGAATATTGCACCGAACGCGACACCCAGTCCATCATCGACTTCGACACGATGGAAAGGGAGCTTGAATATGTCTACAATTATTCCGTGGCTCTCATCAACGGGCCGAAGCCGATCTTCAATCCTTCTGACCTATCAGGGTTGACCTCTGCCAAAGGTAAGGACAACGTTGTGCCTTATTATGATTGCGACTACAGGCCGTCGTTCCTTGGCAGCCGCGATCCGAGAGTCTTTCTCGAAAAATGGGTCTACACCTACATGAAGTACCCTAAGGAGGCGGTGAAAAACGGCATCCAGGGTCGTGTGCTTGTGGATTTCGTGATCGACGAGAAGGGCAGGGTCAAGGATGTCAAGGTTCTCAAGGGTGTGGATCCGCTTCTGGACGAGGAGGCCGTGCGGATCATCAGCGCGTCGCCGGACTGGAAGCCGGGCTGGCTGATGGGCAAGAAGGTCAAGTCAAGGATGTCTCTCTACGTGGAGTTCCGGCTTGAGAAGAAAGGAAGTTTTGGGCTGAAAAAGCATGATAATTAATCAATTGCAATAATAAAATGGACTACGATTTCAGGAAAATTGAAAAAAAGTGGCAGACCTATTGGGCTGAACGCGGCACCTTCAAGACCAAGGAGGATCCCTCAAAGCCGAAGTTCTATGTTCTGGACATGTTCCCTTATCCGTCCGGAGCAGGCCTGCATGTCGGCCATCCGTTGGGCTACATCGCCAGCGACATATATTCCCGCTACAAGAGGCTGAAGGGCTTCAATGTCCTTCACCCGATGGGCTACGACGCCTTCGGACTCCCCGCCGAGCAGTACGCCATCCAGACCGGCCAGCATCCGGAAGTGACCACGGTGAACAACATCAACCGTTACCGTCAGCAGATGGACAGGATCGGTTTCTCCTACGACTGGAGCCGCGAGATCCGCACCTGCGATCCGGCCTACTACAAGTGGACTCAATGGGCTTTCCTGAAAATGTTCGGCTCATGGTACGACAACGATGCCCGTAAGGCTCGTCCGATAGAGGATCTTATCTCGGCTTTCGAGAGGGGCGGAAGCGCTGCCGTCAATGCGGCCTGCACTGAGCATGAGCCTTTTACGGCGGAACAGTGGCGTGCATATTCAGAAAAGGAGAAGTCGGACGCGCTGATGAACTACCGCATCGCCTACCAGGGCGAGACCGCCGTGAACTGGTGCGCCGGCCTTGGAACCGTTCTCGCCAACGACGAGGTGAAGGACGGGCTTTCCGTGCGCGGCGGTTTCCCGGTGGAGCAGAAGAAGATGCGTCAGTGGCAGCTCAGGGTTTCGGCCTACGCCGGAAGACTCCTCGAAGGGTTGGACAAGATCGATTGGACCGACTCCCTCAAGGAGATGCAGCGCAACTGGATCGGAAAGTCCAACGGCTGCGAGGCTGTTTTCAAGTGCTACAATGGTGAGACAGAGCACGATGTGACCATATTTACAACCCGCGCCGACACGATGTTCGGAGTGACCTTCATGGTGCTGGCCCCGGAGAGCGACCTGGTGCCGCTCCTCACCGCGCCTGAGCAGAAAGAGGCTGTGGATGAGTATCTTGCGGCGGTAAAAAAGAAGACGGAGCGCGAGAGGATCGCCCAGACAAAGACCGTCACCGGCGTGTTCAGCGGCTCCTACGGAGTGAACCCGATGACCGGCGGCAGGGTGCCGATCTGGATTTCTGAATATGTCCTCGCGGGCTACGGCACCGGCGCGACAGCCGCGACTATGCGTTCGCCAGAAAGTTCAACCTGCCGATCATCCCTCTCATCGAGGGCTGCGATGTCAGCGAGGAGAGTTTCGACGCGAAAGAGGGCCGTATGATCAACTCCGGCTTCCTCAACGGGCTGGATGTCAAGGACGCGATCCCTGCCGCCATTGAATATGTCGAAAAACAGGGCTTCGGCCACAGGAAGGTCAACTATCGTCTTCGCGACGCGATCTTCAGCCGCCAGAGGTACTGGGGCGAGCCGTTCCCGATCTACTACAAGGACGGCGTCCCGACCCCTGTCCCGTTCGAGAAGCTGCCGCTGACCCTTCCGGAGATCACCGAGTTCAAGCCTACCGAGAGCGGTGAGCCGCCACTCGCCAGGGCGAAGGACTGGACCTACGAGGGCTACCCTCTGGAGACCAGCACGATGCCGGGATTCGCCGGATCCAGCGCCTACTATCTCCGCTACATGGATCCTCACGACGACAATGCCTTGGTGGACAGGAAGATTGATGAATATTGGCGTGACGTTGACCTCTACATCGGTGGTACGGAACATGCCACGGGACACCTGATATATTCCCGCTTCTGGGACAAGTTCCTCTTCGACCTTGGCTACGTCTGCGAGGACGAGCCTTTCCGCAAGCTGGTCAACCAGGGCATGATCCAAGGCCGGTCCAACTTCGTCTACAGGATCGTCGGCACCAACAAGTTCGTCTCCCTCGGCCTGAAGGATCAGTACGAGACCACCGAGATCCACGTGGACATCAACATCGTCCGCAACGACAGGCTCGACCTTGAGGCGTTCAAGGCCTGGAGGCCGGAGTTCGCCGACGCGGAGTTCATTCTTGAGAATGGTGAATATGTCTGCGGATGGGCCGTCGAGAAGATGAGCAAGTCGATGTACAACGTCGTCAATCCGGACAACATCTGCGATGACTACGGTGCCGACACCCTTCGTCTCTATGAGATGTTCCTTGGTCCTCTTGAGCAGTCAAAGCCTTGGGACACAAAGGGTATCGACGGTGTGAACCGCTTCCTGCGCAAGTTCTGGAGGCTGTTCTTTGACGGGGATGACCTCGTCGTGACCGATGAGAAGGCCACACCTGAAGAGCTTAAGGTTCTCCACAAGCTGATCGCCAAGGAGCAGGACGACGTCGAGCACTTCTCCTTCAACACGACGGTCAGCGCGTTCATGATCGCTCTGAACGACCTTTCTGCCCTTAAATGCCGCAAGCGTGAGATCCTTGAGCCGTTGACGATAATGCTCTCGCCGTTCGCCCCGCACATCGCCGAGGAGCTTTGGGAGGCTCTTGGCCACGGGGAAAGCATCACCTACGCCCGTTTCCCTGAGTTTGACCCGGCGCTGGCAGCCGAGGACAACGTGACCTATCCGGTCTCGTTCAACGGCAAGATGCGCTTCACTGTCGAACTGCCTAAGTCTCTGTCTCCTAAGGAGGTCGAGGCCGAGATCCGCGGGATGGAGCAGACCGTCAAGTATGTCGGCGGCCAGAATGTCGTCAAGGTGATTGTCGTTCCTGGCAAGATAGTTAATTTTGTTGTGAAATAGTTTATGTCAATCAATTCTTCAACAATTCTTCGAGGAGTCAAGGAGTACCTTCTCATCACCCTCGGTATAGTTGTCTACACGGTTGGTTGGGCTATTTTCCTTGCCCCGAACAACCTTATCGGTGGCGGTGTCTCCGGTATAAGCGCCATCATCCAGTATGCCACCGGCATCAAGATGGGATACTCCTATTTTGTGATCAACACGATCCTGCTGATCATCTCCGTGATCATCATCGGGCCTTCGTTCGGTGCGAAGACAATCTATGCCATCGTCCTCGCGTCCGCTTGCCTCAACCTGTTCCAGGCCATAATCCCTCAGACCATCATCCAGGATTTCGCGCTTTCGAACGGGAAACTGATGTGCTCGATCATCGGCGGATCAATGGCTGGCGTTGGCATCGGCATGTCGATCTCGCAAGGCGGAAGCACGGGAGGGACCGACATCTTGGCGATGATAATCACGAAATTCAGGAATATCTCCCCGGGGCGCATCATCCTTATCATCGATGTGTTCATCATTTCCTCATCCCTGCTGTTCCCTTCCTACGGAGCGGACGGCCAGCTTCTTCCGTTTGACGCCAAGTTCTCCATCGCTGTCTATGGCATGATCATCGTGACGGTCAATGGCTATGTGGTGGACCTCTATCTCGCCGGCTCTAAGCAGAGCGTTCAGCTTTTTGTCCTGTCAAGGAAGTATGAGCAGATCGCGGACATGATAGTCAGGGACTTCCATCGTGGCGTGACTGTGCTGAACGGCGAGGGCTGGTACACCAAGCAGCCTGCATCCGTTCTGATGGTCATCACCAGGAAAACGGACGTGAATCTCCTCCTGAAAGCCATCAAACGTGAGGATCCGGACGCATTCCTTTCGATTTCCTCCGTAAGCGGAGTCTATGGACAAGGATTCGAGTCCATCAAAGTCGCAAAGAAAAGTTAGTTTTTTATAAAAAACGTTTAAATATAGCATCGTACCCCCGGGCAAACCACCGCCTGGGGGTTTTAATTTCTACCTTGGCTTTGACCACCATTACAAGAATTGACCACATGACACGTATCATTACTTTGCTGGCTATTGTCGAACTGTCTTTCTTCTTCGTCTATGACCTTATCAGCAGCAAGGGCAATCGCACCCGGAGGTATGCGATCCGGATGTCCTCGTGTCTTGGCGGGGTTGTTCTGGCGGTTTGTGAGCTTGTCTTCGACTCCCCGTTTGAGACCCGTGAGCTGGCGGCGGATCTTTCGTGCGCCGCGGCGGTGCTGGTGATGTATCCTTGTTCGTTCGAGAAGCCGAAGAGTTCGCTATTGGCTTCATTATGCCTGTTGTCGTTCACCTTGATGACATTGTTCGTGTATGCGTCCAAACCGAAGGGAACACTTGATTACCGGTTTCAGAGGGTGGCGTTTTCGTTCGCTCCGATGTTCCTGTTTGTCCTTATCTATTTCTTCCGCTTGACCTACAAGCGGTTCTCCGCCATCAGAGCCATGTTCCGTAACACCGCCGTCTGGCATAATGTCGAAGAGTACGCCCGTTTCATCTATTCGATGATCTATCTGGTGGCAGGGGTGATGTTGTTGTCCGCGATCTATGCGGTGGGCCATCTGGGCGATGTGCTTTCAGTCGTGACGGCGCTGCTCTACATGGCTCTGTATGCTGTCCTGTATCTCAGGGCGATGACAGGAAGGACTTTCATCATTCCGTCTGACACGGAGGAAAGGATCAAGGACATCATAAAAGGCAACCTAAGGTCTTCCTATGCCGAGAAGGTGGACGATGACAGGAAGATGAACAATCTCTACAGGAGAGTGGTGATGTACATGGAGGAGAAACGCCCCTACCTTGACCAGACTTTCGACATGTCGAGTCTTGCGGACAGAATGTTCACGAACAAGTTGTATCTTTCGAAGACGATAAACATCCTTTCCGGGCGCAATTTCAGGCAGTTTGTCAACTTTTACAGAGTGAGGAGAGCCATAGAGCTGTTGAAGACGGATCCGAGGCTGAAGATGGGGGAGGTCTCGGAGATGTCAGGATTTCACTCTTCGGTCTCGTTCAACATGTCCTTCAAGGTGAACACCGGGAAGACCCCTTCCGAATGGCTGCAGGACTATTTACGTGAGCTTGAAAGAAAGTAGGGTGATTGGAAGAGGCCTTCCAAATCACCCTGCTTCTGAATCATTACCCTATCTTCCAGCTCTCAGGAGGGGGAGCGATGATGTCCATCTCCTCTTTCCGGACCGGGTGGATGAATCTTATCTCATGTGAATGCAGACATATTCCTCCGTCGGGATTCGACCGCGGAGCGCCGTATTTCAGATCGCCCTTGATGACGCAGCCTATCCCCGCAAGTTGGCAGCGGATCTGGTGATGCCTTCCCGTAAGCAGCTGAACCTCAAGCAGGGAGTATCTCTCCGTGTCCCTCAAATGGGTGTAGATCAGCTTTGCCAGTTTGGCTCCCGGAGTCTTTTCGCCCCCTTTGGCGATGAAGCTTTTGTTCATCTTCTCATTACGAACCAGCCAGTCATCCAATTCCGCGGACTCCTTCTCCGGCGCCTTGCAGCACAGCGCCCAATAGATCTTGTGAATATTCCCGGACCGGAACATCTCCGAGAGTCTTGAAAGAGCCTTTGATGTCTTGGCGAACATCGTGATACCACTGACAGGCCGGTCAAGGCGATGCGGAATCCCCACATACACCTTGCCCGGCTTGTCATCTCTTTGGGCGATGAAGGCTTTCAGAGTCTCGGCAAGACATTCGTCTCCGGTCTTGTCCGCCTGGACAATCTCTCCGGCCCTCTTGTTGAAGACCATGATGTGGTTGTCCTCGTACAGGATCCTGGATTCGATGTCCCGGAACTCTTCCTCGCCTAACCGTCTGTATTCCATTTGCTTATTCGATCGGGACGAGGGCGAAGCTTGGCTCGCCCTTGCAGCAGAGCCTGCCGTTCACCTCAAGTTTGGCGGTGCAGAAGAAAAGTTGTCCGCGCCTGTCGATCAACTTGGCTGTCACCTCGCACAGATCCCCCGGCTTCACGGAATTCTTGAAACGTACCTTGTCAAGTCCGGCATAAAGCGTGAGGTGTCCCGGAATCTCATCCTTGACGAGAATCGCGCAGCTTTGTGCCATGATCTCGCAAAGGATCACTCCCGGAACGACAGGGTTGCCAGGAAAGTGGCCTCTTGTGAAGAACTCGTCCTCCTTGATGCGGTATTTGGAATGAGCCGTGCCTTCCTCGTCGATGTAGGCCTCCTCAATGAGAAGCATGGGTTCTCTGTGAGGCAGGAACTTTTTGATCTCTTCCTTATCCATGATTCTGGTTTTAAATGAATTACTCACACTTTCTGAAGGCCACGCACGCGTCATGCCCTCCGAATCCGAACGAGTCGGAGATACCGAGGGTCAGATCGGTCTTGACCGCTGTGTTAGGAGTGTAGTCGAGGTCGCACTCCGGATCCGGAGTGTCGAGGTGGATGGTAGGAGGGCAGATGCCGTCACGGAGGGCAAGCACCGTGGCGATCGCCTCTGCGGATCCCGCGGCTCCGAACATGTGTCCGGTCATGGACTTGATGGAGCTGATGTGGGCCTTGTAGGCGAAGTCTCCCAGAGCGATCTTGTAGGCCAGGGTCTCGGCGACATCGTTCAGTTTTGTGCCCGTACCGTGCGCGTTGATGTAGAGATTGTCTTTCTCCTTGTCGAATCCGGCCTCCTCAAGGGCGAGTTCGATGCACTTTGCCTGTGTGGTGCCGTCCGGCCTCGGGGCTGTGGAGTGGTAGGCGTCGCAGGTGTTGCCGTAGCCGACCATCTCGCCGAGTATCTGCGCTCCACGGGCTTTCGCATGCTCGTATTCCTCAAGCACAAGTGCTGCGGAACCGTCAGCCATGACAAAACCGGCGCGGTTGCCGTTGAAAGGAAGTGAGGCGTAGTTCGGATCCGTGGCTCTGGAGAGGGCCTTGGCGTTGGCGAAACCGACGATGCCGATCGGGATGGTGGCGTTCTCGCAGCCTCCGGTGATGATCGCGTCGGCATAGCCGTTCCTGATGGCGCGGAAGGCCTCGCCCATGGCGTTGGTCGATGTGGCACAGGCTGTCACGATGTCAAGACATGGACCTTGGGCGTTGTTCAGGATGGCGATGTGTCCGGCGGCGATGTTGGAGATCATCGTCGGGATGAACAGCGGAGAGATCCACTGTCCTGAAGGATCCTCGATCATCTTGGAGATCTCCCTGTACTGTGTGGCGAATCCACCGATTCCGGAACCGAAGTAGACTCCGAGCCTGAAAGGGTCGATGTTCTTGTTTTCACCTTGTGAGGAGAGTCCGGACTGCTTCATCGCCTGATAGGCGGCGGCCACGCCGTACTGTGTGAACAAGTCCTGCTTTCTTATGAACGGCTTGTCCATACCGTATTCCTCGGCCTTGAAATCCTTGATGATACCTGCGATTCCGACCGGGAGGTTGTCCGTAGGGAAGGACTTGATGTGATCGATGCCGCACACTCCGTTGCAAAGGTTGCTCCAGAAGGTGTTGACATCATTTCCTACCGGGGAGATGACTCCCATACCTGTAATGACTACTCTTTTATTCATGCTTAATCTTTTTATAATCTGTTATTGTTTAGTTGGATAGAAGCCCCGGAGCATTGGCGAGCAGTTTCTCGGCCCCGTCCATGAGGTCTTCAACAATCTCTTTGGCTGTCTCTTTTTTCTTGATCATTCCGGCGACTTCTCCGGCAAGGAAGCTGCCTCTCGCGAGGTCACCGTCGAACACGGCCTTGCGCATGGATCCGGTTCCGAATTTCAGTACCTCCTCCTTCGGCACGGCAGGGTCATATTCCATCTTGAAGAATTTCTTGGTGAAAGGGGTCTTGAGACCGCGCACAGCGTCTCCAAGTGATTTTCCTGTCACCATGGTGCTGACATCGGATGCGGCGATCAGCCTTGCCTTGTAGTTCTCGTGTATGTGGCACTCGTCGGCGATGAGGAATCTTGTGCCGACCTGTACTCCCTGCGCGCCGAGCATGAATGCGGCGGCGACTCCGCGGCCATCGAATATTCCACCTGCGGCCAGCACGGGAATGTCAAGAGCGTCAACTACTTGCGGTACGAGAGCCATTGTGTGGATGTCTCCGATGTGTCCTCCGGATTCCGCTCCTTCGGCGACAACGGCAGTGGCTCCGAGTTCCTGCATCTTGAGGGCGTAGGCTACGGAGGCCACGACAGGGATCACCTTGATCCCGGCGGCCTTCCATTTCTCCATGTAGGCGGCCGGTGAGCCGGCTCCGGTGGTCACGATCTTTACGCCTTCCTCGATGAGCATGTCGGCGACTTCTCCGGCGTTAGGAGCCTGGAGCATGATGTTGACACCGAATGGCTTGTCGGTCAGCGTTTTACATTTGCGGATCTCCTCCCTGACGGCTTCCGTGCCGAAATTGATGGAGGAAATCAGTCCAAGTCCGCCGGCGTTGGACACGGCGGCAGCCAGTCTCGCATCCGCGATCCAGGCCATACCTCCCTGAAACAGAGGGCGCTCGATTCCGAGCAAGTCACATATAACACTTTTAATCATATTCTTGCAAATATACTAATTAATGTTCAGATTACCATTCAATCACGGCGGCTCCTGAAAGAAGTCCGGCTCCGAATGCGCTGAAGACCAGAATGTCCCCCTTTTTGAACATTCCTTTCCTGTTGCATTCGTCAAGAAGGATAGGGCAGGAGGCCGATGAGGAGTTGCCGTGGTCGGTGATGTTGACAGGGAATTTCTCCGCCGGCTGCCCCATGTATTTGATGATGGCGTCGATGATCCTCTGGTTGGCCTGATGGATCATGAAGTAGGCGACGTCGTCCTTGTCGATGCCCACCTCGTCGAGAAGATCCTCCACTCCGTGGGTGCAGGCGTTCACGGCGAACTTGAAGACCTCGCGGCCCTTCATCTGCATCGGGACGGTCTCCTCCTTCTTCGTGATGTAAGGAGTGTCGTTCAGCGTGATGGTTTCCCAGATCTCTTCCTTGGACGGCTCGGAGTGCAGTTTTGTGCCTTTGACGTTGTCGCCTTCGGTCAGCACCACGGCTCCGGCTCCGTCGCCGAACAGCACGCATGTCCCTCTGTCCTTCCAGCTTGCCATCCTTGTCGGTTCCTCGACGCAGGCGATGATGGCGTTCCTGATCTTACCGGCCTTGTAGTAAGCCTCCACCATGTCCAGGGCGTAGACAAATCCCGGGCAGGCGCAGTTGATGTCGAACATTGGGCACTTGAGCCCCAGTTTCTCGCCGATTATGCAGCTTATGCTTGGGGTGACATATTCGGAAACCACGTTCGAGACGACGAACAGGTCGATGTCTTCGGCATTGAGACCGGACATTTCGAGAGCCTTGCTGACAGCCTCGGCTCCGAGATCCTCCAGGTTCTCGTCGGTGATCACGTGCCTTGTCTTGATTCCCGTGCGAGGGTAGATCCACTCATCGCTTGTGTCAAGGAATCCGGTAAGCATCTCATTGGTCACAACCTTTCTTGGAAGCGCGCTTCCTGTACCGATGATTCTCATAAATAAAATTCCTATAATTAAAGTATTAACCAAACAAAATTATGAATATGCCCATGCCCCTCAAAAATTAAGTGGTGAATAACCGTCCGGAGTCGGCGTCTTCGTGTTTTAAGTGGCGTTTTTTCCGAATATGTGGCGAATCGCCGCTCTTTTATAATCCTAAAAAGTGTTATATTTGCCACATAAAAGAGAAAAGGATGAGTTTTTTCAATAAGCCGGTTCCGGGGTATCTCCGGGGGAAGAACCAACTTATCTACACCGTGACGTTCACGGCGTTGTTCTCCATCGTGTTCCTTTTGGTCAGCCTTCCGTTCTCGCATAGCAGCTGGATGGCGCTGGGCAACTCAAGGTTCTTCGTCTTCACGGTGCTTTTCGCGCTTGGCTCGCTTATGATAGTAATCATCAGCAAGTACATAATGTACAAGACCAGAAACAAGATCAACATGACCATCCTGGGCTACATCATGTGGTGCGTGTGCGAGATTGTCGTGATCTGCCTGGCATATTCATTCATCACCGTGCCGATCACGGGCATCGGTTGGGATCAGTTTCCGGCGACTCTGGGAAAGGCTTTGTTGTATGGAAACACTTCTTTGATAATTCCTTACATCCTCGCCGGGATGTACTATGCCATTCAAGACAAGAATCAGATCATTCGTCTGATGAACTATGATAATGTCGTCTCGGACGAGGCCATGCCGGTCTCGCGGCTTGAGAAGATAACCCTTTTCGACAACAATGGCGATCTCAAACTGTGCGTCAGCGCGTCGAACCTCTACTACATCGAGTCCGACGACAACTACATTGTGGTCTGGTACACGGACAGCAAGGGGGACTTGAAGCGCTACATGCTCCGTTGCCGCCTGAAGACCGTGGAGGAGAGTTTCCGGGGCAGCAGCCTCGTGCGGTGCCACAGGAAATACATCGTGAACATGGACAAGGTCAAGGTTCTGCGCAAGGAGAGGGATGGCTACGAGCTGGATCTTGACAATGACGCGATCTCCCCTATTCCTATCACCAAGACCTATTCGGAAAACGTCCTGGGCCGTTTCAACAACAGCGCAGGACGTCGTGTGGAGTAAAGTTCTTGTTCGCGGATTATTCGCAAAGCCTGTCGAGGGCGAGCTTTACGACGGCGCGGACCTGAGGCTTGTAGTCCGGATTGCTGCTCTTGAGGTAGCGGTTCGCTATCGCGCAGCAGATTGTACCGGCCTCGTGGCCAAGGCGTTTCGCCATTCCGGCGACAGCCGAGCTTTCCATCTCGAAGTTTGTGATCCTGTACTCTCCGAAGCGGAACGACTCGAAATCCTCAAGCATGTTCGGCATGGCGAGACCTTGTCTGACGACCCTGCCCTGCGGCCCGTAGAACCCTGACGCCGAGATGGTCGTGCCCTTGACCGTGCAGTCCTCGAATTTCCTGATGAGCTTCTCGCTGGCCTTCACGAAGTAAGGCGAAGGAAGGTGCCTGTCCCAGTGCGTGTGCTTCTTGAACGCCTCCTCCATCTCAAGGTTGGAGAGTTCGTCACGGCCTTCGTACCAGTTCATAAGGCCGTCACAGCCAACGGAATAGTGGGAGAAGATAGGAGAGCCGAGAGGAATGTCGGCCTGTACCGCGCCGCAGGTCCCGATGCGCAGGACGGTGAGCGTACGGTGTTCTTTCTTTGGCTCGCGGGTCGTGAAGTCAACGTTGGCGAGCGCGTCCAGCTCGGTCATCACGATGTCGATGTTGTCGGTGCCGATGCCTGTTGACAGGACAGTGACTCTCTTGCCGTTGTACTTTCCTGTCGTGGAGACGAATTCGCGGGACTGGTGACGGAACTCGATGTCCGTCAGGTACTCGGAGACCATGTCAACCCTTCCCGGGTCGCCTACGAGGATGACGATGTCCGCCAGCTCCTCCGGTTTGAGGTGGATGTGGAACGCCGACCCGTCGTCGTTGATAATGAGTTCAGATTCTGCTATTCTCATATTCTCTGATTTTTAAAATTTAATGTCTTATCTTGCCAAAGATAGCAATATTCAGCGGAATTAACTATTTTTGTAGAATATGTGGCAAAGACTTCAAACTTTATACCTGTGCATCGCCACAGGTCTCATCGCGGCGCTGTTCTTTAGCGTCAAGGCGTTCACACTCGGCCCTGGCGGGGTTCATGCGGTTGAGCTGACCTATGTCAAGTACACTCCGTACCTGATTCTCATGATTCTTATCACGCTTCTTCAGTTGCTGGCGGTGTTCTCGTTCAATGCCCGCGTCTTCCAGATGCGCACCGCCGTGCTTTCGGCCATTCTGATGATAGCGCTCCAGGCTTGGTTGGGCGTGGATTATTTCACGGCTGACAAGGCGTGGATATTCAAATTCACCGCCATATTCCCCCTTCTCTCCGCGATCCTGAACTTCATTGCGGCGAGGTACATCCTTAGGGATCAGCTCCTTGTGGAGAGTGTCACACGCCTCCGCTCGCGGAAGAAGAATCACAAGATCTGACAGGATAACCAATCAATTAAAGTGGTGCAAGCCCTTAAGGCACAGGGTCATAGCCACTGCCGCCCCAAGGGTTACAGCGGAGGATTCTCCAGATTGTGAGGAACAGGCCTTTGACGGGTCCCCATTTCTTGAAAGCCTGGATGGCGTAGGTCGAGCAAGACGGCTCGAAGCGGCAGGTTTTGGGAATATAGGGGCCGATGCAGGTGCGGTAGAACCAGATCAGCGCCAGGAACGGCGCGATGCACACCTTTCTCAACTTCTGCCTCCATGGAGGAATGTTTCCGCTGGGCCTCATGTCTCCGCGATTTTTTGCAGGATCGCACCCACCTGCTCCCGCACGGCGGCGTAGTCCAGAACCTCCTTCGTGTTGTAAAGGAAGAGTATTGAATATCCTTCCGGCGGCAGCAGCCCTTTCTGCGTCCTGTAGGCCTCACGCAGCCTGCGCTTCAGCAGATTGCGCTTAACCGCCCTCTTGAACAGGCGCTTCGGAACTGAAACTATGATGTTGTTCGGCGAGAGCCGGACAACATCATTTTCAACTATTTCTCGCCGGACAACATCATTTTCTACCATTCTCCCCCCAGTCACTTCGTGACAGCCCCCCGGGGGGCACTGGGGACCGTATTCCCCAGACCCCTTGCGTCGCTCCGCGCTTGGCGCGCTTTCCCTCCTTGCCTCTCGCTGGACAACATCATTTTCAACCTTACTAGGATCCGGACTCTTGAGGAAACAGTATTTCAGACCGGGCGTGAATCCCCAGCGGCCCTTGGACATCAGAGCCGAAATCTTCAACTTCCCGTGAAGCCGTTCGGATTTCGGTAGAGTGAGCATCAGGGACTATTTTTGAGCGGCGAGGTAGAGTTCGATGGCGCGGGCCACGGAAGGAGCCTCCGGCGTAGGAGCCTGGATCTCGATCTTGAGGCCGGCCTCGTCCATGGCCTTGACGATGGACTTGCCGTAGGCCACAAACTTGATGTCGCCCTGCTGGAAATCAGGGAAGTTCTCGTACAGGGACTTGACATCATAGGGGTTGTAGAAGACAATCATGTCGTAGTCCGTAAGGGTGATGTCTTTCAGATCCTGAGGGACGGACTTCACGAACACGGCGGTCTTGTACTCAAGGTTCTGAGCCTCCATCAGATTGGTCAGAGGAGAACTGTTTGAGGAATCGGACTGGGTCACGAGGAACTTCTCGTCCCTGTGCTTGGTTCCGATCTGCTCGATGATGGACTCCGGAGTCCCGTTGCCGAAGAAAATCTTGCGCTTGCGGTAGACAATGTGCTTCTGAAGGTACATGGCCACGGCCTCTGTGGTGCAGAAGTACTTCATAGTCTCCGGAACCTTCACCCTCAGTCCGTCACACAGTCCGTAGAATGCGTCGATGGTGTGGCGTGAGGAAAAGATGATGGCCGTGTAGTCAAGTATGTTGATCCTCTGTGTCCGGAATTCTCTGGAAGAGAGTGGCTCGATGAGAAAGAACTGTTTGAATGTGATGTCAACGCCGAACTTTTCCTTTAGGGCGACGTAGGGTGCGTCGTTGAGAGGTGCGCGCTGTGAGATTAAAATCTTCTTTATTGTCATAGTCCTACTTTTGTAATCCTGCAAGTCCGTGGCGTTAGAGCAACTTGGCTGAAAGCACCAGAACGGCGGTTGGAAGTAATTCAAGGCCGCAAAGATACAAAAATGTTGTGAAAGGATTGCAAACTGATGCGAAAATCTGTCCTCTCCGGATGATGTGGAACAGGTAGGTGAAGGCCGTTATGTACAGTATGACGGTTCTTGTAACATATTCATTGCCAATCAGAACCTTGAACGCCGCGCCGATCGGGAACACTATGAGGAACAGGAGTATCAAATAGTTGTAGAACGACCTGTTGGCGGCTGTGAAGGTCTTGCTTCTGTAGGCGTCCATCTCAAGCTGCCAGTTCAGGAACATCCTCAGGATGAGGTAGGCGAGCATGGTGCCGCAGACGGCGGCCAGCTGAAGCGCCGGCGGCATCCCGTCCATGTAGTCCGTGTGGTAGAGATTGTGTGAATATGCCACCATGCACAGCGGGACGAACAGGACTCCGGCGACCAGGTTGCGGCTTCCGCTGAGCTGGAGGCTGTCCTCAAGGTCAAGGTTACCCTTCCATCGCTGTACACAGTACCAAAGCGACGGTAGAATCTTGAATAAACTCCTGGCACTCAGCAGGAGAAGGAATGTGAATATGACAGCGAGGCCACAGAATACCGGATCGTCGATCATGCTCGTCAGTTCCCCCGTTTAGCGTTGTAGCCCATGTTCCTGAGCAGTTCCGTCACCTTGTCCCTCAGGTCGCCCTGGATCGTGATCTCGCCGTCCTTGGCGGAGCCTCCGACCCCGCATTTCACCTTCAGCGCCTTGCCGAGCGCGGCCAGGTCGTCCTGTGTCCCGACGAAACCGCTCACCAGCGTCACCTGCTTCCCTCCGCGGTTCCTCCGGTCGATCGTGACCGTCAGTCTCTGCCTGGACGGCTCAAGGGTCTCCGCCTCGGGAACCTCCTCTTTCGCGTAGCTGAAGTTCGGGTCTGTCGAATAGACAACCCCAAGTCTTTGTTTCCAGTCGTTGTCGGCTTTCATTATTTAATTGTCAAAAACACTTTTCCAGATCAGCGGCGGCTCATTTTTTGCCGCTTATCTGTCATATTTTTGCAAAGATAGCGAATCCTTTTGTATCTTTGTCTGATTGTCAGCCGGATTCGGCCGATTTACGAACATTAGTTTATGGACATAAAGAAATTCAACCTGTGGAACAAGGTGACGGCGCTGGCTGTTCTGGCCATCTCCGCGTTCACCTATCTCTCCACAATCGAGCCGACAGCCTCTTTCTGGGACTGCGGAGAGTTCATCGCGTCATCGTACAAGCTTGAGGTCGGACACCCGCCGGGAAACCCTGTGTTCCAGCTCATAGCAAGGTTCTTCACCATGTTCACCGGCCCTGACAAGGCCGCGGTTATGGTTAACTCGATGAGCGCCCTGTGTTCGGCGCTGACCATATTCTTCCTCTACCTTACGATCGTCTTCCTTGTCAAGAGGGTGGTCGCGCCGAAGAGGGAAGGGGAAGGCGGGACGGAAGAATATTCACCCGGCCAGGCGATAGCCATCTATGGCAGCGGCGCCGTCGGAGCTCTCGCGTATTGCTTCTCCGACACCTTCTGGTTCTCCGCCGTCGAGGGCGAGGTCTACGCCATGTCGTCCCTGTTCACGGCGATGGTCGTGTGGGCGATGACAAAATGGTACGAGGAGACCGACCGCAGGTATGCGAACCGCTGGATCGTGCTGATCTCCTTCCTGATGGGACTTTCCATCGGAGTGCACCTTCTGAACCTGCTGGCGATCCCGATGCTCGTCTACATGTACTACTTCAAGATGAGGGAGGACAAGCCATATTCATTCTGGGAATATGTCAAGATCATGGCCGTCTCGGTGGTGATCCTGGCGTTCATCCTGTTCTTCATGGTGCCTTACATCCCGAAGATAGCCGCCTACTTCGACCTGTTCTTCGTGAACACGCTGGGGCTTCCGTACAACACCGGAGCGGCGTTCTTCATCGTGGCTCTGCTGACCGCATGCTTCTGGGGGCTTTTCAAGACCTTGAAGACAGAGAAAGTGTTCTGGAACACGGCCCTGCTGTGCTTCACGACGATCGTGATCGGCTTCTCGGTGTTCAGCATCGTGATCATCCGCTCCTGCGCCAAGACCCCTACCAACGAGTACCAGCCGGACAACGCCTTCACCCTCGTGCGCTACCTTTCCCGC
>OHCI01000377.1_pt1 | contig 20334 bp, 16 predicted proteins | sample 1566751 | NCBI WGS metagenome assembly OHCI01 (sample SAMEA3879609, study PRJEB24766) | human gut metagenome | biome: human-associated habitat; feature: feces | place: USA | collected 1985/1987
TTAAAGGCACTTATAAAACACTGAACATGTCGTTACGTCATGTTGCCAGACATGCCGGTCTGTCGTTCAATCCGACGATCCACATGGCGAAACATCATACAATCTCTATCTAATTGAAAATTAAACAGTTATTTCTGTTTAATTAATATCAGGTAACGATTTAGAAACGAGCGAATTACAATATTCTGTTTTCTTTTGCCTCTGTCAAAGAACGATTCTTTCAATGCAAATATACACTTTACTTGTGACAAAAGCAATCTTTTTCTACATTTAATCGACTTACAGTCAGCCTTAAAGAGGGTATCTGGTCTCATTCCATCTTCTTCCTCAAAAATAACATAGCAGTCTAAATTGGTTTATGTATGGGATAGGTCTTGTTCATTCGATCCGGTAGACTACTATACATAAAAGTATAAAGGCGAGATACGACAAGGAGATGCCATGCTTTTGTGTAAGGGGAATCTCTCTTAGCTTATCGCAGACCATGTATAGCTAAGTGTTTTGAGAATAAACAGTCTGTAAAAAACGGAAAGACACCGATTATGGGCCGTATCACCATCAATGGAACCCAAGCCGGTTTCAGTTGTAAGAAAGAAGTGTCCCTCGCTTTGTGGGACGTCAAAACCAACCGGGCCAAAGGCAAGTCCGAGGAGGCCCGTACACTCAATCAGGAGCTTGACAATATCAAGGCGCAAATCACCAGGCACTACCAGTACATCTGCGACCACGACAGTTTTGTTACAGCCAAGAAAGTCTATAACCGCTATGTCGGCTTCTCAGAGGAATGCCACACCCTTATGAACCTTTTCAGGGAACAGCTGGAACCGTATAAAAAGAAAATCGGCATAGAGAAAGCCGAAAGCACCTACTGCGGTCTGGTTGCCGATTACAAGAGTCTCCTGCTTTTCATGAAAAGCAAGAAGAATGCAGAGGATATTGTCATCGAAGAACTTGAGAAATCATTCATCGAGGATTACTACAACTGGATGCTCGGTACATGCGCTTTGGCAAACTCCACTGTCTTCGGGCGTGTCAATACCTTGAAGTGGCTGATGTATATCGCGCAGGAAAAAGGCTGGATACGGGTTCATCCGTTCGCATCATTCGAGTGTATGCCCGAATACAAGAGGCGTTCTTTCCTTTCCGAAGAGGAACTGCAAAGGATAATCCATATAGAACCGAGATACAAACGCCAGCGTGCCATGCGCGACATGTTCCTGTTCATGTGCTTCACCGGTCTTTCCTATGTGGACTTGAAAGCCATAACATACGATAATATCCATACCGACTCCGACGGCGGTACATGGCTGATGGGTAACCGTATAAAAACGGGAGTGGCGTATGTCGTAAAATTATTGCCCATTGCTATCGAACTGATTGAAAAATATAGGGGTACGGATGAAAAGAAAGACTCCCCGAATGTGTCTTTCCGGTAGGTGAATACAATGCCATGCGGCTCAGTCTTGGAATCATAGGCAGGAAATGCAACTCCGGGGCGAGGTCACCCCGCACATCGGACGCCACGCATTTGCCGTTCTGGCCATACTCAAGGGGATGCTGCTGGAAACTCTTCAGAAAGTGTTTGGGCATAAGTCCATCACATACGTCCTGCGCATCCATTCACTTGTCCGGCGCAGGCGGGGCAATCTTTTTCTGGAAGTCGCCCATCTGTACGACCAGCGTGCTGACCAGCTTTCTCAACTCCTAATACGCGCTTGTTTCAATAATTGTCAGTTCCATACTAAAATTCTTTTTAAGATTCTGAATATGCGACAAAGTAACGCACATCCTATATCCTTTCCAAACAGATAATATCAGAGTCTTCCGTTGGCGTGCATTGGCGTATCCAACGTTAAAAGAGAAGGTCCTTCACCTGCATCCATGCGGCAACGGAACTTCCATTCCCTTACTTGTTTTCCATAAATTTATAGGATTAATTTCTGGTGCATGATATTAATAGTCATTATTCTGTCTGCTTTTTTTGCTTGCATAATTGCAGCTAACAGTTATCTATTCCAGAACGCATTGTTATGGAAAATGGCAAGCTGTTTTGTTGGTTTATGGATATTGTGTATGATAATTACCGTCTTCGTTTGTCGTAAACTTGAATGCTCTAATTAAAACAGTACGGTTGTCATGCTTTGTGTGTTTTATTATAAATATTATGAATTATTTGGAATTGATATGTAATATAGATAATTTTGCAGTCGGGAAATGGTTTCGGGAGGTTTACGCCTTCCGAATGAAAAGGGAACCCGGTGAAAATCCGGGACAGTACCCGCTGCTGTGAGTCCACAAAAACGGACATCGAACTTTTGCCACTGGTGTAATACCGGGAAGGCACGATGACCGGGACGAGTCAGAAGACCTGCCATGACCGGAATGAGATTTACACCTGCGGGATATACGGGTCGTAATCAAATAAGGAATAGCTCATCGGCCATTCAATATTTGAAGACAGACATATTCCCGTTCGTGTAAGTCCGCACGAACGGGAATTTTTTGTGTTTGTTAATAATATGTTTTACATTAAAATGAGTGACCTATGAAAAGAAAATTACGCTTTCTGGCAGGTGCCTGTCTATTTACCGCAACCGCCTTGTTCTCTGGCTGTAGTTCGGACGATGACTTTTTGATGGACCCGGTTGATTCCGGAACTTCGCAAACCCGTGCTGTGACAAATCCGGACGGTACTTTAACTATCACTTTCGATGATTTCGATCCCGGCATGTTAGCAGGACCTACCTCGGCCGGAGAAAATCTTTATTCGTACCAAGGGTATCCTCAAGTAACCACCATTTACGACAATACTCCGGAAGAATATCTCTTCCTTTCAATGTTTAATACTGTAGGTGGAAGCACAGAGTATTCCAGCGGCGGCATCGCACTTTCCAACTGGAACATCCGCTCCAATCAGTCGGGAAATACCGGAGACTGGTGGTATTCTTATCTAAACCAATGTTCTGTCTATAACACTGCGGTGGAAGCGGAAGGACAGAATAAGGAAGCCGGGCACAGCGGTTCCAATTTCGGTGTCGTTTACGGATATGTGGATGCTTACAATCAGGCATGGATGGCTAAACCAGAATTTTATTTCAATGTTCCCCGGAAATTGGTCGGCCTGTGGATCTGCAACACCTCATACACTTATGGTGTCATTACTTATGGTAATCAGTTCGGTTCTACGGGGGTAGCGACTCCTCTGAAAGAGATGAAAGGGTATTTCCAAGTGAATCTGGAATGTTATGATGCGAATGGCGGTCTGATCCGCACTTACAAACGTCTTTTAGCCGATTATCGTAACGGCCAACAACAGGTTGATCCTATCACGACATGGGATTATTGGGAAATCAATGCCGAAGGGGTGCAAAGTGTGAAATTCAACTTCGAGGGTTCGGATTCGGGAGCATACGGTTTGAATACTCCGGCTTATATCTGTATTGATGATATCACCATACAATAAAAAGAATACAAGGATATCCCTTCTGTCGGGGGTATCCCTGTTATTTTTCTAAAATCCACACATCATGCATCGTTTTCACTATTTTATTATTTCTGCCTGTATGCTGTTCACCTCCTGCAACAAGGATGAAGTCATTACCGAAGAAGTAGGAGGACAACCTATAATAGAACTTGACAGCGAGACCGGTATTTACACTGTCAAGGTCGATCACGAATTGACTATCGCCCCGACATACCAGAATGTTGAAGATGCTCTTTTTGCTTGGACGATAGACGGTACGCTGGTTTCTTCGGGTCCGTCTCTTCAACGTACATGGAATGAATGCGGGGATTTTTATGTCAAACTAAGAGTAGACAATGCGGAAGGCTATGCCGAAGAGGAACTGAAAGTAGAAGTGAAAGAACTCACCCCTCCGGTCATCTCACTGGCACTACCTTCGCAGGGGCTAAAAGTCGTCCGGAATACCGATTACACATTTACTCCCGATATTCAGCATTCGGATGTCGAAGGGTTCAAAATCGAATGGGTACGGGAAGGAAAAATCGTTTCCACCGAGAATACTTATACTTTCAATGAAAAAGAACTCGGTGTTTATACGGTGACAATCAACGCTTCCAATATAGATGGGACAACAACGAAAGACGTAAGCGTAGAGGTCGTGGAAACGATGCCCTACGTTGTCAAATTCCCGACCCCGTCTTACCTGCAAACATCCACGGACAGGTACACTTTTGCCGACCGTCCTGTTTTCCTGCGTCCGTTGTTGGAGTATTTCGACAATCCCCGTTTTGAGTGGAGTGTGGACGGTCAGGTCATGGAAGGAGAAGTGGAACGCATGTTCAAGTTCACGCCGTCCGCACCCGGAGAATACACCGTCTCCTGTACTGTGTCGGAAGACACACCGACGGAAAAAATAAGCAGGAATATCGACAAAGGGAAAACGGCTGTCACTGCCACCGTAAAAGTCGTTTGTGTGGACAAAAAGGAACAAGACGGCTTCCGGGCCTCGGGAAGTTCCAAGCTCTGGAATAAAGTCTATGAATATACCCCAGCTCCCGGCCAATTTATCAACGAGACGAGCACGATAGGCGGTATGACCGGCAACGAAACATCCCCTGAAGCGGCTGTCGCATGGGCAACACAGCGTTTGAAAGACAAACTGCACGTCTCTTTAGGTTCTTTCGGGGGTTATATCATCGTCGGCTTCGACCACAGTATTCCCAATTCGGGTAACCAATATGATTTCTGTGTTCAGGGGAACGCCTTTGACGGCAGTTCCGAACCGGGTATCGTATGGGTCATGCAAGATATAAACGGAAACGGATTGCCGGATGACGAGTGGTACGAACTGAAAGGATCTGAAGCAGGCAAGGAAGAAACAATACAGAATTTTGAAGTGACCTATTACCGTCCGGAAGGCAAAAAAATGGATGTCCAATGGATCAGTTCCGACGGTAGAAACGGCTGGGTAGACTATCTGTCCGCTTATCATACACAAGACTATTATTATCCGGCTTGGATTTCGGAAAACAGTTATACCCTGACAGGCACTTGTCTGGCCGCCCGCAACACCCAAGATTCTCAAACCGGTTATTGGGATAATCAGAGTTATGACTGGGGGTACGTGGATAATTTCGGAAACGACCAGATAGAAGGCGGCAGTACGGTGGATGGAAGCGGACAAAGGAACGGTTTCAAAATTTCCAATGCCATCCATGCCGATGGAACGGAAGCCAATCTGCAATATATTGACTTTATCAAAATACAATGCGGTGTTCTGGCCAAAAGCGGCTGGCTGGGCGAAGTTTCTACGGAGGTATTTTCTTTTGAGGATCTAACCAAATAATAAAAATTACAAGTATGAAAATTTATTTTCTTCCCATGCTCCTATCCTTGTTCTTTTTGGGAGCGTGTGACAAAAACGATGAAATTATACCTGAAGATGCAGATGAAAATTTCATCACATCGGTCGTGATGACCGTGGACGGGAAATCGTACACGGCCGACATTACGGACAATACAGTAACAATAACCGTTCCCTATACGGTATCGCTGAACAACGCCGAAGTGGAATTCAAGTACACAACTTCTGCAACAATCATACCTGATCCTGAAACGGTAACGGACTGGGATAACGAACGAACCTTCCGGGTGACATCCTATAACGGAGATGCCCGCGAATATACCTATAAGGTCGTGAAAAGCGAGATAGAATCTGACGGAGATGTGGAGTTGAAGACCACCGAGGAGGTAGCTTCTTTTGCCGCAACCAAAACAACCGTTGTCAAAGGGAACCTGATTATCGGCTCTGATGCGGAAGAGGCAGAAAAAATCACTGACATATCTGCATTGGCATCTTTGAAAGAGGTTACTGGCAACATTGTCATTCGTAACAGTTACAACGGTGCAGACTTGACAGGGTTGGATAATATCGTTTCTGCCGGAGGTTTACAGGTAGGTTCGACCGATGTCGCCTCGAAAGCTACGGAACTTCACATGATTTCCATGAAAGCATTGGAAACGCTCTCCGGAGACATATCGGTATATAACGACCAAGTGACGTATGTCCTATTCGAGAAACTGGCAACTATTGAAGGAAGCGTGATGTTCAATGCGTCGTCGTTACAGAGTTTTGAGTTTCCGGTTCTGACTACTGTAGGTCAGGATCTGAATCTTCAAGGACTCAATGAAGAGAACACAGCAGCCGGTTCGATTGCGTCTTTGGAAATACCGGAACTGACAAGTGTCGGAGGGGTCTTGTCCGTAAACAATCTTGCCAAGCTGACTTCCATGAGCTTCCTTAAGCTGAAAGAGACCGGTGGCCTTGATTTCCATACCGTCCCCGTGATGTTGGAAACCATCAACCTTCCGGAAATCGAAACAGTAAACGGAAGTATTATTATGGAAGCCAATATGGAAGCTCCTCCTACCGGTAGTTTTGTTCCCCAACGAAATGACGTGCTTCAGGCTTTCGGTGGAATGGACAAACTGACAACGATAAAGGGACAGATAAAGATAAAGAATTTCACGGCACTCAAACAACTTCCCGACTGGAGCAAGATCACCACACTTGGAAGCATCACGCTGGATTATCTTGAAGATGTGAGCGGAACACTGCTGTTGCCGAACGCCCGATTTGAAACCTTCGGAGAAACAGCGCCCCAGATTGAAATTATAAACAAGGTGCAGCTCTCCAAAATTGAAACAGCCGAAGATTTGTCAAATGTAAATTTTGTCATCACCAGTCTCACGAATAATAAGTTCCCTGAAATCACGTTCAAGAATATCAAAGACTTCACTTGTAAGCCAACCACCAACAATATCGATTATACCATATCGACAATTCAACATGTATATGGAAATCTAAATGTGACAGGCCAAATGCGAAGCAATGCCAAATTTCCCGACTTGGAAATCATAGATGGATATGGATATATCCAAATACCCATGTTTGCTTCAATCACAATGCCAGTCTTGAAAGAAGTGGGAGGACAGTTCTATTTATCTGGAAATTTTACCAGTTGTAACTTGCCCTTACTATCCAAAGTTTGTTGTTCAGCTTCTCCTGTATATTATAAAGAGGGAGAGGGTTCGTTAGCAATATCTTTACAAAATAAATCGCTGGATATTCCGGAATTGCTTCACGTAGGAGGTGAAGGGTTGTTCGTTAATAAAGCAACAGGCATTACTTGTGATAAATTACAGACTATAGATGGTACGCTACAGATAAAAAGTGCGACTTCTCTTTCTCAGGAAACACTTTCCATGGAGAAGTTGGAGACCTTGCATGGGGTTGTTTTTGACGGTTTGACGATATTTACCGACTACACTTTCTTCGGCAAGTTTATAGAAAACGGAATGATTACGGGGGAAAGTTGGAGCGTGACGAAATGTGGGTATAACCCAACCTTCCAAAATATGAAGGACAAACAATATACGCAGCAGGATTAAACCTTATACCTTAACCAGAGTACCCGTAATGATTCGGGTACTCTTTTTTATCCGAATGACAATGAGCAGAACAATACAACGGATTTGCCTTTTTCTTTTCTGCCTGCCAGTTTTCGGCAGTTGCATGAAATGGGATTACGGAGAGATGGAAGATTTCTCTGTATCGGCCTCTGGTCTTTTCATTACCAACGAGGGGAATTTCCAGTACAGCAATGCCACGCTTTCCTACTACGATCCCGCCACGTGCGAAGTGGAGAATGAAGTGTTTTACCGTGCCAACGGGTTCAAGTTGGGCGATGTGGCCCAGTCTATGGTTATCCGGGACGGTATAGGCTGGATCGTGGTGAACAACTCGCATGTGATTTTCGCCATCGACATCAATACTTTCAAGGAAGTGGGCCGTATCACAGGTTTCACCTCACCCCGGTATATCCATTTTCTGTCGGATGAGAAAGCCTATGTGACGCAGATATGGGACTACCGTATCTTCATCATCAACCCCAAGACATACGAGATTACCGGCTATATCGAATGTCCAGACATGGACATGGAATCGGGTTCCACCGAACAAATGGTACAATACGGCAAGTACGTCTATGTGAACTGCTGGTCGTACCAGAACCGCATCCTGAAAATCGACACGGAGACGGACAAGGTCGTGGACGAACTGACCATCGGCATACAACCTACTTCGCTGGTCATGGACAAATACAACAAGATGTGGACCATCACGGATGGCGGTTACGAGGGCAGCCCATACGGTTACGAGGCACCGTCTCTCTATCGTATAGACGCCGAGACTTTCACCGTAGAGAAACAGTTCAAGTTTAAGCTGGGCGACTGGCCTTCGGAAGTCCAGCTCAACGGTACACGGGATACACTTTACTGGATCAACAACGATATTTGGCGAATGCCGGTGGAAGCCGACCGTGTTCCCGTCCGGCCTTTTCTGGAGTTTCGGGACACCAAATACTACGGCCTTACGGTCAATCCCAACAACGGGGAGGTATATGTGGCCGACGCTATTGATTACCAGCAACAAGGTATCGTGTATCGCTATTCGCCGCAAGGCAAGCTGATCGATGAATTTTACGTGGGAATCATTCCGGGAGCTTTCTGCTGGAAATAACGAGGAAGGAGGACAAAAATGAAAAGACATCTTATTCTATTGTTCGTGGGGGTAAGCCTGCCCTTTCTGCTTGCCGCCCAGCAGAAAAATTCCGTCAGCATTACCAAAAGGGTACTACGTATTCCGGAGGTTACGGTGGTGGGCAAACGACCTATGAAGGATATAGGCGTGCAACGAACCCGTTTCGATTCCATCGCCATGAAAGAGAACATCGCCTTGTCTATGGCCGATGTGCTGACATTCAACTCATCCGTTTTTGTCAAGAACTACGGACGCGCCACGTTATCCACCGTGGCTTTCCGGGGTACCTCTCCCTCGCATACCCAAGTGACGTGGAATGGTATGCGCATTAACAACCCGATGCTGGGCATGACGGATTTTTCCACCATCCCTTCTTACTTTATCGATGATGCCTCGCTGCTGCACGGAACGTCATCGGTAAACGAAACGGGCGGCGGCTTGGGTGGTCTGGTCAGGCTCTCCACTTCTCCGGCCAACCATGAAGGGTTCGGGTTGCAGTACGTGCAGGGAGTGGGGTCGTTCAGCACGTTCGACGAGTTTCTCCGCCTGACCTACGGTGACAAACACTGGCAGTCCTCCACCCGTGTGGTGTATTCCTCTTCCCCCAACGACTACAAATACCGAAACCGGGACAAGAAGGAAAACATCTATGACGAGGACAAGAACATCATCGGTTCCTATTACCCGACGGAACGCAACCGCAGCGGGGCTTATAAGGATCTGCACGTCTTGCAGGAAATTTATTATAACACGGGCGAAGGCGACAAGTTCGGGCTAAACGCCTGGTATATCAATTCCAACCGGGAACTGGCGATGCTCAGCACGGATTACGGGAACGACATGGACTTCGAGAACCGCCAAAGGGAGCAGACGTTTCGCGGCGTCCTCTCGTGGGATCGCGTGCGGGAGAAATGGAAGGTCGGTGTAAAAGGCGGCTATATACACACATGGATGGCCTATGATTACAAGCGGGACAAGGGAAACGGCGAAATGGCTTCGATGACCCGCTCACGCAGTAAGATTAACACGTTCTACGGAAGTGCGGACGGGGATTATGCTCCTTCAGAGAAATGGCTGTTCACGGCCGGTGTTTCCGTACACCAGCATTTGGTGGAAAGCGCGGACAAAAATATCATCTCGCAGGAAGGTAACAAGGCTGTTGTCGGGTATGACAAGGGACGTGTCGAGTTTTCCGGTTCCGTTTCTGCGAAATGGCGGCCTGTCGATCGTTTTGCCGCCTCGCTTGTCCTTCGCGAGGATATGTTCGGTACGGAATGGGCCCCGGTTATCCCGGCTTTCTTCATCGACGGGGTACTGTCGAAAAAAGGCAATATCGTGGCGAAAGCATCCATCTCCCGGAACTACCGTTTTCCCACGCTGAACGACCTCTATTTTCTGCCGGGCGGTAATCCCGACCTGAAAAGCGAGCACGGCTTCACATACGACGTGGGGTTGTCGTTCTCGGTGGGGAAAGAAAATGTATATGCTTTGAGCGGTGGTATCAACTGGTTCGATTCGCACATCGACGACTGGATCATCTGGCTACCCACAACCAAGGGATTCTTCTCCCCCAGAAACCTCAAAAAGGTACATGCTTACGGGGCAGAGACCAACGCCCACCTTGATATAATGCTCGGAAAGGACTGGAAACTGGATATGAACGGAACTTTCTCGTGGACTCCCTCGATCAACGAGAGCGAACCGATGAGTCCGGCAGACCAATCCGTCGGCAAACAGTTGCCATACGTGCCGGAGTTTTCCGCAACGGTGACCGGACGTCTGTCATGGCGGACATGGAGCCTGCTTTACAAATGGTGTTATTACAGCCAGCGTTATACCATGTCGAGTAATGACTATACCCTGACGGGCTATCTGCCCCCTTACTTCATGAATAACGTGACACTGGAAAAACAGCTCTCTTTCCGATGGGCCGATCTGTCGCTAAAGGGCAGCATCAACAACCTGTTCGATGAAGAATACCTTTCCGTATTGTCCCGTCCCATGCCGGGCATCAATTTCGAGATATTCATCGGCATAACACCCAAGTTCGGAAAAAACAAAAATAGTAAACGATAATCTGCATCAATATGAACGCATTAAAGAATTTAAGCCTGATTTTGTTGCTTTCTCTGGCATTTACAGGCTGCCACAACAAAAGCTCAAAAATCAATGATTTCAACCTGCTGCTTTATGCTCCCGAATATGCCTCCGGCTTCGACATCAAAGGGGCGGGCGGGAAGGAAAGCGTACTGATAACCGTCAGGAATCCCTGGCAGGGAGCGGACAGTGTAACCACATGGCTGTTTATCGTCCGCAACGGTGAAGAGGTTCCCGAAGGGTTTGCAGGACAGGTACTCAAAGGAGACGCCAAACGCATCGTGGCGATGTCTTCCACTCATATCGCCATGCTTGACGCAATCGGTGAAGTCCGGTGTATAACCGGCGTTTCGGGAATCGACTACATTTCCAACCCAGACATCCAAGCCCGCCGCGACAGTATTGGCGATGTCGGCTATGAAGGGAACATCAACTACGAGTTGCTGCTCTCGCTCGATCCCGACCTCGTTCTGCTCTATGGGGTGAACGGCGCAAGCGCAATGGAAAGCAAACTCGAAGAACTCGACATACCGTTCATGTATGTCGGCGATTATCTTGAAGAGTCGCCTCTCGGCAAGGCCGAATGGATGGTAGTGCTTTCAGAAGTCACAGGAAAACGTGAGAAGGGTGAAAAAGCCTTTGCCGCAATCCCGGTCAAATACAACGCCTTGAAAAAGAAAGTGGCCGACAGTACCCTCGGCACTCCTTCGGTTATGCTTAATGTTCCCTATGGCGACTCGTGGTTCATGCCTTCAACCCAAAGTTATGTAGCCCGCTTGATTACTGATGCGGGAGGCCGCTATATCTACCAGAAGAACACGGGAAACGCTTCTATCCCCATTGACTTAGAAGAAGCATATCTGCTCGCGTCGGATGCGGACATGTGGCTGAACGTGGGAATGGCGAACTCCCTTGACGACTTGAAGGCATCATGTCCGAAATTCACCGATACCCGATGTTTCAAAAATGGAGAGGTGTATAACAACAACGCCCGTACCAACACAGCCGGGGGTAACGACTATTACGAGTCTGCCGTCGTGAATCCTGACATCGTGCTCCGCGACCTCGTGAAGATATTCCATCCTGAACTGGTGCAGGAAGAGTGTGTGTATTACAAGCAACTGAAATAGATGCGTTCCCGTTCGACTATATTATTCTCCGATTCTTCGTGGCAGAGATATAAAGAGGTATGGATATGACTGGGCAGGGCAATGGCTAATATATATCCCTTGGCATTTCCCATACCAATTTGATGAATCTATAACTGGTGCTTCTGAAAAGGCAGAAAAAGCGTTTAAAGAACAATATCCTGCTGTATATAACCATATGTTGGAATATAAAGAACCACTTTCTAAACGAAACAAAGCAGAGACAGGAATTCGATATGAGTGGTATGCTATGCAACGTTGGGGGGCCAAGTATTGGGTCGTATAAGTTCAGCCGTCCGAACACGTTCATCTTCTGTTTGACAATTCGCTAGTATCTCATCACGCTTTTCGGTAGAAATGATAAAAGCATCATTGAAACCAGTTTTTATCCCATAGTTGATTTGGATGTTCCAATCCTTCAAGGGTATTCCCACAGACTCAATCTTCTGCTTGATGCTCTGTTCAATGGGAGACAATATCACCCATGGGATAGAATCTGCAAAGTTACACTTCACGCCTTGTTGCTGCACGAAATCGCTCAAATTATTCAAGCCATTCGAATCTTGTACCAAACAAGCTTGTGTGTTAAAAATATTTGCTGCTTTTTGAGATAAAAGAATATTTGCTTCTACCGTTATTGCATCGAATATTTTTATACCTGCAAAATCTACCAACATAATAGGATTGGTCTTGCTTGCGAAATAACCTCGCAAGGCTTCACCATACCCTGCACGCATCCATTTATTAGACGTGATATAGCAAAGAAAACCATTGGGAGTAAGCAGGTTCATACCCAACTCATAGAAGAGGCAGTAAATATCACCAGTGCGTGCATAAGTTATGTAACCCATGCATTCTAATACATCGGCACTCTTACCCATAGATTGTAACTGAATGTAAGGTGGATTGCCAATGATACAGTCAAATCCCAAGAAGTTGCCTTCGGCATCGAGTACTTCTGGAAACTCTATACGCCATTCGAATGCACCAAGATAAATTTTGTTGGAGCGTATTTCCTCAAATATATTTTCTAAAGTCGCAATTTCTTTCTTTAAATCGGCAATGCGCTTGTCCGACGCTTTCTTTTCCTTTTTTGTCGGTTCAAACAGTTGAGGCGCTTGTAAGTTTGCCAACTCAGAGCGGCGTTTGTTCAATCTAACCAATCGTGCATCCCGGCGGTTGATCTCTGTTTTCAGTTTCGACTTGATTTCTGTTATAAACGTTTCCAAATCCTGCTTTTCGCTTTTACTTTGGGCATTTTTATATTTAGCTACAGCCTCCTTATATTGGCTGATGCTGATACTAGACTCTCGCAGTACGGTCTGAATACTGTCTGTCAAAGCGAATCGGTGAAGCAAAGAATTTCCACATTTGATGTTAATGTCGATATTTGGTAAGGTTTCTAAATAAGTGTAATTACTTTCAGCCGTATAGTAAGCATTCTTCAACAATTCAATCCACAGTCGTAGGCGGCAAATCTTCACAGAGTTGGGGTTAATATCAACGCCAAATAAACAGTTCTCAATGATTTGACGCTTCTCCTTGAAAAGAGTTTCCTGCATGCGGCGACTTTCCGCATTGAGTGGGTTGTAAGCAAATAAATTACCTTCGGTATCGGTAACAATCAGCTCGTCATTTTCAATGGCAAGTTGATAGTCCGCTTTGCGGATACGCTTACCGGTAGCATCTACCAAAATACCTAATTCGTATTTCAAGAGTATCAGTTCATTGAGAGCAGACACAAGAAAGTGACCCGAACCAACAGCTGGATCACACAGTCGCAAACTGTTAATTAGTTCATTAGCTTCGACTATATTGTCAATATGGTTGTATAGTTCTATACGGGTGGTACAATTCCAGCCATAATAACCATTAAACTTTTGCAACACGGTCTTGGTGATTGCTTCACGGCACATGAACATAGTGATAAAGCCTGGAGTGAATACTGAACCATCCTTGTGACCATTTATTTTCTCGAATATAAGCCCTAAAACAGAAGCATTGATGAGTGTTTTAGCCTCTTCTTGCACTTCTTCACTGCCTTCGCTCGCAAAGTTATAAGCGTCGAGAAAAGCAAACAAATATTGCAGGGTGGGTAATGCGTTGACTTGTAGATTGCGTTTTTTATTTCGTAATACGCTACTCGCCAAGACAGGAAGTACCGTACGTTGTGAAAGGCTGTTTATCTTAATTGTTTTACTTTCCAAATCTGTCACCTCGAAAAGAGAACTGTTAAGATAGGGAACGTAAGCAAAATCACGCATAATGGAGTGTGTGCGGCTGCCCATGTCACGTGCAAGCACTTGGAAAAAGAGTGTGTTGAGATCATCATAGTCATGAATCTTAGTTATTGAAAGAAATTTATAGATTGCATCTCCATTGTGGTATTTCAACATCTGAGCCTCCAACAGTTTCAAGAAAAGGATACGATTCATCCAAGTAATACACAATTCCATTGCAACATTGAATAACCGTTCCTCATAATCATTCCCATACAAACTACCATTTATGTGACGCAAACAATCTTCTGCATCCAGTTGGTTAATAGTATTCTCTAGTAATGAAGCCTCGTCACGCCGTTCCACAGCTTTGCGTACAATCACGGTTTTATTATTCTCTTTGCGTTCCTCAATACCAATAATGTGTAGCAGCTCAGTGTAGAATCCACGGTTGAGCGAATTGCTGTCATTTTGGAACGATAGCTTCAAAAGATGTGTATCGCTGAATATCTTATAAAGTTCGATAAGTTTGCGTGAAGCGCTACCGTCTGTTCTATCAAGCAGGTGTTGATAGTCTTGTAAGTTGAAGTAAGTGTATTCAAGGCTATCTTTCACCTCCTCAATATAGGTTGTTGCAATTTCAGTATAGAAGAAATCGGTTTTGTTACTGGTTTTGCGTCCATCCACAAAGTCTTGAAACTCACGACGTAATTGTTTGTTCTGATAGAATTTGCGTTCAAACTCATGGGCATCAAAAATAAAGAATTCATGAATATTAGTAGCGATGAGATATTTAATATCATTGTTCTTCTTATTGACACGTTCTTTAAGATAGTATAGCAATAATTCCTGCAAAGCCTTACGATTAAGATTGTCATTAGAAATCATCTCACCTTTGTTGGTGGTACTCTTTACTTCAATCAATAACCCTATATTGGACTTGATAGTTTTATCCAATCGGATAGCCAAATCAATATCTTCTTCGGGAGCCATGTAGTATGGCTTGTAGAACGTTTCACTCAGAAAATTACGTAAATGTTCTTTTTGCGTGTGTTCTCTTTGCCCATCCACAATATTGTCTCTCAATGTGCGAAGGGCATTTTTGAATAAGTCAAAATCTGTTGTTTCAATCGCAACCTGTCTATATGCTTTGTTCAAAACTTGATTCGGTTTGAGTAGTCCCATAATGTTTGGTAAATGAGTTAATAAAATACAAAGGTAGTCTAAAAACTTGATAATAAAGAATGAACGTATTGGTTTAACGAAAGTTTGTTCTACTGCCAGCCATTATCAACAAACAATAGCAGCAGTAGATTTGACATGATTCTACTTATTATATTGTAATAGCCAGCCAAAGTAATCTTTTCACATCCGGATCTATCACAGGTTGGATAAGTTGTTAACCTGAAGGTAACCGACCTGATGGTATAGGAACAGGAAGAAGTCTGTAATCATGGCATTTACCCGGATAGAGAAGCCACATTTTTTATTGCCGGACTTCCGGCATTGCCTCATCCATGTGTGAAAAGGAGTTTTTTCTTTCACCACAACGTTCCTTTCACATACCCAAAGGGGGTAGTGGATCCAGACCTGCTTCGGCTTTCTTTTTCCTTCCCATATGACAAAAACCGACTATCCATGACTATTCCTGCCAGTGTGCCGGTCGTGCTTGCCTCTCATGGTTTCTTCCCTTATATTCGCACTGATATTTAAACGAGTTGAAAATATGGAAATATGCTACATCGAGGCCGGTGTCCTTGAGAGGATGCTGGCGCGCGCCGAGAACCTGTCCGCACGTGTGGACAGATTGTATGAGAGAAACCGCTGTAAGGAACCCGGAGAGTGACTGGACGGCCAGGATGTCTGCCTGCGCCTTGACATCTCGCCGCGTACCCTGCAGACTCTCCGCGATACCGGACGGCTGGCGTTCACCCGCCTCCAGCGCAAGTTCTATTACAAGCCCGGGGATGTGGAGAAGCTGATGGCCTACGTCGGCATCAGACGCAAGGAGAAGGAGGTGAGAGAAAGAAGGAAGAACGGAAACCTTTAAAGAGCGGAAGAGATGGAAGGCATTATCGACAAGGAGAACGAACGTGTCCGCAGGTTCTTTGCCCTGCTGGACGACATGGAGAAAAAAGTGGAACGTCTTGCCCGTGACAACCGTCCTCCCTTCAACGGGGAACGGTTCCTGACCGACAGGGAGCTTTCCGGGATGTTGAAGATCAGCCGCAGGTGCCTGCAGGATTACAGGGACCAAGGACGGATTCCCTATATCCAGCTTGGCGGGAAGATCCTGTACAGGCAGTCGGACATCGAGAGGCTGCTGGAGGAGAACTATCACCCTGCATTGGTATAATATCGTATTTAAGTTTAAGGATTGTCGCCGGAATTGCATTTACGATTCCGGCGGCAGTTTTTATTTAGCCTGCGGCTTCCTTGCCGGCCGCGGGCTTTCTTCTTTCCATCAGCCGGTTCATGTCCGAGGATATCTTCCGGTCGGTGACCTGGGCGTAGACCTGCGTGCTGTCGATGTTCGTATGGCCCATCATCCTGGCGATGCTCTCTATCGGAATACCTGCGGTCAGTGTCAGGGTCCCGAACGAATGCCGGGCCATGTGGTAGGACAGGTTCTCTTTCATGCCTAATGCCACGCCCATTCCATGTACCTCATACCAGAGGACGTCGCGGACCGGCAGCGGGAATACCGGCCTGTCGTCATCCGTGGTGTTGTAAAGCTCCAGTATCTGTCCGGCTATGGGATGCAGCGGGATGAACGCCTCCACGTCCGTTTTGGCGCGGCGGATGCGGATATACCTTCTTCCTTCCGAAGTCGTTCCGATGTGACGGGGATGGAGAGCCCTCGTATCCGCGTAGGCCAGACCGGTCAGCGAGGAGAAGATGAACGTCCTGCGTGCCAGCTCCATCATCGGGTCGGGCAGCGGGGTTTCCATCATCCGCTTCAGTTCACTGCGGCTGATATGCCTTAGTTTAGGTGTTTCTTTCCTCTCGTATGCCACGTCCTCTATCGGATTGGCTCTTAGTATTTCCCGGTCCACGGCGATGTAGATGAGCCGGTTGAGCCAGCACAGGCAGTGGTTCACGTGTCCGTTCCTGTGTCCCAGCTCCTTCTTGAGAAAGACCTTGAACGATTCGGCGAACTCCTCGGTGATGTCCGAAAAGGCGATGTCCTTCATCCCGCGGGATTCGATGAACTGCCTGAGGTTGAGCTGGGTGGTCTTCGACTGGCGGTAGGTGGAAGTGGAGTTGATCTCCTTGGAGCGGACCCTGAGCCGTTCGCGTTCCACCTCTCCGGCCTGCAGGAGGTATTCCGGTACGGAATTGGCGCCTGACACGGTGGTCTTGAGCAGTTCGGCCGTGACCACTCCCTGGTTCCTCAACAGGTTCCCGTACGCCTCTTCCAACCGGCTGCGGAAGGCGGCAAGGCGGTTGTTCTCCCTGGCTGTTTTGATTTCACACTTCTTGCTGTCCCAGTCCCCGGGTTTGCAATAGACGCCTGTCGTGACTGCCGATTTCTTTCCGTCGATGCTGATCCGGCAGAGGACGGCGGTCGTGCCGTCCGATTTCACCTTGTTACGGTTGATGTAGAATAAGAGCTTGAATGTACTGCGCATGATAATGATTGTTTAGGGATTAAAGGATAAGTTTCAAATCGCGGGTTGCCTCGACGAACCTGTCCATGTCCTCGAACAGCTTCTTCGGGGTTACGCGCGCGTATATCTGGGTGGTCTTTATGTTGGAGTGTCCCAGCATTTTGCAGATGGTCTCTATCGGCACTCCCTCCTCGAGCGTGACCAGCGAGGCGAAAGAATGCCGTCCCATGTGGTAGACAAGGTCCTGGCTCAGCCCTGCCATCAGGCGCAGGGATTTCATATTGGCCCTGAGCGTGTGGTAGTCCTGCGGCGGGAAAAGAGTCTCGCGGGTATCGTCCCGGTATTTCTCAATCAACGCGACGGCTTCCGGAAGCAGCTTGACACGTCCGAGGTAGTCGGTTTTCTTTCGCTGGTATTTCAGCCAGAGGCTGCCCTCGTCATCCCGGAAGAGGTTCTTCCGGGTGATGCTTACCGCATCGGCATAGGCGGTGCCGGTGTAACAGGCGAAGAGGAAGAGGTCCCGGGTGATGACATGTGACCTGCGTTTTTCCGGTATCTCCAGATCACGCAGCTTCTCGAAATTCTCACGGCTGAGTGCTTTCGGTGTTGTCTCCTTCTGCTTGGGCAGCTTGAAGTGGCAGAAATGGTATTTCTCCGAGTGGCCCTCCTTGTAGGCGATGCGGCAGATCTTTTTCAAGATGGCCAGGTAGCCGCGAAGCGTGTCCACGGCATATCCCTTTTCCAGAAGGATGAAATCCTGATAGTCGCGGATGAACTGCTCGTTGAGCTGCCCGAAGACAAGGTCCGGAACCTTGAATTTCGCCTTGATGAATTCGGAAAGCGTGCGGTAGGTGAAGAGGTAGGTCGAGAGTGTGGTGGGCGCACGGTCCACACCGACACGGGCCTTCATTTCCCCGTTATGCCGGTCGAGAAGTTTGAGCAGGGTCATCTGCATGCCCGCATTGCCCTGGAACATGTCCCTGACCGCGGCGGCATCAAAATCCCTTTTTCTTTCCATGAGGGAATTGAAGGCCGAGTGTACGGCAAGCAGCAGTCTTTCTATTTTTTCATTGGTCTCCACCGCTTCCCGGCTCTTGCCGTTCAGCCGGCTCTCACGCGCGTTCCACAGCCCGGGGGTGCAGGAGAGCTTGCAGCTGAACTGCGCCATCGTGCGGTTGAGGGTGATCCGTCCCATGATCGGGGCTTTGCCGGTCTTGTCCGGCTCGCTCTTTTTCAGGTAGAGCAGCACCTTGAATTTTTCCACTTTCATAACGCTCTTTTTTAGGTTGTAAAAATACTCCTTTGAAAAGCGTCCTTTGGCATGCAAAACATTGAGAAACAGTGAATACAAATCCGCTTTGTTCTTATCGGTAAAAATTCGGTTACCTGCCGTCGTTTCCGAAACAGGCGGCTAACAGTCTGGTAACTGAAACGTCGCAATATTTTGTTTTCTTTTGCAGGTCTGTCTGTTCTGCAATTCTCGCAAAATGCTTAATTATAAACGTTTTACGTTTAATTATCGTCATTCTGTTTTTTATTGCATTTCTAAATATTACTTATACAGCGCGGCATACCTTCGCCACGACGGTTACGCTCACGCAGGGCGTACCTCTGGAAACGGTCAGCAAGATGCTGGGGCATAAGCGGATCACCACGACCCAAATCTATGCTAAGATCACCAATGATAAAATCGGACAGGATATGGCGGCATTAAGCGAGAAACTCAGCAGCGTCTTCAAGGTCGCACGGTAATGGCCTCCTATCTTACAGCTAATTCGATTCCCGATCTTACTTCGTCAATAGCAGGGTAATTTTCGATGTAAGTTTTCCCGCCGGCAGGGAATTTATCGTCAGAGATGGAAATATGCAAGGCCATGCGAATCGCCCGAGGGGCGAGCCTTGCATATTTCCATCCCCGGCGTTTTGCTGGTCGCTACCGTCGGAAAAGGCGACATTCTGCGGCTCCTGACGATCCGGTTCTGATGTTCAGCCGCGATCGGCGGATTTCATCCCGTCCTGTGATCTGCCGTCGAAATTCCTCTGCTTTTTCAAAACGGCCGTCTTTTATTTTTCTTTTCATGGAGATAATTCAGCTCGTCGCTATAAATGTCCATGACAAAGCGCAGCATATTGTCGACCAAAGCCGTAAGCCTTGTGCTTTCATTCCCCAACAGGTGGAGGATTTCCGACACTTTGCGCTTGGTTTGCGCACTGACATAAATCGCCGAGCGGTTACGGCAATCTACCGGAGCGAAGAAGGTGCGTTCGAAATCCGGCAGTATGATCTTTTTTCCGTCGGAATCCAGCAGGCTCCTTTACAGTAGTCGTTTGGGTGTCGACATTTGTTTTTTCAGCAGTTGGTGCCGATGTGTTTCCCTCGGGAGCGTCCGTATTTTCCTCTTCCGGCTCGGGAATCCTACGGACGACTTTCGAGTCCAAAGGAGCTTGTCCGGCGATCATCTGACGCATCAACTCCTCATCGACTTCGATACGGGGATGCTTCGGAAGGTTTGTTGCAGGTTTGTCAGTTTCTTTTAATGAATCCATGGTACAATGTTTTTGAGATTGAATATTCGTTATACGGTCATAAAGCTCGTGTGTTTGGTTTTATGTTTTAAACCATTCAAAATACCGTTTTCCGTTTCATGCGGTTTATATCGGGATAATGAACGGAATAAGAAAACCGACCTTTCAT
>OHCI01000382.1_pt1 | contig 20055 bp, 15 predicted proteins | sample 1566751 | NCBI WGS metagenome assembly OHCI01 (sample SAMEA3879609, study PRJEB24766) | human gut metagenome | biome: human-associated habitat; feature: feces | place: USA | collected 1985/1987
CAGGGGGAATTTGCAGACGCCATGGGCGCCCTGACGCGCGTGGCCCCCGACGCGCAGCAGCGGTATATCCCCATTCCCTACCAGACGCGCCAGATGCTGTACGAGATATCACCCACGCTGGCCAGCATTCAGGACGAGATAGAAAACGGGGACATGTACAGCCGTTATGGTTATGCCGACAAGCCGGAATTTATTGCCAATGGCATTCACTGGATGCTGCGCGAGGCCGCGGCCATCCTCCAGAAGGAAGTGGAGAACTTCGTGTTCGCCGCCGCCTTCTGCCACGAAGGGAAGCCTCAGCTCGTCCTGATGTACTCCAACGACCTCGTGGCAGCCGGTCACAGTGCCGCCAACGACATCAGGGAGGCAGCCAGATTCATCCAGGGCGGAGGCGGCGGACAGCCGATCCTCGCCACCGCCGGCGGAAGGAACGCCGACGGCCTGCAGGCCGCGCTGGACAAGATGGTGGAGACCATCACGGCATAGACGGAAGAATATTCAAGGGCATTCGGTAATATTCATAAAATATTCAAGTCCCCATAAAACAATGACTTCGGAGGATGAAGAAAATTGACAGATTCATACTGACCTCATTCATAGGACCATTCTTCATGATCCTTCTTGTGGTCATCTTCATCCTCGTGATGCAGTTCCTCTGGGTCTACATCGACGAGCTTGTCGGGAAAGGCCTGAGTCTGGGCATTGTGGCGGAGTTCCTGTTCTGGGGATCCTGCACCGTGCTGCCTCTGGCCCTGCCTCTGGCGACCCTGCTGGCCTCGATGATGACCGTAGGCAACATGGGTGAGAACAACGAGTTGATCGCTCTGAAGGCCGCCGGCGTGTCCGTCCTAAGGGTGATGCGCCCTATCCTCATCGCCTCCTTCTTCATCAGCATCGGCACATTCTTCGTCATCAACAACCTCGTCCCGGTCTCCTACAACGAGATATTCACCCTCAGGGACGACATCGGAAAGACGAAGGAAGAGATCAAGATCCCGTCCGGAACCTTCTATGACGGAGTCGATGGCTACGTCCTCAGGGTAGGAAGCCGTAACAACAAGACGGGCATGATGAAGGACGTGATGCTCTACGACCATCACGGCAGAGGGAACACGCGCCTCACTTTGGCCGACTCCGCCATCATGAAGATGTCCAAGGACAAGTCCTACCTGACATTCAAGATGTTCAACGGGGTCAACTATCAGGAGACCAACGAGAAGACCTACCGCGACACATCCCTCCAGCTGCAGAGGATCGACTTCTCCAAGCAGGAGATGGTCATCGCCCTCCAGAACTACGCATTCCAGAAATCCGACAGTGCCAGATACGGCGACCAGGTCAAGGCCCTCCCTCTTGAGAAACTCAGGGAGCAGAGGGACACCCTTCTGGCCACAAGGGACAGCACGAAGTCCAAACAGATCTATTCCATGGCCGCATCCTATGTGTTCTCGCAGAACATGCAGCTGGACACGACAGCCTGCGGCATCACAAGGAACTTCAGCGACCCGGACTACCTCAACTTCAAGGATGACAGGGCGACAGCGGCAGCATTGGAAAGAGCGGCCAACAGCGCCAGGCAACTCCAGACAAACCTTGAAAGCTACGAGTTCGGAGCATTCGACTACACTGTCCGCCTCAGATGGACAGCCCTGGAGTTCCTCAGACGCTATGGACAGGCCCTGGCCTGCTTCATCATGTTCTTCATCGGCGCGCCTCTGGGAGCGCTGATCAGGAAAGGCGGCATCGGTGTCTCCGCCATCATCTCGCTGCTGTTCTTCGTGCTTTACTGGGTGATCGACATCACGGGAGTGAAGCTGGCAAGAGACGGCAGCATCAGCACCGTGGCGGGCGCGTTCATGTCGGCTGGCGTACTCCTGCCGATCGGCCTGTTCCTGACCTGGAAGGCGATCCACGACACGGACATCTCAAATCTGGACAGCATAAAGAATTGGTGGAGAAAGGCAAAGAGTAATATGGCAGGAATATTCAAAAAGACAAGGATCGTGTACATGGGAACGCCGGAATTCGCGGTGGCCCCTCTGAAGGCTCTCCTGGAGCAGAAGTACAACATCGTGGGAGTGGTGACCGTGGCCGACAAGCCGAGCGGACGCGGCCAGAAGGTGAACGAGAGCGCGGTGAAGAAGTTCGCGGTGGAGCAGGGCATCCCTGTGCTCCAGCCTGTCAAGCTCAAGGATCCGGAGTTCCTCAACCAGCTCAAGGCCTTGAAGGCCGACCTGTTCATCGTGGTGGCGTTCAGGATGTTGCCGGAAGAGGTCTGGGGCATGCCGAAGCTCGGCACGTTCAATCTGCATGCGGCGCTGCTGCCGCAGTACCGAGGAGCCGCTCCGATCAACTGGGCGGTGATCAACGGCGAGACCAGGACGGGAGCCACGACGTTCATGATCGACAAGGACATTGACACAGGCGGCATCATCCTCCGGCAAGGCATCAACATCGCCGACACGGACACCGCCGGCGACGTCCATGACAAATTGATGGCGATCGGCGCTGATCTGGTCGTGCAGACAACCCAGGGAATCATTGAGCGCAATGTGGACACGCGTGTCCAGAGAAGTTTCATACAGGGTTCCGAGGTATTGAAGCCGGCACCGAAGCTTTCGCGCGAGTTGTGTCACATTGACTGGAACGATTCCACCAAACAGATCTACAATCTCATACGTGGTTTGAGTCCTTATCCGGCAGCGTTCACCGAACTCGTCAAGGAAGGTAGCGCTCCGGCCCAGTTGAAGATCTTCACGGCCGAAAAGGTCGATGAGCCTGTCGAAGGAACCATTCCGGGCCAAATCCTCACCGACGGCAAGACCTACCTCCACATCACCACCGCCGACGGAGCCATCTCCCTGAAGGACGTGCAGATAGCCGGCAAGAAGCGGATGGACATCAAGGCCTTCCTCGCCGGATTCCGCGAGCCGGAACTCTACACCACTACCGCCGGCACCTCCAAGGCCGAAATCGCCAAAACAAAGGCATAATGGAAGCGGTCATCCTCGAATGCGGCGACTTTCCTAAAAAGGAATATCCCCGCGAGCTTCTCCGCCGGGCGGATGTGATAATCTGCTGCGACAGGGCGTTGGACACGTTTCTCCGGCACCGGGACAAGATATTCAAAGACCTCAGGGATCCGGATGCCATCATCGGGGATATGGATTCCATCTCGCCGAAGCATCTCAAGGAATATTCCCGCATCGCCATAAGAGAAGAAGAGCAGGAGACAAACGACCAGACCAAGGCGTTCCGCTACCTGCTGGAGCATTGGCCGGAAGTCAAGACCGTGCACATTCTCGGTGCTACAGGCAAGCGTGAGGCCCACACCCTCGGCAACCTTGGACAGATTATGGAATATGCCCGGCTTTACGGAGCCAGCGGTAATCCTGATGAAGACAGAATATATGTCGATGCGGTGTCCGACTATTCAACGGCTTTCGCATTGACGGACTCCTGCGAGCTTTTCGTCGGCGAAGGCAGGGCCGTGTCCATATTCAGCCCTGATAATTCATTGAATATCAAGTCCGAGGGATTGGTATGGCAGACCAGTGGAGTGGTTTTCGACAACTGGTGGCAGGCAACCCTCAACCGGGCTTCGGCCGATGTTGTCAAGCTGACGTTCTCGCACAAGTCAATGGCGTTGGTGATTCTGGATTAATATCATTTCAGGATTTTTCTTTATCTTTACGTAACATTTCGGCTTACAAACACTATGCTCCGAAAAATTAGAATCACTCTGGCAGCGATCTGCTTCGTTGCAGTCACACTGCTGTTTCTGGACTTCACCGGAACACTTCATCTTTGGTTCGGATGGCTCGCCAAAATCCAGTTCCTGCCGGCTGTTCTGGCCCTCAACTTCGTTGTCATCGCCATTCTGCTGGTACTGACACTGCTTTTCGGCAGAATCTACTGCTCGGTGATATGCCCGTTGGGTATATTCCAGGACTGCGTGTCCAACCTCAGTTCCAGGAGAAAAGGCAAGAAGGCAAGGTTCTCATATTCAAAGGAAATCAAATGGTTGCGCTACGGGGTGTTGGTGCTGTTCGTGATCGCGCTGGTCGCCGGGCTCAATGCTCTTGTAGCGCTTCTGGCTCCATACAGCGCTTACGGTAGAATGGTGCAGAGTCTGCTCGCGCCGGTTTGGCAGTGGGGCAACAACCTGCTCGCCTGGATCGCCGAGAGGCAGGATAGTTATGCGTTTGTGACAAAGGATGTTTGGCTGAAGAGTCTGCCGACTTTGATCGTGGCGGCGGTGACATTTGTTGTCGTGGTGGCCCTCGCCTGGAGGAACGGCAGAACCTATTGCAACACAATCTGTCCGGTGGGAACCACGCTGAGTTTCTTCTCGCGGTTCGCTATGTTCCGTCCGGTGATCGACAAGTCAAAGTGCAAGAGCTGCCACGCCTGCGAAAGGAAGTGCAAGGCGGCCTGCATTGATGTTGACAACCATAAGATTGACTATAGCAGATGTGTCGATTGCTTTGACTGCATTGATTCTTGCCGGCTCGGAGCGCTCAAGTACCGGTTCGCCTGGGGAAGAGGGGTTGGTTCGGGCTCCACGGGAGCAAAAACGCCACAAAACGCGCCTGTCGGGAGTAAAATGACCTCCGACGAGAGCAAAAACGGCCAAAATCGCTCCTCTGCAGCTCCGACTCCGGTCGCAGAGCCTGTGGTTCGACAGGGCTCACCAACCGCCGAAGTAACCGACAACGGCAAAGGTGTCTCAACAATTGATGCGACATCTCCGGTCGCTGAGCCTGTCGAAGCGACCAACAAAGGAAGAAGAGCCTTCTTGGTAGGCGGTGCCGCTGTCATCGGAGGATCACTCTTGTCTTCCATTCCGATGAGGGCCGAAGAAGAGGAGATCAAGGACAAGAAGCGAGATGGAGGATTCGCCGAGGTGCTTCCAAAGAAAGCCCCGAACAGAAAAACGCCTATTACTCCATTCGGTTCCGAGAGCGTGGAGAAGTTCTATAAGCACTGTACGGCCTGCCAGCTCTGCGTGACCGTCTGCCCGAACAATGTTCTCAGACCATCCTCCAGACTTGAGCACCTGATGCAGCCAGAGATGTCTTTTGAGAAAGGCTACTGCCGTCCGGAATGCGTGAAATGCTCCGAGGTCTGCCCTGCTGGAGTCATCCTGAAGATCACTCCTGAGGAGAAAACCGAATGGAAGGTCGGCACTGCCGGCGTGGACTATGACCTCTGTGTCGTGAACCGTGACGGGGTCAGCTGCGGAAACTGTGCCCACCACTGCCCTGTCGGAGCGATCAGGATGGTCAGGAAGAATCCTGATGACGAGAAGAGCCCAAGGATCCCTTCGGTCAACGAGGAGAAGTGCATCGGCTGCGGAGCGTGCGAGAATCTCTGCCCGTCCCGCCCGATAAGCGCCATCACCGTCAATGGGTACAGTGTTCATCATAATGTGTAACCGGTCTTTGAGACAAGCCTTCTGAAGGGACATATTCAGAAAAAGCGGTCTCAACAAATTCCATGAATATGAAAGAGAATATTAACAGAAGAGAATTTCTCAAACAAGCCGGTGCCGGGACAGCGGCCGTGGGAGCCGTGGCTCTTGCCGGAGCGTGCGCCCCTAAGAAGACAGCCGAGGCCATCCTTGACGATGGTTCCAGTGAAGATGTGCCGGAGAACGGTAAGATGGAGATGCGTGAGAATCCGGGCAACGGGGACATGGTTTCCCTGCTGGGTTACGGATGTATGCGCTTCACGATGAAGAAGGACGAGAGTGGGAAGGATATCGTGGATCAGGAGAACGCCAACAAACTGATTGACTACGCCTTGGCTCACGGAGTCAACTACTACGACACATCTCCGGTCTATCTCCAGGGACTTTCCGAGGAGGCTGTAGGCAATGCACTCAGCAGACATCCAAGGAACTCCTACTACATCGCCACGAAGCTGTCCAACTTCAGTGATCATTCCAAAGCGGCATCCCTGAAACTGTACAACGACTCGTTCAGGTACCTCCAGACAGACTATCTGGACTACTACCTGCTTCACTCTCTCGGCCGTGGAGGCCTGGAGGCTTTCGATGACAGGTTCGTGAACAACGGAATGATGGATCTGCTTCAGGCAGACCGAGAGAAAGGCAAGATACGTCAACTCGGACTTTCATTCCACGGAAACCAACAGCAGTTCGACGAGCTACTGAAACTGCACGACAAGTACCACTGGGATTTCGTGCAGATCCAGATGAACTATTTCGACTGGAAACACGCTGACGGCCAGCGCAATGTCAACGCCGAGTACCTGTACGACGAGCTGGACAAGAGGGAGATTCCGATCGTGATTATGGAGCCTCTCCAAGGTGGCCGTCTGGCCAATCCGGCGGAAAGTGTCGTGAACAGGCTAAAGGAGCGTGATCCGAAAGCCTCACTCGCTTCGTGGGCGTTCAGATTCGTGGGATCGTACCCGAGAATCCTGACGGTGCTGAGCGGAATGGTCTATCAGGAACATCTTGAGGATAACCTGCGCACATTCAAGGACTTCAAGTACTTGACCGACGAGGAGAAAGAGTTCCTCGGCACCGAGATCGCCGGCATAATGGCCAGCTTCCCGACCATCAACTGCAACGACTGCAAGTACTGTATGCCTTGCCCTTACGGAGTCGATATTCCGGGAATATTCAAGCACTACAACGAATGCGTCAACGAGGGCGAGATTGCCCAGAGCACCGAGCAGGAGAATTACCGCAAGCTGCGCCGGGCCTATCTCGTGAGCTACGACCGGGCCATCCCGTCCGTCCGCCAGGCCAACCACTGCATCGGTTGCGAACAATGCATCGAGCATTGCCCTCAAAGCATCTCCATTCCTCGTGAGCTCCGCCGCATCGAGGCCTACGTCGAGAAGTTGAAAAGGAACACATTGTAATGAATATAATCTATGCGATGCTTCGACAATAGATACGCCAAAGCGACAGAAGCACCAACACAGAAGAAAAATATTCGTCACAGACGCTGAATATTCAAAGGTTTTGATTATCTTTGCAGTCCGCAACTAAAAATGCGGACCATTGGAGAGATGCTCGAGTGGCTGAAGAGGCACGCCTGGAAAGCGTGTGGCCTCCTAAAGGGGCTCGCGAGTTCGAATCTCGCTCTCTCCGCAAATTTTTAACGGCTTTGCAGATTGTTCCGCAAAGCCGTTTTTGTATTATGTTTATGTCCAGTCACTTCGACAGGCTCAGTGACTGACTTACATTAATCGGTTCGATTATCCCAATACGCCTAACAAAAAAAGGGAACCCGCATACTGCGGATCCCCATACCAATTATAAATGAAATCGATTCTTTGATTGATTGTTACTCGACTTTGATTGCAACCTCTCCGGTCTTGCCGTCCTTGTCGGTCACGGTAAGTGTGGTGGTTCCGGCCTTGACACCCTTCACGGTGATGGCAGCCTCTTTCACGATGGCGGTAGCGACAGCCGCATCCGTAACCTTCACTGTGTATGGAGCGGTACCTGACTTGACTGTGACAACCTCTTCCTTCTCAACTCCGACAGTAACCTCGGCCTTGTCAAACTCCAGCTTCTCTGCCGCAGCCTTTACCGTTACGGTAAACGAACCCGTCGTCTGATTTTTGTCTACTACAGAGATCGTGGCTGTTCCCCCTGCCACTCCTGTAACAGTGATCTTTTCTTTCTCCACCTTCACTGTGGCTATCTTCTCATCGCTTGACTTTACCGTGAAAGGCTGTGTGCCGTTCTTCACGGTAACCTCAACGGTCTTACCAACCTCAACCTCAGCCTTCGTCACACTGAATGTAAGAGGATCCGGAGTTTTGTTTTCGTTCTTGTTGCAAGAGACGAATGCGAATGAGCAGAGGCAGAGGGCTGCCGTCACAACTGAACTGAAAAAACTTTTCATTAGTTTAAATCTTTAATTGTTAATAATAGTTTAAGTACCGTAAGACCGTTCCCGGTCCGACGCATTACTAAATCATCTCCGCCGGAAACCTTGCATAAAGTTTTCAAAAAATTCACCAGAAGCCGAGACCCTTAAACACGCCGTGGCGGATAAATCATTATAAATGAATATATTGAATAGGTCACCCAGTCCTTGTTTTAGCAGGAGAACAATATAGCAACAGACGAATAATCAGGATATTAGCCGCCACGCAAATATTAACATATACCCGAGAACAGAACATAGACACTAGCGAGTGGGTTGGCTTTCGATCTGGATGTCCGTGCCGAGGGCAGAATTGATGAGGTTCAGGATTTCCTGGAGGGAGGACGTGGAGAACTCTCCGCTCAGGCGGCGGGATTCACCGGACGAATGGCCGGCATCAAAAGCAACGAGCGTGACATCGTAATATTCAGAGAGCTCGGAGAGAACTTCTGGCAGCGGGGTGTTGTCGTAGATAAACTCGCCGGTGGCCCATGCGGCAGGGTTAGGGTGTTTCGGAGTGATTTCAACTGGCTTTGACGCAGCCGGATCCAAAACCGCGGACTGTCCCTTGGTCAGGATCAGGGCTTCTTCGCCAGACCTTATGGCAGAGAAGAGGACCTTGCCCGAGACAACGCTCACGCTGATGGGATCCCGAGAGTCAACCTGAAAGCGGGTGCCGAGGACTTTGACGAAACCGGATCCGGCATCAACACGGAAAGGGGCGCGGTCATCGTGACGGACGTTGAAATAAACCTTGCCTGTCATCTGGACCAGACGCTTGTCCTTGTGCTTCTGGAGACGAAGGGTGGATCCAGGGGCAAGGGTAACGGACGAGGAATCCGGAAGAGTGAAGGTCTGGGCAATGTCGTAGGCGGCATAGTCGGTCCATGAGGTTAGCCATGAAAGATAAAGGAATATGCCGACAGCGGCCGCTGCCGCGACTCCGGCGATGCGTTTCAACATCACAGTGCGCTTCGACAGGCTCAGCGACCGACGCAAGGAGCCATTCTGCGACCGTGCCAAGGCTTTCTTCGGGTCAAAGCGGTTCTCTTCGTAGGACTTGGCCACGAAGTCTATCATTCTGTCTTCCTTGGTTTTCATGACAATTATCTTTTATGCAGTCGCTTCGACAGGTTCAGCGACCGAGTTGTACACATTTGGTTGGTGAGCTTGCCGAACCATTCCTTTGCCGGAGACGCATTTGAAGGAATATGTCATCGTGCCTCTCTGGATGCTGTCCGTGGCATAGTCATAAACCGCTGTCTCAGCCTTGAATATCAGTCGGTCAGATCCTTCAAAAGAATACTCCATATCCTTTATGCAATAGACTCTCTCCTCCTTTCCGGAGAACTCATCATACTCAACTGGGGAAGCGACAGGAGTGACGGTATAGTTCCCATCCTTATCTAGCTCAATCTTTCCTCCCACCTTAAAAAAATTCCAATTGATGATCTGCCAGGATCTTCCAGGATAGTACTCTATGTCAGCCACAACACATCCAACCCAATCAATTCTGGCCATATAGCGTTCATTGCCATCCATATCGACAGACAAGCGAGTATAGATATCCCCAGGCCTGACCGCAGTGATTTCCTTGGCAAAGTCCGAATCGGCGACTCCGTCTCCATCAAGATCCACCGCACCGAGACTCCAGTCGATGGATTCAAGAACATATTCCCCGACAAGGCGGTCCATCGTGGCGGTGGCGGCGTCGGTCATCCAATAATCAATCTTCTCCTGGCAGGAGCATAAAGTCAAAAGACCTACGAGGGCATATTCAATTCTTTTCATATCAGTCGATTTTATAGTCAGAAGATGTCATCACCGAGACAAGGCCGATGCCGTCGCCGATCACATTGGTAGGATAAGGTTTATCGACAAAAAACAGCCAATCAGCAAGGTCTGAATCATCGAACCAAGCGGTGTTGATGTAATTATAGGTCTCCCTGTCCAAAGCCAGCAGCCGCACCGTCACATCGGAAAGCGACTTGCCGGTCAAAGAAATTTTGAATATATGCGATCCACCCTCGAAACCTTTATCCGTGAATATGTTGTACTTATTGGAGAAATAGCTGTCTGAGGCCATATCATTGTTGCCGACGCTGGTGTTTATTCCGGAATTAAGGAGTGGCTCACTTGAATTGTCAATCTCCAACTGCTTTCTGTAGTTTTCCCCGAAATACCAGACCTGAAGCATATAATAGTTCTTCTCGTCCGGCTTGTCCTTCACGTGCACACCCATCCCTAAAGTCTTGAAATAGCCTCCGCTGGAAGATTTCCTGTTCAGATGAGTCGTGTCCACTCCGGCAAGGACAGGGGCCTCCAAGACCACGGTCGTTGCCTCCGCTCTCATTTCATCCGACTCCACGACAATCCTCACCTCATCCCCGGCCTTGAAATCAGCACGGAATCTGAACATATTATGGTAAATGGTACGATCCGACTTCTCCGGCTTGTCAACCGTAGCGGCGAGCGTCCCGTTGATCCAGCATTCAAGGCTCCCGGACTCCAACGGCAGGGTTTTCTCGTGCGTGCTGATACCGGCATAGACAGTGTGCGTTGTGTCGCCGGTAGCCATCAAAGCGTTGACTACAAGCATCTTCTCCGGACCAGGAAGTTCCACTGGAATATATTTCTCACAAGAAAAAAAAGCCAGAGAGGAGACTATTGACAGTATGAATATCTTCGTTCGCATATTCATTAGAATTTAAAGGTATAACTGAACGACGGCAGGAAAGTGAGGAATGAGCGTTTGGAGATGGCCGGCTTCCACTCCCCTTCTTTCTCGAAGGCATCATAGACGCACCAGGAAGGGTTCTGGGCGCAGTAGAGGTTGTATATTCCGAAATTCCATATCCGCTCGCCGTGACGGCGCTTCTTGTGGAAGTTCACGCTGACATCCAGATGGTGCGTCGGAGGCAGGCGGTAATTGTTGCGCCCGCTGACATAGTCGATCGAAATGTCTTTACCCGACGGTGTGATGAGGGCCGTGCTTCTGGTCGGGATGGTCATACAGTTTCCGCTCATAAACGTCCAGGCCACGGTGAGGTCGATGCGGGAGCTGAATTTGTGGCTCACACTGGCGTTGATGACGTGCCGCCTGTCGAACTGAGCAGGGAACCACTTGCCATCGTTGATGCTGCCGTCCCGGAATATTCTTTCAGCCTTCGAGAGGGTGTAGGCGAAGGTTCCGGTGGTCTTTCCGACAACTTTGCTGGCGTAAAGTTCCAGACCGTAGGAGCGTCCCTCGCCCATCACCACATTGTCTTCCCAGTTGACGGAAGATGAAAGAGCAAGACGGCCATCCTTATATTCAAGGACATTGCCGGTCTTTTTGTAATAGCCTTCGAGGGAGAATTCCCAGCCTTTCAGGCCAGCGAAGCACGCGCCGGCGGAGACGATGTCCGAAGTCACGGGGCGGATTTCCTCGGTTATCGGAACCCAAAGATCGGTCGGAATGTCCAGAGTCCCCGAAGTCAACTGATGGACGTACTGCGACATCCTTGAATATGCCGCCTTGGCCGACCAGTCATCAGTGATGTCGAATTTGGCGGAGATTCTCGGCTCCGGGCAGAAATAGAAACGCCCTCTCACATTGAACAGGCTGAGGTGCAGGCCTGGGTTCACAGTCAAGCGGTTGCCAATGGAGATGTCGTCCTCGACGTAGAGTGACATCTCGTTACCGTTCACACGTCGGCTGGCAGCGTCGCTGTAGGTGGTGTCGGCGAAGACACGGCTGCCGTTCAATTCCTTAATCTGGGATTTCGTGATTTCAGGACGATAGCCGTGACGGACATATTCTCCGCCGAACTTGATCAAATGGTTGGTTGAAGGAGTGTAATCGAAATCTGCTTTTAAGCCTGCGTCAAGGATTCCGGAAGTGTAGCCGGCATCGCTCCGGAAGGATGTCTCGCCAACCTCGGATGTCTCGGAATTTCTGGTGACGGAATGCATCCTCATCCTATAAAGGTTGCCGTAGGCCGTGAAATCAGCGAAAAGCTTGTTACTGAATATGTAGGTCCACCTTGCGGACAGGACATTGTTGCCCCAACTCAGGTTAAGATTGGACTCATCCTCGGTCAGCATTGTATAAGGCTCGTAATCAGAACCATAGAACCGCTTGCTGGACTTGGAGGTTTTCTCGTAACGGAAATAGTCCCGTCCGCTGTAGAGACCGATCCAACCTCGGCTCCGATCGGAGAACTTGTGGGAGACCTTCGCGTTGATGTCGTAGAAGGCATAGTTCAGCGGGCTGCCGGCCCATTTGATGACACGGTCGAAAAGGAAAGTGTGCATTCCTCTGGCACTCAGCGAGAACGTCGTGTTTTCGTTCTTCAGCGGGCCTTCCAGATGGAATTTCTCGGCGAGGAATCCGGCGGTGACACTTCCTGAGAGTTTCTTCGAGTTGCCGTCATTTGTCCTCACGTCCACCACGCTGGAGACCCTGCCTCCGTACCGTGCCGGGAACGAGCCTTTATAGACCGTGACCTTCTTGACAGCCTCCGGAGTGAACACGGACAGCAGGCCGAAAAGGTGGCTGACATTATAGATGGCCGTGCCATCCAGCAGCATCAAGTTCTCGTCAACGCCGCCTCCACGGACGTATATTCCTGAGAGTCCTTCGTTTCCGCCTTGCACGCCCGGCATCATCTGGAGGGTTTTCAGCACATCGGTCTCGCCGAGGACGACCGGAGTGTTGGCGATCAACTCGTTCGGCACCTCGATCGCCCCCATATAGGTGGAGCGGATTCCAGCGTCCTTGCGGGCGGTTATCCGGGCGCTCTTGATTTCCGCGGACGGGGCCAGAGCCACATTGAGAGTGAGGTTCTTTTTCAGGTTGATTCTCTTTGTCTTGGCGGCGCATCCTATGTATGAATATGTCAGTTCGACCTCGCCCTCCGGGAGAGTCAGTGAATAGAAACCGAAGTTGTTGGTGGAGGTGCCGGTCTTTCCGGTCGCTGAGTTTGTCGAAGCGACTGAGCTTGCGGTCACTTCGGCAGGCTCAGAGACCACAACCCCGGCCCCGATCAGTGTCTCCCCCGTCGCCTCGTCCGTGACATACCCACAGACCGTATAACGCTTCTTAACCGGAACGTCACGTGTCAGAACCACATAGCCGCCACGAATCTCCCACTTGATGCCCGTGCCCTCCAGAAGCCTGCCCAAAGCCTTCTCCAGTGTCAGTCCCTCGACGGAAGTTCCCTCATAGTTCTTATCAAGAAGTTTTCCGAGTTCCGAATCGTAAACAAACCGCACCCCTAACCGCTCCTTGAGCCTGTCCAAGTTCATTGAGACCGTCTCCTTATCTTGCGAAAGACAGTCCAACGAGACTTGCGGCAAAGCAAGAATCACCAGCAAAACACCTTTGATAAGACTTTTCATCATCACACGGTTTATATATTCACTAAACTTAGTCGTTAGAATCATCTTTAGCTCGCGTTAACGCCCAATACTTTATGGCATCACATACGATGCTCCGTACTTCCCTTGATTCACTAGGTTATACAATCCTTCACGCCCCCGCTTAACATATATGGACACGGTATAAGTATGCTCGTCAGGAGAATCCGCCACCATTATGGAAGCCTTCTCACCACTGAAGAAAGGCCCATATTCCTTCTCAAAAAATTGCTTGCAATAACAAGTAGTGCTGTTGCCCTGAACTTTATACACTGCCGGCACAGCGACTATGATAGGATGTTCCTCCACCGCAACCGCCTCGGACACAGCCTCAGCCTCATACCTCACATAATATTCACCTTCATCGTCAGTACCATACCCTCTACAAGATGAAAGCACCAGGAAAACGAGAATTGGCAAAAATTGAAAAAAATGACGCATATCAATAACTATTTCAAAGTTACAATTTTAAAACTTATCTACTGCCCAAATCCTATTAGGGTAGTTTCACAAGTAAGACGCAGCGATTCTAAAAAGTACCATCCTTTTTCTGAAATATTTTTCAAATATAACAACATTCTTCACAATATGTCAATAACTCTCTGGTGCGCGAATATGCTCGCACCCGGAAGTGCAACTCGCTTGCCATCAAGCAGATGACATTTTAGGTGCGCAAGGTTTTTCACACCTGGAAGTCCTGAACACCAACAGAACGCTCTGTAACTAAGCCGACGACTCACAGGTGCGCGAATATGCTCGCACCTGGAAGTGCAACTCGCTAGCCATCAAGCAGATGACATTTTAGGTGCGCAAGGTTTTTCACACCTGGAAGAGCGGGGGCCTATGGTTTATGGGGCAGAAAACGTACGGCAAAAGCTCCTTGTTAGTCGCTCCTTCTCAAGGCTTAAGGCGATGTCTGAATATTCTAGAGCGACATCAGGAAGAGGATGACCTTCTTTACACCTTGGCGGATGGAGTCCAGGGCTTTGCTGATCTGATTGCGGACGGTGTTCTCGGAAAGGCCGAGCGACTGTGCTATCTCGCTGTACTTCATCCCGTCACGGCGGCTCATCAGGAATATTCTCCGTCTCTTGGCCGGGAGGCGATCAATGGCTGACCAGATCCGCGCCTCCTTGACGGAATTGTCCACGGCCTCATCATCGGAAATCACAACGCCATCCTCAATCGGAAGGACATCCTCACCTACGCTGTCCAAGCACACATTCTGATGCTGTTCTTTCCTAAGCACATCGATGCATCGGTTTCTCACGGCCGTGTAGAGATAAGCCCTCGGGCTGTCAATCCCACCATCCGAAGTCTGTTTCATCCAATATGCCGTAAAAGCCTCCTGCACCAGATCCTCGATCAGATCCTTGTCCTTGAGATAGTGCAACGCATAGATACACAAAGGCTTATAGTAAAGTCTAAACAAAGAATCTATGCCTGTTGCCTGCACCATAACGCCACAAAGTTAACCAACGCCAGGCATATTATCAAATTCTTCTCCACGAACCTCACACGTACCGAGCCCAAAGCCAGAGCGATACCACAACATAATTTGCCCGTGCGTGGGCATATTCAAAGCAATTCAGGCAAAATTATAACTACGGTTATTATAATCACAGTTATAATTTGTATATTTGCAGCAGTAAAACAATAATATTCAAGAATATGGAGATACCTTTCCAATACGGAAAAATTGTGGAAGACGACAGTTTCATAGACCGCATAGAAGACCGCAAGGAGCTGAAAGGCTTTCTAAGCAACGGCATAAACACAATTTTGGTTTCACCACGCAGGTGGGGGAAATCCTCTCTTGTCAAAGTGGCGATGAAAGAACTTGCAGAAGAAGACAAAAACATCAAGGTCTGTTTTCTCGACGCATTCAAGATTCATTCTGAAGAAGAGTTCTATGACGCGTTCGCAAGTGCCGTAATTGAGGGAGTCTCCTCCACAGCAGAGAAGCGATGGGGAGATTTTGTAAAGTATATCAAATCTATCTCTCCGACTATTTCCTTCAATGACTCCCCTACGACATCGGTGTCGCTGAACCTTAAATTCGATCCACTCAAAAGCAATGCGGAAAGCATCCTGAATCTGCCCGAAAAAATGGCGGAAGACAAAGGAGTCAAGGTCATCGTCTGCATTGATGAGTTCCAGCAGCTGGCGAACATCAATGAATGGAAGAAACTCGTTTCCACAATGCGCTCGGTATGGCAGCAGCAACACAGGACGACATATTGCCTGTACGGGAGCAAGATGCATATGATGACAACGATTTTCAACAACACCCAAAGTCCTTTCTACAAGTTCGGGCAACTTATAAACCTCAAATGCATAAGCAAAGACTATTGGATTCCCTACATTGTTGACAATTTCAAAAAAACGGGGAAAGAAATATCCGCGGAACTGGCGGAAAAGATCTGCGAGACAGTCCAATACAATTCCTGGTACATTCAGCAATACTGCCTGTTTGTGTGGATGCATACAGACGGAATCGTCACCAAGGAAGATCTCGATAAGGAACTGCAATTGGTGCTGGACACAAATGAAGAATCATTCCTTCGTGAAATTGACGAATTGCCGGCATCGCAAATAGCTATGCTTAAAGCCATAGCCGCAGGTGAGCAACATCTGAACGCCAAAGAGACAGTGGTGCGCTACAGACTTGGGCAACCAAGGACAATCACATTGAATAAGAAGAAGCTGATCGAAAAAGACATCATTGAGAAAAACAGAGGAAAGCTCTATATTCTCGACCCGATGTTCGATCTATGGCTGAAACGAGAATATGGATTATGATCGAATTTATTTAATGTACGATGAGTTTGGCACGGAAATGGCATAATCCCCTGTCGACATAAATATTTTTACTCATAAACCAAAAACTGACTCAATAGTTATTTCATAAGTATTGAATAAGATTAGCCGAAGCCGGGTGAGAACCTCGCTTCGGTTTTTGCTTTATATCTCGGGATAAAGGAGGTAAGGAGCACGGCGGGCCTTGAAGGCTTCGACATCGGGAGCCCAGCGGGCGGAAATCTCGGCGGCGAGTGAAGATGTGACGGAGGAAGCGGTGACGGTGGACGGCAAGCCTTCCTCAATCATCGAGCGGAACCAGTCCACACCGGCGAGAAGTTCAAAGAAGTTGTTCTTACCGAAGAACTTATCGCCCATATTCAGATTGCGGTAAGCATCGATGACATATTCAAGATTGATCTTTTCCGCCCAAATGTCGCGGAGCGGCTTGCGGCGAAGGTCAACGCCGTGGCACTCCTCATCCAGGAACTGCGGGCTTTTCGCGCCGGGGATGCTTAGAGGCACAAAGGAGAAGGAATATCCCGTCATCGCCGGATGCCCGTAGGTCTCAAACGGGAACTGCGTGCCGCGGCCGAGGCTGACCACCGTACCCTCGAAGTAGCAGGTTGATGAATATAGGTACACGGCCCTCATGTCCTTAATGTTCGGGGAAGGCGGCAGGATAAGGCTGTAGCGGGTGTTATGGGTGTAATTCAGGCACGGAATCACAGTCAGGTCGCAGGTACCGTTCTCCAGCCATTTCTCGCCGTTGATCATCAGCGCCAACTCACCGAGCGTCATTCCGTGAACAGTCGTGATCGGCAGCCAACCGACACCGGACTTGAATTTCATATCCAGAACAGGACCGTCAACATAGAAGCCGTTCGGGTTCGGGCGGTCAAGAATGACGACCTGTTTCCCGTCTCTGGCGCAGGCCTCCATCAGATGATGCATTGTGATATAATAGGTATAGTACCTAAGGCCTACATCCTGAATATCAATCACAAGGACATCAAACTTATCGGTTTTCTCCTTGCTCGGAATCCGTGAGCCTTTCTCGTAAAGCGACAGGATCTCCACTCCGGTTTTCTCGTCCACACTGCTGCTGACGTGCTCTCCGGCATCGGCGTTGCCACGGAAGCCGTGCTCCGGAGAGAAGATTGCCTTGACATCCACTCCTTTTTCGATCAAGGCATCAACAATGTGCTGACCGTACTCAATCTTTCCGCCAGGGACGGAAGGTTCGGTGAACGGGATCAAGGAAATCTCATCAACTCTCTTTCGAGGAAAGCACCCGCCATATTCAGCAAGAGCGTCTGCCAACTTGGAGCCGGTCACCTTGTCTCCGACTATACCCGTCTGATTGCTGAACACCGCAACCCGCTTCCCTTGCAGCAGCGGCTGGTACTCCTCGAACCTCTCGTCACCAAGCACTACTCTTCTTGAATATGTCCGTGCGGCAAGCACGTCAGTCAAAGATATCGCTATTATTGTAATAATCAAGAATTTAAGATTGTGTCCCATAATCATTGGCCATTTTCTGGTTCAAGATACGAAATTTCGCAAAGAAGACACAAAAAAAAGATTTGATTATAGAAATATTCATCGGGCACTTCGACAAGCTCAGTGACCGGTGGATTACTGCATCGAACCACCGACGAGGTCGAGGATCTCGGAGGTGATCTTTTGCTGACGGCCCTTGTTGTACTCAAGAGTGAGTTCCTGAAGGAGGTCGTTGCCGTTGTCGGTGGCAAGCTGCATAGCGACGGTGCGGGCGGCTTGCTCGGCGGCGGTGCTGTCCAAAAGGGTGGTGAATACGCGGAGACGGACCACCTTCGGGAGGAGGGAGTCTACCAGGGCTTCGGGGGATGGCTCGATGATCAGATCGGAGGCATCCGCAAGAATGTCTGCTGAAGTTTCTGACAGGGCTTTTGCCGAGGTCTTTGCCGAAGCGTCTGCCGAAGTCTCTGCCGAAGCATCTGCCGAAGCCTTTGTCGAAACCTCCGCGGAGGCTTCTGCCGAGGATGATGCCGAGGATGATGCAGGGGAAGATGCCGAGGATGATGCCGGAGAGGCCATCCTTGCCGAACTTACGGATTGGAAATCGGCGGTGGCGGCTGAGAGGGAGAGGGGTAGGTCTGGCGGACGGTTGGCTGGGAGGAGGTGGACTTGTAGTGGTTATAGACCAGCTCGACCTTGTCGAAAGTGCCGGAGACGAAGCCGTCCAGGAGGGTTTGAGCCAGGGCGGAGGCTGCGTCGTAGGATGGAGAGTCGGACATTCTGGTGAAATCCTCGGGGCTTGGAAAGCCCAGTTTCCTCATCGCGTCGGCCATCTTGCGACCTACGGAATAGACCACTATGTCGGCATCACGAAGACCGGCGGAGCGATATTCATTGACTACTGCTACGGCCTCACGGATGACGTTGGTATTGAAGGCGCCGCAAAGCGATGAGTTGGATGCGAAGGCGACTATCGCCACCCGGCGCACCTGACGGCGGGTCATTAATGAATATGCCACTTCGTCCGTGGCTTTGGCTTTGGCCGCACCCGCTGGCTCCCTCTCCGCAAAAGGTTCCAAAGAAGAATCCGCGGAAGTCACAGCGGAAGTCACAGCGGAAACCGCCTCGGAAGTCCCGGCGGGAACACCCGCAGAGGCTCCAGCTGCCCCCTCGACCGAACCCGATGCTGCTGCAGTCGCCGGCATATTCTCGTAGGTTCTCATCAGGTCGATCAGCATTCCGTAAAGACGCCTCTCGTACGCCAGCATATTCACAATCGCCATCTGCGCTTTCTGCAACTTCGCGGAGGCGACCATCTTCATCGCCGAGGTGATCGCCAGAGTGCTGCTGATGGAATTGATCCTGCCTTTTATCTCCTTCAGTGACGGCATATTCCTCTACAACTAATTGAATTTCTTAACCTTGCGCTTCTTCTTGGAATCCATCAGGATCGATTTCACCACGCCGGAAGCCACATCCTCGATCACGGTGAACAGTTCCGGATCCACCTTTCCCGCCGACAGTTTGTCAAGTACATCGGTCTGATGGGTGGCCCTCATCCGTTCAAGGAACAGGACATCGAACTCATGCACCTGATCCAGGCTGATGTCCTTCATCAAGCCGTGGGTGCCGCAATAAAGGACGGCGACCTCCTCACCGACTGGCATCGGAGAGTACTGCGGCTGGATCAGCTGCTGATTGTTCTTGCGGCCCTTGTCCAGAACCATTTCCGTCACTCTGTCCACATCCGATGAATACTTCGAGAATGACTCCAGCTCGTTGAACTGCGCCTGCTCGATCTTCAGGGTTCCGGCCACACTCTTCATCGACTTGACCTGAGCGGAGCCGCCGACACGGGACACAGAGATGCCCACATTGATGGCCGGACGCTGGCCTTGGTTGAACAGATCGGTCTCAAGGTAGATTTGACCGTCGGTGATGGAGATCACGTTGGTCGGAATGTAGGCTGACACGTCGCCGGCCTGTGTCTCGATGATCGGAAGGGCCGTCAGCGAGCCGCCGGCCTTGACCTTGCCTTTCAGGGAGTCCGGCAAATCGTTCATCTGCTCGGCTACCTCCTGCTGGTCAATGATCTTCGCAGCCCTTTCCAGAAGCCTTGAGTGCAGGTAGAAGACATCGCCCGGATAGGCCTCACGACCCGAAGGACGGCGCAGGATCAGGGAAACCTCACGGTAGGCCACAGCCTGTTTGGAAAGGTCGTCATAGACAACGAGGGCGGCGCGGCCGGTGTCACGGAAATATTCCCCCACAGCGGCTCCGGCAAACGGGGCGAAATACTGCAGCGCGGCGGGATCGGCCGCTGTCGCGGCGATGACAACCGTGTAGTCCATCGCACCCTTCGAGCGGAGCGTCTCCACGATGTTTGCCACGGTGGAACCCTTCTGTCCGATCGCCACATAGATGCAATAGACAGGATTAC